>Ga0129336_10002580_pt1 | contig 11169 bp, 11 predicted proteins | sample CPB6_02_DNA_FD_96878 | JGI IMG/M metagenome (GOLD analysis project Ga0129336, IMG submission 96878) | Freshwater to marine salinity gradient microbial communities from Chesapeake Bay, USA - CPBay_Sum_0.6_0.2_DNA | ecosystem: Environmental > Aquatic > Marine > Coastal | place: USA: Chesapeake...
GGAATACATACGTGACCCGAGGTTTGAGGTCATCGGTGTAGCGGTGCAAGAAGACGATGGGGAGCCGCAGTGGCTCAGCGGGTCGCACGAAGACACGAAGGCGTGGCTGCAACAGTTTGACTGGGGCAGCAGCATGGCGGTTGCGCACAACGCAATGTTCGACATGGCGATCCTGAACTGGCATTTCGGGATCAAGCCGTACGCCATCGCGGATACGCTGAGCATGGCGCGGGCCATACACGGCACTGAGGTGGGCAACAGTCTGGCTAAGTTGGTTGTGCACTACAACCTTGGTGAAAAAGGCACCGAGGTGGTCAACGCGATGGGCATGCAGCGCGATGCGTTCACAGCAGAGAGCCTTGGCAAGTACGGGGAGTACTGCTGCAACGACGTGGCTTTAACCTACAAGTTGTTTAGGTGTTTGTTATCTCAAATACCGCACAAGCTGGAGTTGAAGTTGATCGACGCCACGATCCGTATGTTCACGGAACCCGTGCTGCGGTTAGACGTACCACTTTTGGTACAGCACCTTGCCGATGTGAAGGCACAGAAGGGGGCGCTGCTCAACGAGTGTTTCAAGGACGAGAAACCGCCCGAGGATTACAAACCGAGCAAAAAGGACGAGGACTGGCGGGTGGCGATGCTGATGTCCAACCAGAAGTTTGCCGAATTGCTGCGGGGGTTTGGGGTTGTACCACCTACAAAAATCTCAGCCACAACAGGTAAAGAAACGCTTGCTCTGGCCAAGAACGATGAAGAGTTCAAGGCACTGGCCGAGCACAAGAACCCCAAGGTGCAAGCACTGGTGGCAGCGCGACTAGGCAACAAGTCCACACTGGAGGAGACTCGCACCGAGAGATTGTTGGGTATCGGTAGTCGGGGCCTGATGCCCGTGCCGCTGTCTTACTACGCAGCACACACAGGGCGGTGGGGTGGGGCAGACAAGCTCAACATGCAGAACCTGCCGAGCCGGGGCGACAACGCAGGCAAGTTGAAGCGGGCGATTTTGCCGCCCGAGGGTCACGTCATGATCGACTGCGACTCATCGCAGATCGAAGCGCGGGTACTGGCGTGGTTTGCAAACCAAGATGATTTGGTGGAGGCATTCAGAGATGGCAAGGACGTTTACAAAATCATGGCTTCAGCTATCTACCGAAAGGATGACAGCCAAATTGACAAGGGCGAGAGGTTCGTTGGGAAGACCACGATTCTTGGAGCCGGGTACGGGATGGGGGCGACGAAGTTTCAAGCACAGCTTAAAACTTTCGATGTTGAAGTTGCGTTGGAGGAGGCACAACGAATCATCACGGTGTACCGAGAGACATACCCGTGGATTCCATCCCTTTGGAAGGCTGGTCAGGTCGCTATTGATTGCATGGCGAAGGGGCGCACAACGGGGTGGGGCCGTACGGGGGTGATCCAGATTCATCAGGAGGGAATCCTGATGCCCAACGGCATGTACCAACGGTATCCGGGGCTACGGAAAGTCGTGGACGGTACGGGGAAAGAGCAGTATATTTACGATTCACGCAAGGGCGTGACCAAGATATACGGGGGCAAACTGACTGAGAACATCTGTCAGGGTTTAGCCCGGTGCATCATTGGCGAACAATTACTACGTATCAACAAACGATACCAAGTTGTTCTAACGGTACACGACGCGGTGGCATGTGTAGCGCCGAAAGAAGAAGCCGAGGAGGCGATGGCCTACGTCATGGAGTGCATGCGCTACGTGCCGAGTTGGGCGCAAGGTATCCCACTGAACTGTGAGGCAGGTTTTGGGAACAGCTATGGTGAATGCTGAACTGATTGACTACGCGTACCCGTGCATGATGGCTGAGAAAGCCATGAAGGACTTGCACGAAGCCATGCTCATGAAGCGGTACAACGAAGCCCTGCAACACGCAGAAAAAGCCTTGGTTGAGATGCGTCTGACGATGGCGGCCATCCGCCACGAGAAAGAGATGACCCAACAATGAAGCAGTCCCCCGCATGGAGTTACTCAAGCATCACGCTGTTCGATCAGTGCCCTAAGAAGTACTACCACCTGCGTGTGGTCAAGGACATCAAGGAGCCTGAGAGTGAGGCGATGTTGTACGGCACCGCCGTGCACGAGGCTGCGGAGAACTACATGCGGGATGGCACGCCGATTCCCGAGAAGTTTTCTTTCATGGAGCCGTATCTGGCGAAGCTCAAGGCGATTCCCGGAGAGAAGCTGTGCGAACACAAGATGGGGTTGAAGCGCACCAAGGAGGGCATGGTGCCCTGCGGGTTCTTTGACAAAGATGTTTGGTTCCGAGGCATTGCCGACCTGTTGATCATCGACCGTGACAAGAAAGAAGCACGTGTCATCGACTACAAAACTGGCAAGTCTGCGCGTTACGCTGACCCCAAGCAGCTTGCACTGATGGCATCGTGCGTGTTCTTCCACTTCCCGGAGATCGAGCGCGTACGCAGCGGCTTACTGTTTGTAGTCAGTAAAGACTTCATCCCGGTAGACTTCATGCACAAGCACCGCCATGACATCTTCATCAAGTTGGATGAGATTCTTGTGGCGCGTGACACCGCATACGACACCGGGGTGTTCAACCCGAAACAGAACTTCACTTGCAGGCAATGGTGCCCTGTAATAGAGTGTGCCCACAACGGAAGGAATCAGTGATGCCTTACAAGAATCCTGCCGACCGCAACGTCAAGCGCGAGTACGAACTGGAGAAGAAACGCCCCGGCGCTCACGAAGCGCGGATGGAGCGACAGCGTGCTCGACGTGCACTGGACAAAAAGAGTCCTGACCACAACGGTAATGGCAAAGCCGACATCCGCGAAGGCAAGGACGTAGCGCACCGAGTCGCCCTGTCCAAGGGTGGTAGCAACAAGAGCGGCGTGACAGTGCAGAGCGCGTCAGCCAACAGATCATTTAAGCGCGGTTCCAACCACAAGGTGGTGTCGGAGACGAGCGCAAGAGAACGTAAACGAAAAGCGTGAGCGTAAGCTCTTGGCGAATAGTCCGCGAAGTAAGGTGTGAGTGATAGCGGACGGGGGTGATAGACCCTTATAACCTCACCAGTCGGCACGGTGGCTAGCACTTTCACTGCCGGGAACTGACCGGGGACCCCACGTTACGGGGCACCTACAAAAACTTGAACACAGACCGTGTTCAGGACGCGGAGCATTTGGAGATTACATGGAGATCATTGACAACAGAGCACTGCTGCTCAAGGTGCGTGACCCAAGCCGCATCACATCGGTGATACCGAAGAGCAAGGTATTGGAAGACGACGGCGATGTCGCCAAGGTGTTGGTCAACTGGGATTTGGAAGAAGCCATCGTGTTGCGCAACCTGCGCATCAAGGATGTGCCATCCCCCATTAACGCCAACTACAAGTGGCCCGGCCTGTTCAAACCGTTTGAACACCAAAAAACAACTTCATCGTTCCTCACCATGCACAAGCGTGGGTTCTGTTTCAACGAACAGGGCACCGGCAAGACGGCATCGGTAATCTGGGCAGCGGACTACCTACTGTCAAAGCGCATCATCAAGCGGATATTGGTGATCTGCCCGCTGTCCATCATGGACTCGGCATGGCGCAACGACTTGTTCCGGTTTGCAATGCACCGCAAGGTGGACGTTGCCTACGGCAAGCCCGAGAAGCGCCGCGAGATCATCGCCTCAGATGCAGAGTTTGTGGTGATTAACTACGACGGCGTGGAGATCGTGCAGGATGCGATTGCCAAGGGCGGCTTCGACCTGATCGTGGTGGACGAGGCCAACGCATACAAGAACCCATCGACCAAGCGGTGGAAGGTGCTCAACAACCTGCTCAAGGCAAACACGTGGCTGTGGCTGCTCACTGGCACCCCGGCGTCGCAGTCGCCTACAGACGCATACGGTCTGGCCAAGTTGGTGAACCCTGAAGGCGTGCCAAGATTCTCTGGCGCGTTTCGCGATCAGGTGATGTACAAGGTCACGCAGTTCAAATGGGTGCCGAAGGTCAACGCCGAGGAGGTGGTGCATCGTGCGCTGCAGCCTGCAATACGTTTCACCAAAGAACAATGCCTTGACCTGCCGGAGATGACGTACGTCACCCGCGACGTACCACTGACCCCACAGCAAGAGAAATACTATGAGTTGCTGCGCAAACGGCTGATCGTGCAGGCGGCGGGCGAGGAGATAACCACTGTCAATGCCGCAGCCAACCTCAATAAACTTCTTCAATTATCTGGCGGGGCCGTGTACTCGGACACCGGCGAAGTGGTGCAGTTTGACGCAAGCAACCGGCTGGCGGTGTTGCGTGAGGTCATAGAAGAATCTAGCCACAAAGTGCTTGTGTTCGTGCCATACCGCCACGCCATTGAAGTTGTAGCCGAAGACCTACGCAAGCACGGGTACCCCACAGCCGTCATCCACGGCGGTGTGTCAGCGGGCAAACGCTCGGAGATATTTGAGCGGTTTCAGACCAAGGACGACCTGCGGGTGCTTGTCATCCAACCACAGGCAGCGTCACACGGCGTCACTCTGCATGCCGCGAACACCATCGTGTACTGGAGCCCGGTAATGTCGGTAGAGACGTACCTGCAGTGCAACGCACGGGTGCATCGGGCAGGGCAAAAGAATCCATCGGTGGTTGTCCACTTGCAGGGCAGCGGCGTGGAGAAGCGGATGTACACGATGCTTGAGAACAAGGTGGACATCCACAACCGGATCATCGACCTCTACGGGGAAATACTGAGATGAAAAACACTTGACTTTGTAAAATTTAGACCCTACTATCCCACCTACAACAACAGGAGAGAGCCATGACCGAGACAATATCGGTTGATCGACTCGTCGCCGCGTACATCAAGATGCGGGACAAACGCGCCGAGCTTCTACGCGAGTACGAAGACGCCGACAACGAAGTGAAAGCCCAGATGGAGGCAGTGGAGAGCAAGTTGCTCGACCTCTGCAAAGAGATCGGGGCAGACACACTGGGCAGCAAACACGGCAAGGTAATGCGAACCGTGAAGACCCGGTACTGGACCACTGACTGGGAATCCCTGCACAGGTTCATCTTGGAACACAAGATGCCTGAGCTACTGGAGCGCCGCATCAGTCAGTCCACCATAAAGCAACTGTTAGAAGAGAACCCCGACCTCATGCCGCCGGGACTCAACACTGACAGCCGTTACACCGTGACCATTCGGAGAGCAACAAATGCAAATTGAAGAACCCTCTGTTCTGACCGTGCCCGAAGTGGCAAAGCTGCTGCGCGTGTCGCGGCAATCCATTTACATCATGCTGCGTACTGGGAAGCTACCTCACTTCCGAGTTGGTAATAAGGTGCGGTTCAACCGCGCCGACCTTGAGGCAATTATGAAACCTGTTCCCGTCACTAAAGGAGAGACGAAATGAGCGAACTGACCCTGTTTAGCAAAGGTGGCAACAACCTGCCCGCGCACCTGCGCAACCTGCAACTGGACGAGACCACCAAGGCCCTCATGGGTGGCGGTTCAGGTGGCAAACGCATCAGCATCCGAGGCGGCGTGTTCCGCATGATGGTCGATGGCAAGGAAGTTGCACAGAACGAAGATCGTGCGATGAACATTGTGATCGTCGCAGCCAACCCAAATGTCTCACGTAGTTTTTATGAAGGCACTTACCAAGAGGGACAGGCGATTGCACCAACATGTTGGTCAAACGATGGCGTCACTCCCGACAGCCGCGTCGAATCTCCTCAGTCCGACAAATGCGCAAGCTGCCCCCAGAACATCAAAGGTTCTGGACAGGGCGACTCGCGTGCTTGCCGTTACAGCCAAAGACTGGCGGTTGTTCTGGAGAACGACATCCGGGGAGACATCTACCAGTTGACGTTGCCCGCGCAGTCCATCTTTGGCGCTGCTGATAACGGCAAGATGCCGCTGCAAGCGTATGCAAAGTTTCTGGGTAGCCACGGCCTGCCTGTGACTGCGGTTGTGACTGAGATGCGTTTCGACACTTCCAGTGCTACCCCGCGCCTGACCTTCAAGGCAGTGCGTCCTCTGGAAGCCGAAGAGTTGACGATGGCCCAAGAGAAGGGCAAGTCACCCGAAGCAAAGAGCGCGACCTCCAGTACGGTGGCTATGGTGGACGGCACCAAGGCAAAAGCGGCACCGGCACCGGCAATCGCTGCACCGAAGGCAGAGCCTGCCCCGGAAGCGGAACCGACGAAGCGTACCAAGAAGGCCCCGGTCAAGGATGTTGACGCCATCCTTGATGACTGGGCTGAGAATGAGTAATGAAGGCGGGGGCGGGCAACCGCCCCAGTCAACTTGGGACAAAACCATGTCAGACTCATTTACTCCAAACACCCCCGTGCCGGGCGGTGTACGCAACACTGACCCAGATACAAGTTATGAGGCAGCAGACAGCATCGACACAACGGTGCTTGAGCGCATCGTATACGACACCATTAAAAAATTTCCTAATGGATGTATCAACGATGAAGTGTTGGCGTTACTGCCGGGATTTACTCATCAGACTATCAGCCCACGCTACGCTCCATTGCTGCGCAAGGGTTGGATCATCGACACTGGTGATCGCCGCAAAGCACGCTCGGGGCGTAGTCAACGTGTGATGAAGGCCGCTGTGAAAGAAGACCATGAGACCCAAGGGCTACAGCCGTAACTTCATCGCGGCCAACAAAGCTGCTGATCCGTTTCATGTGGGCGTGCAACTGGGTAGACTGTGCATCGAGCGCGACATCCCGATTGCGGATGTGGCTGAGTACCTCAAGGTGTCACGACAAACCGTGTACCTGTGGTTTCTCGGTGAGACTACCCCGCATCCCGACAATCGGAAGATGCTGTGGGAACTGCTTGACCGTTTAGCAGCTAATTCAGCGGCCTGATCCTCGTCCGTCTTGGGGCTATCGCCAGTAACCCCAAGGCGTTTTTGTCTGTAAAAGAGCGAACGATGACAACTCGCATTCCTTTTCTCACCTCTGTACTGCCTGAAGAAGGTTTGTACTGTGTTGTGGGGTTAAAGAAGGGTGCGCCGAGGCAGACATTTGTAGAGACAGTTGAAGAGATTGATGGTGTAGTTGATGGGCTCCTTGCCCAAGGGTACGACGCATACTTCGGTTGCGCCAAGTACTTGTCCGAAGAGGACGGCAGGACAGCCAAAAACGCAAAGTGGTTCAGGGCCTTCTGGCTCGACCTCGACTGCGGAGAGAACAAACCATACGAATCCCAAGCCGCTGCACTAGACGCACTGCGGCTGATTGTCCAAGCATCTGGGCTACCAAAGCCAACCATCATTAACTCCGGGCGCGGCCTGCATGTGTACTGGGTGCTAACTCAGACCATCGGCTACAACGACTGGAAGCCAACCGCAGAAGCATTCAAAAAATTCTGCGCCATGTACAACCTGCACGCCGACCCTGCGGTCACGGCAGATGCAGCGCGAATCCTCCGCATCCCTGAAACGCTCAACTTTAAGGACAACCCGCCCAAAAAAGTTGACGTGATGATCACATCACCCGCTGTGGATTTCGCAGCGTTCAGACAGGCCATCGGCCTGCAAGATGAAGCCGAGGAAGAAGATAGCCTGTTCGGTGACGCCACCCCACCACGGCGTCCAATAGATGCAACGACCCGCGCTTTGATGGGCAACAGCATCAGCCGGTTCGGGGCCATCATGCGCAAGACAGCGGCAGGTGAAGGGTGCGCCCAACTGCTGCACATCTATCGAGACCAAGAAACCATTGAGGAGCCGCTGTGGCGTGCGGGCCTGTCGATTGCGGTCAACTGCGAAGACGGCACCACATCCATCCACAAGATCAGCAATCAGCACCCTGAGTACGATCCGAGTGAGACATACAACAAGGCACAAGCACTGCGTGACAAGCCCTACAAGTGCGCGACGTTTGCAAACCTCAACCCGCAAGGGTGCCAAGACTGCCCGCTGAAGGGCAAGATCACATCGCCTATCCAGATTGGTTCGCGTATCGCCGAAGCGAAAGCCGAGGACAACATCATTGTGATGCGCAACGCCACGCTGGAGGAGGAGATCACCGTTGAAATCCCCGAGTACCCGTTCCCGTACTTCCGGGGCAAGAACGGCGGGGTCTACAAACGCGGCTATGGCAAAGACGAGAACGGCGAAGACAACAAGGACGAGTTGATTTACGAGTACGACTTCTATGTTGTCAAGCGCCTGAAGGACCCCGATGCAGGTGAGTCACTGTGGATGCGCCTGCACATGCCGAAAGACGGCATTCAGGAGTTTTCCGCGCCTCTGACTTCATGCCTGTCGAAAGACAAACTGCGTGAGGTGTTGGCGTACCAAGGCATCACTGCGTACAACAAGAAGTTGGATCACCTTATGGCATACGTCACTAAATGGGTTCAGGAGTTGCAGCGGCTGACCGAAGCCGAGAAGGCACGGCAGCAGTTTGGTTGGCAGGAAGACGACACCAAGTTCATCGTGGGCAACCGAGAGATCACTGCGTCCGGGGTTAACTACAGCCCGTCGTCATCAGCCACATCCGAGTTGGCTTCGATGTACACCAAGAAGGGCAACATCAGTGAGTGGCGCAAAGTCGCCAACATCTACGGAAAGCCCGGCAACGAAGTGCGTGCGTTCACCCTGTTCGCAGGGTTTGGCTCCGCGCTCTTCAAATTCACCAAGCTCAACGGCGCGATCATTCACCTAACCAATAACGGTTCTGGTGTAGGTAAGACCACCATACAGCTTCTTGTCAACAGCATCTGGGGTCGCCCGGTTGAACCGTTGATGAACCAAGAAGACAAGTACTTGGCACGGATGCACCGTATCTCGGTGCTTGGCAACCTGCCGCCGACGATTGATGAGTTGACCAACATGCAGGATGAAGAGGTCAGCAACATGGCCTACGCCATCACGCATGGTCGGGGGCGCAATCGGATGCAGTCTCAGGTTAACGCCGAGCGCAGCAACACCCTGCGGTGGTCATCTGTCGCCATCACTTCTGGCAACAAGAGTCTGTACGACCAACTGTACAACCTCAAAGACTTTCCAGAGGGCGAACTGATGCGGGTACTGGAGTTTGCCGTCGCCAAGATGGACAACCTCAGCAAGGCAGAGTCCGATGAGATGTTCAACCCGATGTACGAGAACTACGGCATCGCGGGGGAGTTGTTCATCCGCTACGTGCTTGCCAACCTGCCCGAGGTGAAGCGGCTGCTTGCTGCGGTGCAGCGTAAGTTTGACCGGGCGGCGGGGTTTACGCAGCGTGAACGCTTCTGGTCTGCCACGGCGGCAAGCGCCATCACCGCAGGCATCATCACCAAGAAGCTCGGCCTGCACGACATTGATGTCGGTATGGTTTACAAGTGGGCTGCGGAGACGCTAGGTCACATGCGCCGCGAAGTGCGTGATGGTGGCACCAACCCCCTGAGCCGCCTTGGTTCATACCTCAACGAGCACAACAACAACATCCTCATCGTCAACAGCTTCGTTGACCGCCGCTCCGGGCTGACCCAAGCACCTGTGCGCGAACCGAGGGGGGAGTTGAAGGTGCGCTATGAGCCGGACACCAAGCTGCTCTTCATTGCCGTCAAACCGCTTCGGGACTGGTGCAGCGAGAACCAGATTTCCTACAAGATGCTGATTGCAGAGTTGAAGAAGTTGAACCTGTCAAAAAGTATTGTGAAGAAGAGCATGTCCAAGGGGTCAGACATCACCACCCCGTCTGTTGATGCACTGGTTATCGACTGCGCTGTCGCCACCGAGCTTGACCCGGAGAACGAGGGAAAAGTTCTAAATGAAAATAACGGCTGATGGAGTGCCCGTTGTTATCGAATGGCATAAGTTTGTATTAGGTACATCCTTCTACATACCGTGCCTAGATAGACAGGCGTTAGCCGGTCAGGTTGTAATCGCCGCCGAAGAGCGAAACATGCGGTTGAAGTACCGCCTCGTCATGGAGAATGGCACGCAAGGGGTGAGATTCTGGCGAATCAAATAACGGTGTGCTAGAGTTCGCCTAGCAACTCGTTGCTCTCTCCTCGCGGTTGCTAATCTCCTTTTAACCCCGGCCTAGCGCCGGGGTTTTTTATCAGTCGTAGGTTGTAGCCGCTGCACCCTCAAGACGGGCACGCAGCTTGGCGTCGATTTGCATGCCGTGGAACATCTCATTGGAGACGCGGTCCCGCGCAGCAACCGACTTATTGATGGTCTCGCCACTGATACCCAGTTCCGGGTACTTGGCACCAAGCTCATACAGTTTGGCCTCAGTCTCTTGCAGCCGCTCAAGGTCGCCTTCACGCAACGCGATGTAGTAGCGTTTCAGCAACTGCTTCTCTTCTTTTCTGATGGCCTTCTGCTTACTGGAGATGTACGCATTCTCCTCGTATTGCTTCATCAGGTCTGCCGGGGCAAAACCCAGAATCTGCATCGCCGCGTTGAAGCCGTTAATGTCGCCCATCACAGGGTCACCACGCAGAGTGTTGGCGCCTTCGTTTGCGTATCGACCGCCCTTGAGAATGTTTTTGACCGATGCAGGCAGCATGGTCTCGACACCGCGCCAGAAGTGCCCGTCTGCAATCTGGTCAAAACCTTTGTTGATGTTGAGCAAGATCGAGTACGGGGCACCAAGCATGCCTTCAAGGAACTGCGTAACTGCGGCTGCGTCTGCACGGTCGCCTTTTTGTTCACGCCAGATCAAGTCCGTCCAGCCCACACGATCTGCAATGCTCAAGTTTGTCAGGTAGTTAACTGGACCTTTGTACAGGAAGTCCCCGAGGTAGCGACGCATGACGGTATCGAAATCATCATCGTCGTCATCTTGGAAGGCGTTGTATGCCATCTCGGCCACCCAGTACATCGGGACGCCCTTTGCACCGGCAAAGAGCGCGGCCATGCCGTAGATGCCTACAAGCTGCCGTCGTGCAGTCTTAATCGCTTCAAGTTGTTCGCCTGTGGCGTTCTTCATGGGCAAGGAGCGCCGCATGGTGTCAAACAACATGTAATACATGCTGAAGGCGAACCGCTTGAACACCATCAGAATTTTGCCAATGTCGCTTTGACCAAGGCTCGGCCCCGCCAACGTGCTACCTGCACCGTGCGTGTACTCCACCATGCGGATGGCTTCGCGGATGGCAACGGCTTGGCGCTCCTCGGGAGACATCCTGCTGTTCTTCAGGCGCTGCATCTCAAGGTCGTACGCAGCC
>Ga0129336_10002582_pt1 | contig 11166 bp, 11 predicted proteins | sample CPB6_02_DNA_FD_96878 | JGI IMG/M metagenome (GOLD analysis project Ga0129336, IMG submission 96878) | Freshwater to marine salinity gradient microbial communities from Chesapeake Bay, USA - CPBay_Sum_0.6_0.2_DNA | ecosystem: Environmental > Aquatic > Marine > Coastal | place: USA: Chesapeake...
CGGCACTTCAGTTGCCGTTTTTCATTTGTGGTGTGAAAAAAATGAAAACAAATTGCAGGCTCTTGGCTTTTGGTTGTTCCAGTAGTCAAATAATCCTAACCACCCACCTCGTCCTTCTCGTACTTCTTGAGGAATGATGTCTTAGCAGCAACTGCCAGTTTTTTCTCCGCTGCAACAGCTTGGCAGGTGGCCTCTTGAACTGGGACGGATGTTCCCAGGGTCAGCCACACTCTTCAGATGCAGACAGCTTGCTAGTCAAATATCGGATTCGAACGCTAAGGCAATATTAGTCGTTCGTTTTCTCTGCTGCCTCGCGAGATGCCGGCAAATTGCTGGAAATGTTCAACGTTTGTTGTATCGACTGTAGAACTGGGCGCCCATGCCATTCTGTCATCTGACTGCAACAACTTGATTGGCGAGGCGTGTCAATAGCGCTAGGTCAGACCAGGTGAAAGTGTTCGAACACCAGGGTTACAAATCCAGCCGATGGCTGAATACTTTGGCAACCAGAGGCTAATAAATCCCCTGGGGTATCGCCATCGTGTCTACTTGACTAGCACTGGAATCTTGGTGAGCATATACGGGGGATCACATTTTGACGATTCTTGCCAAACAAACAATACTCGCGTCACAATGCCGATGTTTTTGGGCAGAACTCACGACATTCCAGGATGGGGGAGGGGCAAGCAGAAAAAGAAAATCGCCTTCTTTTTAAAGCGCTTAAGTGTTACTGCAAATCACATTTCCAGATAAAAATGTGTACCCACGGATCAACATCAACCATGAACAGGAGAATTTGAGTGACTACAACATTTCGCAGTTGGCTGCTCTTAGCCACCATGGTCGCCACCCCACTGCTCGCCAGCGCACAAGGCCAGACTTTGCGTTGGGCGGCCCAGAACGATATCTTGACGCTGGATCCCCACTCGCAGAACCACGCGACAACCAACAATATCATGAGTCATACCTATGAGACGCTGGTGACTTATGACAAGAACTACAAGCCTCAACCAGCCCTGGCAACCAGCTGGAGCCAGACCAGTCCTACAAGCTTTCGCTTCAATTTGCGACGCAATGTCAAATTTCAGGATGGAAGTCCTTTTACCGCTGACGATGTGATTTTTTCTTTTGATCGTTCGCGTGTTCCTCCCGGCACTATGACCATCTATGTTGGCGGTGTGAAGGAGATCAAAAAGGTTGATGACCATACTATCGATGTGATTACCGATGGGCCCAACCCGGTACTGCTCAACAACTTCACCTATTTTTTCATCATGAGCAAGACCTGGGCAACTAAAAATCGCACCGAGAAAGTTCAGGACTTCAAGGCAAAAGAAGAAACCTTTGCTTCCCGCAATACCAATGGCACCGGGCCCTATATTGTCAAGGAGTGGGTGCCTGACCAGCGTGTGGTGCTCACCCAGAATAAAAATTGGTGGGGCAAGGTGGAGGGAAACGTGACCGATGTCATCTATACCCCCATCAAGTCTGATCCGACACGGGTTGCAGCGCTGATTGCCGGGGACGTCGACGCCGTCACTGATCTGCCTACTCAAGATGTGCCACGATTGCGCAGCAACAATAACCTCTCGGTCCTTGACGGACCTGAGGTCCGCACTATCTTTATAGTGCTCGATCTTGGCAGCCCAGAATTGAAATACGGTCCTAAGGGCCCCAACCCCTTCAAGGACCTGCGTGTGCGTCAAGCCCTCAATATGAGTGTTGACCGAGCAGGCATACAACGCACCATCATGCGAGGCCTGTCCATTCCTGCAGCACTCATGGTGGCGCCTGGCGTCAATGGCTATCTGGAATCAGCCGACAAGCCGGCAGCGGTCAACGCGGAAGGCGCCAAAAAGCTGCTGGCTGAGGCAGGTTTTCCCAATGGTTTTGACTTTACCCTCGATTGCCCTAACAACCGTTATGTAAACGATGAAGAAATCTGCCAGGCCCTGGTCAATATGTGGGCCCGAATAGGTGTCCGGGTCAAGCTCAATGCCATGCCCTTTGCCACCTTTGTTCCCAAGTTTCAGAATTTTGATTCCAGTGCCTATATGCTGGGCTGGGGCGTTGCCACCTACGATGCCCAATACACTTTGCAATCGCTTATTCGTACTCGTACCAGCGGCCCTGACGGAAACTTCAATTTTGGTCGCATAAGCCATCCGCCACTTGATGCTCTGGTGGATCGAATGAAGACTGAAGCCAACCTGCAAATTCGTGACCGCCTATTGCGCGAGGCTCTAGACATGACGCGTGATCAGGTGCTGGCTATCCCGTTGCATCACCAGATGCGCCCTTGGGCCATGAAGAAAAACATCACCATGGTGCATAACTCAAACGACGCACCCAAGATGTTTTACGTGACCAAAAAATAAGACTTAGGGCCACCAGCCCTAGCCTTGTACATGGTGGCAGGCTATCTGTATGCCTTGAAAGTGGCGTAACTCGGGAGTCTGTTGCGAGCAAACCGCTGTAGCCTGAGGGCAGCGCGGGTGAAATGCACAGCCTGATGGTGGTGACAATGGGTTGGGGACTTCGCCCTGGATTGGGGCTCGCGATTGCAGGCCCTTTTTCATTTTTGGGATGGATGCCAGCAACATGCGTGTGTAGGGATGTTGGGGCTGTTCAAACAAACGTTGGGTAGGTACTACCTCGACGAGTCGCCCCAGGTACATCACCCCAACGCGATCACTGACATGGCGCACCACCGCCAGGTTATGAGAAATGAATACATAGGTCAGGCCGCGCTGAGATTGAAGGTCTTGCATCAAGTTCAAAACCTGCGCTTGTACGCTGACATCCAGAGCCGAAGTGGGCTCGTCGCACACCAGGAACTCGGGTGCGGCGGCCAGCGCGCGAGCAATGGAAATGCGCTGGCGTTGACCGCCAGAGAACTGGTGTGGGTACTTGGTGGCGTCCTTTGGATTAAGACCTACTGAGTGCAGCAATTCCGCAACCCGGCCATGGCTCTGGGCAGTACCTAGTTCGGGAAAGTGCACCCGCAAGGGTTCAGCCACAATGTCCTGCACTCGCCAGCGCGGGTTCAAGCTGGCATAGGGATCTTGAAAAATCATCTGAATTCGCCGACGAAGCGCTCGCGCCTTTGCGGAGTTCAAGGTCTGCACCAGGTCTTGCCCGTCAAACTCGATCCGACCACTGCTGGGTCGATACAGGCCAACCAATAAACGCGCCAGCGTGCTCTTGCCGCAGCCTGACTCGCCCACCAAGGCCAGGGTTTTGCCACGTTCGATTTGCATCGTCACGTCGTTTACTGCATGGACTATCTTGCGTCCCTCACGGTTCACCATTCGTTGCAGCCATGGGGCTGATACATCAAAGCGCTTGCTAAGCCCGCTGATCTGAACCAATGGCTGGCTGATCATGCCCGCTCCTCGTCTGAGGCCTGGCCGAGTGGCAAGGGATTCCAGCAGGCCAGTTGCGAGCGAGCTGAACAGGTTTCAAGCAGTGGCACCAGACTAGTGCAATCAATCATGGCTCGATCACAGCGCGGGTGAAAGGCGCAACCGCCTGGCATATCACTTAGGCGCGGCATGTTCCCGGGCACATACTGCAGGCGCTCGACTTGAGCTTCCGCGCGCGGAATCGAAGCCATCAGTCCGCGGGTGTAGGGATGGCGCGGGCTCTCTATGATTTGTTCTACCGGGCCAGTTTCGACCACCCGGCCCGCGTACATAACCGCTACCCGGTCTGAAGTTTCTGCAATCACGCCCATATCATGGGTGATCAGAAGCACCGCAGCATGGTGCTGCCGGCACACACGGACCAAGAGCTCAATGATCTGGGCTTGGATCGAGACATCCAGCGCTGTGGTTGGCTCGTCGGCAATGATCAGCTCTGGCTCAGCAGCGAGCGCCAGCGCGATCACTACCCGTTGCCGCATGCCACCCGAAAACTGATGTGGATATTGGTCTAGGCGCTCAGCGGCCGCCGGAATGCCGGTATCCTCCAGCAACTCGACGGCTCTTTGCCGTGCCTGCGCAGCCGTCATCGGCAAATGGGTCAAAATGGTCTGTGTCAGCTGCTGCCCTATGCTGTACAGCGGATTCAGCGAGGTGAGCGGGTCTTGGAAGATGGCGCCAATGCGTTTGCCGCGAATCTGCCGCATGGCCTGCGGATTCAGGCCACTGATGCGCTCTCCGGACAACCTTATCTCACCGCCCACCACGCGCCCAGGCGGCTCGAGCAGATCGAGTATGGCTGCTCCGGTCAGCGATTTGCCGGCACCCGACTCGCCCACTACCCCCAGTATTTCGCCTGCATCGATGTGCAGATTGATATTTTTAAGTGCATGCAGCACGCCGTGTCGGGTGGGGATATCCACCGAGAGATTCTTGATATCAAGCAAAGACAAGGCCGATATCCTTAGTGAAGTTTGGGGTTAAGGGCATCGCGTAGCCAGTCGCCAATGACATTCACCGATAAAGCGATCAAGATCAGCATCAGCCCTGGAAATACCGTGATCCACCACTCGCCTGAGAAAAGAAAATCATTGCCAATGCGAATCAGCGTACCCAGCGAGGGTGAAGTGGGTGGTGTGCCCACACCCAAAAATGACAAGGTGGCTTCGGTGATGATCGCGGTAGCTACCTGTAGCGTAGCAAGCACCAGCACCGGCCCCATCACATTGGGCAAGATGTGGTGCAACATGATGCTTGGGCCCGATACGCCGATCACCCTGGCAGCCTGCACGTATTCTTTCTTATGTTCGACCAAAGTCGCTCCACGCACTGTCCGGGCGTACTGAACCCAGCCAGTCAGAGTGATCGAAGTGACAAGCACCACAAACGAAAACGATGCATGCTCGCTGCCCAAAAAGGCCCGGCCTACGCCTGAAATCAGCAGAGCCACCAAGATCGATGGAAACGACAGCATCACATCGCAGACCCGCATGATGAAATTGTCAAGCCATCCCCCAGCAAATCCAGACCAAAGGCCTAGGCTGACGCCCAGAAGCAGCGACAACACCACCGAGGTCAGGCCTACTGAGAGCGAGATGCGCGACCCATACAGCAGCGCAGACAAAATGTCGCGCCCCTGATCATCGGTGCCCAGCAAATAAGTCCACTGACCCTGGGCTAACCAAACCGGGGGCAAAAGCGCGTCCGACAAGTGCAGACTGGCTGCATCAAAAGGATTGTGTGGCGCCACCCAAGGCGCAAAAGTGGCCCCCAGTACACACACGCTGGCCACTGCCAGTGCGACCCAAGCAATGGGAGTTTTGCTGAAGGAATGAAACAAGTCAGAGTCACGCCAGCGCATCAATGATCACTCCTCAGGCGCGGGTCGACCCAAAAGTAAAGCAAATCGACTACCAGATTGATCACTACAAAAATCAGCGAAATCAGGCACAGATAGGCCGCCATGACCGGAATGTCGGCATAGGTGACCGCCTGGATGAAGAGCAAGCCCATGCCTGGCCATTGGAATACTGTTTCGGTGATGATGGCAAAAGCGATCAGTGAGCCCAGTTGAAGACCTGTGACTGTGATAACAGGCACCAGGGTGTTGCGCAAGGCATGCTGAAAGTGGATCACCCGTTCGGACAAGCCGCGGGCACGGGCAAACTTGATGTAGTCGGTGCGAAGTACCTCCAGCATTTCAGCGCGAACCAGCCGCAATATCAGGGTCAACTGAAAAAAGGATAGCGTCAGTGCCGGTAAAGCCAGGTGTTTCAATCCATCGATAGTCAGCAAACCGCTGCTCCAGCCCCATAGCTGCACCACCTCGCCACGACCAAAACTGGGCAGCCATCCCAGCCAGACCGCAAAAATAAGAATCAACAAAATACCTATCAGAAATGTAGGCAAAGATACTCCAACCAGTGATGCGGTCATCAGCAGCTTGCTCATTGCACTCTGCCGGTGCAAGGCGACATACACCCCAAGCGGTATTCCTAGCAGCAGAGCCAGCAAGGCAGCCGCCACAGCAAGTTCCAAAGTGGCAGGCAGGCGGTTGACAATGAGCGTGGACACCTTGCCGCCAAGACGCAGGCTGATGCCAAAGTCTCCCTGCACAGCATTGACGACGAAATGGTAAAACTGAACGAAGAAAGGCTGATCCAGGCCAAGTTCAGACCTCAGTTCGTTGACTTTTTCTGGCGTCACATCCTGCCCTAGCATGAACAAAACTGGGTCTCCGACATACTGGAACAGTAAAAAGGCGATGAAAGCCACAGCCAGCATTACCCATGCAGCCTGAATCAGTCGTTGGAAAATAAATGCGAGCATGGGTCGATCAAGCCAGTAGACATTGCATATCTACCCAGCAGTTTAATGGCAGCTCAAGGCTGGTTTGATCGATTGATGGGCTGTGACAACAAGGTAGGTTCGATACCTATTGCATTTTGTGCCCATGACTCGTCACATCAAGTGTGGGGTTAACCAGAGTTCATTGTTAACCATCCGCTGCCTTTGTCCAAGGGCGTTCCTGACCTGACCCTCCCAGCCCAAGCACCGCTAGAGGCCAGCAGCAGAGCCAGAATGGTTGTGATTAGCCGCATAGATACCTCCTTTTCTGGCACAGTTTGGCGGCAAGCAGGTACGGCTATCAATACCCCGACTTCATTGGGTCGCTGCCAGCCTTTTCCTTGGCCTCTGTGCACTGCATCCTGTAGCCATACTCTGCGGCCTCTAGCCCACCAGGCGGCCAGGTCTTGATTGCTTCTGCGTTCTCTGCTTTTAGCTTGGCCATTGCAGCATCAACGCATTCATCCTCATTGCTTTTGCTGCAAGCGTGAGGTTGGTGGCGATCAGGAAGGTGACGAGGAGAAGGCGCACTGGGCGCCACTAAGCTTGCCGAATAGTCGTCAGGACTTGTTGGGGGCTGAATAACCCTTTGCAATACTATGCGCTTTGGTCATGGCGCCAGTCATCGCCGACATGCTTATCAGTTCTGTTGCATCAACCGTGGAGAATGCGCCACTTGCCATGACTACCATGGTGACAACCGACATCTGTTCTGCCGTACCTTCCACCATTACGACAACGCTGCCCGTAGAGGCTTCGTAATAAACTTCCTGCGCCTTGGCGCCAGCCGAGGCAAACACGGCTTTAGCAGCGGCCCCACGGTCGCTTGGGCTAGAAACCATTCCTCCAAATGCCGCATTTGAATAGCGTGCTTTAACCAAATACGTAGCCATAGCAATCTCCTGTGCAAAGAACCAATCACGATGCCGAATAGCATCAACACTCTACCCAGCCAGCTTGGCTGGCCATTTGATATGGGTCAGCCTTTGAAACGATTCTGAACCTCGGTGTGGGCTTTACCCGGTGTGAACGACACTTTGTTAAGGTGCTTCATGGAACCGGAGATGTTCGATGGCGCAACGCAGAACGTCTCACGAAGCAGACCAAGTGGGACCTTTGAGTAATTGCACCGCCTCGTTCTTCGAGATGGCATATTGGTTCGTATCCAATCGCGCCTACCAAATTCGTTTATCACCTTCTAAATCTGCTTGCAGCGATTGCAATAAGCTTCAGTTCTCAATGGCGCATCAATTTCAGTCAGCCTGAACTTAAGCTGCGACATTTACAGAAAAGCTTTTGACACAAGCTATAGAGATGCTTTTCGGCAATGCTTATGGCATCGGACCGGGCACTTATTCTTTTACTTGCAATTGATCCGGAAGCGTGAAAAAGAATGTCGTGCCTTGTCCCAAGGTCGATTCAAGCCAGATATTGCCGCCGTGGGCTTCAACAATCTTCTGGCAAATAGACAGACCCAGACCGGTGCCGGGATATACATCGCGGGTATGGAGTCGCTTGAACAGCGTGAAGATGCGTTCGAAATGCATTTTGTCAATGCCGATACCGTTGTCGCGCACACTGATTACCCACTGTCCAGGTTGGCGCTCTGCGGAGATGTGAATGACTGGAGATTTTGAGCCGCGAAATTTGATGGAATTGCTCAGCAGATTCTGTAGCAGCAGAGTGCAATGCAATCTGTCGCACTCAACGGTGGGAAGGTCACCGTTGGTAATGACAGCACCAGATTCGACGATCGCAGTTTCCAGGTTTTGTTGTGCATTGGCGAGTAAGCTGTACAGGCTTGTCTCAACACGCCTAGGCTGCAGTTTAGAAGCGCGCGTGTAAGCGAGCAGGTCGTTGATGAGTCCATGCATGCGGCTGACCCCTTCAACGGTATGGCGCATCAGCTCTGCAGTATTGGCGTCAAGACTTGACTGGTAGCGCTTTTCGAGGATCTCCACACAGCCGGAAATGGCGCGCAGCGGCTCCTGCAGATCGTGAGCTGAGATATTGGCGAAAAGCTCAAGCTCGGCGTTTGATTTCTTCAATTCGGCGATGGCGCGTTGGGCCTTTTCGGTTTCTTCCTGAAGTCGCGCACGTAGATGTCCCACAACAGTAGCTACAACGGGGGCGACGACCATGAAGACGACAATACGATTAAAGCTAGGCTTTGTGTATTCCAAGTCGAATGAATCAGAAATCTTCAGGCTGAAATAGGTGGGAAAGGGGCCGATATTGGTTCCGCTGAAGAACCAGAGCGTGAAAATGAGGAAGATTGCAGTCGAAATGAGTGCGACTCTGAGGCCACCGTAAAACCCGGCGGCTGCGATGAAACAGATCAGCACTCCCGGCTGGTTCGGTATGTTGAACAGAAATGCATCGATCATCAGCACCAGAGCAATACCTACAGGCATAGCCAGGAGACCGACCAGAGGGGCTGGACCAATAGGAATCGCAGGCCCAGACTTCGTGGCGAACGCCCTACTGGAGCTGCGTTCAGGATGTTTGAGATTGACCATGTCCACTTTGAGTGAGCTTAGGTAAAAAACAGGGCTGTGGCATTTCCTCAAATGAAGAAAGTAAAGGAAATTTTTGGCAACTTTTGGCTGTTGCTACAGATCAACGATTGGCGGTAAATTGGTCGGGCTGAATATTTGGGAACCCTCTAGAACTGTGAATTTCATCGACCAACCATAGAATGCAGCAGAGCCGATGCGCCCTTGGGAGATCAATACGACGTTTTGGTGTCGATTGTCAGTCTGAATTGTCCGGAAAAGTTCAGTGACTTTGGCCTCTTCGCCTTCGAGGATTTGGCAGAAGCTCTGGGCCCGATAGAGAAGTAAGCCAGTAATGCCTTGGTTGTGATTATTCTTACGAAAAAGCACGAGCATGGAATCCAATTCTTTAAAACTGAATTCGCGAACAGGTTGGCTGATATAGCAGAGCTTAAACATGATCGTGAAAGCGGAATTTCCTGTCAGTTCACTATCCCTTCACCCACTCAGCCCAAGCCCTGCTAAAAGAAAGTAGCAGAGCCAACAAGGTCGTGAATAGACGAATAGGCATATTTCAGTTTCGCGCACTCTACCTGACCCGGCAAATCTGTCAAATTTTTTTGGATCAAGGTTGGCTTGACTCTGGGCTAGAGTTTTGGTGACGAATAAGTGAACAGAGTTAAGTTCAAACCATTGATGGCAGCGCCGCAACCAGAATGCGTTCTTGACCATAAATTCGCCAACCAAATGAATTAGACCGCCCCCAATGCATCAAACCATTCCACTCTTTCCCCTCTCAAACGGCCTGTTTCCCGATGGAATACTTCATCTTCAAATTTTTGAAGTGCGCTATCTCGACCTTATCAAGAAATGCCATCAGCAGCAATTACCCTTTGGCGTGGCATGGATTCAAAATGGCAGCGAAGTGCAGGTGCCGGGCCAAGTGCCTTTACTTCATGGCGTGGGTTGCATGGCCCACATCAGGCGATTTGAACAAGTGCAGCCCACCTTTTTTCGCGTCGTATGCCAGGGAGGTTTGCGCTTTCAATTGCACGATGTACACCCTGGCCCCTATGGCGTATGGCAAGGCAGCATCACTTATCTGCCGCAAGACCCAGAGACAGAAGTGCCACCCAGCTTGCAGGCACACGCTGACAGGCTTGGAAAAGTCATCGCGACAGCGCAGCAACAGGGCGTGCGTGACAAGTTGCCCTTTTTTGCCCCATACCACTTGGATCAATGCGGGTGGTTGGCCAATCGGTACGCGGAGGCCTTACCCTTGAGCGCGGTAGTAAAACTGCAACTTCTCAGTGAATTAGACCCATTGGAACGATTGAAATCGGTCATCCGGATCATGCGCGACGATGGCATGGCTTGATGGCTTGAGGTTGGCTAGGCGCTAGGCCGCCATACCTGTGTAGTCAGCGATGTAATCTCTGCTAGCAAGCAAGTGAGTGAGGAAGAACAAGCGGGACACGGGGTTAATTGGCACAGACTGTATTGAGAGCGGTGCCGGAAAAGCTCCCGGGAGGGATGTCTTGCCATGGATCCGCAAGGTTTCCTTTGTCCAGTATCTTCCCTGTTGCCATAGAGCCCGAATGCTTCCTGAATGAAAGTATTCTGTCGCGCTTGTCTGTACAGTCATATTCTTTCCTGTACCTTCTGGATAGTGCGCCTGACTCATCAGCTTGGTTCAAATTTTGGAGTTGCCACACCTTGCGGATATGGCCCTCTTTTCGGATCGTCTCTGGGTCCAGGAAGAGCTCTCCAGAATCAGATGCACCAATCTTTACCCAATCAGCCCATGCCCCGCCGAACGCCAGCAGCAGGGCCAGTATGGTTGTGATCAGCCGCATTAGTTTCTTCCGTTTCACCAGTCTCTACCTCAGAAAAAGAGCGCCAGCATCATTCCTAAAAAGGAACTTGAATCCATTTTCAATCTGTTTTAACAGATTGCCAGTGTGCAAGCTCATCGTGACAGTCTCGGATGAGTTGGGGTAATGTCCCGCCTTCTTCGAGGCCTTGCCAGTTGAATCAGGAATAATCCAGGCCATCTGTACCTAATCTATCTAAAAGGTGACTTTCATGGAAACGCTGACACTGGCTCAAGCTCAACAAATCATTGCCGGGGCCCTGGCCCGATCTCTGCAAGCGGGCTACAAGCCGATGGGGGTGGTGGTGCTTGATGAGGCGGGCCAGATGAAGGCCTTTGCCCGGCAGGATGGCGCCAGCATGTTTCGCTTTGATGTGGCGCGTGGCAAGGCCTGGGGCTCAGTGGGCATGAGTGTCTCGAGCCGGGTCCTGGCGCAGCGTGCCAAGGAAAACCCCAGCTTCTTCCTGACTCTGGCCTCCACCGCTGAGGGCAAGTTTCTGCCGCAACCGGGTGCGGTGCTGATCAAAAA
>Ga0129336_10002586_pt1 | contig 11156 bp, 16 predicted proteins | sample CPB6_02_DNA_FD_96878 | JGI IMG/M metagenome (GOLD analysis project Ga0129336, IMG submission 96878) | Freshwater to marine salinity gradient microbial communities from Chesapeake Bay, USA - CPBay_Sum_0.6_0.2_DNA | ecosystem: Environmental > Aquatic > Marine > Coastal | place: USA: Chesapeake...
CCGCCCCCGTGGTTCGCCGCGGGCACCGAGATGCTGCCCGAGGGCCGGGCGAAGTTCGGCAGCCTCGCCCGCCGGCACGCCGACCTCCCGGCGTTCCGCGACGCGGCGGGCGCCGTCATCGACCAGATCAAGGCTGAACGTCGGAGCGACGTTCAGCTGGGGGACGCGCGAGCGCTGCGCCTCCTCCCCGACGGCACCCTCACCCGCGGCAAGGCGCCCATCGCGCTCGAACCCCTCGCGCTCAAGGGCCTGATCTCGCGCTTCCCCCGGGCCTTCCCCGGCGCGTGGAGCTTCCTGTCCCTCCTCGACCCGGCGGCCCGTGCCGAAGCGGTCAACGCGCAGCTGCAGCGCCTCGCGGAGTTCTACCCGGAGGACGACAGCCGCAACCTGCGCCTCCGCCTGCGCAACCTCGGCGGCCAGTGGCAGGCGTTCGCCGCCGTGTCCCCGAGCTACATGCCGATGGACGCCGACAAGGTGCTGGGCGCCTACGTCGAGGCGCTCGACGCGCTGAACCTCCCCGATCCCCGGGGGACCGTCGCCTACAACGGCGAGACGACCGACACGATCATCCGCGCGACGTGGCACGCCCCGCAGAGCTTCCGCCCGAGCGTCGGCGACGTGTTCGAAAGCGGGATCACCGGGCGCACGAACGACGCGGGCGGCGGCGCCCACACCGGGGGTAACAGCTTCACGCGGGTGCTGTGCATCAACTGCACGATCGCGGACTTCGGGGACGACGCGTTCCGTCGCGTCCACAAGGGCAGCCGCACGCAGGACCTCACCGCGGTCGGGCTGCGCCGCATCCAGCAGGACGTCGCCGGCCTCGTGAATCAGAGTGGAGAAGCGGCGCGGTTCTTCCTCGACTCGTGGGGCGTGCTGCGCGAGACCCCGATCGCCAAGGTCGCGATCGGCGGGAAGAAGCACACCGACCCGCGCGAGGCGCTCCGCGCCCTCGTGAAGGGCGGGGACCTCGACGCCGACGTGGCGCGCGACACCCTCGTCGAGGCGCTCCTCCGCGGCTTCGACGCGGAGCCCGGCGACACCCTCGCCGACGCGTTCAACGCCGTCACCCGCGCCGCCCACGAGGGCCTCCTCGACGAGGCGCAGCGGTGGCGCGTCGAGCGCGCCGCCGGGGCCCTCCTCCCGGTCCTCGCCCAGCGGGCCGCCGAGGCGTAGGCCCGGCAGGCGCAGGGGGGCACGGCCGACAGGTGCCCCGCTTCCTTCCCCCACACTCAGGAGATGTAGACCATGCCCACGCTCGACGAGATGATGATCGACTACGAGGCCGAGATGATCCGCGACGCCGACGCGCGCGACGCGCGCCGGGCCACCCCCGGCACGGTAGAGTACGCGATGGATCGTCGCGCCGCCGCCCGCCGCGAGCGCGAGGCTGCGCTGATGGATAGCGCCGACCTCGACGCCGAAGACGAAGACGAGGACGAGGACGAGGACGAGGACGAGTAGCGCCACACGCGCCCGGCCGGGGTCCGATCCCCCGGCGTCGAGGCGCGCAGAAGAGCCGGTCCCCGAGGGTCGCGTGTTGACTCCGCGAGTGTGACGGGCGGCTGGCTCTTCTCCGCACCTCGACATATTCCGTTGCGGTATGATACACTCTCGAAGGAGGTTCGCCATGTCCTACTACGATGACAAGTTCCTCGCCCCGCCCGAGTATCTCGACGACGACGACTACGAGTGCGACGCGTGCGACTGCTGCTCCGCCGAGGACCCCGAAGAGGGGTGCGAGTGCAGCTGCCACGAGGCGCCCGACGTCGACGGCGACGACAACGACTATGACTATGACGGTCCAGAGCTGGACTACCTCAACGTCTGACCAGCAGCCAAGGAGACTGAACCATGTCCGCCCCACACCAAGCGTATCGCAACCTGCACACCGGACTCTGGTCCCTCGTGGACCGGAGCAACGGGCGCGTCGTCGCGCACCACACCGAGGCGCTCCTCGTGGACGTCGCCCTCGTCGTCCAGCCGGCCGGCAACCTGCGCGTCCGCCGCGAGGGCCGGAAGAACGTCCACGCGTTCGTCCGGGGCACCGTGGCCGAGCCGGCCGCCATGCCGCCGCGCGACGCGGGATGGTGCCGGCTCCGCTACAACCCGTACATCGCCGACACCTTCCTCGTCGGCTTCACCCCCGTCACCCGCGCCGACGCCGTCCACCTCGACGAGGACGGCGCGGCGTGGGCCCTCAACCCCGCCTGACCAGCAGCCAAGGAGACTAAACCATGCCCGCCCCGATCCCGACCGCCCTCGACCGCATCGTCGGCACCCTCGCCTCCGAGGCCGACGCCTACGGTCTCGTCATGACCCGCGACCACATGACCTCGGAGGTGTCGATCCTCCGGTTCTACCGGCGCGACGAGTACAACTCCCTCCTGTCCATCCAGCTGGAGGCGCGCTTCGGCGCCGTGACCGTGACGGCGACGCTCCCGGCCATCGGCGAACGGGCGGAGCGTGTGCTCCACCTCCGCTTCGACCTCGACCGCGCCGACGGAGACGTCGACATACTCGTCGGGCTCGTCGGGACTTCTACCCGTACGGCCAGCGAGTAACACTCACACGCCCCCTCGCCCCCGAACCTAACGCGGAGAGACGACAATGTCCAGCAGCGTTTCGAACTATCGCCCCACGATCCACACCCGCACCGGCTCCCGGCTGGAGCGGGCATACGCCTACCTCCGGGTGGCGCAGACGACCGAGGACCGCCGCGACTTTCTCGGTGCCCTGCAGGGCGCCATCGAGTGCGCCGACAAGCTCTTCTACTCCGACCGTCGAATGGTCATGGAGCGCGTCTTCGAGATTCAGAATGAGCGCGGCCCACGCATCGTTCCCGAGCAGCTCGGCGGGGTGTCGAATGGGTGAGTGGATCCTCGGCATGATCTGCCCTGCCATGATGCTCATGGCGTATACACTCGTCTTCTTCCTCGCTTGCACCGGAAAGAAGGCCAACCATGGATGGGAGGACTAATGCGCAGCCGACACCCCGTATCCCTGACCCTTTCGTCGACCGACAACCGCGCCGCCGCGACGCTCACTGCGCCGGGACTGAGCCCCGGGGCGACCGTCACGCGCTCCGGCACGGACGAGAACACGGCGATCGCGGCGACGCTGCGCGGCCTCGCCGACATGCTCGATGCGTCGCGCCGGGAGGAGCGCCGGAAGGAGCGCCGGACCGGCTGGGTCCGCGTGTCCATGCTGGTCGACGTCGAGGCGCCGCTCGCGGAGATCTTGCGGGCGCACGTCTGCGAGGAGCGCGCCGTGAACGGCGACATGAGGGCCGCCAACGAGTCGCTCGACCTTGCCATCGGCTGGATCTCCGCCGCGCTTCACGATGAAGGGGCGCGCCGCTGGAAGGCCTTCGACTGGACGCAGGTCGACGACTGCCAAGACGAGGAGTGCTGATATGTCCACTACGTTCTGGTGCCCTGACGCGCCGCGCACGCAGGTGCCGTGCCGTTACTGCGAAGCAGAGGGGAAGCGCTGCGACAGCTACTGCCGCGGCTATGACGAGGTGAGCCTCGCTCCAGAGGTGAACCTCTCGTCAGGCCACGCCGCGCTGCAGCTGTCTCTGCTCGGGCTGGAGCATGACGGTGAGCCCTGCGGACGCATCCTCGCCGGCGCGCTTCCGGGCCTCATTCAGAGTGCGATGCGGGCGCTCGCCACCGAGCAGACCGCGGCCGCTGCGACGTCCGGCCGGCTCGACCGCGGGCCGTGCGGTGCGACGATCGTGGACCTTGGCATGTCGGAGGAGCGCCTCGTCGGAGCGCAGCGGAGACTGATGCAGCTCTTCGCCTTCGCCGCGGAGCGAGGCCTCGACGTCCACTACGGTTAGCTGGACGAGCGACTCCCCGCCACGATGCGGGCGAGCCGCTCGTCGAAGTCCACGTCGACACGGATGGCCGTCTCCTGTACGGGAGCGGCCTTCGTCGCTACTTCGACGAGGCCACACCGATCGAGGATCAGCTCGGCCGCCTTGAGCCGATCCTTGGGGGTCGTGGCCTCGTCCTGCATCAGCACTACGAGCGTGCCGAGCGCCTCGTTGGCGGCATCCTCCAGCTCCTGCCCGATGTTGCGTCGGCGAAGCTCTCGGCCACGATCAATCGCCCCCTTGATGGACGGCTCCTCGGACCACGCCCACACAACGTGGGGCCGCAAGCGCAGGCGCCGCGCCACCTCGCGCACGGTGTACCCGGCGCTGAGCAGCTGCGCCGCCACGGCGCGAATCTCTGGGTCGCTGGCGAACCGCGTCTGGTCCGCCAGCATCTCGACGACCTCCGTCTCCGCGGCTGCCTCGACGCGCTGTGCGCGCGCCGGAGGGGCCGGCGGGGTGAACGACGGGGCGATCCCCGGAAGCATCCCGGGGAGCGCCGAGTCGATGGCCGGCGGCTTGACGATGGCGATGCGGGACTCGGAGTCAGACATTGGCCCTCCTGACGCATCATAACCGCAGCGTCAAGTGGCCGTCGGCGCCTTGGTCGTCTTTCGAGACTGCCGTGCGCGCTTGCGCGCGACGCGCTGAATCGTGTGCCGGGCATGCGTCGCGCAGAACGTGCCACGCGCGCCGCTCACTACGTACGTGCCGGGGCGGCTGCACTGCAGCTTCGTCGTGGGCTCGATGAAGTAGACGCACTGGTACTCGTAGTTCGGCAACTTCTTGCGCAGGTACACGGAGTCAGTGTGCGTGTGCCACGCCGGCTTGGAGAAGCTCCAGTCCAGCGTGAGACGCTCCAGCCGCCGGGCGAACGCGATCGCATCGGGCTCCTGATAGGTCAGGAGGACCTGCACCGCAGCATCGACGTGGCGTACCAAGACGGGGCGCTTCAGGAGGAGCAACCCCGCGAGGACGCCGAGTGCATCGCCATCCTCGCGCCGCCAGAACATCGCCAAGTCGCGCGTCCGAGGCCCGATTCGATAGACCTCCTTGTGCGGATCCAGCTTCGGGAGATCATGCTTCGATGGTGTTGTCGAGGACATGCGTGTCCACAGCCTCCCGTGAAATCTGGTAGACACGCATCGGCGCGCCGTTGATGCGAGACACCGTCGTCCGACTCCGCGAGACCTTGCCCTCGGCAGCACCATAGCGCTCGGACGCGATGAGCCAGCCTCGCTCGATCCAGCGGTCCACGATCTCGTCGATCTGGAATCCCTGCGCCTCGACGACCTCCTTCAGCACGGCGGGCAGGATGGAGATGTACCTCCAGTCGTCCACGTTGTCCCACGCACCCGCCCAGCCGCGCACCGGAACGGAGGGACTTCCGCTGTGCTGTACCTCGTGCCGCCCCCAGAACCGGCTCTGGTTGGCCGAACACCACGAGACCGTCTCGATGAGCGCGGCGTGCGGGCGATCGCGATCGACCTCCAGCCGGTGCAGCGCCTCGATGGCGAACGCCATGGGGTCCTCGTCCGGCATCGGGACGCCGAGATGGTGGATGATGGTCGAGACGACGTGCAGCGTGGCGAGGTTGCCGCTGTGACGGCGCGAGACCGGCGTCTTGGCGAACTCGGCGTACTGCTCCTTCGTCTCCTTCCACACCCGACGCAGGTCGTCATGCTGATCTGCGATGCTGATGAGGTAGGACACGAGCTGCCGACCAAGGTGCCCGTAGTTCTGCGACAGCGTCGAGGTCAGCAACTCGGCAGCCGGAGCACCGGCGGTCATGTCGGTCCCCATCGGCTTGCCCATCAGCGACAGAACGCGCGCACGGGTGCCGCCGTCCTGCGAGAAGCTGATGGCCGCCGCCTCGCCCGAGGTGAGCATGATGGAGCGCCACGAGGCCGTCTGGCGCGTTCCATCCGGGGCGCCGCGGCCCCGGCCCTGCCCGTTTGCGAAGTCGTAGATGACGTCGCGCACGGTCTTCTGATCTTTCGCGCGCTTCGTCTCGTCGAGAATGACCGGCAGGTTGTTGAGGAATCCGCACAGCCGCTCGATGAAGACCTTCGTCGAGTCCCACGAATACATCGCCGTCGGCGCGTTGTCCGAGGGGCGCCCCCACACCGAGGCCGCGACGCGCAGCGCGGTCGTCTTGCCGCTCGACGTCTCGCCGTTGAAGTCGACGATGAACGACGGAGCGCCGAAGATCTCCAAGAACGGAGCGGCGGCCGAGGCGTAGAGCGCGAGCCACATCGGAGTGAAGGGCTTCATCACCTCCATGGCGTGCAGCCACTCTTCCCACGTCCCGGCGGGACGCCAACCCTCCAACACGCTCTCCATGCCGAGCGGCGGGGTCAGCTCCACCCCCACGTCCTCCAGCCCAGAGGACATGGTGTAGAAGACCTCGGGTAGGAGGAAGCCGCGCACGATGCCCTGATTGATCCAGCCCATACGGCTGGCTGCCTGCGAGGCCGTGAAGCGGTGCATGTTCTCCGCTTCGAACTCGGCCAGCCACTCGACCAGTGCACCCGCAGTGTTCGAGGTGACCGGCACCTCAAGGTCAGCGAGAGTGATGAGCTTCTGCGAGTTCATGCAGACGCCACGATCCACCGCGCGCATCGTCCACCCGGCCGGCGTCCGCCACATCAGGATGCGCTTCGCCGTGCCGAGCAGCACGTCGTGGGTCCGACCCACGATGAAGATGGGCGCCGTCGCCACACGCGTCGAGGTGCTCGACCCGTCGGCAAGGACGCTCAGCTTGAAGACACCCGTCGGGTCAACGCTGTAGCCGCGAGGCACTCGGAACGAGTCGAGCTGACCCGGCTCAATCAGGCCAGACGGAGGCGCACCCGCCCCCAGCGCAGTGCCGAGAGAGATGAGCGTGTTGTCTTGTACAACGCCAATAACACGGTCGAGCGTGGCGCGCCGCTTTTCGATGACGAGACGCTTCAACGCAGAGCGAAGCGCGCGAGTCCGGGTCACCTGTCCGGGCGTCATCTCGATGACGGCAAGCATGCTCGACACCTGCGCCTCGTCCGCCACCCACGCATCCGCGATGGCAGAGAGCGCCTCGGCTCGCTGGATGGCGCCCCACGCAGCAAGGTGGTTCGACTTCTCCGCCGAGGCGAGTTGACTCTGCAGGACGCGCAAGAGGTCGAGCCCCTCCGAGACAGTGTCGACTTTCTCCGCCTGCTCGGGCTGTTCGGTAGTTTCGTCGAACGATTCACTCATGGCGCCGGCCTCGCGGATAGAGGTAGCCCCGGGGAGCAACGAGCCCTTCGTCTCTCAGCTGGACGATGGCGAGGTTGACCGTCGAAGGGCTGTAGGGAAGCTTCTCTCGGAGTGAACGTAGCGTTTCACACGGGGCCCCGGAAGTCCATGCCTCTACGATGGCGCGCAGCACATCGAAGCGTGCGTAGTCGGGAGGCTCCGCATCCGTGAGCAGGTCGATGCCCTGCTGGGTCGGGACGATGCCATTCGACAGGACGTTCCGACGACGAAGTTCAGCGATATAAAACTTCGCTTCTCGATCAGAAAGCCCGAGCCCATCCGCCACGTCCGTGTTACGAATGGCCTGTCCCCGGCCTGTGCGACGACGAATGAAGAAGGAGACGCGGAACAACTGCGTCTCGTCGAACACGTAGGGCGCCGGTTCGCTCGGAGGTGCGGTCTTGGCGCGGCCCGCCCGCGGATACGTCAGGCCGCTCCGCTCGCAGTAGCGCACCAGCCGCATGTACAGGCGGCGCATAGACGCTTCGCACGGCTCCATGTCGAGCCGCTCCGCGATGTCGTAGAAGCTGAACCCTCGCGAGCGCAGCTCGTAGATCTGCTTCGCACTCGTGTCGTCGGCCGACTTGAGCCGCTTGCTGATGTTGCTCGGCGAGCAGCCGAGCTTTGCGGCGACCTGCTGCTGCGTCTGACCAGCAGCCAACAAGGCGCGGACTTCGGCGACCTTCTCGCCACTCCATGACTTTCCATTCTGCCGAATCATTCGACCTCCAGCGAGGCGCGGACCTCGTCCATGGCGCGACGGTTGATGTTGAGGAGGCGGCGCAGGGCGACCTTCGCCGCGTCCCTCCGCTCTCGATGCGCGTCCTTCAGCGCACGCTCGACGAGCGCCGCGGTTTCCGGGGTGAACGTCGAAGCGTCCCCTTCGCTGATCCAGTCGAAGTACTCGAAGTCTTCGAGCGCCTCGAAGATGATCTCCGAGGCTAACTCCACTTGATCTTCGCTGAGCTGGAGGTCATCCAGCGTCCATGGCTGACTCATCTACTCCTCCTGCGCGGGGGTGCCGTTGGTGATGATCTGGGACGCGCTCTCGCGCGTCATCTGGGCAATCTGGGCGTCGGTGTACCCGAGCGCCTTCAGCATCGCGCCCATCGTCGGGCTGGGCACGAACACCTTGAACGTAGGCTTGGCCGCCTCGACGATGCTTGGCGTCATCGCCGCCTCCTCGGCGGCCTCTGCGGCGGCAGCCGTGGACTCGCCGAGGTCGATGACCGTCCAGCCGGCGGGCACCTTCTTCGGCTTCGTCGGCGTGCCGATGACGACCTGCCCGTCGAAGTGACCCCACGCCGACAGGACGTGGGTGAGCGTGTTGGCGTCCCAGCCGCGATCCTCCGGCATCACGAGCACCGGCTTGGTGCTGTCGCTCGTGCTGATCGCCATGGCGATGGCGCACGTCAGCGTTGCCCACTCCGCCCCCGAAAGCGCAGCGCGCAGCTTCTTGCCGACCATGAGGCCGAGGCGGAAGACCTCCTTCTCGTTCTCGGTGAACTGCATCCCGAAGGTCCAGTTCGTCGGCAGGTAGTGCTGCACCCGCGCGATGAACGCGGAGGCCACCCGCTTCAGCAGCTCCGAGACGAGGTGCTCCAGCTCACCTTTCATCTCCTTGTACGTCGTGCTCTCCCGCGCCATCTCGGCTGCGGTGTCGCGCGCCTTCTTCAGCCCGGCCCAGCGGTCTGCGAGGTTCCGGAGCCGTAGGTACGTCTCCTGCGCGGCCTGCGCCTGCGCTTCGAGCACCTCGGCGTCCATCGCCACCAGCTCCTTCAACGTCTCCAGCTCGCTCATGACCTCATCGAGCTGGACCTTGATGCGCTCCCGGTCGACGCTCGGAGCCGGCGCCAGCACTACCATGCTCTGCGCCTGCTGCTGATAGAACTGGCCGCACATCTCGATGTGCGCCTTGCCGACCGCGCTGGAGCAGAGCGGGCAGCTCTCGACACCCTTCTCCACGGCGAAGCTCGCCGCGTAGGCCATCGACTCGTAGAACTTCCGCTCGAAGGTATTCGGCTGCAAAGCCGGCGCGAGCATCGGTGCCTTGAGCTTCTGCCCGAGGTCCTGCAGCTTGTGGAGCAGCAGCCCCTCGCGCCGCTTGGCCTCCTGTACGGCGGACAGGCGCTTCGCGACGAGGTCCATCTGCCACTTCGCGGCGTTGATGTCTTCTTCCGTGGGGCACGGATCGAGGTCGTCGGTCATCGTCAGGAGCAGCGCCTCGGCGCCGCTGGCCTCCTTCGCCGTCTCGCGCTGCCGCTTGCCGACGTACTCCAGCGTGGCGAGAAGCGCGTCGACCGGCGCCATCTTGCGCCCGACCGCGCCGCTGATGTCCTCGAACTTGTTCCGATAGATGCCGGGCACCATCTCCAGCACGTCACCCATCGTGACGTCCGTGGCGGCCCATCCGAGGAACGCCTTGCGCGCCGTGGCGGGGCTGCCCTCCAGCACCTCGCGCACCTGCTGCAGCGGCAGGAACGCTTCGCCGTCGCTGTCGTGAGTGGGGCGGCCGCCGTCCTTGGCGGTGAAGGTGTAGCGGCTACCATCCGTCGCCTGCGCGTGGATGGACAGGCGCTCGGCGCTGACCATGCTCATCAGCAGGCCATTGTCCTTCACGCCGACGCGCCCGACGAGATCGTCGGCGCTGCCGACCAGCGCGAGCTGGAGGCTCTGCTGGATGGCGCTCTTGCCGCTGCCGTTCGGTCCGACGATGAGGGTCTTCGGTCCGAGGACGACGTCCTTCGGCTTTCCGTCGGGGGTCTTCAGGTTCGTGACCAGCTGGTCGATGAAGGGGCGCGTCATCGCAGCTGCGTTGCTGGGCTTCTTTGCCATGGGGGCTCCAAGAGGAAAGGCGTGAGCCGAGAATCGACCCACGCCTTCCTCTTAGTGTATTCGTACCGGAACGTCAAGTGCAGAGCATCAACATTCCGGCATCTTGCCAGCTGTCGCTGTTGGTGTCGACGACGTCGAGAACCCCACGAATCTCGTTCGTTTCCGGATCCCACGCGTAGACCGGCTTGCCGGCTGCCAAGAACCCACGGACCAGCGCCTGCGTCGCCGTGCCGATGGTCGGCATGTCGAAGTGCATGACCGGGATGACGACCATCGAGAAGAGAGGTCCGCCATCCCACTCTTCGGCGGTCGGAACATCTCGAACCCAATGGTTCCACCCACCGAGCGCCCGGCTCCGCTTCAGGTAGTCGTCGCGACCTGCGACCGTCGTCGTGCGCCAGAGCACGGCGGTCGCCTCGACCCACTCGTCAATCATCTCGTCGGGTGCGCCCTTCGTGTGGGCGAGAAAGATGCGCGGCATGCTACCTCCCGTTGACCGCGTTGGGGCCCTTGAACACGGCGTCGAACGGAGACGGCGGAATGCGCGCCGGGTTCCCGCAGGTCTCGCAGACGACCGTCAGTCGCCAAGGAATCTCGTCGGCAGCGATGACGCTCTCGTAGATGGGAGTCTTGCAGTTCGCGCACTCGATGTTGACGGCGTGTGGAACGATGGCCGCCGTGCGGGGAATCATCATGAAGTTGCCTCGTGGAGCTTCCGGGTCTTTGTGCGCTGCGTGAGCGCCGCCTTTGTGTTGCCCCGCCATTGAGGTATGACGGTCGCGCGCTTCGTCCAGCGACCTACCCGACTTCGCAGCGCCGCCTTTGTTCCGGCCCACCCGAGTCGTTGAACGACCTCATCCCACGTCGCACCGTCGATGTGCAGCAGGTAGGCGCGCCGACAGATCTGGTCTTCCTCAGGCGTTACGCGGCGTTGGTCGTAGATGGGACCAGCATACAGGTTGACCCTTCGCCACGCGCGCAAGAGCGCCCACTTCTTGATGCCGTACTCGGCGGCCAGACTTGCCGTGCTCTCCCCGGCGAGGCGCCGCTTGAACAGCCGGCGCAACTCCCCGATCGTCCAGAAGTACGCCATGGTTACTTCTCCTCACGGCGGTGCTCGCCGCGCTTGGGGGCAGCCTCCAGCGCGGCGACGAGGGCTTCGGCCTCG
>Ga0129336_10002589_pt1 | contig 11148 bp, 11 predicted proteins | sample CPB6_02_DNA_FD_96878 | JGI IMG/M metagenome (GOLD analysis project Ga0129336, IMG submission 96878) | Freshwater to marine salinity gradient microbial communities from Chesapeake Bay, USA - CPBay_Sum_0.6_0.2_DNA | ecosystem: Environmental > Aquatic > Marine > Coastal | place: USA: Chesapeake...
AATTCCAATGTATAGAGCTGCTTTGCCATTCGTTAATTTAATTATAACTGTTGCAATAATAGAGAAAATAACTTCATCCCCAAAAAAGGTGTTTTTCCACCCCCTTTTTGTTCAATTCCCCTTGTATAGTCCTCGGCAAGCCAGTTAATTTAATCTTAAATATGTGCCAATGCGGATGCGTCAGATAAAAATTGGGACCTCCATCACTTTCCGAGATACGGCCAGTATGGAAAGGTATTTACAAGAGATTTCCAGAATTAAAAGAATTAGTGCGGAGGAAGAACTCTTGCTTTCAGAAAAAATCAAGCAAGGTTGCCAAGCATCATTGCACCAGCTGGTGGTTGCAAACCTACGGTTTGTAATTTCAGTTTGTAAGCAATATCAACATCAAGGACTTCCCTTAAGCGATCTTATCAATGAAGGCAATTTTGGTTTATTAAAAGCAGCGAGGCGTTTCGATGGAACAAAGGGGTTTAAATTTATTTCTTACGCAGTGTGGTGGATCCGGCAAGCCATCTTGCAAGCACTGGCCGATCATGGAAGAGTAGTTCGGGTTCCGCTTAGCAAGGTGGGCATTACACAACAGGTATACAAAGCGCAATCACTACTGGAACAACAACTGGAGCGGGAGGCCACCCCAGAAGAACTTGCCAGTTCTACCGGCTTTTCAAAAGAAGAAATTAATACCAGCCTGTTATTAAATGTTAGGCATTATAGGTTGGAGACTCCGTTGGCAGAGGAGGAAAACTTAAATCTATCGGAAACATTGGCGGACCATTACACCAAAAGAGCAGATCAATACCTCGAGGAAGTAACCTCACTACATATAGAAATTAAAAGATCATTTGCCACCTTGTCTCAACGACAACAAGTTGTACTTACCTCCTACTTTGGTATCAATCAGCCGCAGGCAAAAAGCTTGGAAGAAATCGGGAAAGAGCTAGGAATAAGTCGGGAACGGGTTCGTCAAATTAAGGAGAAGGCAATTGCCCGTCTCCAACATGGACAACGAACACAATTGCTACGTTCCTACCTGGGCGGGCATAAGGAATAGGCTTCTTATCTTTGCGCCCTTCTATGTTTAGCAGATTACAGGAAAAATTAGAATCCGCCTTTAAAAACATCAAAGGCCAGGGACGTATCACCGAAATAAACGTTGCCACCACTGTCAAAGAAATTCGCAGAGCATTGGTGGATGCAGACGTCAATTTCAAAATTGCAAAGGAATTTACCGACCGGGTAAAAGAAAAAGCAATTGGCGAAAAAGTAATTCAAGCTGTTTCTCCTGGACAAATGATGGTGAAGATTGTCAAGGACGAACTAACCGCCTTGATGGGAGGACAGGAGGCTGAATTGAATGCCAAAGGCAACCCGGCTGTATTATTAATTGCCGGCTTACAGGGAAGCGGTAAAACTACGTTTAGTGCCAAATTGGCCAACTACTTAAAAAATAAAAAAGGATTATCTCCCTTGCTGGTGGCCGCAGATGTATACCGACCTGCTGCTATGGAGCAACTGCGGATACTTGGCGAACAAATTGGAGTAGAGGTACACATTGAGGAAACCGAAAAAGACCCTGTTCGCATTGTTACCCAAGCTGTGGCCAGCGCCCGAAGTAAAAATAAAAATGTAGTCATCATCGATACGGCGGGTCGTCTGGCCGTAGATGAGGAGATGATGAATGAAGTTGCAGCTATTCGTACTGCTGTACAACCGCAGGAAATTTTATTTGTGGTAGACAGCATGACGGGACAAGATGCCGTGAATACGGCCAAGGCCTTTAATGATCGGTTAGACTTTACAGGAGTAGTCCTTACCAAATTGGATGGTGATACCCGCGGTGGTGCGGCCCTATCGGTTACTTATACGGTCAATAAACCCATTAAGTTTATCAGTAGCGGTGAAAAATTGGAAACGCTGGATATTTTTTATCCGGAGCGAATGGCACAGCGGATTTTGGGCATGGGCGATATCACCACACTGGTTGAGAGAGCACAAGCACAGTTCGACGAAGAAGAAACAAAAAAGCTGGAAGCCAAACTGCGCAAAAACAAGTTTGATTTTGCAGATTTTAAAATGCAATTAGAACAACTGAAGAAAATGGGAAACATGAAAGAAATGCTTTCCATGATTCCTGGGATGGGCAGTAAGGTAAAAGACCTTGACTTTGACGAAAATTCATTTAAGGGTATCGAAGCCATGATCAATTCAATGACGCCGGCCGAGAGAGCAGACCCCGATTTATTGGATTTAAGCCGAAAAAAGAGAATAGCCAAAGGCAGCGGAAAAGACCTCCAGGAGGTCAATAATTTCCTAAAACAGTTCGCTCAAATGCGAGATATGATGAAGAATATGAACAAGTTGGGAGCTTTTGGGAAAATGATGCCGGGTATGCGCCGTTAAATACAGGAAAAACGAGAATTTCACCCTATATTTGCAACCCGGTTTTTACCGGGTATTGTTTAACGCTGTTAAATTTTTATTTATGTCAGCCAAAATCCGTCTTCAAAGACACGGGTCTAAAAAAAGACCTTTCTACTTCATCGTTGTTGCCGATTCCCGTTCTCCTCGTGATGGTAAATTCATTCAAAAGTTGGGTACCTATAACCCGCTTACGATTCCTGCTACCGTCCAGTTAGACCGTCAAAAAGCATTGGAATGGCTTAACAAGGGTGCTACTCCAACAGATACAGTACGTCGTATCCTTAGTTTCAAAGGAGTGCTTTACCTCAAGCATTTGCTCCGTGGTGTAAGCCTTGGATTATTTGACGAAGCTGCTGCTATGCAAAAATTCACTGAATGGACTGCACAACATGAGCAGCAAATCAAAAAAAGAGACGAGGATAATCAGCGTAAGCGCCGTGAAAAGCGTCAGGCTGTTCTTGCTGAAGCTGCTGCTAAAAAAGTGGTTACTGCCGCTCCTGCAGAGGAAGCTGCTCCCGCTGCTGAAGAAGCGAGTGGAGAAGAAGCATAATCCTGTTAAAAAATTGTTTGATAGTCCCGGTGTAACCCACACCGGGATTTTTTTTGCTCCGCTTAATTGATTTGCTTTGCAAGTGATGGCCGCTTATTTAAAACTGGGAAAAATTCTCAGCGCACATGGGTTAACTGGTGAGCTACTCTTGGAGCATACACTGGGCAAAGCTACCTCGCTAAAAAAAGTAGAAGTACTTTTTATCGAGGATTACAAGAAAGCCCTGTTGCCCTATTTTATTACCACTAGCCGAAAAAAAACGGCAGATGCTGTTTTTATCAACTTGGAAGGTATCAATACAAGGGAAAGAGCGCAGCAACTAGTTTCAAGAACGGTTTGGATACCTGAAGAGCTCTATCATCAATTGGCAAGCAAAAACGCCCCTGCCAATTTACTCGGCTATCAAATCATTGAAAATGGAAAAGAAATTGGAATAATCAGTGAGGTAATTGAGCAACCGCAACAATTAGTTTGCAAAGTGTTTATTCAAGAACAGGAGGTATTGATCCCTCTGCACGAAGACACATTACTCTCCATTGACCATCCTGGAAAAAAAATTATAGTGCAATTGCCCGAAGGCTTGTTAGATATTTATCTGTCCTGATCTGTTCATGTCAGCTCCTGTTCGTCATATTGCACACTTAGACCTAGACTCATTTTTTGTTTCTGTTGAAATTCTTCACAACCCCTCCCTGAAAGGCAAACCAGTAATTGTGGGGGGTGGTGATCGGGGCGTGGTAGCGGCTTGTAGTTATGAAGCCAGAAAGTTTGGGATTCATTCTGCGATGCCCATAAAGCAAGCCTTGCAACGCTGTCCGCATGCAATCATTACCAATGCCAGCCGAAAACAATATAGCCATTACTCCCGGTGGGTCACGGAATTAATTGCCGCAAAAGTTCCTTTATTTGAAAAGGCCAGTATAGATGAATTTTATATTGATCTAACAGGAATGGATCGCTTTTTTGGTGTGACCGCTTTTGCACAATCACTACGACAACATATTACAGAAAAAACGGGGCTTCCCATTTCCTGTGGGCTAGCTACTGCACGCTTTATTGCTAAAATGGCAACCAATGAAGCCAAACCAAATGGGTTTTTGGTAGTACCCCCAGGAAAAGAGAAAGAATTTTTGTGGCCTTTGGCCATCGATAAAATAAATGGAGTGGGTGAACAAACTGCCGCACTACTTAAAAGCAAAGGACTCTATCACATTGAGGATATTGCCAGAACACCCTTAGAACTATTAGTCTCCTATGTTGGAAAATGGGGAGAATCGCTCTGGGAAAAAGCACAAGGCATAGGCAGCACTACCCTAGTTACAGAATGGGAACAAAAAAGTGTTAGCCACGAACGAACTTTTGAAGAAGATAGCCAGGAGGTTGACTTTTTAATCCAACAATTATTACAATTGGTAGAAGAAACTGCCGCATCGGTTCGTGCTGAGGAAAAAATGGCGGGATGCTTGACCGTAAAAATCAAATACCAGGATTTTGAAGTAAACTCTAAACAAGGCACACTTGACTATACCGCACTCGATGACGTGTTGGGGGCAAAAGCAAAACAATTATTTGCAGAACTTTATCAAACCGGAAGAAAAGTTCGGTTATTGGGAGTACGATGTAGCCAACTTGTACCCATTACGCTTCAAATGAGCCTATTTGATCAAGCCGCCGAAAAATTACAGCTCTATCAAACAGTGGACCAGCTAAACAGTCGTTTTGGAAAGCATACACTCACCAAAGCAGGTATACTACCAAAACAAGACGATAAAACTGACCAAGGCAAGACCCCAAACAAGTAGTATTTTAGCAATTCAATTTCATAAAAATTATACCATGTCTGCTCTCTGGAAATCTTATCAGGAAAAAAATCAGGAACGCTTTTTACAAGAAATGATCGACCTCTTAAAAATTCCATCGATCAGTGCAAAGTCAGAACATAAAGCAGATATGTTGCACTGCGCAGAAGCCGTCAAAAAAAGTTTATTGGAAGCGGGCTGCGATAAAGCTGCCGTGATGCCTACCGAGGGATATCCCGTTGTGTATGGCGAAAAAATAATTAGCAAGGAGGCCCCCACCGTATTGGTTTACGGGCATTATGATGTTCAACCCGCCGATCCGTTAGAATTATGGCACAGTGGACCATTTGAACCTGTAATTAAAGATGGTAAAGTGTTTGCCCGTGGATCAGCAGACGACAAGGGCCAATTCTATATGCATGTAAAGGCGCTTGAATTGATGAATAATACGCAAACACTTTGCACCAATATTAAATTTTTGATTGAGGGCGAAGAAGAAATTGGTTCGCCCAATCTTGGTGATTTTGTTGCAAAAAATAAAGAACTCTTAAAAGCTGATGTGATTCTGATCAGTGATTCTGCCATGCTAAGCTTTGATACTCCTTCGTTGGACACAGGTGTACGCGGACTAAGTTATATTGAAGTAGAGGTAACAGGAGCTAACCGAGATTTACACAGCGGCACCTATGGTGGAGCGGTGGCTAACCCCATTACCCTATTGGCTAAAATGATTGCCAGTTGCCATGACCAAAATAATCACATTACCATCCCCGGTTTTTATGATGACGTTGTTGAAGCCAGTGCCGCGGAGCGTGCGTTGATCAATAAAGCGCCATTTGATGAAAAAGCATACAAGGAAGAATTAGGCATTAACGAAGTATGGGGGGAAAAAGGGTATAGCACGTATGAGCGTACAGGAATCCGACCAACTCTTGAGGTAAATGGAATTTGGGGTGGATACACCGGAGAGGGCGCAAAGACAGTGTTGCCCTCCAAAGCCTATGCAAAAATTTCTGCAAGACTGGTTCCTAATCAATCAGCCGCAAAGATTACCCAAAAATTGATCGACTATTTCCAGACCATTGCGCCGGCGGGTGTTCAAGTAAAAGCTTCCTTACATCATGGCGGAGAACCTTACATGACTCCAATCGACAGTAAGGGATATCAAGCCGCCGCAAAAGCCATAGAAACAACTTTTGGTAAAACACCGATCCCGGTTCGGGGTGGTGGCAGTATTCCTATCTGTTCAATTCTTGAAAAGGAACTAGGAATAAAAATTGTTTTTATGGGGTTTGGCTTAGACAACGACAATCTGCATAGTCCCAATGAAAAGTATAATATTGAGAACTATTACAAAGGAATTGAAACCATTCCTTATTTCCACCAATATTTTGCTTCTCTTTCCTGATCTTGATCAATTTTATTTTGTAAGCAATCATTGAAGTAGGCTTACCTGCGGTATAGATTCGTAGCATTACTTAAAACGCTAAAAAATACCGTATGGAAACAAAAGCACTTGAAAAAAGCACCCGTCATTGGCCTGCCCTGTTGGGAGATGGTTGGCTAGATCGTTTTTTTAATACTCCCCTGGACGAATACTTTAGTCTAAGCCGAGTAGTTAGTGTTCCCTCTGTGAACGTTAGTGAAACCGACCGGGAATATATTATTTCACTAGCAACGCCTGGAATGGAACGCAAAGATTTTAAAGTGGAGAGTACCGACGATACACTTACCATCAGCGCAGAGCGAGAGAAAGAGGAAAAAGAAGAAAGTGAACATTTCAACCGAAGAGAGTATAACTACAATAGCTGGTCCAGAAGTTTTAGTTTACCTGAAAATTGTAATCGGGATATGATCGATGCCGAATATAAAAATGGGGAACTAAAAATTATTGTTCCAAAAACGGAGGTTAAAAAACCCAAGAACGTGCAAAAGATCTCTGTCAATTAATGAGGAGATAGCCCCTTGAGGGTTCCCCCTGTCCAAGTGGATGGGGGTTTTTTGTGTAGGGTACAAAAAAGCAGTAGGTTATATTTGTACTATGCACATCGATATTTTAACCGTACTGCCCGGACTGCTGGAAAGCCCCTTTCAACATAGCATGATGAAGCGTGCACAGGAAAAGGGCTTGCTTACCATCGAAGTGCATTCCCTACGACAATGGGCCGTAAATGAATACGGACAGGTAGACGATTACCAGTACGGTGGAGGCGCTGGTATGGTCATGATGTGTGAACCGCTGGCCAATGCCATCGACACCTTGGCTGCTAAGCGGAAGTATGACGAAATTATTTATTTAACCCCCGATGGGAAACGCCTAACGCAGTCACATGTCAATCAACTTTCATTACAACAAAATCTTTTATTGATCTGCGGACATTATAAAGGGATTGACGAACGAATTAGAACCCATTACGTAACGCGGGAAATCTCCATTGGAGACTATGTACTAAGTGGAGGAGAATTACCAGCAGCCATTTTGGTAGATGCCATAGGAAGATTAATACCTGGCGTATTGAATGACGAAACATCCGCATTAACAGATTCATTCCAGGACAATTTATTATCGCCCCCCGTATACACCCGACCCGAAGAGTTTAGAGGATGGAAGGTGCCTGACATTCTATTAAGTGGCAATCATAAAAACATTGACGATTGGCGATATGAAGAAGCGATACGTAGAACAAAAGATAGAAGACCTGATTTATTGAACGATTAAAATAAACCTATGTCCACACCCAGAAGAGATTTTATTCGCACGATGACCCTTGGGGGTTCTGCATTGGCCACCGGTCTTCCGGTTTTTGCTGCTGCACCCAGTGAAGAGGCACTCGCCCACTCCGCAGCAATGCTCAAACAAGCCCCTAGCTTCAACATGTGTGGGTATGCCGCACCAAAATTGGAGATAGTTAGAATTGGAATCGTAGGTATTGGTATGCGAGGATCTGATGCCGTAGGACGTTTATCCTACATTGATGGTGTTGAGATTGTTGCGGTGTGTGATAAATATCCTGAGCGCCTAGCCGGTGCACAAAAAAGCTTAGCAGCTGTTAATCGACCCAAAGCAAAAGAATATAGTGGAGAAGAAGGATGGAAAGCACTTTGCGAATCCAATGATATTGACTTGGTTTATATTACCACCCCCTGGTCCTTGCATACACCCATTGCCGTGTATGCCATGAAAAATGGTAAACATGCCGCCACAGAAGTACCTGCTGCGTTGACATTGGAGCAGTGCTGGGAATTAGTTGATACCTCTGAAAAAACCAAACGGCATTGTATGATGCTGGAGAACTGCTGTTATGACTTTTTTGAATTACTGACCTTAAACATGAGCCGACAAGGCTTGTTTGGTGATATCGTACATGCCGAAGGAGCTTATATACATGATCTTTCTACCGGATGGCTTTTTAATAAAAAAGCCTATGCCGATATGTGGCGTATCAAGGAGAACATGGGCAAGAACGGAAGTCTTTATCCTACCCATGGACTAGGACCTGTTGCGCAGTGTATGAATATCAATCGTGGCGATCTAATGGAGCACCTGGTTAGTATGAGTACCGGAGATTTTAGCCTGGCTCCCTTAGCCACTGAAATGGCAGCCAAAGATTCTTTCTTTCAACCGTATGTTGGAAAATCCTATCGCGGAAACATGAACAATACAATGATCCGTACGGTGAAAGGAAAAACAATTTTGATCCAACACGATGTATCAACACCCCGCCCTTATTCCCGCATTCATATTGTGAGTGGAACAAAAGGAATGGCACAAAAATGGCCTGGGCCTGCACGAATTGCTCTTGGACATAGCTGGGTTAAAACCGAAGAGATGAAGTCGCTGGAGGAAAAATATACACTCCCCATCGTCAAACATATTGGCGCCATTGCCAAAGAAGTGGGCGGACACGGGGGTATGGATTTTATCATGGATTGGAGAATGATAGACTGCTTAAGAAATGGGCTGCCCCTGGATCAGGATGTATATGATGCGGCTTCCTGGAGTAGTATTGTGCCACTTAGTGTACTCTCTACAGAAAAAAGATCACGCACAGTTGATATCCCCGATTTTACAAGAGGTAATTGGAAACAAAACCAGCCGGTGAACCTTACGCTTGATGGGGGAGCCACTACGGGCGTTCGTACTAACAAACCTACGCTGAAGATGTAAGAAGAAGGATTTAACTTTGATGATTGCTACTATGCGAACGCTGAACGTCATCAACGACCCTATTTATCAATTACCCGATCATTTCACTTCGTACGAACGGTTTTGGCTTTCCTATATAAACGATAAGAGGGATTTACCATTTATTCATTTACTGACAGGTATACACTTGTTAGTGATCCCTGTAGCCATACTTTTGTTCTCTCCTCTTTTTCAGGGAATTTATTGGTGGATGGCATATGTCCCTTACTTCTACATCTCACAACTTTATTTTAAAGGTCGCTTTGGCCTGATGCTTCACTGTATTGTTCATCGTCGTTTATTCAAGAAGGAAGTATCATTTTTGCAACACTGGGTAATTTGGGTAGTGTGTCCTTTTTTTGGGCATACGCCGGAAACCTATTTTGCACATCATATGGGGATGCATCACGTGGAGAATAACATGGAGGAAGATGCCAGTAGTACGTTACGATATAGACGCGATTCGATCTGGGACTTTGTTCGTTATGTTTCTCGCTTTTTGCTCCTGGGCTTCCGTGATACATTCCTCTATTTCTTTTCTAGAAAAAGAAAACGATTCTACCTGCGGTTGACTGCAGGTGAAATCACATTTTATATGGTCTGCGTGCTGCTTTATTTGATGAATCCGAAAGCTGCTTTATTCATCTTCATTATTCCCTTTTTCTTTGCCCGTATTGTAATGATGTTGGGTAACTGGGCGCAACATGCGTTTGTAGATCCCGATAATCCAGAGGAAAATACCATCAATTGCATTAATACCAAGTATAATCATGTTTGCTGGAACGACGGGTATCATGCAATACATCACGACCGACCTGCCATGCATTACACAGATCTTCCTGGCGAATTTTTACGAATAAAAAGCAAGCTCGCTGAAAAGAAAATTTTCACGTTTGAAGGCATCCACTACCTGCATATTTTTGTTTGGCTCATGACAAAGCGCTACGATAAACTTGCAGATAAGTTGGTGAATATTGATAATATGTTTAGTAGCAAGGAAGAAGCTATTGCGCTGCTAAAATCTCGAACACAACCAATATTGAGTTAAGCGTCTTGACCATTCCATAATGCGCCACCAATGCTAGCCCGACGTGCCCCCGTAACAGAGGGAATCACCGTATTTTCTTGTCTCCAGCGTAATACTGCCAAAAATGCCATGATCAAGGCTTCCTTATAATTTACTAAATCAGCAGCTGGCACTTCCAATATAATTCCACTTTTACGAAAAGCAACCTCCAAGCATTTAATCAAGTGTGTATTGAATGCGCCTCCACCTGTAACTAAACATTTTGTTGCTGCACTCGCATCGGTGGAAATAAGCGACTGTGCTGATAAACTAATTTGATCAACGATGTGTTGGGTATAGGTTGCCAAACAATCAGGAATGGATAAACCACTTTCAAGCAGTAATGGAAAATGTTCGTCCGTACCCATTTCATTTGCCAGTGATTTTGGAAAAGGTTTCTGGTAGTATGGATGTTGATTCAATTTGGCCAGCAGCGCCGTATTGATTTGTCCGCTCGCAGCAAGCTGCCCCTCCAGGTCAAAAGGCTTACCTAATTTAGAGGCTAATAAATTGAGTACCCGATTAGCGGGACAACAATCAAAAGCAACATATAAATCAGCGGCACGTGTAATATTAGCAATACCGCCCAGGTTTAAGAAAAGCGAATACCCCGGAAATAAATGTTGTTCTCCCATCGGAACCAAGGGAGCTCCTTGACCACCCAATGCAAGATCCATCGTGCGCAAATCCGTTACAACAGGTAATTGCGTTGCTGCAGCTAAGGCAGCTCCTTCTCCTATTTGTGTGGTAAGACCCGTTTCAGGAGAATGGAAAACAGTATGCCCATGGCTTCCGATTAAACTGACCTTATACTCAAGCTGATGCTCCTCGATAAATCGATTGACTTCATTGCCCAGATAATGACCGTAATCAACATGAAGCTGACAATAAGCACGTGCATCTAATTGGGTTGCATTTCGAAGACGGTTCTCCCACTGGTCCGTGTATTTATAACAGGTGGCCGCCTCGATTTCATAGGACCATTGCCCCCCTTGTTCATGAAAATGAGCAAAAACAAGGTCGAGTCCATCCAGTGAACTGCCACTCATGATACCCAATGCGTGATAAACCATAAAAACAAATTAAATTCGGCGGGTAAATGTAAAGTGTTCACCCGAAACAA
>Ga0129336_10002590_pt1 | contig 11148 bp, 17 predicted proteins | sample CPB6_02_DNA_FD_96878 | JGI IMG/M metagenome (GOLD analysis project Ga0129336, IMG submission 96878) | Freshwater to marine salinity gradient microbial communities from Chesapeake Bay, USA - CPBay_Sum_0.6_0.2_DNA | ecosystem: Environmental > Aquatic > Marine > Coastal | place: USA: Chesapeake...
CCAAGGAAGACCAGTGGCTGCCTCTGGCTTGAAAAAGGCAGGTGCTTCATCCTTATGGAAGAATGTATGCTTTCCAGTTCCTGTGTACGTATCCAAAATTCCATCCGTGGCTCCGTTGTACATGGACTGAGTCACACGACCACCGAAATAGGGGACCATGTTGTTGTGTCCTTCTGTGGATTGAACGATTGTCACACGCTCTGTCTCAGGAGCAGTTGGCTTTGGATTCACAAATGTCTCCTTGGGATTGATTTTCTTTGGCTCTTCTGTTTCCTGCGCTACTTGAGGTGCCAGGGCATATCCTAGCGCGGCAAGTCCAAGTATAAGTGCGACTTCCATCTTTGTTCTAGATGTTCATAAGATTATTTAAAGACATACTCCATGAAATAACTAGCGACGTAGCTCAGCGGAAGAGCGTTGGGCTCATACGGAAACCCTCCGAATAACCCAAAAGTCGATAGATCGAAACTATCCGTCGCTACTCCACACCTGTAGCTCAGTTGGCAGAGCAAGAGTCTTATGAGCTCTGGGTCGTGGGTTCAATTCCCACCAGGTGTAACACGCGAAGTATTCGCATCCCTTGACGGTTTGTTTGTTTCAAACGGCGTCACGGCATGTGCTTGGGGACGAAAGTGTAGCCATTGAAATGGATACGTTGTTTCGACTCCCTTTGCAACAGGAACCTTTACAGCAGTCTGCATGTCTTTCTTGTCATATTTCTTGGGCTGAACAATGTCCATCTTAAAATGTGTTTAGGAAATAATGTATGAGCTTCTGCTCGCTTTGATTGTTGTCCTATTCGCAATCATAAAAGGACGCGAACACTTTGGAATTGTAGTCGGCACTCCGGATTGGATCACAACAGATACAGATACAGACAAGGGGTTTGAAATCTTTAGCACAACCCCAAACACATGTCCTCCTGAGAAACCGGAACTCGATGCTGGTCTTTGTTACAAGAAGTGTAAGCCTGGATTTCACGGCGTTGGACCGGTCTGTTGGGCCGATAGTGTTTCTGTTGGAGTCGGAAAGGCAGTTGGGTTGGAACCCTGTCCACATGGTTGGAGCAACGATGGACTGATTTGTCGTGAGCCGATTCGTTGCGAACCAGTGAAGTGTGCATCTGGTTGGGATTTCTTCAAAAAGGGATGCTCTGGAGGAAAATGCAGTGGAGGTCGGTTGAGAGGCCGTTTGGATGGAGGTGGTATTTGCGATTGGCCTTCCGATCGTGGAAACCTTCCTGATTGGTTGGTGGATAAGTCTGGAAAGGAATGGAAAGCTACTCATCCTGATAAAATAGCCGGTCTCTGCTACAAAAAGTGCCCACCTGATCTTCCTGTTCATATGCCTGGAATGCCTTACTTGTGCTACAAAGGAGGTGAACTCAGTTATCCACGCGGTGCAGGTGCAATTCCTTCTATACTTCGGATTGCTCGTCGGTTCAATCCTTTTTAAGCACACCGTAAATCAACACCTTGAACATTGTGATTTCCAAATCCTATCCCTAGTCCAATTGGCAGTGTGCCGGGAGGACAATATTGTGTGGCGTTTCCATTCGGTCCTTGAAGCCAATGTCCGAACGAAAGGGTTGTCTCACCAATTCCACCGTGTGTATTGACGGTCTGTTTTCCTGATGTGAATTTACGTCCTCCGGTCAATGCGTTGACTGTATCACCCTTTGGTCCGATAGGTCCAGCAGGTCCAGCAGGTCCAGCAGATCCAGGAGCTCCAGGAGGTCCACGATCACCCGGATTTCCCTTTGGTCCAGTAGGTCCTGCAGATCCAGCGGGTCCAACGGGTCCAGTAGGTCCACGATCACCTGGAAGTCCTTTTTCACCCTTATCTCCCTTTGTGCTCGCAGGTCCGGCGGGTCCCATTGGTCCTGCGGCTCCTTGATCGCCTTTGTTACCCTTTGGTCCAATTGGTCCGGCAGCTCCAGCAGGTCCAGTAGGTCCAATCGGTCCAGGTGCTCCGTCTTTTCCATCTTTTCCAGGGGCTCCTTGAGGTCCTACACCTCCAATATCACCCTGCTCACCCGGGGGGCCCATAGGTCCTCGTGGTCCAATTGGTCCAGCTGGTCCTACGTCCCCCCTATCCCCTTTTAAACCGAAGGGCGCTGCGCTGTATGACGTTCCACGTGTTGTCGTGGATTCCTTGAATTCATCTGCATATTCCGTAAACGGTTCCTTGGAGGCAAGGGCTTGAATGTCTTGCGTGAATTGACTTCCATAGTTCTGGACTGAATATCCAGACCAAGCTCCACGTGACCATGGAGATACGTCCATAGACTTCAACATTTTCTTGAACTTGTTCACCATCGCATTAAAAGCAGTTGTATCCGAAGTAGGAAGAGGAGCAGGTGGGTTGAAGTTACCCTTTGGCTTAAATCCAAAGCAGTTCACTCCAAACTTGTTGCTTGGATCCATATAACCACCGTTTACACCTGGACGACCACATGCAGTACGCTTTCCAGGATCTACTTCACGCTGAAGTTCCGTCCAAGTAGCCTTCTGAGTTGGATACAATGCCATACCTCCGGCAGACCAACCATATCCACACCATTCTGCACCATAGTTGTATGCTTCCATCACTTGTTCAAGGGTTGCGAGCTGAGCACCATATGCAGCACAGACTGCAGCTGCTTCATCGTAGGTAAATTGATTTTCTGCGACGTGAAACACTTCGCTTCCTACCTGAGGACCGCCTGTTACAGAAGTCTTTGCAGCACTGGCAACAGGTTTCTCTGGTTCAGTGGAGCTGAAGACAGAAATATCGATGAATCCATAGTAGACTAAGACCATGATAACGACAGCAACCAGAACCCAAAGTACAAAAACAGCTACGACGGATCCTGTGGAGAATCCTACGAATAAAGAGATTACGAGGAGGAACACTCCGACCAGTGCCCCATAGACACCAAGAGTCATTTCATCGGCCATCCTTTCTTATTCCTTAATACGATAATACATCAGCAGACGCATGCGATCTACAAGTGGAAATGCCTTTGGATCAAAGCTCTGTACATGGTTGTCGTTGAAATGATACCATGGTTGTCCAGGAGGCATATCGCGACCATACGTATCCCAATGTGCTCCATTGTAACAGATGATTGCAAGCAAAGCATATGTATTTCCGTTGAGTGTAAGTTGGGCGGAATACGTCACAGATGTATCCATAGAGGTCAGATGGAACACGAGAACATCTGGGAAACTTGACATCAACAATTGTTTCGTACATCCTTTGCGAGAACACTTCTCACATTTCCAGTCCTCCACTTCAAAGGGACGAACAGATTCCACAATGGCTTCTGATACAGACATCTTAGGACGACTCGGTGTAATTTCAAATTCGGTGACTGTATCTTTGCGTGTAACATTGTAGTCGCAATGAGAACACTTCAGATAATGACCTACATTAAACCGCATCAGCTTGTCTAGAAAGGGAACTTTGTCGCAGAGAAAGTCTAGGAGTTCATGAGAATCACCGACGTCTTCTCCAGCAGGCATCGTTTTCGTCTTCACACATTCGTAGAAATCTTTCAATCCTTCTTCTCCTTTGCTTCCATAGACTTCTGCTAAACAGACTTCTACAGCATTCTTTTGATCTTCTTGATTGTCTGCAAACCTCTTCTGGAGCTCGGGAATCCGAAAGACACCCTGAAGAGCTGCGTTGATCCAACAGGATCCACGTTGATTCCGAAGACCGAACATTCTAAGGTCTAGTTATTTAAAATCCTCTAATCCGTTTTCACCTGAAAAACGCCGAGAAATCGGTCAGGAATGGAACTGGTTCAGGTTGAGGAGAATAATTCTTCGTAGAGTAAGACTTTGCGAGACGATAAGGATCTGCGCTGAAGTCTGTATCACCTGGTTGACGAGCAAACGGTAAGAATCTTGCATTCGCATCCGTTCCAAGCGATGAACTTGAAGGAAGAACACCAAGATCCAAGCCAAATTGAGAAGGAGGAACAATTCCAACTTCATCAATGCGAGCAGATTGCTTTCCCATCATACCACCTAACAACCCAGGATATGTGTTGGATTTGGTGCTGTCTCCTCCTTCACTAGAGGATTGTCCTAATCCAACGAACACAGGCCCCCAAATCTTCTTACCCCTAGCTCCAACTCCTCCTGAAGTAGGTCCAATCAGATTTCCAGAACTTCCTCCACCCAGAGAACCACTCCAACTTCCACCGGTTGGTTTATCGACTTCACGATCTCTATTACCCCTACCGCCATAAGAAGTTGTTCCTTGAGCATCAGTCACCATCATACATCCGATTGGAGTTGCAGTTTGTCCAGAAGGACAAGTTGGTACGTTTGAAGTTTGAACGGCATCATTGCCGGATAACCGTTTTACACATTTACTTGTATCATCGCCTGGACCACCGGGCATAAATTCACCTTGAGGACATGGCATAGTACCAGAGGATTTCGTACACTTTCCGGCAAGACCGAAAGGCGCATTTGAAGGTGCTAATGTGTATCCATCTGGGCATGTAGAACCACTCCCCGAGGATGATGTTGATTCACCATCTCCATATACGGTACACCGTCCAACATCGTTCACACGATTTCCATCTGGACAAGTTCCGCTTGTACGAAACACAACACCATCGCTATTTCTTTGTTCGCAGGAACCTGAATCACGGTTAAATGTGTATCCAACTGGACAATCAGGATCAATCATCGTTTCAGAAGGTGTTTCAGTGTCATTTGGTTCGCAATTTCCTTCGGTCTCACGAAATGCGTACGTTGTTCCAGCCGGACAATTGGGTTGTTTCTTCTCTTTGGTTCCATCTGATTTCGTCTTCTCGCAAGAATCCTTGTTTGAACTCAATGTATATCCTGCATCGCAAGTGGGCAGAACATATCCAGTTTTCTGACGAACATCTGCCAATGCGTCTACGTACTTACTAAACCTTGGAAACTCCGATTCAAAATGCTCTCTGAAAATAAGTCCAAACAACAGGAGAAGTGCAAGAACAACGATCCACACCTTCATTACTTCTTACAAAACATTTTCAGCGCAGGGACAGACGGAATAGGGATGAGCAGAAGTCCAACTTGTTCCCTCGACAAACTCTCCTGGACGACTAGGTTCCGTTTGAGAAGTCGGTGCATAGATTCCTTCTGGTAATTCACCCTTGCGTTTGTCGACTGGAATATATTCATCCTCTGTGCGACTGTAAACTTGGTCACGAGCATTTCCGGGTTGAAGATTGGAACCAGAAAATCCAGCCAGAGCACCTGTCGTGACGATTTCCTTCTCTTCGCGTGCAGCTGCGGATTGAGTTGCTTCAATTGTGAAGGACGAACCGATCATCTTTCGCAAGGCTATTGGGTCAATTCCTGCCGTTGTCGCATCTGTTGTTTTCAAGAATGCTTCTACATCTGTGTCTTTAGGACGTGTAGGAAGCTTACTATACACCTTATCGTAGAAGGCCTGCAAAGCATTGAAGTAATCCATGTCATTGGAAGAGATAGGTGAATTTGCATCAATCTTACTCTGCCAAATACTTGGAATGTTTCCATCTTTCGTCAACTCTGGGCGAGAAATGGCACGCTCAGGATCCGTGTAATTCTCACGGTATTGAAGTGCGAACAAAAAGAAAGCAACTGCAAAGAGCCACCAAAGAACCATTGTTATTGAATGCTACAAGAAGTTTGGAGGGTTGGAATGAGCTCACGTTTCGTTGCGACTTGAACAGGTTGTTTGCGAAGGTCTTGTCTGTTCTTCTCAGCAGAGTCCAGCGAGTAATCGCCACGTTCCACGGCCTTCATAGAGGATTCCACACCTTCCCAATAAGGCGACATCGCATCGTACTTCTTTTGTGTTTCCATATCACGAGGTTTGAACTCAAGAAACCCTGTACGTGTAGTGGTTTGTGCGTTGTAACTTGTGCTTGGTCGTGCTTCTCCTTCCACAGCCACAACATATTCGGCATAGTTCTTCGGCACCGCCATTTTCTACTTACTCATATAAATGTCGGTCAAGAAATTCGTAGGTGCTGCCAAGAAAGAGGACGCCAAGAAGGCACTTGAAAAGAAGCCATGTATTGTTTTGTTCTACATGATTGGTTGCCCTCATTGTGAGGCCAACAAACCTGCATGGGAGGAGCTCAAGAAAGAGCACCCAGAAGAAGAGTTCATAGAAATTGAGTCCGAAGCGACTCCAGACGATGAAGGTGTCTCTGGCTTCCCTACTATGAAGCACAAGAAGGAAGATGGTGAGAAGGTCACGACTGGCGAGAAGCACTCTGCGAAGGAAATCGCAGATGATTTAGAATTGGGATTGAAGAAGGGTTCTTCACGCAGGCGCCGTCCCTTCAGGAGGACTCACCGCAGACGGTATCGGAAGCTCCGTTACGGTACCCTTCGCAACCACGTATCCCTCCGACAGAAGCTTGTCCGTCCGAGCATTCTTTCCGAGAAATTTTAAGAGCCCTTCGTAATCATCCTCAGGAACGGTGTGGAAGTTGCGCTGAGCCTGTACAATATCAAAGACATCGCTCGTATCCATGTAGATATTGGAAGTCTGAGCGAATGCCTGATTAATCTTATCACGAACCTCAAGACTAGTTGCTTTCGCAGCAGGAGGACGATTGTTGTTTACGTGAATGTCCGAAAGAGGAGCATTCATGAATGGATTGTCTGGAGTCGGCATCGTGCGATCCTCACCAACGTAGGAACTCACGAAGCTCTCAGCAACAACCTTTGCGCGAGGAAAGATAGCATTCAATCCAATGCTAACACCCATGACAATAGGGATAATGAAAATATACCATGGATCCATGGAGGTCAGGAACAACAGAGTTGCGAGGTAAACTGAAAAGCGAACCACTGCGTTCAGTGCTTCCGCTACAGACATCTTTGGAGTCGGAACGAAACTATACCAAGTGTCTTTGGAAAATAGAACACTTGGGTCTGAATACCAGAACGGCTGCGACATCTCTTATCATTCACTTGCGAGCTTTTTCCTTCTGCTTCTTCTGTAGGCGAGCCATCATGCGAGCACGACGAGCTTCTGGGTGATTGGAAAGGATTTGACCAGATGTGTTTCCAGTGGTTCCGCCACCAGCATCGCCTACAATCATCTCGTTCAAATACTTGCCGAACGAAGACTGAAACTTTGCACGCAACATCTCAATCTCACGAACAAGTTCCTGCTGATTAATCTTACCAGACTCAATACGGTCCTTGAGCACTTCCTGAGCACGTTCGGTCAGAGTCTTCAAGGCGATACTTTCCTGTGGGTTGCGAAGAAGTGCGAGAATCTTCTCAGGGTCTTCGAAATCCAACTCCAAATCATCGTAGCGAACCGATTGTGCGATATCGCCCATGAGAGACGCCAGACGAGTGTTCATGACGAGTTCCAGAATTTCTTGAAACGAGTTCTTGGTCTCCTCGTCATCCAAAATCTTGGAAATCTCATCCGAATCACCAGGAAGCACACCCTTGACGGCTTCAAAGATCTTACCAAACTTCTCCTTGGGGTCTCCGTGAAGAACAGAATACAAGATTGTCATGTTCAACATCTCCCACTCCTCATCGGAGCCAGTCCACGGAACCTTTACACCTGGAAACAACTCTACATCCGCAAGCAGAGTGTTGTCCTTTTTGAGCACACGGAGGACATGAGGAAGAAACGTGTCTTCTACGTGCTTGAAAAGCTCCTCGGATGCACGAGGAACTGCAACTTCCTTTTCCTTGAAATAATTCAGAAGCCTGCGAAGATGTTCCATTTTATGATTAGATAAGTGTGTTTTTAAGTCTATTCTGACATATTGCGGTTTCCACCACGTGAACTGAAATCAGCAATCTGCTTGTCCGTCAAGCAGACGCATCCACGATCACCGGAGAAGGGGCTTGGACAGCAGTCAGCAGACATCTTGTTGTCCTGAAACTGGAACAGCTCACTGTCGTTGGCCATATCGTAAGGGCGCTCAGGAACAGCCTTTGGTTCGGAACCGAGGAGAGGAGGAGTGCCATTGTATCCAGCTACACCCACAGAGCCAGTCACGCTCTCCATATCCAAAGGCATACCGACTTCACGCTGGGCGAACGTTTCCTTCTCACTCTCGCTGTCAGAATCCTCAGTCTTCTTGATAGGAGATGCCGAAGCATAGCGAACAAACAATCCTGCGAGCAGGGCGGCGAGGAATAACACAAGGACGACCGTAGTCTTTTTCATTCTTAATGTATTTCTGCGAAAGAAAACGGATTTCAATCATTCAAGAAAAGGAAGATGTGAGAAAATGCCTAACTACAACGAAATGTCTTTGATTGAGCTCAAGCAGGCCGCAAAGGGCCGTGGGATCAAATTGTACTACATCAAGAAACATGCAGAGCTTGTTCAGCTCTTGTCTCTTCCAGAGCTTCCTCTGGAACTCCGTCTTCAAAAGAGAACGATCCGTCAACTACGTGAAGAAGCAAAGGTCAAGGGCTTGCCAGGTATTTGGAAATACAGTCGCGCCGAGCTTATGGAACTACTTTATCCCAGCAAGAAGAGTTCCGCGGACCAGAATGAGCAAAATCATGGCGACGCAAAGGAACATGATGATCCAGAGAACCATAGCACCGAGTAAATAGGGATAGACAACAGCAAGGACCGTCGCAATCACCGGTCTCACCACATGCATTTCAATTAATTTTTGTATTTCAGGAGTCCTCACTTGTTCCAGAATATCCTCAAAAAGTGCCATAAACACTTTGTTCATTGAAATTTGTCTACTTCTTGATATAAACATGAAGCTGTCACAGACGAAGATGGTCCGGCTCGGCCTCGTGCTCGCTGGCGTTGTAGCGCTCTACGTTCTTTTTACTTCCTATTCTGGTTCCAAGTCCGCATTGCTCGATAAGGCGGAGGAGCTCGGTGGCCTCGGCACCCCCGGTCCTATGTCCGAGCAGGGTCCTTACATGGGTTCTCCTCACAGTGTCGGCGGCAATGCTGCTTCTGTTTCTGGCATGCAGTCACGCACTCCTGCCTCTCAGCAGACCTATACTGAGACCACCTTGTCTTCCTCTGAGTTGCTCCCCAAGGGTGAGCTCGGTGCTTCTTGGGCAGCCGTGAACCCTGTTGGCGCCGAGGACCTCAAGGGCCAGAACTTCTTGCAGGCTGGCTACCACTCCAACATCAACGTCGTGGGTATTGCACAGACCAACCGGAACCCATCCTACGACATCCGCACGGAGACCCCCAACCCACAGGCTCGCATCGGTCCCTTCTTGAACACCACGATCGATCCTGATCCCTTCAAGGCCTCTCGTCCTCTCGAGGGTCTCTCTGCTTAAGTGTTCTTTCTACTCCAATAACAATGCTACCAATCGCAGTCATTGGTCTCGGAGCTCTTGCATTCACTGCTTTGCAAGGACCTCGCAACACAATTCGTATTCAAGGCCCAGATGGCCGACACTACGAAATGCAAAACTTACCTGATAAAGAATCTGCCGTGGCGTTGATGGCAAAGATTCGTGGAAACCTCACCAAGTTGTATGAGCATTACAAGAGTGAACCGGCTCTCGCTGCCGATCCTCCTGTATCTCGCTTTATTCAACGGTTTCAACCCGATGTCTTTGTAGAGAATGATATGAACTCAAGCGATACATCGTATTCGGAGAACAAAGGTCAGAAGATCGTGGTCTGTCTTCGCAACAAGAAGCAAGCACCGAAGTATCCGCTCATTGACGAGAATACTATCATGTTCGTGATGCTTCATGAGATGGCACATCTTATGACAGAAACCATTGGACACACGCAAGAGTTCTGGGCGAACTTCAAACGCATTCTAGGCGACGCTGTTCAAGTAGGAATCTATACTCCTGTCAATTACGCCAGTCGTCCTACCCCTTACTGTGGGATGCTCATTTCGGATAGTCCGTTATAATCATTTACAAAAAAGTAGAGAGATGGATACAAATGGGATATGACAATTCAAAGATTTACAAGCTTGTGTGCGAAGATGGTTGTTATTATTACGGTTCTACGATTACAACATTAAAGGAGCGTCTATGGCATCATAAAGAATCTGCAAAAACAATGCAATCAAAGGTGTATTCTCATATCCGAATGATTGGATGGGACAAGGTAACGATTGAACTTGTTGAAGAGTTGGTCTGTAAAGACAGAAAAGAACTCCGTGTTTGCGAGAATGTATATATTCAGTCAAGCAAAGATGATCCGAAATGCTTGAATACATTGCGTGCATATACGTCTGAGGAAGAGAAGCTTGAAATGGAAAAGACGAGACAAAAGAAGAACGCAGAACACCGTAATGAGGTTATGCGTCAATACCATTTTGCACACAAGGATGAGATTACGGAACGTCATAAACAATACTATAACGAAAATAGAGAGAAGTTCAGACAACTAAGTAAAGAATATAACGAAACACATAAACTTGAAATCAAAGAAAAACGAAAGAAGTTTTATGAAGAAAATAAAGAACGACTTTGTAGAGAGAAGCGTGAAAAGAGAGCACAAAATCCAGAACTTTACAAACAAAAGGCAAAGGAATATCGAGAGAAAAATGCCGACCGTATTCGTGAAACAAAGCGAAAATCGTATATTGCGAAAAAAGCCGCCGAGGACACCTAAAAACGGATTTGATTTCAGCACGAATATAGACATTGGAGAAAATGGAAACCTATACCGATGAACACATGTGGGCTCGCTTTGAGCTTGATATGCACGACGATACGAACTACACTGACATTGAGCGCAGTGCTTGGTACGACTTTCTCCGCCTCTCCGAGATGACCGACAAAGAGCTTCTTGCGGAGGTAACCGAGTTGGACAAGATGGTAGAAGAAGATGAAACCCTGGATGACGATGTGCGAGCCGTGTTGCGCAATGTATCTGCTCGCTACTGGGATGTGTATAGTTTACGACTGGCAATGGATTTATCAAACCTAAGTGTAAAGTAATGAAACCCCTAACTATTTCAGGGACGACGTTCTATCCAGACGATACAGTTGAAGTCGTTCGCCAACTGATCGCCTTGAACCAAAACAGTCATCCTTCACGTATGTATGTAGAATGCCTAGTTCAACTGGATTCTGATCATTATTCGGCGAATCCAAAGAACTGGATGGCTCTTTTTCACCGGTTGTCGCTGGATGGACGAACTGTAACCGAGAACGCATTGCG
>Ga0129336_10002592_pt1 | contig 11140 bp, 17 predicted proteins | sample CPB6_02_DNA_FD_96878 | JGI IMG/M metagenome (GOLD analysis project Ga0129336, IMG submission 96878) | Freshwater to marine salinity gradient microbial communities from Chesapeake Bay, USA - CPBay_Sum_0.6_0.2_DNA | ecosystem: Environmental > Aquatic > Marine > Coastal | place: USA: Chesapeake...
CGGTACTTGCTACATTATGGCACCTGGAACAGCTGGTGCTGGTGGCGGTGGTGGTGGTGTGATTATTGTCATTTCTTCTGCAGCATCTTTAAATAGTGGTGTAACAACTGACGTTACTGGTGGAACCAGCTGCGCTTCTGGAAATGTTATTTATTGTCAGGTAGCTTAATTATGGGCAATCGTATTCGTAGATTTAATCAAACCAAAACTCAACGTGATGATTCTATTTTTGGCGAAGGAACAGACGGTAATGTAACCATAACTAGTGGAACTACATATTTAACTAAAGATATGTATTACGCTAATTTAACAGTTGATTCTGGAGCAACATTATTTACGAATGGATTTCGTATATTTGTTAACGGAACACTTACAAATAATGGCACCTTAGGTATGCCCGCGGCAACTTTGTCAAATATTTCCGATGGATCAGGCACAGTATCCGGTAGACAGAACGCATTAAACCCAGCAAGCGCCTGGGGCACAAGTAATACAACAATTGATCCCACAGTCCTGCATGATTTAGACGATTCAATTTCTGGCTGGCTTATAACAAGCGCTGGAACAATAACAAAAATTGGTGGCGGTTCTCTTGGCACTTCCGGTACATCGGGAAACGTTACAGCAGCAACAGGACCATTTGCTGGGAACGCTGGTAACTTTATCGGAGCAACTGTTGGTCAAGCTGGTGGTGCGGGAAATGCTGGCACTGCGGGGAATGCTGCTACTGCTGGAACGGGCGGAGTTGGCGGGCCTGGTGGAGGGCTGGTAATAATTATTGCAAAAACTATAGCTGGATCTGGAACAATAGTTAGTTATGGTTATGCAGGGGGCGCAGGCAATCCAGCAACCCAAGGTAATCCCGGTTCGGCTGGAAACCCCGCACCAAATATAACTGGATATCATAATTCTGGTAACTTTCCACATAATGCTGGTGGTACTATTGTTAATCCAACTTCTGGTACCCCACACCCTTCTGGGCATAATGCTGGATCACACCCTCATCCATCTGGAGCTCATCCGCATCCAGATGGCGGCCCTCATGCTAACCCTCATAATGCGGTTCTTCATACCGCAACCGGGCACCATAATGCATCAAACACACATATCCACGCGCCCCATGGGCACAATGCCGTAACACATCGTTCTTACCCATATGTAACATATGTTTTAGGTCATAATGGTGGTTCTGCCCATAACTCTGGCTCAGGGCATCATCCCCATGGAGTTAATGGACATAGAGTTTCTGGTCATAATGGAAACTCAAATGCATCTCATGGGTCCCATCCATCTGGTATTTCAGTTAATCAAATAGGTTTCTCTAATCATACTGGAACTCCACAAAAAGATCCCACTAAATTGAACGCTGGTCATGGCCACCATGCTGGCAATCACAACGCTGGTAATCATCCATATTCTCATCCATCAGGATCATTTCCTAATAACCCAGCTTCTCACCACAATGGACACGTTTACACAAATGCAGGACATGGTCACCACCACGTCGCTGCTGCATCGCACCCCGCTACAAATGCTCCGCATACTAACATTCCTAGCGTTGGATTAAACTCTGGCCACAATGGCGTCCAGCACCACCACGCAGGGCATCATCCACACCCTGCTGGGTCACATCCCCATCCCGCTGGCAGTACGGGGCCATCTCCTCATAGTGGCACACCTCATCCTTCTGGCCACAACGCTGGTAGTCATCCCCACAGTGCTGCTACTGTTAATGTAATAACAGGAGCTGTAACCAGTAATAGAACTAGTGCCCCAAGTCATAACGCTACAAATGTTAACTTTAGTGGTGGTACTGGTGGAGCAGCTGGAGAAGCAGGTACTGCTAATGCGGGGAATCCAGGAAATCAAGGTAGTACAGGTGGAATAATTGTGGTTACAAGAAATCCTGGAAATGTTTCACCACAAATAGGCCATTCAAATTATTCAAAAATAATAGATATTTAACACAAATATGGTATAATATAAGGAAAACAAGGAGTAAAAATGACATTTTTTAATTCAATTACAAATGAACGCAAAATTCAAATTCTTACTTTAAGAATATCTTCTCTTAAAGAGCAACTATGGATGATTCTAATAGACGCTGGTTTAATTCCAGAAGAATTAGATATGGCTGCATTTGATCCTGAAACAGATATTTCAGAGGAAAATGCACATTATAGAATACAAGTATCTCAAACATTAGATCTAATTAATAAAACTGAATTAATTAAGTCTGGAATTACGGTTTGATATGAAATTTGTTGAGCACGCTCCGTGCATTGTTCAGTATGATAATATTTTTAAAGCAGAAAAGTTTTTAGAATTATTAGAATCTGAGTGCAATGAATCATGGGGCTATCTAAGCTGGCAACGTTCAACTGTCGGCACTGGTGAAGTCTCAGATATGCGTACATCTTTTGGCTGCGAACTTTCTCCTCTAAGTGTAGATAATATTGAAGTTGATAGAGTCAAGCCTCTTGTTGAAGAGTGGAGAAATTTGTGGTCCAAAATAGATCCAATTGTTTGGGATTATAGAAATAATTTTGAATTAGATTTAGAAGCTGATGAGGGCTATAGAGTGCTCAAATACAATGGTGGCGCAGAATATAAAGCTCACCATGATCATTTTAGGACAAACGAAAGAAGTTTAAGCTTAGTTGCGTTTCTTAATGATAATTATACGGGTGGTAATTTAGTCTTTCCAAAATTTAACGTATCAATAAAACCAAAAGCCGGAAGTGTAATACTATTTCCTTCCAACTTTCCGTATACCCATATAGCTGAACCTGTTGGTAAAAGCGACAATTCAATTAAATACTCTTTAGTGACGTGGTTTAGATGAATCCAGAAGACGAATATCCAAATATTGAATCTTTTCCAGAAACCAACTTTGATCATACATCTGGTAGATACATAACTGATAATGAAATTATTAACTGCACTATGTTAGATGCTTCTTTTATATTTAACCTGGAGAATGAAGAAGATGGGATATAATTTACAAAATGATTTTGATTACGTTAGCAACACATTGCTAACAATGGCATCCGTTGTTGGGGTTGACATTAATAATCTTTCCGATGTTACTCTCAATGATTTAATGGAGGCGTGTGCTAATACATTTGGTAGCGCAGAACATAATCAAGATTCCCCAATTGCATCGGCTCAGTATGCAGAATTAAGAAGATATCAGGCCTCTTTTAAAAGATTTTGGTATATGTATAGTGTTTTAAATTGGAGAATAAATAATGCTTAATAATTATGATTTGTTTAAATTGACAAATATTCTTTCTCACACCACGTCATCAGATATTAATCCCATTGATATTGCCAACAATAATTCTATTATTATCCAAGATGAAATTAATACTGGAGTAGATAGAAGTAGAAATGCTATTGGATATTCTGTTCAGTTAAATTGGTTAGATCAAATAAGTGATCCATCAAGTTCCGCTATGGATATAGAGATATTATCTCGGTCGATGATAGAAATTATTATTAGAATAAAAAATTCTTCAAAACTATTATTTTTAGGCATGAATTATATTTTAGGTTCTACACTTAAATCTATTGTAGATAATGTCGACTATGCGAATATAATGAACTTAAAATATATGGAAGACTATATTAATGAACCTATTGATGAATCTAATGTCATATCTATGCAAGACATAGAACAGGGTAACATAGATCTAGATTACGATACTGTATTTTTAGATACAGAATTAGTTAGTCATGATTTTGGTATCGTAGATAATATTTGGGAAAAACTATCTAGCGGTGCACTTTTAATTTTAAATACAGTAAATGATTTTGGATTTCTTTATTCATCCAAAAATCAACATCCTTACTTCGAATACTTGTCACGTTTAACGCAAGACGAAGATAAACATGTGTTTCATATTCCAGTAGCAACCGGTTTTACCTTAGTGGTTAAAAAATGAATCAAAAAAAAATAGTTATTGTTGGATCTGGAACAGCGGGACTTGTTACTGGATTAACAATTAAAAGTTATTTTAAAAATTATGATGTAACAATAATATCATCCAGCAAGATGGGGATAGTTGGTGTTGGCGAAGGTTCTACGGAACATTGGCGCTTGTTTCAGGAGATGGTCGGCATAGACGTCCATGATATGATCAAGAACGCAGACATCACTCATAAATATGGGATACGTTATGAAAACTGGACCAATCATACTCCAGATTATTTCCATAGTGTAGGAGAAATTGGGTTAACCATTGGTGGCTTTTGGGCAGGGTATGCTACAGCCCTAGAGAATAATCGTTTGTTAACAAACACATATTCTTGGCGCGGATTAATAGAAAATAAAATAATTGATCAGGGTGACAAAACACATTATGGAACAAACCAGTACCATTTTGATACTTTTAAGTTAAATAAATACTTGGTAGAAGTATCAAAAAATAAAGGTATTTTGTTTATAGATGATGAAGTGACAAACGTTCAAGTAGATGAAGACGGATTTATAGAATCGGTTTTTCTTTCTGAATTAAAAAAAGATATTGCAGCTGATTTTTTTATTGATGCAACAGGATTCCATAGGCAGCTCTTAAGCAAGATAGGCGATCAAACATTCATAGATTATAGAAAGTATTTACCGTGTAATACGGCAATTGCGTTTCCAACTGAATCGGACCCTTCTGGTCAAATAAGACCATACACAAGGGCTAGAGCTCTTAAGAATGGTTGGATGTGGGAAATACCCACTCAAAAAAGACGTGGAAACGGATATGTATTTTCGTCTGATTTCTGTACCGTAGACCAGGCTATAGCTGAAGCTTCTGAAGTGCATGGCTTTGAAGTTGTGCCAGCAAAAGTGATTAATTTTAAGGCAGGATATTTTAAAGAAACATGGAAAAATAATTGCATTGCAGTGGGGTTAGCGGCTTCTTTTGTTGAGCCATTAGAAGCTACATCCATATCTACTTCAATTCAACAGGCAAAATTAATCTGTTCCTATCTTCCTACTTTCGATAAAAATAGAAATTATGGGATCAAAGAGTATCACCGTATTATGGATTCCATGATGAATAATATTCTGTGCATGATATCTTTGCATTATATTTCGGATAGAAATGACACTGAAATGTGGGCTGCACAGCAAAAAGCAGATAAGCCTGAACTATTGGAACACTTACTGCAACTGTGGAATGTACGCTGTCCAGAATTTTCAGACATTCCTTCAACTGGATTTGAGCTTTTTGGATCAGCTCATTTATGGCATGTTGCCCAGGGTCAGGGTGTTTTGAATCCAGAAATGGCGTCATTGCAGCTAGACGCTTATGGTTCTCGAAAAAATGTGATAGAATCCCTTGCAAATTTTTCCAAGCAATTAGTTACTCAAAGATTGGTAGATCATGCGCAAGCACTCGCAGCAACTGCAAATAGTTAGTCCAAAAATTTTCAATGATATCCCTAAGCTTAAAGAGGGTCAGATCTTTTTAGCTCCACAATCATTATTTTTGATGGATGATTTGTGTAGACCTTTTCTTAATTTAGGCAATTGGCCAGATTGGTGGAGAAATCTTACTGGTGAAGAGGGCAGCATAAAAAGATGTTCCGGAACATCAGACTATATATCAACAGGCTTTACAATTCCTTTGTGGACAAAGCTAATGTTTCGCCCATCTATGGATCATCGTTCATGGGATGTTAAGTTCGATCTAACTAATGAGATTGGTGATTTTGGCATAGAGGGATTTTCTTTTGCGCAAACTGGTGAATGTCCAGTAACAAAAGTTAGAAAAATACAGAACGCTAATTATGTTAAAATTATTAATCCATGGTTAATAAAAACTCCACCTGGATGGTCTAGTCTATTTTTGCCACCATTGTGGGATCCAAATCCAAATTACACAATGTTACCTGCCGTAGTAAATACAGATTACTATCACAATGCGCATATGGTTATTAATGTTTTAACAGATCAACCATTTGAGCTAGAGGCAGGGAGACCTATGTGGCACGTCATACCATTCCCTAGAACAAAATCTAAAGATATAATATGGGGAGACGAGAACGCATATTCATTATTGCGTTGGCGTGGTTTCGGTGGTCCATTCATGCCTAAAAAACAAAAAAGTAAATATAAGAAAATGGAACGAGAAACAGATGAAAATCTTTCTGTGGAAAAGAAGTCATTTTTTAGTAAACTATTCAAATCAAACAAGGGGTCATAATGGATTTTGTAATATCAGAAAATCAAAAAAAATTAATTAAAGACTCTGCTAAAAAGAAGCTAGAGTTAGAGATTTACTCTGCGGCTATTATAGCCGGTATAGATCCTGAATCATTGGAATTATCAAATGGTATTTTTACATGGACACCATCAACTACTGATGATTCTTGGATTTCTCAAGCTGAAAAACACCTGCGTCAAGTATTAGACGTATATGAAAACTTTTTGGCGCACTAACACTGGATATTTTAAATGAGTGAAATTAAATTTTCTTGGCCAGCTGGAAAAAGTTCTGCAATATTTTTGGCTGAAAATATAATAGATGAAAATACATGTTCAAATGTACTTACGGAATGTAAAAAGTATTATCAAACATTTTTTTCTCCTGGCCCAACCCTTGGTGGAATAGATTCATCTGTAAAAAATAGCATGGATATGAGTTGGTCCTATCAGGCTTTGCTTGACGCCGAAGTGCCCACAGAACCATTGACTACATATGAAAATATAATAACTCAAAAACTTTTTCAAACTATAGAAATGTACAGAGAAGCCTTTAGGTGGCTTTGGACCTGGACTAACATATCTGATACTGGATTTAGAGTTCAGGAATACAGAAAAGGCATAGGGTTCTATAGGGAGCATATCGATGGCGGAATAGGCCCTCAAGAGGCTAGCAATAGAATTTTAGCTGCAATTATATATTTAAATACAGTTGAAGTTGGTGGGGGAACCTTTTTTAGAGAACATGATTTAATGGTTCCGGCAAGAGCAGGATCTATTTGCCTGTTCCCAACAAACTGGACTCATCCGCATCAAGGTTGTGTTCCAATATCTGATGACAAGTGGATCATTAGTACCTTTATAGTGCCTACTCCATTGTCAGTGGACTCTAAGGAAATTATACTTAGCTCTACACCAATGCCAAATGACAACAAAAAATCTTGATACCTATTACGATCCATTAACTAATAGGACGTTATTTATTAGGCCAAAACCTTTTCTGTTGAAAAATGTTTTTTCTGATGAAGATTTTTTAAATATTAAAAATAAAATTCAGCTTGAAAAAGATAACAGCGTTCTACAATACGCAAGGTTCTTGGGAAGATTTTCTATTATCAAAGAAAATTTTCTTCAAGATGAACATAATATTCTTTTAGAAAAGGCAAGGGGGATATTTTCTAAAGACCTTCTACCAACTTACTGCGCATATGGCTTGTATAAAGGATTTAGGGCTAATCTACCCAAACACGTAGATGATAATGGTTGCACTTATACGATTGATTTATGTGTGTCTTATAAAACTCGCTGGCCCATTTTTGTAGAAGGCCAAGAATTTGATCCACAAGAAAATGAGGCTGTATGCTATTATGGTGAGGATCAATATCATTGGAGAAATGAATTTACTGATCCATCAAATAATGAGGTTGAAATGATTTTTTTCCACTTTGCAGAACCAGAACATTGGTATTTTACGATTGGTCCAAATCATAAAGAAGAAATTGTAAGATTAAGAATTGAGCACGAGAATAAGATTGGAAAAATAAAATGAAAATTCTATTTAATAAGATCCTTGCAGCATTAAAAACTGCTAGTAGCAGATCTTACTGGAACAAGGTTAATACTGTAGAAGCATGGGGGTTTGCTACTAAGATCGCTATTATTTTCCCAGGACTTTTATTTGGCTATCAATGGTGGTGGCTGTATATTTTCGCAGTTGCATCAAGCCTATCTTTAATCTGGACATCAACAGAAAAGACTCTGCCAACTATTATTTTGTTCAATGTGTTGTGGATTATTTTGGCAACAACGGCGATTGTTAAGCACTTCGTATGATCTCAATTATAACACCTACATATAACACAGATAAAAGTGTTCTTGCTCGAACCTGGGCCTCTTTAAAAGCTCAAACATATACGGATTGGGAATGGGTCATTATAGACGACTCCACTAATGAAAATGTCTGGCATCAGGTATATGGCTTTGCTTCCGACGAAAGATATAAAATTCAAATGCATAAGAGTCATGTCCACTCTGGAAACATAGGCCTGAATAAAAGACGTGGATTTATGCTTGCAGAGGGGCAAATACTTGTTGAGCTAGATCATGACGACGTGCTTACTGCAGACGCTCTACAGGAGATTTACGAGGCATTCCAGGCCAATCCTGAGGTAGGTTTTGTCTATTCTGATTGGTGCGAGATTTTGCCTGATGGACAATCTGGAGTTTATCCTAAAGGTTGGGCTTTTGGATATGGCTCAGAGTACTGGTCTGAGGAGCATGGCGTTTGGGTTATGTCTTCCCCGGAAATAAATCCAACTACCATGAAGCATATTGTTTCTGCGCCCAACCATGTTAGAGCCTGGAGATCAAGCCTGTACCACCAGCTGGGTGGTCATAATCCAGACTACGAAGTTGCCGATGACTATGAGTTAATTGTTAGAACGTTTTTAGCAACTAAGTTTTATCATATTAAAAAACTACTGTATAAACAGTACATCAGCCCCGCTACTGCGCAAAGACAAAAGAATGATTTGATTCAAAAATATGTAGCTGACATTTCAGCTAGGTACTCTGATGATATAGATAAGGTTTTCCAGATTTAAAAGTTTTTTTAAAAAGGAAAAAGGGCTTCAAAATTTTTTTCCAAATTTACCCTATATAGGCATTTAGTCCATGGGTGGTCTGCGAATTTGCAAAGAGCTACTACGACCACCTAGCCCAAAAAGACCTTTTCTTGTGTCTGTTTTAAGGAAGTTTGGATTATCATAAGTTGTAGTAGAACCAAAAATTCCGCCACGACCACGTGGACTTCTAGTAACCATTGTACTTGGGCTCATTGGGGCTCTTGGCATTCTCCTGGCCTGACCAGCGGTTTGACCCATGAAATCATTAATAGCCCTTCCTCCGCCACCACCAGGCGACATAACATCTTGAAATGCTCCCATCATTCTCATTCCAGCTCTTGATAATCTACTGTTTCCAAAACCAGGCATTTCTTCTTCTCCTTGACTAATACTTATTTATAATATAATCTATAGTAACGATATTTCCGTCAGTAAACTTTGCTACAAAGTCTATAATATGAATAGTATCGTCATTTTTATATGTTGTATAGAAATTGAGAAATCCGTGAAAATCCACATCTTTATATGGAGATAGCTCCATGCTGCGTTTATCTGACCAGCTAAGTTCTCTGTATAAAAGTCTTCCTGAAGTAGATATTAAGTAACTGTCCATCATACAATGGAGATCTTTGCTCTGGAATTCGTGCCCGGGCGAAAATGACAATTCCTGGTCATTTACAATGATTTTAGGAAGATCATATTGTACATATATTGAATCAAACATTCCCATTTGGGGCCCCGATCTTAGGTCTATTCTTTTTTTAATAATTAATAATTAGACTTATCTTTTTTGTATGTATAATAAAGAAATTAATTTTTTCCAAAGAAAAAGGAAGAAATAAAAATAAGACTTGTAGCTAGTAATAAGCCAGTAATAAGGTCAATCATTTTTGTCTATTTTCTGTTGATTTTCAATTTCTTTTCTGAACACAGAAGCTAAAATTTTTATAAGTATAGTTGAGGAAAAAAGAATAGCTATGAAAGTTAAAGTCATGCTAAATATATTGGGGGCTTGTTGAGCTATCATGATACCATCCTTTATATAAAGATAGTAATATTATATCATAAATGATTATAATTGTGCAATTAAGCTTGATGATAATAACCCTCTGCCACACATGTAGTGGCATTGCAATCAATAAATAAAGTCATTTTAATTGCCGTTGTACTGTTTATTAATTCAATATTATAAGCAGTGTTGTCAAACCAAGTGTTCTCCGAAAAGACTCCATCTGATGGACCAAATGGTTTATTTAAACCAGATATACCATAAACAGGCCATAAATGATTAAAAGGTTGAGGATTTAAGGATCCCGTATAACCTAGAATTGATAGTGTACCATAAAGTTTTGTATCAGATGGAGTAGATGTATATAGGATAATATAGTCACGATCAGACTGGTAGCGTTTAATTTTAATAGTTATTTGATTTGGCGCATTACCAATTGTTATAATATCATGAAAGACAGAAGGTGCTTGCTTAGTAAATGATACTTGTGGAATTCGTGTCATAGAAGGACCTTGTTCACCTGGTTCACCTGGAGGACCCTGTTCACCTGGTTCGCCTGGAGGACCTTGTTCACCTGGTTCACCTGGAGGACCCTGTTCACCTGGTTCACCTGGAGGACCCTGTTCACCTGGTTGACCCTGTTGACCTGGTTCGCCTGGAGGACCCTGTTGACCTGGTTCACCTGGTTCACCCTGTTGACCCTGTTGACCTGGCTCACCTTGTGCTCCAGGTTCACCGCGCTCTCCTTGTGGTCCCGGTTGACCTTGCGGTCCAGTCGAACCTGAAATAGAAGGATAATAATATCCATTTAGATCAACTATTACATGAGCTCTTCCATAAACATAAATACAAATAGAACCAGAATTTGAAAGAGAAACAGTAACAGAATTAGCTACTGTTTGATTTGTATTAAAGTTTAAGTTTGAAACATTTGGAGTAACTCCACAAGGATAAACAACAGCATAACCTAAATGTCCAGAAGTAACTATCTCAGTTGAAGTAACAGTAAGATTTAAAGTAATACCTGTGGCAGCGTCTGGGACAATGGTTTGAACGCCAGAACTTACAGTAAGAATACTACCGGTTACTTTAACTACCGCAGGATTTGATTGTCCGGTCAATGATCCTAGTTTATTAGCGCTTCGTGTATCAAGAATTCTAGTAGGAGATACAGGAATAAAACTAGATTGAGAAGGTGAATTGGAAGCTTCTGCAAAAGTGGTGGCTGAAGCAAGGAATAAAATAGCTAAAAAAAGAATTTTTTTCATCATAAACCCCAATATATTTAATTATGGTTAAAGA
>Ga0129336_10002593_pt1 | contig 11139 bp, 8 predicted proteins | sample CPB6_02_DNA_FD_96878 | JGI IMG/M metagenome (GOLD analysis project Ga0129336, IMG submission 96878) | Freshwater to marine salinity gradient microbial communities from Chesapeake Bay, USA - CPBay_Sum_0.6_0.2_DNA | ecosystem: Environmental > Aquatic > Marine > Coastal | place: USA: Chesapeake Bay...
ATCTTGAAGCCGGGCGGCAGCTTGAGTTTGTCAATCGGGATTTCGGAAGCGGGTGTTTCTGTGTTTTTGCCCGGGTTGGGAGCCAAGGTGGAGTTGGCCATCGAGGCCGGCATACCCTGTTTCCAGGCCGGGGGCGGCGCGGCAGCAGGGGTTTGTGCAAAGGCCTGGCCTAGGCTCAGCGCCAGCAATGTGCCCATCAAGGGCAATTTTTTCAACATCTTTAATCTCCTAAGAATAACTATTTGATCAGTTGATCAAGACGCATAGTAGGGCCAGCAACTCAACTGCAGTTCTAGGGAAAATACTTAGATCTCCTGGAAAAGGAGTTCCTCACCCGATGCAGCCCTGGTGAAAGGTTTTCCAGAACCAACTAAGACCTGGCGGTTGCCGGTATTCAAATGCCATCCTATGGTTTTCCCTAGCAAGATTTTTAACTAATTATTTGCAATTGAAGCCCATTTGGCGTTACAAATCGGTTTCCTCAATGATGAGGCGTCAATTGAAACTTCCAATAAGGAAAATTTAGATGAAATTAGCCAAACTTCTTGCTGCTCTTGCGATGGCTGGACTGGCTGCCGGCGTCAGCGCCCAGGCGACCAAGGACAATTTAGCGACTCTCAAACAAATGAAAGTCGCCACCACGGACCTCAACATTCCAGTGGTACCCCAGGAAGGCCGTAACGCCGATGCGATCCGCAACAACCTGAAAAACATCAAGATGCCGCCCGGCTTCAAGATCGAGTTGTATGCCATCGTGCCCGATGCCCGCCATATGGCGGTGGCACCTTCCACCAACATGCTGTTTGTAGGCACCCGCAAGACCCGCGTCTGGGCCGTGACCGACCGCAATGGCGATGGCTTTGCAGATGAAGTGAAGGCGTTTGCCCCTTCGCTCAACTTCAAGAACCCCAATGGCGTGTGCTGGACCAAAGATGGCTTCCTGATCGTGGCCGAGCACAACCGTGTGCTGAACTTCCCCGCTGCCGAGTTCTTCTATGAAGGCCCGGATGTGGCGGTGATTGAAGTGGTGTCGCAGGGCAATCTGATTCCTGTGGAAGAAGAGTCGTTCAACCACGGCGCGCGCACCTGCCGCGTCAGCGATGACGGCAAGCTCTACATCACCCTGGGTCAGCCTTACAACGTGCAACCCAAGGAAAAGGTCGCCCTGTACGAGAAGCTCGGCATTGGTGGCATGGTCAGCTTGAACCCGTTTGACGGCTCTGGTCGCGAGGTGGTGGCCGTAGGCGTGCGCAACTCGGTGGGCATGGACATCAACCCCAAGGACAAGACTGTATGGTTTACGGACAACCAGACTGACGGCATGGGTGATGACATCCCTCCCGGCGAGTTGAACCGCATCACCAAGAAGGGCGAGCATTTTGGCTATCCCTTCATCCATGGCAACAATGTGCAGATTGCTGGCACCGCTGCTGCGCCTGATCTGAAGGGCATGAATCCTCCTGCCCAGTGGACCAAGCCGCAAGTGGAGTTCCCGGCCCACCAGGCACAGTTGGGCATGACCTTCTACAACGGCAAGATGTTCCCGGCCAAGTACCAGGGCGGCGTGTTTGTGGCATCCCATGGTTCCTGGAACCGTACCAAGGCCAGCGGCGCGCTGATCAACTTTGTGCCGATCAAGGCTGACGGCACTGCCGGCGCCTCCGAGGTCTTTGCTGAAGGCTGGCTTGATTCCACCGGCATCTACAAAGGCCGCCCGGTGGATGTGGCCCCGATGAAAGATGGCTCGCTGCTGATCTCCGACGACTACGCCGGCGCGATCTACCGCGTGACCTACTCCAACTAATTGCCTGATAGGCCCGCTCTCCAGCGGGCCATCTAGGCCGATAAGTCTGGACGGAGACCTGCGGGTCTCCGTCTTTTTTGCAGAAAGATAGTTTGATGAAGAAAATGATTGCTGGCTTGCTGGCCCTCGGAATGGGCTTGGCCAATGCCGCTGACCCCGTGGCTGGAAAAACCAAAGCCGCCACCGCCTGCGCTGTTTGCCATGGACCGATGGGCATGGCCATGCAGCCTGGCGTGCCCAATCTGGCCGGGCAGCAAGAGATGTATCTGATCGAGCAGCTCAAGCTGTACCGCAATGGCAAGCGACACAACGAGGTGATGGGGGTGATCGCAAAACCCTTGACGGATCAGGAGATTGACAACCTGGCACTGTGGTATTCCTCTTTGAACGTCATAGTCTCGGAAAAATAACCGGCTCTGGTTTGAACGAAGTCACCTGCGAATGCAGTGACTTCCCAACAGGCATTGAAGATTCCCCCGGCTACTTGGGCCCGACGTCAATCAAGCCATGGCGCACTGCCAGCAAGGTCATCTCAGCCTGGTTGCTGAGATCAAGTTTTTGCTTGATGTTGTAGAGGTGGGTTCCTATTGTGGAGCCAGAAAGTTTCAGCGTTTCCGAAATCTGAGCGACTGACTGGCCACGAGCGAGTTGCAGGAATACTTCAAATTCCCGGGCCGACAACTTTTCCAATGGACCCTGATTACCGCTGAGTTCTTGCGCCAGCATGCGCTGTGCAATTTGCGCATCCACATAGCGCCGGCCCTGAGCAATGCTGCGCAAGGCATCAATCAGCACCTCGGGCGCGCTGCGCTTTGAGAGGTAGCCGAGCGCTCCGGCTTGCAGGGCGCGTTTGGGGTGGCTGGTATCTTCATGCGCGGATAGGGCCAAGATACGTGCACTGGGGTCATGGGCCAGGATCCGCTTGATGGCTTCCAGGCCGCCCATGCCACTCATGGCAATATCCATCACCACCACATCTGGAGCGGATGATTCGTACAGGGCGCAGGCCGCTTCGCCGCTATCTGCCTCGGCCACCACCTCAATGTCATCGCTAGCTTGCAGTAGCAGCTTGAATCCGGTGCGCACAACGGCATGATCGTCCACCAACATAAGCTTCAAGGACTTCCCCTTTCCTGGTTCTTTATTGCGCTGGGCAACCATGCCCAAATCTGGACTCCAGACGGCAACTTGGCAGTGATTTTCAACTTGCCGCCTAGAGCAAGTACCCGCTCTTGCATCCCGAGCAGGCCATAGTGCCCCCTGGTGTCAAAGGTACTGGGATTGCCTTGACCATCATCTGCGATGTCGATGGTCAGGCCATCTGGCTTGCTGGTGAGTGCTATCTCAATGCGCCGGGCTTGTGCATGGCGAAGCGAATTGGTGACTGCTTCCTGAACTATTCTGTAAACCGCTGTGGCATGGGCGTCATCAAGGTCGTCAAAATTGCCATCGACAGCCATTCTGAGTTGCATGTCTCGGTGCAGCAAACGATGGTCTGCCAACAGATCCTCCAGGGCGTCTTGCAGGCCAAATTGGTCCAGTGCAATCGGGCGCAATCTGGAAATAATGCGATGCACACCATCGTAGATTTGATCGGCGCACTCTGCGACCAGCCTGGCTGATTCTTCGGACTTGGTGTCGCGACCTGCGGTGCGCTGGGCAATGGCCAGGCCTATGCTTTTGATGGCGGTGACCTGCTGACCCAATTCGTCATGCAACTCACGCGCGATCGCGCCCCGCTCTTCTTCGATGCGCGCCTGGATCAACTGGGTCAATTCACGGTTTTGTGCCAACGCTTCGGTGGCCTCTTGAGCCTGACGCTGAGCCTGTATACTGTCCTGCACAGATTGGGCCATGCGGTTGAAGGCTTGGCTGATCAGGCGACCCTCTTGGCCAGACAATTGGGGCAAACGGGAATCCCAATTGCCCTCCTCGATAGAGCGCAGCCCCCCTATGACCAGATGCAGGGGCTTCATAGCCCGGCCCATCAGCGCATAGACCAGGGCATTGCTCAACAAAAAACCAGTCAGCACGAACCAAAGCATGGGCAGCAGGTCATCCCAGCCGTCCAGGGTGGCACGCGAAGGATCTGCGCGTAAAAGAATCTTGCCACTTGGCAAGTTGATTTCGCGCGGTCTGAGAGGCGGCGACACAATGCGTGCGTACCAGCCAGGCGCATCGCGACCTGCCTTGTACAGTGTAGGGGGTGACCGGTAAAGCAACTGGCCAGCTCCGTCATACAGCTCGACTTCGTGCGCCCGAATGCGCCCAACCCGTCGCAAAAATTTGGTCAAGGCCTCGAGATCGTCTTGTTCGCTGGCCCATTCAATCCGCGACAGCAATTGAACGGCCACCACATTGGCGCCCACAATTTCGTCGCGAACGCTGCGCCGGGTATTTTCAATTTGCAGACCGATCAGCAATGCAGCCAATGCACCGAGCAGGATGGTGATGATCAAATTGACTTGAAGACGCATGCTCATTCGGTCAGCTCCTTGCGAGTGCTGGCGGCCAGACCCCTGGGTTTGCCGGGGCAGAAAAAAACGGAGAGCTTCGGGGTGGACATCATCCTGGCCATGACGACATATTAGCCACAGGATGTTAGCCAGAGAGCGCTCATGAAAATCATGAGTGCATATTCATTGTTTAAACGATGCCGCAAAAGGCAACATTTCTACACAATTCTGAATGAATTCTTAGCTTGGCGGCTGCTGTGCTGACAACGCTGTGACTTATTCCGAAAAAATTTACGCAATCGAAACTACTGAACTGAAATGCTGAGCAAAAAATACATTTTCTGTGTGGGTGCATCTGTGCTGATGGCCTTGCCCGTGGGCGCCCAGAGCCTTGAGGGTGTGGTGGTGTCCGCTTCTCGTGCCGAGCAGCGTAGTTTTGATGCGCCAGCGTCTATTCAGTCCGTAGAGCGTGATGTCATCCAGGATGGCGGGCCGCAGGTCAATTTGTCGGAGTCGCTCAACCGGGTTCCGGGCTTGACCATTCTGAACCGGCAAAACTATGCGCAGGATCTACAGGTCTCCATCCGGGGTTTTGGTGCCCGTACTGCGTTTGGTATCAGGGGCGTGCGCCTGCTGATCGATGGTATTCCCGCCACCACACCCGATGGTCAGGGCCAGGGTTCGTCCATCAGCCTGCCGTCAACCGAGCGCATCGAGGTGTTGCGCGGCCCGCTGGCCCAGCTGTATGGCAACTCTGCCGGTGGCGTGATTCAGGCCTTCACCCGCGAGGCGCCTGAAGTGCCCGAGCTCATTTACCAGTACTACGGGGGCTCCTTTGGCATGCACCGCAATGACCTGCAATACGCCGGCAAGTCTGGCAAGGTTGGCATCGTGGCGGACTACTCGACCTTTGACACCAACGGCTACCGCGACAACAGCACGACCCAGCGCAAGCAGTTCAATGGCAAGCTCAGCTTTGGCCCGGATGAGAAGACTCGGGTAAATCTGGTGTTCAACCAGTTTGATATGCCACTGGCGCAGGACCCGGCAGGATTGACGGCTTCGCAATTGGCAGCAAATCCTCAGCAGGCTGGATCTAGTACGGTGAGTACGAGGACTAGGAAAATTGTTTTCCAAAATCAAGTTGGTTCGACGCTTATGCATCAATTAGATGACAGCAGATCGATCAGCGCCAGAGCATATTTCGGCACGCGCGACAACACGCAATACCAATCAACTGACAAGTGGGTGGGGCTAAACCGCGCCTTTTACGGTCTAGGAATCCAATACAACGAGAAGTTCAATCTCGCCTCTATCCCAGTCCGTTGGGCTGCGGGTTATGAATTCGATCGTTCACGGGAATATCGTCAGGGTGGCGCCGCCAGCTTGGGTGAAAAAACTTCCACGACTCGCTCAGAAGACAACCAAGCTGAAAGTAGTGATCTGTTTGCTCAGGCAACCGCCATGGTGTCTGAGCAATTTTCGCTGACTGGTGGAGCCCGATACAGCACGGTTCGCATGTTGAGCGAAGACTATTATTTAAGCGATGGCAATGGTTCAGGAAATATCTCCTATAGCTCAGTCAACCCGGTGCTGGGCGTCACTTGGCATGCCAATGACAATTTGAATATCTATGCCAACTATGGAAAAGGGTTTGAAACGCCCACATTGGCTGAGATGGCTTACAACGGCTCCAGCTTGCCGAGTTTCAATACCAGCATTGGGGCGGCAAGCAGTCAGCATTACGAATTGGGCGCCAAATGGATTCCAAGCCCTCGTTCGCGAGTGGACTTCACGTTGTTTCAAATCAACACCACCGATGAGATTGTTATAGCCAGTAATTCCAGCGGTATTTCTACCTACAAAAATGCACCGGGTACGTCGCGTTTGGGTTGGGAATTTGCGTTTCGCAGTTTGCTAACTGAAAACTTGCGGGCTCAAGTGTCAGCCTCAGCCATTGATGCTCAGTTCACCCAAACTTTCAGCTCATACAGAAGCTCGACCGCTATTACTGTCAATTCCGGAAATAAAATTCCTGGCATCCCACAGCAATTTCTGTTCGCGGAGTTGAATTGGGCACAAAACGGGGCAAGCATCAACCGTCGCAAGCCAACGGTAGGTTTGCAAGGAGGCGTTGAGGCTATCAGCGCTGGTCGACTTTACGCGGATGACACCAATGCCGCCTCAGCCGATGGCTACACCACCTTCAACCTCAAGGCCAGCCACGGTTGGGCAGTGGGCAAGGGCAGCCTGACTGCGTACGCGCGGGCCGACAATGTGACCGATCAGCGCTATGTGGGCTCGGTCATCGTTAACCAGAGTTCTCAGCAATACTACGAACCCGCCCCTGGCTACAACTGGACCCTTGGCCTGCGCTTGAGCCTGCCCCTATGAGAGGTTGAAATTTCGGGTTCGCAGGCCTTCCAGGTCGAGCACGCGCAGCCCTCCGTATTCAATTCGGATCAGCCCCTGCTGCTCCAGCACCGACAGTGCTCGATTGACCCGCTGGCGTGACAAGCCAGCCAGATAGGCCAGCTCTTGCTGGGTGATGCGCAATACCTCACCTACACCGGGAAACAGCGCGGTGTTGAACAGTGCCGCCAGGTTGCGCGCCACCCTCAGCTCAGGCTGAGTCATGCGGTCAATTTCACGCGCCGCGATGAACTGGCCCAACCGCTCATTGAGCTGGTTCATGATGAAGCGGTTGAAACCCAGTGAGTTATCCAGCAGGGTGAAAAAAGTATCCACCGGCAGGCCCGCAATCAGCCCGGCGCGCAGGGCCTGAATGTTGTAGCGGTAGTCCTCGCGTTTGAGCACCGTGCCCTCGCCAAACCAGCCTCCTGGCGGCAGGCCGGTAAAGGTCATGCTGCGTCCATCCGGCGTGTCGCTGCTCATCTTGAACAAGCCTTGAACCACGCCAAACCAGTAGGTGACCGGCCTGCCCACCCGGCAGACCAAATCACCCGGCTGAACCTCGGTGACGCGCAACTCCGATTCGGCAACAGCGCGCGCGTCGGGCTCCAGGCTAGTGAGCCAGGGAATGCCGGCGAGTTCCTTGGTGTGGAGTGGCCTGCGGCGCTGGTGGAGTAAGGGTTCGGAATTCACAGGGAAACCCCCTAGGGAATTAAGGCATTAATTGTCATTGAAACGACAGCCTGACGTCAAATTAATCCCTAGTATTTAAGAAGTTGTTTCTCTGGACGAGGTATGCAGACTACTTTTCCGCAACTTTTGCAGAAGCACGCCGGCGAACGCCCGACGGCCAGCGCAATGCGCGAGAAAGAATATGGCATCTGGCAGACGCTGAGCTGGCAGCAGCTTGCTGACATGGTGCGCTCCATCGCCTGCGGCCTGCACCAGGCGGGATTGCGTCGAGGTGAGCATCTGGTGGTGGTGGGTGCCAACCGGCCACGCCTGTATGCCACCATGCTGGCTGCCCAGGCGCTGGGCGCCATACCCGTACCGCTGTACCAGGATGCGGTGGCGGCCGAATATGTGTTTCCGGTGAATAACGCGGAAGTGCGGTTTGCACTGGCAGAAGATCAGGAGCAGGTGGACAAGCTGCTGGAAGTCCGCGAACAGTGCCCGCAATTGAGCCATATCTATTACGACGACCCGCGCGGCCTGCGCAATTACGCGGAACAGGGCCTGGGCTCCCTGGATGAACTGGTGGCGGCGGGTGATGTGTTTGCCAAGCAGCACCCGCATTTCTTTCAGAGTGAAGTCGACCGTTGTTCGCCAGACGATGTGGCCGCCATGTTCTTTACCTCTGGCACGACCGGAAACCCCAAGGGCGTGGTGCATACCCACCGTAGCCTGATCGACCGGGCCCAGGCTGGCGCCGAGTTTGACCGGCTCACCGCCGATGAGGAAGTGCTGGCCTATCTGCCACCTGCCTGGATTGGGCAGAACATCTTCAGTTACGCCCAGTGGCTGGCTTGTGGTTATGTGGTGAACTGCCCGGAGTCTGCCGCCACCGTCAGTATTGACCTGAAGGAGGTGGGGCCGACCTACTACTTTGCGCCGCCACGGGTGTTCGAGGGGCTGCTCACCAGCGTGATGATCCGCATGGAGGATGCCGGGTCCATCAAGCGCCAGATGTTCCAGTACTTCATGGCGCTGGCCAAGCGTGTGGGCCCCGCCCTGATGGATGGCAAACCGGTGGGCCTGGCAGACCGATTGCGATATGCCCTGGGCAATCTTCTGGTCTACGGACCACTGCGCAACAACCTGGGTCTGAGCCGGGTGCGGGTGGCCTACACCGCAGGCGAGGCCATCGGCCCAGACCTGTTCACTTTCTACCGCGCCATCGGGGTCAACCTCAAGCAGCTTTATGGTTCCACCGAGACTGCGGTATTTGTCTGCCTGCAGCCTGACAACCAGGCCCGGGCCGACACTGTAGGCGTGCCTTGCTCCGGCGTGGAAATCAAGGTCTCCGATAACGGTGAGATTCTGGTGCGCTCGCCGGGCTTGCTCAAGGGTTACTACAAAAATGACGCGGCCACTGCCGAGGTGTTGACGGCTGATGGTTGGTACCACACCAGCGATGCCGGCTTTATAGATGCCCACGGCCACCTCAAAATCATCGACCGGGTCAAGGATGTGGGCCGCATTGCAGGCGGTAGGTTTGATGGCGCCATGTTTGCGCCCAAGTATGTGGAGAACAAGCTCAAGTTCTTCCCCTATATCAAGGAGGCAGTGGCCTATGGCGATGGCCGCGACCAGGTGTGTGTGATGCTCAACATCGACTTTGACGCGGTGGGCAACTGGGCCGAACGACGCAACCTGCCCTATGCCGGGTACACCGACCTGGCGCAAAAACCCGAGGTCTACCAGCTGCTGCGCGAATGTGTGGAACAGATCAATGCCGACCTGATTGCGGATGAGCGTCTGGCAGGCAGCCAGATCAGTCGCTTTCTGGTCTTGCACAAGGAGCTTGACGCCGACGACGGCGAACTAACCCGTACCAACAAGGTGCGACGGGGCTTCATCGCCGACAAGTACCAGCCACTCGTCGATGCCTTGTACGCTGGCCTGAACGAGCAATTCATCGAGACCCAGGTCAAGTTTGATGATGGACGCTCCGGTGTGGTGAGCGCTACGCTGCGGATCGAAGATGCCAAGACTTTCGCCCCTGTGAAGGAGGCGGCATGACTGGAAAAAACATTGGCGAGGTCATCCTCGATGTGAAAAACATCAGCCTCGCCTTTGGCGGCGTCAAGGCCCTGACCGACATCTCTTTTGATGTGCGCGAGCACGAGGTGCGCGCCATCATCGGCCCCAACGGCGCGGGCAAAAGCTCCATGCTCAACTGCATCAATGGCGTCTATACCCCCCAGCAAGGCACCATCACCTTTCGGGGCGAAACCTTTGACCACATGGACAGCCACCAGGTGGCCACCATGGGCATCGCACGCACTTTTCAGAACCTGGCTCTGTTCAAAGGCATGAGCGTGATCGACAACATCATGACCGGACGCAACCTGCGCATGAAAAGCAGTCTGTTCTCCCAGGCTTTTCGCAATCCTTTTGGCATCGGGGGCGCTGACAAGGAAGAGGTTCGGCACCGCGAGTTTGTCGAGCACATCATCGATTTCCTGGAAATCCAGGCTATGCGCAAGACGCCTGTCGGGCAGTTGCCATACGGGCTGCAAAAGCGGGTGGACCTGGGGCGCGCCCTGGCCATGGAACCCCAGGTCTTGCTGCTCGATGAGCCGATGGCCGGCATGAACCTGGAAGAAAAGCAGGACATGTGCCGTTTTGTGCTGGATGTGAACGATGAGTTCGGCACCACCGTGGTGCTGATTGAGCACGACATGGGCGTGGTGATGGATATCAGTGACCGGGTGGTGGTGCTTGACTATGGCCAAAAGATAGGGGACGGCACACCGGAAGAGGTTCGCAAGAACGAGGCCGTGATCAGCGCCTATTTGGGCACCAGCCACTGAGGAGCAGGGACGTGGGATTTTTTCTTGAAACCTTGTTTGGCGGCCTGATGGCAGGGATGCTCTATTCCCTGGTGGCGCTGGGCTTTGTGCTGATCTTCAAGGCCTCGGGGGTGTTCAACTTTGCCCAGGGCGCCATGGTCTTGTTTGCTGCCCTGGCTATGGCCCGTCTGGCTGAATGGATTCCCCAGATGAGCGGCCTGGAGAGCAAGTTCCTGGCCAATTTCCTCGCCTTCATGCTGGCGGGTGCAATCATGTTCGTGGTGGCCTGGCTGGTGGAGCGCCTGGTGCTGCGCCATCTGGTCAACCAGGAGGGCGCCACCCTCCTGATGGCCACCCTGGGCATCACCTATTTTCTGGATGGCCTGGGCCAGACCATCTTTGGCAGCGATATCTACAAGATCGATGTGGGCATGCCCAAAGACCCAATCTTTGCCTTTGACCAGGTGTTCCAGGGCGGCATCCTGATCAGCCAGGAAGACATGATTGCTGCGGTCATTGCCGCAGCGCTGGTGGCGGCGCTTTCTTTGTTTTTCCAAAAAACCGCCACTGGCCGCGCCTTGCGCGCAGTGGCCGATGATCACCAGGCGGCGCAGTCGATTGGCATTCCGCTCAACCGGATCTGGGTCATTGTGTGGTGTGTGGCGGGCGTGGTGGCTCTGGTGGCCGGCATGATCTGGGGCTCCAAGCTGGGGGTGCAGTTTTCTCTGTCCACTATCGCCCTGCGTGCGTTGCCGGTGATCATTTTGGGCGGCCTGACCTCGGTGCCCGGTGCCATCATTGGTGGGCTGATCATTGGCGTAGGGGAGAAGTTGTCGGAAGTCTATCTAGGCCCCTTTGTGGGCGGCGGCATCGAGATCTGGTTTGCCTATGTGCTGGCGCTGGTCTTCCTGCTGTTTCGCCCGCAAGGATTGTTTGGTGAAAAGATCATCGA
>Ga0129336_10002594_pt1 | contig 11138 bp, 8 predicted proteins | sample CPB6_02_DNA_FD_96878 | JGI IMG/M metagenome (GOLD analysis project Ga0129336, IMG submission 96878) | Freshwater to marine salinity gradient microbial communities from Chesapeake Bay, USA - CPBay_Sum_0.6_0.2_DNA | ecosystem: Environmental > Aquatic > Marine > Coastal | place: USA: Chesapeake Bay...
CACGGCCGCGCGGGTGGGATTGAACCCCGCTCGGTACGCGCCGTAGATCACCCAGGTGAACGCGTCGTAGCGCATGGTGGCCACGGCCCCGAAGTCGCTGAGAACGTAGAGCGCGACCAACAGCGACCCGGCGGCGATGGTTCCACGGCATTGGCGGGCGGCCAACACGATCAAGCGAGGCACCGAACCCTTGCCGTGAATCGTGGCGATCTCGTCGAGTGATTGGTCCAGTCGACCGAATGCCGCGGTGAGGGGCAGGTAGACGTACGGGTACGACACGGCGGTCAGAACCAGGAACGCACCCCAGAATCCGGCCAAGGAAGACTCCCAACTGATCCAGGCGAAAGCCGCGAGATAACTCGGAATCGCCAGCGGCAGCGCCAATGCGATGCGCCACCATCGACGTCCACGCAAATCGCTGCGCATCACGGCCCAGGCGAGGGGTACCGAGATGACGACGCTCGCGACGGTCACACAGGCGGCCAGGAGTCCGCTGCGAACGACCAGATCGAGGGTGCGTCGTTGCCAGAGTTCGTCCCAGAGATAAACCGCACCGCGATCGAAAGCGACATCGACCAGATAGGCGAGAGGCGCGAGCGACGCCAAGGCCGCCAGCACCGCGGGAATGACCAACGGTGCCGGCAGTTTCGAGCGCCAAGCCGATCCTCGGAGTGATGACACGGAAGTAGTGTGCCGTCAGAGCGTGAGTAGTCCGACGTCGGCCAGCAGTTCCTGCGTCTCGGCGATCGAGGAGAGGTCCGACAGATCGATGGCCGGGGGATCCAGCTCGTCGAAATCGGGTTGTCCGTCGGCTTGGGCGATGCCGTCGACGAGCGGATACTCGAACGACTTCGAGACGAAGTACTGCTGACCCGCGTCGGAGACGAGGTAGGACACGAAACACTGCGCCGCGTCGACGTTGTCGGAGTTGCCGAGAACGCCGGCGCCGGCGACGTTGACGAGTCCACCGATGTCACCGGGCAGGTACTGGTTCTCGGCCACCACGGCGTCGGCGCCCTCGGCGGCGATCTTCTCGAACAGGTAGTAGTGGTTCACGAGCCCGAGGGACACCTCGCCGGCGTTCACCGCGTCACGCACCGCGGCGTTCTTCTCGTAGGCGACCGGCTCGTTGGCGGCGAAGTTCTCCAACCATTCGCGCGCTGCATCCTCGCCACGAGTCACGCGAAGCGCGGTGACGAACGATTGCCACGATGCATTGGTGGGGGCGAAACCGATCTCGCCCTTCCATGCCGGGTCCAGCAATTCGTCGACCGATGTCGGCGGCGTCGGGGCCAGTTCGGGGTTGTACACGATCACGCGCACGCGACCGCTGGCACCCACCCAGTCGTTGGTGACGGAGCGGAACTCGACGGGTACCCGATCGAGCGTGGAGGCCGTAAGTTCGGTGAACAATCCGGACTGCGACACCGCTCCCAGCGCGCCGGCGTCTTGGGAAAAGAACACGTCGGCGGGGGTGGCCGAGTCTTCCGTCAGAATCTGACCAGCCAATTCGCCGCTGTCGCCGTAACGGGCTTCGACGGTGACGCCCGTGTCGGCGGTGAATCGGGTGTACAGGTCGGCGACCAACGTCTCGCTACGACCGGAGTACACCGTCAGCGATCCGCTCGCTCCGTCGCACGGATTCGCACCTTCGGTGATGGTGGTGGCGGGAGCGACCGAGCTGTCCGCTGTCGTCGAATCGTCGCCACCGCAAGCGACGAGCATTCCGACGGTGGTGAAGCTCACCACGATCGCAAGGGTCGTGCGCGGCGGGAGAGTTCTCATGGTGATCCTTACTGTGAGTCGGGCGACGGGGCTGTTTCGAGGGGGATTCGCCCTCTGTTAGGAGAGCCTAACAACTGTTAGGTATACCTAACAACTTTTCTTCTCCGCCGTGCCTCTTGACCAATAACCTGCGGATATGGCCTCTCAACCCACCGCTGGTCCCACCGGAACCCCGGTCGACGTCAAGCCCCGCAGCCGTGACGTCACCGACGGCATTCAGAAGGCGGCCTCGCGGGCCATGTTGCGCGCCGTGGGCCTGACCGATGACGACTGGGACAAGCCCCAAGTCGGGGTGGCTTCGTCATGGAACGAGATCACGCCCTGCAACATGTCGATCCGTCGCCTCACCGAGGCGGCCAAGGTCGGCGTTCGCGCCGCCGGCGGTGTGCCGTTGGAGTTCGGCACCATCACTGTCAGCGACGGAATCTCGATGGGTCACGAGGGCATGCGCGCCTCGCTCGTGAGCCGCGAGGTCATCTGCGATTCGGTCGAAGCCGTGATGCACGCCGAGCGTCTCGACGGTCTGGTGGCCACGGGCGGTTGCGACAAGAGCATGCCGGGAATGATGATGGCCATCGCCCGCCTGAACCTGCCCGCGGTGTTCGTGTACAACGGCTCCACCTTGCCCGGTCACCACGACGGGAAGAACATCGACATCACCACCGTGTTCGAGGCCATCGGTGCGTGCGCCGCCGGCACCACCACCGAGAGCGAACTCACCGCCATCGAGAAGGCGGCGTGTCCGGGCGAAGGCGCGTGCGGTGGAATGTTCACCGCCAACACCATGTCGTCCATCGGGGAAGCTCTGGGTTTGTCGTTGCCCGGTTCCGCGTCGGCGCCGGCGGTCGATCGCAGTCGTGAGGACGACGCGCGCCTGGCTGGCGAGGCGGTCGTGAACATGTTGCGCCTCGGAATTCGCCCGCGCGACATCCTCACCAAGAAGGCCTTCGAGAACGCCATCGCCATCACCAATGCCTTGGGTGGAAGCACGAACGCCGTTCTGCACCTGTTGGCCATCGCCGCCGAGGCCGGCGTGCCGTTGGAGTTGGAGGACTTCAACCGCATCGCGGCCAAGGTTCCCCACATCGCCGACATGAAACCGGGCGGCAAGTACCACATGACCGATCTGCATCGGGTCGGGGGAGTGCCGGTGGTGTTGAAGCACCTGCTCGATGCCGGGTTGTTGCACGGCGACGTGCTCACCTGCACGGGCAAGACCATGGCCGAGAACCTGGCCGACATCGCGCCGCCGTCACCCGATGGCGTGGTCGTTCACCCGTTGTCGCAACCGATCAACGCCGAGGGAGGCATCCTCGTCCTGCGTGGTTCGTTGGCGCCGCTCGGAAGCGTGGTGAAAGTGGCCGGTCTCACCGCCGAACAGCGTCTCTTCGAGGGCACCGCCCGCGTGTTCGACGGCGAGGACGGCGCGATGGCCGCCATCATGGCCGGAGAGATCCGACCGAACACCGTGCTCGTCATTCGCTACGAGGGCCCCAAGGGTGGTCCGGGTATGCGCGAGATGTTGGCCATCACCGGCGCGTTGAAGGGCGCCGGTCGCGGTGCTGACTGCGCTCTCATCACCGACGGTCGATTCAGCGGTGGCACGTGGGGATTCTGCATCGGACACGTGGCCCCCGAGGCCGTCGACGGCGGACCGATCGCGTTCGTGCGTGACGGTGACCGCATTCGCATCGACGTGGCCAGCCACGGTCTGGACCTGCTGGTCGACGAGGCCGAATTGGCGCGTCGTCGTCAGGGCTGGACGCCGAATCCTCCGCGTTACACGAGCGGCGTGTTGGGCAAGTACGCCCGGCTCGCCCAAGGTGCCGAAAAAGGCGCGATCACGAACCTGTTGTGACGCGCGCCGGTCGCGTTCGTACCGCGAGTCGCCAACCGTTCAACACCGCACCCGTGAACACCGTGGCCACGATCACGAAGGCGGTCGCCGTGCCGTCGTCGAACACGAACTTGCGCAACACCATTCCCAGCGCCACGGTCGTCACCCAGACGATCGCTCCGGTGCCGACCGCGAAGGGCGCCTTCCATCCGCGCGCGATGAGCCAACCGACCAACACGGCGATGACGAACGGTGCCGCCGTCTCGATGACACCGGCGGGAGCCACGCCCTCGTCGTGATTGCGACGACCGATGGAGACGAACACGATGATTCCGACGATGTCGGCCACCAGGGCCCAGAGAACGGCACGACTCTTCATGGCATCGCTTTCTCGATCGTGACGATCGCGTTGTAGTCGGGGATCCGACTGGCGTCTTCATTGAGACCGGCGTCGATCAGCACGTTGCCCTCGGGCCAGTGCACCTGCAACGACCGACGAGGGAGATCCACCACGTGAGCGGTTCCCCTCATCGTGCCCGTGGCGCTGCGAATCAGGACAGGATCGCCATGGGACACGTCGATTGTCGCGGCGTCGCGCCGATCGATGTACACCGCGTCGCGGCTCGCTCCGGTCAGGGGGTCTCGTTCGGCGAACACCATGCTGTTGAACTGTTTGCCCCGTCGGGTGGAGAGCAGGAACGATCCCTCGGGCAGGTTCGGCGGACGAACGTCGACGGCGGTGAAGACCGCGCGTCCGTCGGGCAGGGGGAAGTCGCCGTTCGCGCACAGGTGACGGCCGCCGTATTGCACGGCGTCGTGAGTGGCGCGCAGCATCTCGATTCCGGCGTACATCGGCACCACCCGGGCGATCTCGGCGCGCAGCGTCTGGTTGTCCACCCAGTCGAAGGCCGAGGCCACGGAGGGTCGAACGCGAGTCGCCAGGTCGGCGAAGATGCGCCACTCGCTTCGCGCCTCTCCAGGCGGGTCGATCACCTGCGGGCCGAACGCGATGCGACGTTCGGTGGTGGTGCTCGTGCCGCCACCTTCTTGTTCGTAACGGGTGGCCGCCGGCAACAAGATGACGTCGTCGCCCTCGAGGAACATCTGCGAGGTGAGCACGATGTCCTGGTGCACGCGCAGGGGCACACGCGAGAGCGCGGTGGCCACCCGGTCGGGGTCGGGCATCACGTCGAGGAAGTTCGAGCCGTCGAGGAACAAAACGTCGATGGCGTCGCGTTCGGCCGCCAACACCATCTCGGGGGCGGTCAGACCCGGAGCCGACGGAACGTCGAACCCCCACTGATCACTCAGTGCACGAGCGTTTTCGGCGTTCACGGCGACTCCTCCGGGGAAAGCCGTCGAGTACGCACCCATCTCCGCGCCACCCTGCACACCGGAGTGCCCACGAATGGGCATGAGTCCGGTGCCGTCACGTCCGACGTTGCCCCGAGCGAGAGCCACGTTCACGATGGCCTGCACGCCCTCCACGCCGTGGCGGTGTTGGGTGATGCCCATGCTCCAGATCAGGATCGCACCACGGGCCGACGCGTAGACATCGGTGAACGCCTCGAGGGTCGTGGCATCTATGCCGGCACCGACGAGGAGTTCGTCCGGGTCGAGCAAGGCCAGGTGTCGTTCGAGCTCGGCCCATCCGCTGGTGTGCGCATCGATGAAGTTCTGGTCGATCGCGTCACGCTCGATCAAGCGTTTGAGCAACGCGTTCGCCAACGCGACGTCGCCCTCGGGCCGCACGGGCACGTGCAAGTCGCACAATTTCGTGCCGAACAGGAACGACTCCGGCTTCGACGGCACCCAGTAGCGCTCGAGGCCGGGTTCCAGATACGGATTGACGACCACGACCTTGGCGCCGTTCTTCTTGGCCTCGTAGAGGTACTTGGTGAAGACCGGTTGGTTGTTCGCGATGTTCGCGCCCCACAACACCACGAGGTCGGTTTCCAGCACGTCCTGCAGGCTGCACGTGCTGGCGGCCACACCGATGGTGGCCTTCAGGCCGACCGTCGACGGTGCGTGGCACGTGCGGGCGGCGGAATCGATGTTGGCCACACCCATGGCGCGAGCCGCTTTTCCGGCGACGTAGTACACCTCGTTGGTGAGTCCGCGACTGGTCAGATAGATGGCGGTGCGGTCACCGCCGGCCACCTTGATGGCCGAGGCGATGGCGTCGAGGGCTTCGTCCCACTCGACGGGCCGGAAACCCTTCTCGCCCCGTCGTCGCCGCATCGGATGCGCGAGGCGACCCATCTCGCGCAACTCGGTGCCGGTGCGCTTGGTGAGCCACGACACGTCGGACAGCACGCTGTGGTCGAACGGCGCCGCGCAGTTCACCTCCAGCAACTTGAGGCGTGTGGTGCACAAGTGGATGCCGTCGAGAGTCCAGTCGTGCAGACCGGCGACCCCGAGTGCGCAACCGTCGCACACGCCTTCGCTCAGGATCTTCCACGCCTTCTTCGGGGTGCGCCGAACGTTGACCGCGACCCTGGTCATCTCGGCCAGGTGATTCGGTTTGGTGTGCCCGATGCCGTTCGGCGACAGGCTCACCCAGGAGGACGGGTTCCAGCGCCGTGGAGCCACGGCCGACTCACATCTCTTCGTAGTACTCGCGGCCGAGGTGGGTGATGACGTCCTCGCCCATCATCCAGCGCAGCGTGTTCTTCAGCTTGGTGAGCTGAATGAACAGGTCGTGCTCGGGGTACAGGCCGGGGGCCACTTGCGGGCTCTTGTAATAGAAGCTCAACCACTCCTGGATGCCACCCATGCCGGCGCGCGCGGCCAGGTCGCTGAACAGGATCAGGTCGAGGGCCAGCGGTGCGGCGAGGATGGAGTCGCGGCAGAGGAAGTTCACCTTGATCTGCATGGGGTAGCCCAGCCAGCCGGTGATGTCGATGTTGTCCCAGCCTTCCTTGGCGTCGCCGCGAGGCGGGTAGTAGTTGATCGACACCTTGTGGAAGACGTTGCCGTACAGCTCGGGGTATTTGGAGGGCTGCAAGATGTCCTCGAGCACGCCCAACTTGGACTCTTCCTTGGTCTTGAAGTTCTCGGGGGCGTCGAGCACCTCGCCGTCACGGTTGCCGAGGATGTTGGTGCTGTACCAACCCGACAATCCGAGCATGCGGGCCTTCAACATGGGGGCCAGAACGGTCTTCATGAGGGTCTGGCCGGTCTTGAAGTCCTTGCCGCTGATCGCGACGTTGCGGTCGGTCGCCAGCTGACGCAACACCGGAGCGTCGACGGCCAGGTTCGGCGCACCGTTGGCGAAGGGGACACCCTCGAGCAACGCGGCATACGCGTAGAGCTGAGCGGGTGAGACGGTCTCGTCGTTGGCGTCGATGGCCTTCTCGAACGACTCCAGGTCCATGTGGGCCCGACCCGGCTCGATGAAGATCTCGGTGCTGGCGCACCAGATCATGACGAGACGATCGCACTGCTTCTCTTCCTTGAAGCGGTTGATGTCCTCGCGGATGGCGTTCAGCATGGCCCGCTTGCTGGTGGTGGGCTTCACGTGCTCGCCGTCGAGGTTGCGGGCGTACTTGCGCTCGAAGGCGGCCTGCATGGGGCGCACCTCGCGCAGAGCGTCGCTGATGGACTCGATGTGCTTGCCGCTTTCGAGCACCCCGGCGCGGCTGGCCGACACGTAGGCGTCGTCGGGGAAGACGTCCCAGGCGCCCCAGACGATGTCGTCGAGGGTGGCCAGGGGAACGAAGTCCTTGATGAGCGGTGAACGATCCTCGGTGCGCTTGCCGAGCCGGATGGTTCCCATCTGGGTGAGCGACCCGATGGGGGAGCCGAGACCCCGCTTGGAGAGTTCGACGCCGGCGATGAGGGTGGAGGCGACGGCGCCGAGGCCGACGGTGAGCACTCCGAGGCGGCCCGTGGCCGGCGCGACAGTGGGTGACGGGGGTGTGGTCATGGGGTAAGGCTAGGCGCACGGAGGTCGCCGTAGCATCACCACCGTGACGAACCAGCCCGCCTCGACCGACCCGAACGGGTTCGCTCGCACCCCCGGCGGGGCGATTTCGATGGACGGCAATCGCTTGCGCGACGAAATCGTCGCCGAATTGGCGGCCACCATCGTGGCGGCAGGATCGCCCGCGGTGTGTCTGGCCACGGTGCTCGTCGGCGACGACGGGCCGAGCCAACGGTACGTGCGTAACAAGCACGTGCAGGCCGCCAAGGCCGGCATGCTGAGCCGCAACGAGGTGTTGCCCGCCGACGCGGGTCAGGCGCGCGTCGAACAGGTCGTGTCGGCTCTGGCCGCGGACCCGAACGTGCACGGCATCTTGGTGCAGAGCCCGTTGCCCGCCGGTTACGACGAAGAAGCGGTATTACGTCTGATCCCCGCGGACAAGGACGTGGACGGACTGACGAGCGAGTCGATGGGACGTCTGGTCCGTGGATTACCCGGATTGGTGGGGTGCACCCCGCTGGGTGTGATGCGGTTGCTCGAGCGTCATGCGGTTCCGACGCGTGGCCGACGAGCGGTGGTGATCGGTCGTTCCACGTTGGTGGGGCTACCGCTGTCGCTGTTGTTGGCGCGCAAAGGCGTGGACGCCACCGTGACCATCGCGCACAGCCGAACGGCGGATCTGGTCGATGTGTGTCGTGACGCCGACATCCTGGTCGGTGCGGTGGGCCAGCCCGGTTTGATCACGGCCGCGCACGTGAAACCGGGCGCCGCGGTCATCGACGTCGGCATCTCGCGCACCGAAGCCGGGATCGTCGGCGACGTGGACTTCGAGGCCGTCCAGGCGGTGGCCGGGTACATCACGCCCATGCCCGGCGGCACCGGTCCGATGACCATCGCCTGCCTGCTGGAGAACACGCTCACCGCGGCTCGGCTCCAGGGCGCTTTCCCGGACTGAATCGTCCCGAAATCCCGGTTTCGGGTGGGTTGTGAAGTTCCGGCCCCGCTGGCACACTGAGGGGCGATGAACGCGAACCGCATCTCCGAGACCTCGGTCCTGTCGTTCGCGCTCGTAGTAATCCTCTGACGCGTTCGTATCCTCGAACGCGTCGTACGGCCTCCCGATAGGGGGGCTGTTTCGTTTTCGGGGTTCGACACCGTCGGAAGAACCAATCAGATCCACGTCCGGCCGTCAGGTCGGCACACACGACACAGGAACCGACATGACACAGAAGATCACCGGTGCACAGGCCCTCATCAGGGCCCTGGAGCTGGAGAACGTCGACACCATCTTCGGGTTGCCCGGCGGATGCATCCTGCCGGCTTACGACCCCCTGCTCGACAGCCCGATCCGTCACATCCTCGTACGTCACGAGCAAGGCGCCGGACACATGGCCGAGGGGTACGCGCACGTCACCGGTCGGCCCGGCGTCGCCATGGTCACCTCCGGTCCGGCGGCCACCAACATGGTCACCCCCTTGTGCGACGCGTACATGGACTCCATCCCCATGATCTGCATCACCGGTCAGGTGCCCACCACGGCCATCGGTACCGACGCGTTCCAGGAATGCGACACCGTCGGCATCACCCGCAGCGTCACCAAGCACAACGAACTCATCATGTCGGCCGACGACGTTCCGTTGATGGTGCGTCAGGCGTTCCACATCGCCACCACCGGTCGCCCCGGTCCGGTTCTCCTGGATCTCCCCAAGGACGTTCTGCAGAACTCCATGACGTGGCACTGGCCGTCCGACGAGGAAGTGCTCGACAGCCTCCCGGGGTACAAGCCCGTCAGCAAGGGTCACCCGCGCATGATCAAGGAAGCCGCGCGCATGATCCTCGACGCGAAGCAGCCCATCCTCTACGCGGGTGGCGGAATCCTGAAGGCGCGTGCGGCCGACGCGTTGCGCGAACTGGCCGAGCTCATCGACACGCCGGTGGTCACCACGCTCATGGCGCGCGGTGCGTTCCCCGATGATCATCCGTTGTGTCTGGGCATGCCCGGGATGCACGGCAACGCCACGGCCATCACCGCCATGCAGAAGAGCGATCTGCTCATCACACTCGGTGCGCGTTTCGACGACCGCATCACCGGCAAGGTCGCCACTTTCGCGCCCGACGCCAAGATCATCCACGTCGACATCGACCCGGCCGAGCAGGGCAAGGTGCGTCGTCCCGACGTGCCGATCGTCGGCGACTGCCGCCTCGTCATCGAGGAGATCATCAAGGCCATCAAGGACCTGTTGAACGGCGGCGAGAAGCAACAGGACATCTCGGCGTGGAAGAGCCGGGTCAGCGGCTGGCGCGAGCAGTTCCCGCTGTACTACCCGACCAACGAACCCGGCGAGGCGCTCAAGCCGCAGTACTGCCTCGAGCAGTTGCGCGATGGTGCGCCCGAAGGGACCATCTTGTGCTCCGGTGTCGGCCAGCACCAGATGTGGTCGTCGCAGTACTGGAAGTTCAACGAGCCGTACACGTGGGTGAACTCGGGTGGTCTCGGCACGATGGGCTTCTCGGTTCCCGCCGCCATCGGCGCCAAGGTCGGTCGTCCCGATCGCACCGTGTGGGCCGTCGACGGTGACGGCTGCTTCCAGATGACGGCGCAGGAGTTGGTCACCGCCAGCGTCGAGCGCATCCCGATCAAGGTCGCCATCTTGAACAACTCCTACCTCGGCATGGTGCGTCAGTGGCAGGAGATGTTCTACGAGGAGCGTTACAGCGAGGTGTACCTGTCACCCGAGTTGCCCGACTTCGTGAAGTGGGCCGAATCCATGGGTTGCATCGGCATTCGCGTCGAGAGCCCCGAGGAAGTGCAGCCCGCCATCGAGAAGGCCAACAGCATCGACGACCGTTCGGTCGTGGTCGAGTTCCGTGTGGACGCCGGCGAGAAGGTGTTCCCCATGGTCCCGGCCGGATTCAGCAACGACGACGTCTTGTTGCACCCCGACCAGAACAACCGACGGGAGTTCCTGCGATGAGCACCAATTCGTACGCTTCGAGTCATCCGGCACACCACATCTTGTCGGTGCTGGTGCAGAACCGCCCCGGCGTGTTGGCTCGCGTGTCGGGTCTGTTCGCCCGCCGTGGTTACAACATCTTCAGCCTGGCGGTGGCCCCCACCGAGGACCCCATGCTCAGCCGCATCACCATCGTCGTCGACGTCGAGTCGGCGCCGCTCGAGCAGGTCGTCAAGCAGTTGTTCAAGCTGGTCGACGTGGTGAAGATCAGCGAACTTGACCCCCGCCGTTCGGTGGAACGCGAGCTGCTCATGGCCACGGTTCGGGTGCCGGCCGAGGACCGTGGGCAGGTGGTGGAGCTCACGAACATCTTCGAAGGCAAGATCCTGGCGGTCGGAGTCGAGGCCATCACGGTGTCTTTGGACGGAAGTCCCGACAAACTCGACGACTTCGAGGAACTTCTGCGCGGCTACGGCATCGTGGAACTCCAACGGACGGGTCGCGTGGCCCTTCCGAAGCTCGACAAAGAGGCGCGCCTCAAGGCCGTCAAACACGGAAAGGCAAGTTGACCAATGGCAGCAAAGATGTACTACGACGGTGACTGCGACGTCTCCATCATCAAGGGCCGCAAGGTCGC
>Ga0129336_10002595_pt1 | contig 11136 bp, 11 predicted proteins | sample CPB6_02_DNA_FD_96878 | JGI IMG/M metagenome (GOLD analysis project Ga0129336, IMG submission 96878) | Freshwater to marine salinity gradient microbial communities from Chesapeake Bay, USA - CPBay_Sum_0.6_0.2_DNA | ecosystem: Environmental > Aquatic > Marine > Coastal | place: USA: Chesapeake...
CCTGTTGTGGTTGATGTCTTTGCATTGTATTTAAACAAGCTTGAAGAATAACCTGCTGCACCTGTGGCACCCTGAATACCAGTGGCTCCTGTTGGGCCAGTAATACCTTGTGGCCCCGTTACTCCCGTCGCACCTTGTACGCCTGTGGCGCCTGTTGGGCCTCCAGGACCAGTGGGACCTTGTGGGCCAGTAGCTCCTTGTACACCAGTTACACCTGTAGGACCTGCAACACCTGTTGCTCCCTGTGGACCTGTAGCGCCGGTAATACCGATTGAACCAGTGGGCCCCTGAATACCCGTAGCGCCAATAGGGCCGGTAGCTCCGGTAATACCGATTGAGCCGGTAGCTCCTGGGACACCTGTAGGACCTTGTACGCCAGTAGGTCCAGATGGACCAGTAGGGCCTGTTATTCCTTGGTCACCAGTGGGACCTGTTGCTCCTAGGTCTCCGGTTCTTGAAAATTCAATTGTCAGAGGACTGCCACCACCAGGAAGAGACCCAATGACATATTCGACTGGAATAATGTAATAACCCGTTGCCCCTGTGACAGTGCCTGTAATGCGGAAAATATTTAATGACGTGCCGCTGCTAGTGGCATCATTGATTGTTAAATAACCTTTTACTGAGGAAGAAGAATCATCCCACGAAGTAATCCACGCCGCTTGGCTAGTGTTGTTGACATCTGCATTATCAATGTAAATGGATGTAACGCTTGAGATTGTAGAGCTGTTGTAACGGAATACACCTGTGCCAGGGTCGGCATTAACTGTCGAAGTACTGAAGTTATAACGTACGCCTCCACGGAGACCTGTTGCTCCGGTGGGGCCTGTTGTTCCTTGTACGCCAGTGGGACCGGTTGTTCCCTGTGCACCTGTGGGTCCTTCGACACCGGTAGGTCCTTCAATACCAGTGGGACCAGTAGCTCCTTCTGGACCAGTAGCTCCCGTGGGACCTGTAATGCCTTGTGCGCCAGTAGCTCCTGTTGTTCCCTGTGCACCTGTCGGACCGGCAATTCCGGTGGGGCCTGTTGTTCCCTGTGGACCAGTAGCACCTTGAATACCGGTAACACCTGTAGGACCCGTTGTTCCTTGCGGACCGGTAGGACCTGTCGTCCCTTGAATACCGGTAGGACCTGTTGTTCCCTGAACGCCAGTAGGCCCTGTGGCTCCTCCAGGACTACCTGCTGGTCCCGTAGGGCCAATCATGGCATAGACTTTTTCTAGGCCACTGGCGTCATAGACATGCCAATTGCCTTCTTGATCTAGAACTAATTCTTCACCTGCGGCAAGCGCTCCTTCCCATACCGTGGTAACCGTTGTACCATCGGTATGTTGAACGTCTAACGTATTAGAAACAGAGGCTGATTCGTTTTTAAAGTAAAGCGTTCTTACATTGCGTTGAATATTCTCATCAGGGGATTCAACGATTGTCGTTGTTGTAGCAGAAGAAATAACAGTATTTTTGCGTTCGGGGTTGATGACACCATTGTCGTTATCGACATAGGAAGCATGCACTTCTAGCGATGCTGTACTAGAAGTAACAACCTGAATTAAATCTGTGGTGGAACCAAGGATTAGCACTGTCTTTCGCTCGTTGTTTCTATTTTAAAACAAATTATTAAGTTCCTGGTTTTTCACCAAGGGACGGACTGTACGCCGTGCCGTTCTTGTCGTACATGGTAAATCCACTAATTTTAATATAAGTCAGAGGAATATTAAAAAGACGTTGCAACATAGGCTGCATGTGTTGCGCTTGAGCGTTATAAGGCGGAACGTCCATATAAGAAAACGCTTCAATCGATAATTTACGTAGGCGTTTATCCTGCTCTTCCTGTGTTTGAGCAACAAGTTCCTGCTCCCAAGCGGCCATGCTTCCCGCTCCAACAGGAAAGTCAGAAGGCTCTGGAGGAAAAACGTCATCTTGAAAACGCATCGCATAGATATGTTTGCAATAACGCAACTCGTCTAATACAGGCGTCCAAAAGTCGCTTAATGATGTTATCTGAATTTGTGGTATAGCACTTGCATCTGTTTGCACGGTAACAGAAGAGTAGTCTTCGTATGACGGCATGCCTTCTGCCGCAGAGCCGCTTAATCCTGGATTAGTTGTAGACCTTGTATACAAAGCGCCAAATTCACTGTAAACACCTGGGTTGTCTCTGGCCGCCAAGATATTAACAATGTTTTCCGTTGTCACCGTATCAGGAAGAATAAATTCCTCCCCTGGGGCTACGATCTGAAGAATACGGTCAACATCGGCGTCTGTCATCAAAGCATTGTCAACCACTCCTGCATTCTTTAAGATCTCATAACGTCCAGGCTTAACACTGGCAATAGAAGAACGTGGAAAGGCGCGTTTATTACTAGCGCCTAAATTCATCATGTAACTGTATTGCCGATGTGTGAAATCTTGACATGTGCAGCAATACCTAGGGCCAGTGATAAAGTAACGTCCAATAGCTGGAGGACGTGTAGCCGGACTTACCAGTGCTCGATCGGGAGTAGCTTCGACAGATCCTGCTTTTTTAAACTTGAGGATTCCGGTTTCTTCATCAGTATCAACAAGAACAGCCTGAACGTATCCGTATCTTTTTTGTGTGGTTGGATCGATTGTATCCCGGTCGATAATCGTCCCATCTTTTGACAGGATTCGATCTTCCAAGACTTCGCCATTAAGTGCTTTTAATCCTTCAAGTCCTGTTCCCAAGTCCACATACAACGGAGGAGGCAGTTTGTTGCTCTTCGTCCAAACGCCATTTAATTTGACGTACCAGTAGTCGGCATCTTCTGTAACAGATCCAATATATGCATCGATGTTTCTTGTTTGTTTTGCTTCTTCATCGAACCACTGACCAGGATCCTCATAATCGTAAAGACCATGATCAAATGAATAGCGATTTAAAAGAGCAACATAGGATTTAAGTTTGTCAAAACGAACACTGCCAGGTGTTTTTTTACCGGCCCAGTGCATGCGAAACTCTTTGCTCCGCGTTGGAAATCCTTGAAAGTAGCCGAGGATATCTGGATACTCCGTACCCTTAGGTAAGAACCCTTCGGGAAACGGAACGGTGTACTTAAACCTATAAGAAAGATTATTTGTATAGGAAGAAGACGTTGCTATCTCGTAACCGCGTCTCCATCTCGCCCATGCTGATTCTCTGTTTGCAGCAGATAAAGAATCAGGAATTGAGCCCAAGGAAAACTCAGTCGTTATTGGTTTGACACCATTGACCGCAAAAGCTCTTGTGTCATTAAAACTACCAAAAGAGCTTCCACTCTTTCTAGCCATTTTTAGAAGAATCCGCCTTGAGCAATAACGTGAGCGCCAGGGTTATATCCCGAGATATTTGGACCATCTGGGAACACGCCCACATAAATACGGTCGCCACGTTCCAGGTAGATGCCCTTATTGCGGAGAGGGGCAGTCGAGCCAAGTCCAGTGGTCACACCCGCTTGTGGCATTGGTGCTGCTAATTGCGGCAGAAGATCCGAGCAATCGACCGAGCCGCTGTTGGCGGGAACGGTTTTGGCAAACAATACGCGGTAATCGCCCGATGCGGGAATAGGAGTCGTTGTATTACGCGTGTGGTAGAAAACAAAAGTAACGGCTGGGCGAGTGCCGTAATTTACACCGTTAAACGTAAAGCCACTGGAGGTACCACCCGAGTAGTGAAAAGCGGTATTTACGCCGGTAAGCGTCGTTGCTCCGGTGTAAGTGTAATAGCCAATACCGCTGGCGGGTGTGGTTGCAGTGATGACGCCAGTAGAGGTGACGTTAACGATTTGTCCGCTTACCAGGGAGATGACAGTTCCTGAGGTTGTTGTATTAACAACGTAGTCTGCTTCCCGATAGAAGTCATTGCGCGTGATCGTAATAGAGTCAATAACACCACCATTATTATTGTCTTCTTCCAGGGCAGCATCCATGTCCACAAGGATGGACGGTGCTTGTCCACCCTGCACAAACAATGTGTTTGTTGTTGCGTTACCAACAGTTTGCGTGGTTACACGCACCGTATCGAACAACGGACGGTCAACCAGAAGCGGCTGCTTATTCGTGCTAGTTGATGCCAAGGTTTTGCTGCGCTGTTACTGATTCGTTAATTCTAACGTGTTGTAACCGTATGGATTCATGTTAAGCAACCTTTCAAACGATTTGTTTGGTTGCGAAGGATTTAAGATTTGACCCATAATTTCTTGTCTTAGTAATTCACTGACAGATAATTCCTTGGGTTGATTACCGGCCATGGCTGACATAAAGCCTTGCAGGAAACCACCCGTGGATACGTCTTGTCCTTTTCCAGGTTGCTGTTGGGTTATTTCCGTATCAGCTGGAATATCACCAAGAACGCGTTGTGCGTTCTTGTAAAGATCTCCACCTTGCTTGAAGCGGGGCAAAACACCTGCAACGGAAGTTCCAAAAGAATCTTTAGCATTCAATGAAACGTTTGGATTTCCGCCAAGTACCGTCGCATATGCTCGATCAATACCCATTTGACCAGGTTTAAAACCACGGTCTTTGAAGTATTGAAGAACTTTAGGCATTTGGGCAGCCCTGGTTTGAGGCCCAGAGATGCCATAGAGTTGTTGTTCGTTTTGACCAAATTGAATTAAGCCTTTATGGCGACCGCCCGCACCCCCAACAATATTAGGATCCATGTTGGGGCCAGACTCAAGCGATAAGAATGCACCGAACTCATACGGATGCAATCCAAGCTCCCTGGCACCTCGGATGATTGCCATCCGTTCTTCATGTGGAAGAATACCAACTTTAGGCGTAGCCATAGCGTTTGATTTAACTTTCTCCTACCCAATTTGAGCTTGCTTTGAGACCAGGGATAAAAACAGCTTGTAATGCAACAACAAGGCTAAGTTTGGTCGCAAGGCGTTTGACAAAGTTGGGACAGAGAATCATGGGTTTAAAGCAACAACACTGGCCCCCGTAGATCAAAGATCTGTGTCCAGTAGGTTGGGCTTACATGCTACGCAATGCCAAAGAATTATTATTTTGCTTGATTGAGAAGAGCCTGGAATTTTTTAGACAGTTCAGGATCTACCTCAAGGCTTCCTGTACCATAGGTGGAAGACGGTCCAAAGGTCTGAACGGAAGGTAGACCTTGGGGGACGTTGACACCAGGGGGAGGCGTGAATGTGATCTGCTCAGGCATTTGATAGCCAAAACCTGCACGGGCTGCCTCTCCTGCCATGGAACCTTGAATGGCGTCATAACCGGCTTGACCAGGCTTGACTTTTGCTGCAAGCTTGGGATTGGCTTTTGCCCACATCTGCATGCCAATGTCTTCTGCTGACTGCACTTGTTCTGCAGTTGCGCCAGGTGCTACGGCCTTTAGACGAGCAGCCTCATAACGCTGAAGCTCAGGATCTTGTGCGGTAAGTTGAGCAATGCGAGATGTTTCTGCAGCTTGGGCACGTTCTGCTGGAGTGCCTCCAATAGGACGAAACCCTGAATCTTGTGTAAAACGACTTTGGGCACCAGGGACATTAAGAGCATTTAGCGTGGCGCTACTTCCTGTGCCATTCAGCGATTGCCAACCATAATTATCACCTCCCCAATAGACAGGTTTACCGTTTAATACGGCTTGTGTGCCAATAGGCCTTGCTCCTTTGGTGTTACTAGGAGGAGTTCCTCGGGTGCCAATGCCCGCTTGATTTAACAGATTTGCAGCGCCCTGAAGAACATTTTGACCGCCACGAAAAAGCTGCCCAAGTGTAAATTGATTGGCATAATTGTAAAGATCAGCCATGCTTACCTCCAAACCTCATGTAAATAAATGCGTGAACCAACAGCAGTGTCGGCAGGACCAGGTAATGCCTGGATGAATTCAGCACCAGAGCGTTCGTAACGGTAACGAGCCTGGAACGGATCCTTGTAGTTGGGAACGTAAAGGATGCCGGCTAAACGGTTGGTTTCGTAGAGATAAATCTCATCCCAAACCTTGAGTGCCTCTTTGGCATTACTGGATCGGATCGTACGATCAACGTCACCAGCAATACTCTCAAGGCGGGTAGAAGGCGAAGTGGCAACTTCAGTCTTCTTTTCAGCTGTGTCGCAGCGACCAATCTGAATAATGATCTTGTCGTAGAAGTACGAATCTGGGACCGTATTCAGTGCTTCTTCCAAACGGGCATAGTCACCCGCTGGCACGGAAACCGTGAAGTAGCCCAGATGATACCGGACTCTACTTTTATCAAAGTCGCTAAGCTGCACAGCTTACTTCCGTATGTTCTCAATTATAAATGATCTGAATTAAGCAAGATAAGGATTTGATTCAGAGTTTAAGAGTGTGTTGAATAAATCTGGAGTGGAGCTTGGTTGCGAAAGTTGTTGCACTAATTCTCTTCTAAGCTGAGTTCTAGGACTTTCTTTTTGCTGTCCTGCAAATAAAGAACCAATTAAATAACCCATCATCTGCTCTTGTTGATTAGAAACAGAACCAGGGTTTTCAGAGGAAATAGCTGGTGTTGATGCTGTTGGCATTACATCTGTTAGCTCGCCTTTCTCATTGACAGTACGACCTGTAGCAAGCCATCGCAGCTGTGGATCGGTAATGAATTTTTTACCAGCCAAAGCCAAATGCACATGAGTGTCGTGTCCTGGGTCGCCAGGGCCTAGGGCTTCGTTAAACAGCCCAAGCTGTTTTGCACGCCAGCTAAGATTACCAGTGCGTGTTTTCCAGTCCAGTTTTGGGCCGCCTTCGTATGCGGGGGCCATATCTGGGCGCCAATCAGTCACATCAATGGCAAGACCTTTGGGATGGTAACCCGTTGGGGAATGACCGCCACCTACACCACCAAATGCTGGATTTTCCGCTACACGCAACCCATACTGCTGTAAATATTTACCAACATCAACGATTGATCTTTCGGCCATTGTATGTTTTATTTTTTATTTTAAGACTAAAAAACCCCTGGAATTCCAGGGGTAGTTGCGTGTCAAACGCGAATTAAATCCGCAGACAATACCGCATCCCAATCGACTCTTTTAATTTGCTTAAGTTGTTCAAGATTATTAAACCTCTCACCCGATAAGGACATTTGAAGATCTTTAATCTCGCGGGCTGTTTTTAATCCAATACCCTTAATATGATCAGCGATCATTTGAGGAGTAGCTGAATTAATGTTCAAGCGGTGATCGGGTGGAAAAGTGCGCGGCTCTTCTTTTGAAGCTTTATCTTTTACTTGAAGAGCTTTAACTTTTTTTGTTGCATCTTCATCAGGTGTAAGTTCGGTTTTATAAGCGGTATAAAGGCGACCGTCTTGATCTTCGACCATGAACCAATCGCCGTTATCCCATTCGCTTACAACTTTGACTCTTGCACCTGTTTTTTTATGCTGATAAAGCATTGCTGGAAGAGTTGACATAGGACCAGTAGTAACCTGGTCCTAGTTTAACTTATTCAGCTAACAGTGCGGCCAAGGAGATAGCTGTCGATATCTTCGTAACCAGCTGCTTCATCTGGCTGGAGATAGCACACTTCAACCACGAAGTAACCGGTACGACCCGAGTTGGCATCGCCACTGGAAATGTACCAACCACCAGAAGTGCTGGTAGAAGTACGAGAACCGCGAGCCTGTACGGTGTAAGTAGTGGAGGAAGTGATCTGCTTGTAGATGTTATTCACAGCCACACCAGGAGCACCGGTAGCGGTCAGGAAAGGCTGAGCGCTATAGGCGGCAGTACCAGCGGCGAAGAAAACTTCACCAGCTTGATCACCAGAAGTGGTGGAGGTGAGGTCAGCCTGGGACACAGCAGCGCCTGCATCACCAGAAGACACCAGACCAGGACCAAAGGTAATGACGTTACCAGTGGCGGCATACACACCGGAAGCAACGCGGCCATCACCCCAGCCAGAGGCAACGGAGATGGTGGCGCGATACACGTAAGCAGGGATGGTGCTGCTGCCAGAGATCACCATGCCGGTAATGTCAGTACGGGTGTCGTCCTGGCGATAAGGCGAAGGAACGATCACACTGCCCGATGCCACAGCACCTGCACCAGAGGTGGCAGTCACGGGGACATAACCACGCTGCTGGAAGTAGCGATAACCAGGGACAGCCAGCACCGAAGTGGGGCCGCCCTTGGAACCATCGTTGGTGCCATTGCCATCGTTATCGATGTTCTTGTACCAACCGTTCAGAGGCTCAATCCAGTTACCTGGATAGATTTTTTTGGCAGACAAATAGGTCATTTATCTTTTCCTATGTTGTGAATTTATACGTTAGTTATCAAACCGTGCCGTCATCTTGCACAAAGCTGAATGCGGTCGTAACGAAATCTTTGTTCAGGATTTCGAAACCGGCATACAGTTGCCAGATAAGAATGATAAAACGGCTGAAATCGTCGTTGTTGTTGATCAGCACCTGAGCATTCGGGCCGCCAATACCAACACCAATAGACTGAGGACCGAAGAAGTAACCTTGGGCCACTTCACGGGAGGGGAAAGTAGAACCGCCGTCAAAAGAAGCATTAACGTTCTTGGTCGGGAAGTTGGTCGACTCGAAGAACTTAACGCCTTCAAACTGAACGCCAGTAGGCATCACGGGCTCACCAGCCAGGAAGTAGCCCTGACCAGCTTGGGGACCCATGTAGAAGCTGGCGTTGTTAGGCATCATGGGGTTGCCCATGTACATGCCTTGGCCAGGGTTGCCACTGTAACGGGCGATCTCACGGAAGTCTGGGTCACGACGCAGATGCATCATGAAAGTAGGATCGCAGATGCAGCGATACAGGCCATCACCAAAGGTGGGGACGTTACGCTTGCGGAGATCCTTGACAACGGTCAGCAGGTCAGTACGCACCTGGAACTGTTGAACTTCGTTGCCGTATTCGGTAGAAGTGTACGAAACTTGGCCAGAAGAGTTCTTGGTCTTACCACCAGCGAAGTAGTAACCGCCTTGAGTAGTAGAAGCGGCACCATTAGCTTCGGCCTTGGAAAGCTCATCAAGGAACACACGGTCGCGCCAGCGGCGATAGTCATCCAGCAGCGTGAGGCTACCGATCGACTGGTGGAACATGTTGAGGTTGCCACTATCCAGCAGAAGGCGCTGAGCAGTGATCAGGGTCTCACGTGCAATCTTGAAGGTGCTGGGCTGGGTAGGATCGCCCGGATCCGCAGGACCAGTGTACTCTTTCAGTACAACCAGCACCTTTTCCTTGGTGATGTTGCGGCTGTTAGCAGTACCGATAGTTTGGTCAGCAATACGCTCGCGGCTGTCCTTAGTACCAGGGGTACCCCAGAACTTATAGCGATCTAACTGAACGGTTTGACCGGGCTGACGAGTGAAGTCATGAACGACCACGGGCTCGACCGCCATTTCTGCGATGTACGCAGGGTGGGGGCGGTAGAGTTCCGCACCCAAAATCTTTGGAAAGTCGTTATCAATGAACACTTTGTTTTATCCTCCAGTGTCGCAGGAAGTGTTTTATCGGGTGAAAGATTCAGACATAGTTATGTCTTATCTAACACAAATTTTAGCAGTCCGTAATTTAATATTACATGTACTGCGTTGAAGCATACGGAGTTACACCGTATTTAGCGCTGGGTGTGTTGCTAGAAATGTACGGAGACTCCGGATCAATAGCACCGCCCTGTTGGAAACCAGGGACACCCAAGGAACCAGGAATCGCACCAAGGGCTACACCACCCAGGCCGGCGGTAAGCGCAGCAGCAGGAACAGCAGCCGCAGCAATACCTTTTTGAATATTACGTTCAAAAGGCGTTCCTTGTGTGTAGCCACCCAGTGCTGCCATTAACTGCTGATTACCTCCTGCGGCTTCAAGTTTCTTGTTAAGACTTGTAGCCATTTTGTTACGTAAGCCACCTTCGGAGCCTTTCCCCAATTCACTTAGAACAGCCCCAAGGATTGGACCGCCTCCTTCGCCAATTGCTTTGCCCGCGTAGGGCGCCATGTATTTACCAGCTAAACGTGCGCCAAGTAAACCAGCAGCTCCTCCAAGTGTTCCGCCAACTCCAGAAAGAATAGCAGAGCCTGGATCTTCATCTTGAGAAAGGGCATACCCAGCAGTGGCTAAGCCAGCCGCAGCAGGTACGCCGTATTTAAGAGCGCCACGCATGGCCTCACTCCATCACAAACAGTTTGTTTGCAACAACTTGAGGCTGAGCTTGGTTCAGGAGACGCCAGGCTTGTGCAGGATCTACATCCATTTGCTGCTTAAAGGAACCCCAGAAGTTTTCAGGCTGTTGGGGAGCAGAAGCAGCAGGAGGTGCAGGGAATTGACCCATCATGGGATTCACTGCTTCAGTGCGGTAGCCAGGGGTATCCAGTTCAGTCTCGCTTTCGTACACAGGGTACGGACCTTCAGGACCAAAGAAACGCAAGGTGTAATCGCTGAGAACATCAGGGTTCGTCAGGATTTCGTTGTAAGCCAGGTTCTCTTGGTGTTCATTGACCGCAAACTCGGCATAGCCTTCGATCAGACCCTTGGCTTGAGTGCCCCAGGCGACAGCACTATCCAGCATGCCTTCCAGTTGAAGAGCATAGTTATTCAGGATGGCAGGTGCTTCAACGCCGTATGCGCTTACCACGTGGCGGGTTTCTGGACTCCACTGGAGCAGATCCGCTACGTCCCCCAAGGATTGAACCGAGAAGGTTTGGGAAGAGTTGGGCGAGTACGTCTGGTTGGCTTGCCAGGTCTGCGGAGCCGATTGTTGCGTAGCTTGGCCTACTTGCTGGCCGTAGTTCGCCGGGGCGTACTGAGTCGGCGCTACTGATGGTTGACCCTGGAACGGGGATTGAACTGGTGCGCTCAGAAGACCCACCACCTTGTTGAACGCCGATTCCCACGGATTGCTGTTCGTTTCCGAGGGGGATTGGGGGGCGTACTGAGTAGGGGCTGATTGGTAGCTGGGGGCTGCCTGTGGTACTGCTTGGGGGTAGCTGGTACCCACCTGATACGCCACTGGAGCCGCTGCCTGGTAATTGCTGGGCGCCGGAGCCACGTAGCTGCTCGGAGCCACCGCTGCCGGAACTTGGCTCGTCTGTGGGATCGATTGGACGGTAGCGTCCTGCATAACTCATCTCCTTTTGTAAGGCTTCTAAAGTTCGATACAGATATGGCGTTAAATCCAATCTTGGATCCGCAGCCATCGGAAGA
>Ga0129336_10002596_pt1 | contig 11135 bp, 7 predicted proteins | sample CPB6_02_DNA_FD_96878 | JGI IMG/M metagenome (GOLD analysis project Ga0129336, IMG submission 96878) | Freshwater to marine salinity gradient microbial communities from Chesapeake Bay, USA - CPBay_Sum_0.6_0.2_DNA | ecosystem: Environmental > Aquatic > Marine > Coastal | place: USA: Chesapeake Bay...
CGGGGAACGCCACAGTGCAGATAGTAATAGCTCGCGCATAAAGAAAAATTCTTTGGGGAGTTTGTCGTATACTTTTTCAAACAATTCTTCGTGTCCCAATAATTCTTTTTTTCCCTCTTCGCGATCGATGATCATTACTTTATCAAAGTCTTCTTTCGTAAAGTTTTCCATTCCTCTCCAGTCCATGTCACTATAACGAGGTCTCCACCCAACTGGACTTTCAACTGCACTGGCTTGTCCGCGAATTCTTCCGACAATCCATTTTAAGACACGCATATTCTCTCCATAACCCGGCCACAAGAATTGTCCATTTTCATCTTTTCTAAACCAGTTGACACTGAAAATGCGAGGAGCATTCGGCAGATCACGTCCAAATTGTAACCAGTGATTTACATAGTCGCCAATGTGATAACCCATAAAGGGTAGCATCGCAAAAGGATCGCGACGCACTTTCCCTAATTCTCCAAATGCAGCTGCCGTCATTTCGCTGCCCATGGTTGTGGCGAGATAAACACCAAAATTCCAATTGAAACTTTGATATACGAGCGGAACACCTGTACTTCTGCGTCCTCCAAATATGAAACCGGAAATGGGCACACCGTCTGGGTTTTCCCAATCTTTATCGATTGCTGGATTTTGATGTGCCGGTGCACAAAAACGTGAATTTGGATGTGCAGCTGGTTTACCGCTTGAAGGTTCATACGATTTACCAGTCCAGTCGGTTAATCCTGCAGGAATTTCTTTGGTCAGTCCCTCCCACCATACGTCTTTATCTGCGGTGATGGCCACATTGGTAAAAATGGTGTTGGTCTTGATGGTTTCCATCGCATTTGGATTGGTGTGACTATTTGTTCCGGGTGCAACACCAAAGTAACCGGCTTCCGGATTGATTGCATGCAATCCACCTTTTTTCCCTTTGTGGATCCAAGCAATGTCATCCCCTACTGTGGTTACCTTCCAGTCGCCGAATGCAGCAGGCGGAATTAACATCGCAAAGTTGGTCTTACCACAAGCACTGGGAAATGCCGCAGCTACATAATTTTTTTGTTTATCAGGAGACTCCACACCGAGTATGAGCATGTGCTCAGCTAACCAGCCTTCTTCTCTTCCCATGACAGAAGCGATACGAAGCGCAAAACATTTTTTTCCCATCAGTGCATTTCCACCGTACCCGCTACCGTAGGAGATGATTAATCTTTCCTCAGGAAAATGAGAGATATATTTTACGTCTGGGTTGCAAGGCCAGGTACTATCTTTTTTATTACCATCCAATGGTGCTCCCACCGAGTGAAGACATTTTACATATCCTTTCTTTTGTAAATAGGGCAGCACCTCGGTACCCATACGGGTCATGATACGCATATTTACCACCGCATACTCTGAGTCGGTAAGTTGAACGCCATACCTTGAATAGGGAGAGCCGACTGGACCCATACAAAATGGGATTACATAAAGGGTTCTTCCTTTCATGCTGCCCCTAAGTAAATCGTTTAGCTTCGTTTTCATTTCAACGGGTTCCATCCAATTATTAGTTGGACCCGCATCTTCTTTTCTCAGACTGCAGATAAACGTTCTGTCTTCTACACGTGCAACGTCACTAGGATCACTGAAACAAGCAAAGCTGTTTGGCCTTTTTTCAGGATTCAATCGAGTAAAGGTTCCCTTTTTTACAAGTAACTCACAGAGGTTGTCATATTCTTCCTGACTTCCATCACACCAATGAATGGAGGTAGCCGAACAATGCTTTGCAATTTGATTGACCCATGTTTCTAATTCCGCACGTGCTTTGGCAGTTTCGGTAGAATAAAAATTAGGAGATAATGTCATAGAATATGGCTTTAGCAATTTTTCAGGGAAAGGAGCAAAGTTGGCAAGAAAAATCGGAACTAACGAGCGTTTGGATGGCTAAATGTCAACCTGCTGATAATCAAACTGCTCAGCATGGATAATGATCCTAAAAAGAAAGCAATACCCGGAAAGTGAATAGTTGAATCGGGGCGAGTGAAATAGGCAAAAAGATTATTCATAATCAGGGGGCCGATGATAGCTGTGAGGCTCATCAAACTGGTTAGAGCCCCTTGTAATTCTCCTTGCACATTTGGAGAAACTAAACTGGCTAGCGTGGATTGCAAAGAGGGGCCTGCCAGCCCACCAAGACAATAGGGAATCAGAAATAAAAACATCATCCAGCCCATTGGCGCAAATGCAAGTGCAAATAGCCCAATTGAGTAAAATGATAAGCCAATATAAATACTTTTTTCGTTACCTAACCTGGGGTTAACAACCCTTACCAGTAGAGATTGCACCAAACCTACCAGTACACCAGAAACTGCAAGGGATATACCTACCAATTTTTCGCTCCATCCAAATCGATACATGGTGAAATAACTCCAGGTACTCTGTACCGACTGTCCACCCAGATAAATTAAAAAATAGACGATAGCTAATCTGGCAACCGTCGGGTGTGATAGAAAAACTTTTAATGCACCAAAGGGGTTGGCCCTCTTCCAGCTGAACTTTCTTCTGTTTTCGACGGGTAACGATTCGGGTAAAATAAAATAGCCATATAAAGCATTGAGTAAACAAAGTACTGAAGCTGTGTAAAAAGGGGCTCGGACTCCAAAGTCTGCAACTAGTCCTCCCAATGCGGGTCCAATAACAAAACCAAGCCCGAAGGCGGCACCAATCATTCCAAAATTTTTTGCTCTTGTACTCTCATTACTTACATCCGCTATGTATGCGCTTGCTGTGCTAAGACTGGACCCCGCCACACCTGCAACAATTCTCCCAATTATGAGCCAAAAAAAACTGGGTGCCCAGGCCAGTAGTAAATAGTTTATAGAAAATCCAAATAATGATAACAATAAGATGGGCCTTCTTCCAAATTGATCACTCAAGTTTCCCAGTACCGGCGCAAATAAAAATTGGGAAAAGGCATAGCCAAATAACAGGATCGCTCCATAGGAGCTTGCCTGGTTAATAGGAACACTTGTTAGGTTGCTCACTAAAGTGGGAAGTACGGGGATAATTAATCCCCAGCCCATTACATCCAGAAAAAGGGTAATAAATATGAAACCAACTGCCGCCTGTCTTTTGTAGCGCATTCACAAATTTAATAGGTACAAATTACGAGTTGCTTTTTATCTTTGTTCAAACAAACTGATAATATGAAACTCCGATCCTTGTTATTGATTGCATTAGCCCCCTTGTTTTTGTATTCTTGTGTAAGCAGTAAAAAATTTAAAACAGCACAGACTGATATTGCTAAGCTGCAGGATCGTTATAAAACGCTGGAGTCTGAAAATAATGTTTGTGGGGAAGAAAAAGGAATCCTTGCTCGTCAAAAGGAAACGCTAGAGCGCGAAAAGGCTTTGTTGAATGCACGCATCAAAGAATTACAGGATCAAATTGATTATTGGAAAACAAACAATAATCAAACATTGCGTCAGCTTGAAAACCTATCTGTGATCTCTACACAGCAGGCGGAGAGTATCAAGAAATCAATGGAAAATCTAGGTATTAAGGACCTATATATTCAAAACATCCAACAGCAAATGGCTTATAAGGATTCTCTTAATATGTCATTAGTGATGAACTTAAAGGGTGCTATTGGAAATTTAGCTGATGAAGACATAAATATCAAAGTAGATAAAGGAGTTGTTTATGTAGATATTTCCGATAAGCTTCTATTCAAAACAGGAAGTTATCAGATAACAGATCGTGCTAGCGAAGTTTTAGGTAAGGTAGCATTGGTGTTAAAAAATCAGCCTGATCTTGAATTTATGGTAGAGGGTCACACGGATGGAGTTCCTTACAACGGAAGTGGTGTGATCAGCGATAATTGGGATCTAAGTGTACTGCGCGCAACAACAGTGGTTCGTTTACTACAAACAAAATATGGTTTAGATCCTGCTAAAATGGTGGCTGCCGGAAGGGGCGAGTATAAACCTGTATCGGATAACACAAATCGTGAAGGACGTGCCGCCAACCGTCGTACACGTATTGTTGTGTTGCCACAATTGGATCAATTCTTCAAATTATTGGAGCGACCTAAAAATTAATTGGTAACTATTTCAGAAGGGTCTCTTTACATGCCGTATTTATTCAAGAATTTAATACGCATGATTTTGAGTTGTTCCCAATTAAAGTTATAGTCTGACAATTCTTCTTGTGCAACCTGTAACGAAGAGGTTTCGCATCCTTTAAAGTAATCCAGAATTTCTTCTTGTTCGTTCTGGTCTAATAACTCATCAATTGCATAGTCCAGATTGAGACGGGTGCCACTAGCTGCGATGGTCTCCATTTCTTCGAGCAATTCGTCCATGCTCCACCCTTTGTTACGCGCGATTGTTTCAAGGGGAACTTTTTTATCTGTATTCTGTATGATATAAACCTTGTTGCCACTTTTATTGACCACGCTCTTCATCACAAAATCATCTGGTCTTTCAATATTATTTTCCTCGGCATACTTAGCAATCAATTCCACGAATGGCTTCCCGTATTTAAGTGCTTTTCCCTTGCTCACGCCCTGGCATTTTTCAAGTCCTTCCAAGTTGATGGGATAGGTGGTTGCCATATCTCGCAAGGAAGATTCCAGAAAAATAACAAAGGGAGGAAGCGATTTCTTTTTCGCTTCTTGTTGTCTTAGTTCAAGGAGTTGCTTGAATAATACCTCGTCTACTGCAATTTCATTACTTTCTTCTGCAATTTCCCAATCATCTTCCCCATCTGCATTTTCATATAGCTTATTCAATACAATAGAGAAGGGTTTTGGCTTTTTTAAAAAGGCCTCTCCTTTTTTTGTGAATTTTATTACACCATACTCTTCGATGTCTTTACGTAATAATCCTTCTAAAATCATTTGCCGAATTAGTGATTGCCAAAAAAATGGATCCTTGTCATTTCCGCTGGCAAAGGCATCGATACCCTCATGGCGAAACATAGTGACTTGAGGAGTTAGCTTACCTGTGAGTATGTGTACAATATATTCGGTAGCAAATCGTTCATCTAATTGCTGAATGGCTTTTAATACTAATTGGGTTTCCTGTTTAGCTTCAATTTGTTCTTTAGGATGTTTACAATTGTCGCATTGCCCACAATTTTTTGCCTCATACGTTTCTCCAAAATAACTCATCAATACTTTTCTTCGACAAACACCTGTTTCTGCAAACGCAACTGTTTCATTGATCAACTGAGCGCCAACCTCTCTCTCGCTAAGTGGCTTGTCTCGCATAAGGTGTTCCAGTTTTGAAACGTCTTTGTGTGAATAATAAAGAACACAGCGACCTTCTAACCCGTCTCGCCCAGCACGTCCGGTTTCCTGGTAGTAGTTTTCAATACTTTTTGGAATGTTATAGTGAATTACGAATCGGATGTCCGGTTTATCAATTCCCATTCCAAAAGCTATGGTAGCACAAATTACCTGGACGTCCTCACCTAAAAACTGATCCTGTCTTTCTGCACGCAACTTAGAATCTAAACCGGCATGATACGCCACAGCCTTAATACTATTTGCATTTAAAACGTCTGCAAGCTCTTCGGTCGTTTTGCGATTTAGTGTATAAATGATGCCACTTTTGGTTTTCATTCCCTTGATAAAGCGAACGATGCTTTCATCTGTTTGTGCTTTTTGAATCTTGGGCAGAACTTCGTAATAAAGATTAGGCCTATTGAATGAAGAAATAAAAATATTGGGATTGCGCAGGTCCAGATTTTTTACAATGTCACTTTGAACTTTTGGTGTTGCAGTGGCTGTTAAGGCCATAACTGGGACATCAGGGTTGATTTGTGTCATCATCTCACGAAGGCGTCTATATTCTGGTCTGAAATCATGACCCCATTCAGAAATACAATGTGCTTCGTCTACTGCAAAAAAGGAAATAGGTAATGATGCAAACAATTCAATATTTTCTTGCTTTGATAATGTCTCAGGTGCTACATAAAGCATCTTGGTTTTACCACTTTGCAAATCCTCCTGCACAATTTTAATCTCCTTTTTAGATAAGGTAGAGTTTAAAAAGTGTGCAACATGGTCTTGACTACTGAAACCTCTCACTAAATCAACCTGATTTTTCATCAGTGCTATCAGTGGTGAAACAAAAATGGCAACCCCTTCACTCATCAATGCGGGCAATTGGTAACAAAGGCTTTTACCGCCCCCCGTGGGCATAATCACAAAGGTGTCCCGACCAGCAAGTAAGCTTTCGATAGCCTTTTCCTGCGTTCCTTTAAATTTCGTGAACCCAAAGAAGTGCTGAAGGGCTTGGTGTAAGTCTACCTTTTTAGCTGGCTTGGAAATTGATCTATTTCGAGCTATTTTTTTAACAGAGGGCAAGATTCGTAAAATTTTGATTATCAGTGTTATCTGATAAAAATTAGGATTTATTTGATTTTTTTGATACCCGCCGGGTATCAGACGAATATAATCTATATAACACTCTTGTGGAAGGGTTGTTTAGTTAAAATTCCACATTAATAAACACCTGACTTTTCTTTTTTAAATGGACTAATTTTGACTTCTTTAAGTCAAGTAAAGCGTGAAAGTGAAGCAGACCGATCTCTGGCCTATGAAGGAGTTAATCAAAAAAACCGCACTGCGAACACTTGAATTAGAGGCCCGTTCTATTGAGGGGTTACGATCTTCCATTACTGATGAATTCGTAAAAGCGGTAGAAGCGTTGGCTTCTACTAAAGGCCGTGTAGTAATCAGCGGAATTGGAAAGAGCGCTGTCATTGCACAAAAGGTGGTAGCCACTTTTAATTCTACGGGCACGCCTTCCATTTTCATGCACGCAGCCGATGCCATTCATGGTGACCTGGGAATGATTCAGCAGGATGATGTTGTGGTGATTCTAAGTAAAAGTGGCGAAAGTCCGGAGATCAAAGTATTGGTTCAGTTAATCAAAAATTTTGGCAACACACTAATTGCTATTGTAGGGAACACCAATTCTTTTTTAGCTAGTCAATCTTCCTTGGTTCTAGATACAACAGTAGAACAAGAAGCCTGCCCTAACAACCTGGCACCCACTAGCAGCACTACTGCTCAACTGGTCATGGGCGATGCATTGGCTATTTGCCTAATGGAGCTAAAAGGATTTAAATCGACTGATTTTGCCAAATTTCATCCTGGAGGAGCACTTGGAAAAAAACTATACCTCCGCGTGCAGGACTTGGCTGCTCAAAATGAAAAGCCGGTTGTAAATGTGTCTCAATCTTTACGTGATGTAATTGTAACGATGACTGCAAGTCGTTTGGGGGTTACAGCAGTTGTAGATGATGCAGATAAGTTGGTGGGTATTATCACCGATGGGGATTTGCGTCGCTTGCTTGAAAAAAATATTCCAATAGATGACATGTCTGCAGGTCAGATCATGACGCAGCATCCTGTAACAATCGCACCTGATGAATTAGCGGTATCTGCATTAGAATTACTTCGAAAAAATAAGATCACGCAGGTGGCCATTGCACAAAACCAACAATACCTTGGCATCATTCATATCCACGATTTGTTGCGTGAGGGACTCTTATGACCGAATAACCTATGAAAAAAAATCAGTACGTAGCCATCATGGCGGGGGGAATTGGAAGTCGATTCTGGCCAATGAGCAGAACGCGTTACCCTAAACAGTTTTTGGATATATTGGGAATAGGAAGAACGCTTATTCAACAGAGTTATGATCGGTATAGCAAAGTAGTACCTGCTGAAAACGTTTACGTGGTTACTTCACATGAGTATGTGTCAATTGTTCGGGAGCAATTACCTGAATTGCCCGCTTCAAATATTTTAGCAGAACCCTCCAGAAAAAATACGGCTGCGTGTATAGCATACATTGCTTTTCATTTGCAGGCAAAAGATCCAGATGCCGTCATGATTGCTGCACCTGCTGACCACCTGGTTACAGAAACGGATCAATTTATTAGTACTGCACAAAAGGCACTCGACTTTGTTGATTCGGCCAATGCGTTAGTGACAATTGGTGTCAAGCCTACTCATCCCAATACAGGATATGGATATATACAGCACGAACTGATGGCTGCTGCTACCGATGTTTATAAAGTAAAAACATTTACCGAAAAACCAAATGAAGAAATTGCTAAAGCGTTTATCGCCAGTGGCGATTTTTTATGGAATGCAGGCATCTTTACATGGAAAGTCAAAAACATTTTGAACGCGTTTGAAAAACATTTAGCAGAGGTATATGAAATTTTTGCAGCAGAACGTGAGCATTTTAATTCACCCACTGAGCGAACTGCAATAGAACGGATTTATCCGCAGTGTACTAATATCTCTGTTGATTTTGGTGTAATGGAAAAAGCATCGAATGTGTTTGTGATTCCTGCTAGTTTTGGATGGAGTGATCTGGGTACCTGGAATAGTGCTTGGGACAATATGGAGAAAGACTATTTTGGTAATGCAGTTGTAGGTAAACAAGTTATGGTGGTGGATGCTAATAATTGTATGGTTCATGCATCCGATAAGAAGTTGGTTTTGTTACAAGGATTACGTGATTATATCATTGTAGATACTGACGATGTGTTACTGATTTGCAAAAAAGAAAAAGAGCAGCAGATCAAAGAGTATGTGGCAGAGGTTAAAAGAAACATGGGCGAACATTATTTATAATTTTCATGCAAATCACATCCAAACTTCCTGCTGTAGGCACTACCATCTTCGCAACGATGAGTGCGTTAGCTGCCGAGCATAAGGCAGTAAACCTGGGTCAGGGGTTCCCTGATTTTCCAATGAGCGAGGAGCTGATCGAATTGGTAGCTAAGGCTATGCGCGATCAGTATAATCAATATGCGCCTATGCCTGGATGGATGCCTTTGCGCGAAGCTATTGCGGAAAAAGTTCATTATTTATATGGCTCACGTGTAAATCCCGATTCTGAAATCACGATCACACCCGGCGGTACTTATGCGATTTATTCAGCCTTTACTTCTTTTTTACAATCCGGCGACGAAGTGATCCTATTTGAACCTGCTTATGACAGCTATATTCCTAATATAGAAGTCAACGGGGCAAAAGCGGTTCGTATTCCATTAGTGTATCCCGATTATCACATAGATTGGAATGCAGTGCGTGCAGCAATTACGCCGCGTACACGTGCCATTCTCATCAACTCTCCCCATAATCCAACCGGAGCTGTAATCAGTGCGACAGATATTGAGGAACTTAGAAAAACAGTTGAGGGAACTTCTATACTAATATTGAGTGACGAGGTATATGAGCATTTGATATTTGATGGTATTTCGCATCAGAGTATTCTTCGTTATCCTGATCTTTTTGCAAGAAGCTTTGTTTGTTTTTCATTTGGGAAAGTATACAACTGTACTGGATGGAAACTTGGCTATTGTATTGCCCCTACAACGCTGATGAAAGAATTTAGAAAAATTCATCAGTTTAATGCATTCAGTTGTTTTACGCCTACGCAGGTTGCACTGGCTTCTTTTTTGCAAAACAGAGATGCGTATCTGACACTCTCTGGTTTGATGCAACAGAAGAGGGACTTTTTTATTGACCAAATGAAAGATACCAGATTTACACTATTGCCTAGCTATGGCAGTTATTTTATATGTGCTAAATACGATCAGATCAGCGAGGAAGGTGATATGGAGTTTGTAGTTCGCTTAACAAAAGAGGCAGGCGTCACTACTATTCCTGTATCTGCATTTTATGCCGATGGGAAGGATGATAAAGTGCTTCGTTTTTGTTTTTCTAAGAAAAAAGAAACGATTGAGCAGGCCGTAGAAAGACTGGCAAACTATTAATAATCGATAACCTGTTCTTCCATTTCAGCAGGTAATTCTCTCCACTCATATTCCTGATTGCGTAACTGTGGTTCAAATCCTGCTTCGCGAATGGCTTCTTGAATAGTACGTGATGTAAATCGATGAGGCGCCCCAGCTGCACTTACTACATTTTCTTCGATCATAATCGATCCATAATCATTAGCACCAGCATGTAAGCAAACCCCAGCAGTTTCTTTCCCAACCGTAAGCCAACTAGCTTGTATATTTTTTACATTCGGGAGCATGATTCGACTAATCGAAATCATGCGGATGTATTCTTCTTTTGTAGTTAGGTTGTGTACCCCGCGGATTTCCGCCAACAAAGTATCTACATCTTGGAAGGTCCAAGGAATAAATGCTAAGAAGCCTTTTGCAAAATCAGGTTTACGCGATTGTACTTCACGGATTTTAATCAAATGTTCAAATCGTTCTTCAAGTGTTTCCACATGTCCAAACATCATGGTAGCAGAAGTGGTAATATTCAATTTGTGCGCTTCATGCATAACATCTAACCACTCTTGTGCACCACATTTTCCGTTAGACACTAACCGACGTACTCTGTCTACTAATATTTCCGCTCCGGCTCCGGGTAAAGAATCTAAGCCAGCCTCCTGTAAAGCTTTCAATATTTCGTGATGTGTGCTCTTTTCCAATTTTGTGATGTGAGCAATTTCGGGAGGGCCTAAGGCATGCAAACGTATATCTGGAAATTCTGCCTTGATAGCGCGAAACGTGTCTACATAAAACTGAAGACCTAACTCCGGATGGTGTCCACCTTGCAATAACAGCTGATCTCCCCCGTACCGTATGGTCTCTTTAATTTTTTTCCGATAGGTGTCCATGTTCGTGATGTATGCTTCAGGATGTCCAGGAATGCGGTAGAAGTTGCAAAATTTACAATTGGCAATACACACGTTAGTGGTGTTTACATTTCGATCGATCTGCCAGGTTACTTTACCATGCGGTACTTGCAGCTTTCGTAGCTCGTCAGCCACATTCATTAAATCAGGTAATGGGGCTTTGGAAAATAAGTGGAGCCCTTCTTCTTTTGTTAAAAATTCAAATTGCAGGGCACGATGGAGCAGTTCGTCTATATACATATCGCAAAGTTACAGTTCATGGGCAAGAAACCCTTGGTATGAGTTAACTTTGTAGGTTCATGATACAATTTGAACGCTTCGTATTACAAAACGGTTTACGTCTATTGGTTCATACCGATGTTTCAACGCCTATGGCGGTTGTGAATGTGTTGTATGATGTAGGGGCTCGTGATGAAAATCCTAAACAAACTGGCTTTGCACATTTATTTGAGCATTTAATGTTCGGAGGTTCTGTGAACATTC
>Ga0129336_10002597_pt1 | contig 11134 bp, 5 predicted proteins | sample CPB6_02_DNA_FD_96878 | JGI IMG/M metagenome (GOLD analysis project Ga0129336, IMG submission 96878) | Freshwater to marine salinity gradient microbial communities from Chesapeake Bay, USA - CPBay_Sum_0.6_0.2_DNA | ecosystem: Environmental > Aquatic > Marine > Coastal | place: USA: Chesapeake Bay...
TCCACCATTGTTCTGAGTGGTGAACACCAATGTTGATCCATCCAAGCTCATGGATAATTGCGTGATGCCATTCAGTGCATTAGTGCGAGGTATCACCTTTGATGCTTCCAATTGCAATTCATAGAGATTGCCAATACCATTATTATCAGAAACGAAGACTAAAGAAGCACCATTATTCGTTACAGCAAGAGATGTTTTATTCGATGTGGGATCGAATGTCAAACGACCCATCAGACCAGTTTCCAATTCCACTTGATAAATATCCGATATGCTTGGATCATGTTTCCACATCGCAATGTCTTCTGCTTTATATGGCCCTTGCACATAATCCCCGCGATCGGACACAAAATATATGACACGTGAATCCGGAGACCATACAGGATGTGAATCCGAAAACACATCATCAGTTGCACGGATGATGCTTCCCGTTTTTATGTCAAAGAGCCAGATATCCGTTTGTTCGGCCACAGTTCCAATGAATGCGATCGTTGCACCATCAGGAGACCAAATAGCAGATGTCAAAGTCTTGATACTGAATTCATGTTTCACATAATCGCCACTTTTCACATCAACGATATACAATGCATCTTCACCACCCGATTTTGCGGATATCGCCAGTTTTTTTCCATCGGGAGACCATGAAATGCCGGGAGTGAGAATATTCAATTCCTCAAAATCAACTGCGCGCCCACTATTGATAAGTTCTTCAGGTTCTTTGTCTCGATTGCTGAGACTCAACAAGAACACGCCGAATTGTCCATCCCTGTTTGATATGAATGCAATTGTGTCACCCGATGGAGAAAGGGCAGGAGAAGAATTGTAAAAACTATGATCTTTTTTATGATTCGTTATGCGAATGGCCATATCTTCCAAACTTTCAAAACGATCCAAATCAGGAAGATATTTTTTCTTCATTTCTCTGACCCATTCTTCGGAAAAATCTTCGACTGATTTTCCAAATGAACCTTTGAATGCAATGTCAAGTGTACCGGAAGTACGTAATCGATTCAACAATTCACCGATTTTTCTTTCACCGTATTTTTCCGACACATACCAATAAAATGCTTGTCCACCACGATATGCATAATATCCCGTAAGATTATCAAAACCTTTGATGAATTCACTCAATGCAATATCACGCATGAACATGTCTGTCTTTGTATCATATCCACCATTTCCCTCATACTCAGCAAATCCTTCATTCATCCATAGAGGTAATTCCATGCGAATATTATTTGATATCATGCTTTGCACTGAACCACCATAGAACATGTCATTCAATACTGCATGCACCAACTCATGATGAATCACATGTCTGAACTGCTCATAGCCACCTTCAAAAGGAAGAGTGATGCGATTCTTGAATAATTCAGTAACACCACCAACACCCTCCGGCATAAAATCCCACACAACATTAGTTTGTTGGAAATCATTGTGTGAATTATAAATGATGAGTGATATTCTTTTGGTAATGGAATAGTTTAATTGACTCTGAACAGAACTCAATGCACGTTCAGCATGAATTCCTGCATAGCGCGCAAGATATTCTCCGTCTTCATGAAAGTACACATCAAAATGTTTTGTCTTGATGAATTTCCATGTGAAATCTCTGTATTGCACCTTGTTCTTTCCGAATTCCTGCCCATGAGCATCATGCATCGTCATGAAAAACAATAGCATAGATGCAAATACCGTAGCAGTGGTACAAGAGAACCTATTGAAAAGAGAATAATTCAAGTTATCTACAAAATCCCTAAAAAAATCAGTACTGAATTGTGCGATTTGCATTGGCAAACTACAAAAACCGCAACCCAAAGACGAACAAAACCAAGGAAGATTTCCGACTGCAAGAACAAGAAAAAAAACACGCAAAATTATATCACGAAATCATGCCATCACTTGACCAAAAAATACCCTGGAACACTGATGAAATCAATAGTTCAAAGCAAGTCAAGAATGATCATTTTTTCTGTCGAAAGTTTTCCACAAGCATTGCTCTTGAAAGAGAAACATGTAGTTTTGAACCACGGCAAAGCAGCATATTGAATTTGCCTCTCCCGACGAGCCATTATTCCAATTTGGAATCAATTGCCATTCCGCTTCAAAGGGTAGCGGGGGAGGAAAGTTTTGGTGTCTTTGCCCCCCACAGCAGATCACCGACGAAGAAAATCGCGGGAATACGCCATTCCCTTATAAGTATTTGAAATTTCTATTTGATAACATAAGAATCATATACGTGATTCATGTTTTTTATGTATTTTGCCTTTCGGATTTCCCCGATCCGAAGCAGCATTATTACAAAAAAAAACACCCTATTCTGAAGAGGCACTCGTATGAATATAGTGCGACGCTTTACCCAAGCGGGATTGAGCCCATTTGACCAATGTGAATACACAATGCGTTCATCAGTTTTGCGCAATACTGATGGATCCACCGTATTTCAGATGGACAATATAGAAGTACCTTCCCAGTGGTCACAAGTAGCCACTGACATTCTTGCACAAAAGTATTTCCGCAAAGCCGGTGTACCGCAATATAATGCGGATGGTACACCGCAATTGGACGAAAACGGGAATCAGATTACCGGTCCTGAAACATCCATACGTCAGGTTGTTCACCGTTTGGCCGGTTGTTGGAGACATTGGGGCGAGAAGCATGGATATTTCGATTCAAAAAAAGATGCCGAAGCATTTTATGACGAGATTTCATTCATGCTCCTTAAGCAGATGTCTGCACCCAATTCACCACAATGGTTCAATACGGGCTTGCACTTTGCTTATGGCATTACGGGAAGCGCGCAGGGGCATCATTATGTTGACCCCAAATCAGGAAAATTGACACTTTCGCAGGATGCTTATTCACGAGCACAAGCACATGCTTGCTTCATTCAATCAGTCACCGATGATTTGGTGAATGAAGGAGGCATTTTCGATTTGGTAACTCGTGAGGCACGCATCTTCAAGTATGGCTCTGGAACGGGTTCGAATTTCTCGAATCTTCGTGGTAAGGGCGAGAAATTGTCCGGAGGAGGTAACTCTTCCGGTCTCATGAGTTTCCTCAAGATCTTCGACAGGGCGGCCGGAGCAATCAAATCAGGAGGAACAACAAGGCGTGCAGCCAAAATGGTGATCGTGGACATCGATCATCCGGACATAGAGGAGTTTATCGAATGGAAAGCTCGCGAAGAGGATAAAGTAGCATCCCTCGTGGCGGGCTCCAAGGTGTCGTCCACATTTTTGAAAGCTATCGTTGATGAAGCAGCAGCAAATGGTGCCGATCGCAAGGTCAATGACCGCTTGAACACACTCATACAGAATGCACTACATCGCGGTGTTCCGATGAGTTATATTTTCCGGGTTCTTTCTCTTGTTGAGCAAGGGTTTACAACGCTCAATTTTGAAACATTCGATACACATTATGAATCCGAAGCATATATCACTGTAAGTGGTCAGAATTCGAATAATTCCGTCCGCGTCACCAATGCATTCATGAATGCGGTTGAGAATGATGAAGATTGGAATCTCACATGGCGCACAAGCAAGGGTGTAGCACGCACCGTTAAAGCGCGTGATCTTTGGAACAAAATCAATCTCAGTGCATGGAAATCCGCAGATCCCGGTTTGCAATATGATACAACCATCAATGAATGGCATACCTGTCCCGTTGATGGACGCATAAATGGATCGAATCCATGTTCAGAGTATATGTTCCTTGATGATACTGCTTGTAATCTCGCAAGTTTGAATCTGGGTACATTCATCGATGAAGATGGAACATTCCGCATCGAAGATTTCCGTCATGCAACCAGACTCTGGACCATCGTCCTTGAGATTTCTGTGTTGATGGCTCATTTCCCTTCAAAAAACATAGCTCAACGCAGTTATGATTTCCGTACGCTTGGTTTGGGTTATGCCAATCTTGGCACAATCCTCATGATCAATGGCATCCCTTATGATTCACCCGAGGCATTGGCAATGTGCGGCGCAATCACTGCAATCATGACTGGTGAATCTTATGCAGCAAGCGCTGAAATGGCTCGTGATGTAAAGCCATTCCCTCGTTATGAAGCAAATAAGGATAATATGCTTCGCGTGATTCGCAATCATCGTTTGGCAGCATATAATTCTCCAAATGCAGATTATGAAGATCTTACCATTTTCCCGATGGGAATCGATCCGACATTTGTTTCTGAAGACTTGATCAATGCAGCTCAGCAAGCATGGGACAAGGCGCTCGCACTCGGTGAAGAATTTGGATATCGCAATGCTCAGGTTTCGGTTATCGCTCCAACGGGAACAATCGGACTTGTCATGGATTGCGACACAACAGGAATTGAACCTGATTTTGCAATCGTAAAATTCAAAAAATTATCCGGTGGCGGATATTTCAAGATCGTGAATCAATCCGTGCACAAAGCATTGGTTAATCTTGGATATAGCGAAGCACAAATCGAAGACATCGAAAAATACTGCAAAGGGCATGGCACATTGATTGGATGTCCGGGCATCAATAAGCAAAGTTTGAAAGACAAGGGCTTCACCGATGATAAAATCGAAGCAGTCGAAAGTCAATTGGATAATGTGTTCGATGTAAAATTCGCATTCAATAAATGGACATTCGGCGAAGAGTTCTGCAAGTCACTCGGCTTCACGGATGAACAACTGAATGAGTATTCTTTTGACATGCTCAAGGCATTGGGCTTTACCAAAGATGAAATTGAGACAGCAAATGATTTCATCTGCGGAACGATGACCATCGAAGGTGCACCACATTTGAAAGATGAACATCTTGCCATCTTCGATTGCGCAAACAAATGCGGAAAGAAAGGCAAGCGATATATCCAGCACATGGCTCATGTTCGCATGATGGCCGCGGCTCAACCATTCATCTCCGGTGCGATTTCAAAGACGGTGAATATGCCAGCCGAAGCAAAAGTACATGAAATCGGTGAAGTGTATCATGAAGCTTGGAAAACAGGCGTGAAGGCAATTGCACTGTATCGTGATGGATCCAAGTTGTCACAACCACTCAATGCTTCCAATGATGAAGACCTCGATGAAGTTATCGTATTGGGTGATGAGCATACACTTGATGAAACCCTCGGACCAAAAGATGTGCAAGAGCGTATCGTCGAGCGTGTCTATCATAGAGCCGAACGCAGAAGATTGCCAAAGAAACGCCGTGGATTCGTTCGTGAAGGTAATGTCGGTGGACACAAGGTATTCCTTCGTACGGGTGAATTTGAAGATGGTACTCTTGGAGAAATCTTCATCGACATGTACAAAGAAGGTGCATCATTCAAAGGACTATTGAACTGTTTTGCAGTATTGGCATCAAAAGCATTGCAATATGGAATTCCTCTCGAGGAATTGGTTGATACATTCACATTCACTCGTTTTGAGCCAGCAGGTCCTGTGCAAGGTCATGATGCAATCAAAAATGCAACCTCTGTGCTTGACTATATCTTCCGTTCACTCGGTTATGATTATCTCAATCGTACAGACTTCGTGCACGTGCAAGCCGTTGATGAAGACGGAAAAACAACTTCACCTGCAGGAAACCCCGTGCTCACAACCAAGACAAGCAAGAAAGTGATTGAAGTCACTGAGCCTGCTTTGGCAAGTGCGGTTGCAAAAGTGAAAGTTGCAGCAGGAAATGGAACACAAAAAGTATTCGAAGCAAAAGCAAAAGGTTATACCGGTGAACAATGCTCAACATGCAGCTCCATGCGCGTGAAGAGAAATGGATCTTGTACGGTCTGCGAAGACTGCGGTACCACCAGCGGTTGCTCATAATACGAGACATCATTTTTGGAATATGAGCCCTGATTTTATCAGGGCTTTTTTTTACTCCGACCATGAAACCACAATTTGATCCAACAACAGTCAAGTATCATCTCCCGGAAGAAAAGATTGCGCTCTACCCACTTGCAGAACGTGATCACAGCAAACTTTTGATAGTGCCAAAGGAGAATCAAGGGTTCATTCATAAGCACTTTTATGATCTTCCCGAACATATACCTGCAAATTCACTGATGTTCGTAAATGTGTCCAAAGTGATTCATGCCCGTATAGCTTGCATGAAAGAGTCAGGTGGAATGGCAGAGGTACTTCTGACTGAACCACTAATTGGTGCTGCTACCGATGCAATGTCGCATACAGAAAAGAGCAGGTGGAAATGCATCATCGGTGGAAAGAAGATCATTCCGGGAATGACGCTCTCAACAATGGATGAACAGCATCATCTGATCATTCAGGTATTGGAAAAGTCAGGTATGGATGCAGTCATTGAATTGCAATGGACAGGGGCTGAGAATCTCGCATACATACTAACAGAAATCGGTAAGATTCCTTTACCTCCCTATCTTAATAGAGATGCCGAGGAATCAGATGAGGAACGATATCAAACAGTCTATGCAAAAGAAGATGGTTCCGTTGCTGCACCAACAGCCGGATTACACTTTACTGAATCAGTCATCGATACATTGAGAAAACAGCGCATTGCAATGGAAGAGGTAACATTGCATGTAGGTCTTGGAACATTCAAGCCATTTGATGCAGAAGCAGTGGAAGACTATTCTATGCATTCCGAAAAAATCATCGTAAGAAGAGAAGTCATTGAACATTGCAAAGAATTCTTTTCACATGATAAGAGAGGTGCATGCATAGCAGTTGGAACAACATCATGTAGAACAATGGAATCTTTGTATTGGTTTGGAGTGGCTTTGATGAATCAGCAGCATCCTGCATGGCATACAGGAACATTTTCTCTCGGACAATGGGATGTGTATGATCTATTCGAATTTGCCATCTCTCCACAGGAATCTTGTTCAGCAATTCTTCGATGGATGCATCATCATGGAATGAACACAATTCAAGGAGAAACACAATTGATGATAGTTCCCGGCTATCAATGGGGTATGATTGAAGGTCTTGTCACGAATTTCCATCAACCAGAAAGCACATTGCTGTTTTTGGTATCCTCATTTCTTGGTATTGAACGCTGGGAACAAGCATATCAATCCGCATTGGACAATGAATATCGTTTTCTCAGCTATGGCGATTCATCACTCTTGTGGCATTAATCAGGGCTGACGATCATTCAAAAACAATTCGGCTTCAAGGACATCCTGTTCAGAACCCATGAATGCCTGTGATCGCTGATGAATATCAGTGGGTATGATATCCAAAATTCTATTGATGCCATCACTCGCTCTTCCACCAGCTTGCTCGATGATCATTGCAAGAGGATTCAATTCATAAAGCAAACGTAACTTTCCATTTGGATGTTTCGTGTCAGCAGGGTACATGAAGATGCCGCCATAATGCAATGTGCGATGAATGTCGGCAACAGCTGTTCCAATATATCGAAGTGAATAAGGTTTTCCTGAAGATGGTTGTTTCAAGTGATCCACATAGCGTTTCATGCCATCGGACCATAAAGAATAATTTCCCTCATTCACACTGTAAATTTTTCCTTGTTTCGGCATGCGCACTTTTTCATGTGTGAGAAGAAAGTCGCCAATTGTTTGATCATAAGTAAATACATCAACGCCATGACCGGAAGTATAGACCAATGTGGTGGCACTTCCATAACAAGCATACCCTGCCGCCACTTGTTTATATCCGGGTTGCAATACATCGCGCTCATCACCATCTGTGATTGATTGCGGATCCAATCGACGATAAATCGAGAAGATTGTCCCGATGGTAGTATTCACATCAATATTTGAAGAACCGTCAAGCGGATCGAAGAGCAAGACATATTTTCCTTTTGCATATTCTTCAGGAATATTGATGATGCCATCTGATTCCTCTGAAGCCATCACACATAGATGGCCGCCATGATCCATAGCTCTAAAAATGACTTCATTGGCAAATTCATCAAGCTTTTTTACAGTTTCCCCATGAATGTTCATGGAATCGGTCATACCCAGAATATCATTCAAACCCGCTCTTCGCACATCGCGGGCTATGATTCTCAAAGCAAGTGTGAGATCCCTCAATAATCGTGAATATTCCCCTGTAGCAGAAGGATGATACTGTTGTTCCTCGGCGATATGACGTTCAATCGTGACAAGCCGAGACACGCGAATAAATGACATTGTACTTACACCAAAACAAAAGTCTTTAGTATGGCATCGTGAAGTTTTATTTTGCACTCTCAATGCTTACATTGTGATGAAAATTACCAATCCTATGCTTTATTGCAAAGGACAAGAATCATTCTGACAAATTATTAATCAACTGCTCATGGCAAAACACATGGAACGCCAATCCGACATTGTCAGCACGCAACGCATTCATGAAGATGAAAGTGATATAACCCTGCGTCCTTCCTCATTTGATGACTTCACGGGACAGGCCAAAATCGTGGATAATTTGAAGGTATTCATTGCAGCTGCAAGAAATCGTGGAGAGGCATTGGATCATGTATTATTAACCGGCCCACCGGGTCTGGGTAAGACCACGCTTAGTCATATCATTGCCCATGAGATGAGAGCAGAAATCAAAACGACTTCAGGTCCTGTTCTTGAAAAGCCTGGAGATCTCGCAGGTCTGCTTACAAATCTGAAAGAAGGAGATATTCTCTTCATTGATGAAATTCACAGACTATCCCCCGTGATCGAAGAGTATTTGTATTCCGCCATGGAAGATTATGTGTTGGACATCATGATTGAGTCCGGTCCGGCAGCTCGATCCGTGCAAATCACGATTCCACGTTTTACCTTGGTGGGTGCAACAACCAGAGCAGGGTTACTCACCGCTCCATTGCGATCTCGTTTCGGTGTTGTCAGTAGATTGGATTATTATTCTCATCAAGATTTATATCATGTGATTGTTCGCTCTGCCGGTATCTTGAATGTTCCCATTGATGAAGACGGGGCGCATGAGATTTCACGAAGATCCAGAGGAACCCCTCGCATAGCGAATAGATTATTGAGAAGAACACGAGACTTTGCGGAAATCAAAGGTAAAGGAACAATCACCAAAGAAATAGCTCATATTGCCTTGGCTGCATTGGAGGTTGATGAATACGGTCTGGATGAAATGGATAAACGCATTCTACTGACTATCATTGATAAATTCAATGGTGGCCCTGTTGGAGTTGGTACATTAGCCGTTGCTGTAGGCGAGGAAGCCGGAACATTGGAAGAAGTATATGAACCATTTCTGATTCAGCAAGGATTCTTGCAAAGAACACAAAGAGGTCGCGAAGCCACGGCATTATGCTATCGTCATTTTGGAAAAGAGGGAAAGACTGATCAAGCATTATTCGATTGATGCATGAAATATGTCTTCATCTTTCCTTTACCTTTGATGTCTATTTCACCACGTGAAGTGAAGATGATATCCGAATGGCCGTCAAGCAATTGCTTGTAATGCTCAGTCACTTGAATATGACCTTTCTCTCCCGTGTTTTCCATTCTGCTCGCTATATTTACAGTGTCTCCCCATAAATCATAGCTGTATTTATCTTCACCGATGATACCTGCAATTGCTTCGCCGGCATGAATGCCAATTCGTAAATCTACATTGCTGTGACCAATGATGAATTGTTTTGATGCAGACATAACCTCGAATGCAAAATTCGCCAATCTCAATGCATGATCTTGATGTTTCTTGGGTACCCCGCAAACAGCCATATAAGCATCACCAATCGTTTTGATTTTCTCAACATTGTGTTTCTTTGCAATTCTATCGAATTCAGTAAAGAGTTTATTTAAATCCATGATGAGAGATTCAGGATTCATGGCAGAAGTCAATGCAGTAAAATCAACTATATCAGAAAAGAATATGCTCACATCTTCTGCTTTGTCAACTATATTGGATTCTCCATTCAACATTCTTTCCGCAATTGTGTTTGGAAGGATATTGTGAAGAATTTTTTCTTGTTCTTGAAAACGGGCAACCTGTAGTTGTCTTTCTCTTTCAATTTGATCAAGCTTTCTTCTTTGATCAAATAAATCCGCTTTGTGTTGTGCCTCTTCTGAAATCAAGACATCATTTAATTGTAAATGCTCTTTTAAATGATATAGTGATTTCTGCCATAATTCCATTCTTTCATAGAGTTCACTCATTTGTTTGTGCAATGAGCAAACAGCATCTTGTTGCTTCAATTCAATATGTATGTCCATAGCTTTGAGAAAATACTCTTCAGCTTTGATTGGTTCATATCTTACATTTTTTGGATTTGCATAGAGGTTCCCAATATTGACAAGTTGGGTTGCGATACCCGATACATCATCTTTTTCAATAGCATATTTCAAGACTTCTTCATCCAGAGCAAGTGCTTCTTCAAACTTTTCTTGAAAATCAAGCAAAATGCCAATATTGCTTTGTGCATGCATAGCGCCTGCTTTGTCATCTAGAATTTCAAAAAGCTCTGAAGCTCTTTGAAAATACGAATCAGCAAGTCCATATTCATTTGCCATTAAATGAACTCCACCAATTGTAAGGCAATTATTTGCTATCCCTCGAAGATTATTGACTTTCTCATTTATGGCCAGAGCTTGATATTGATATTCAAGCGCTTTTGCATATTGATTCATTACGAAATATACATTGCCAATATTTCCGGTATTTGCAGCAACCCCTGCTTCATCTCCCAATTCTTCATAGAGGCGACGGCCTTTATCCATGAATTCCAGTGATGTTGAATAGTCCGCCAACTTACGATAGGATATCCCGGCATTAGTATATCCATGTGCAAGCCCAAGGATGTTTTGTTCAGTTTCATAGATTTCAAGTGCACTTTGAAAACAAGCAATTGACTCAGCTAGCTGAGCAGTCTGCTGATGAATATTTCCTAGATGTATAAGTGCCTTTGCACATATGGTTTTATCTTTATGTGAATAATGTTGAAGCACATGCTCAACAATTTCTCTTGATTCATCAATCTGACCTAGAAAGAAATGTGCTTTGCCAAGTTGCAACAGAATGGATGCATGGAGTTGCCAATGTGTATTCGCATTAACAAGAGATAGAAGAGACTTGGATTGTTCAAGAACGAAGGAAATATTTGTACCTTCGACGAGCATCTCTTCCAAATGCTTTAGCTCTTCTTGTATCTCTGATGCTACCATGAAGTGAGTTTGTGATAGTGAGTTGATTTGTAAACATTCACATACAAA
>Ga0129336_10002598_pt1 | contig 11128 bp, 7 predicted proteins | sample CPB6_02_DNA_FD_96878 | JGI IMG/M metagenome (GOLD analysis project Ga0129336, IMG submission 96878) | Freshwater to marine salinity gradient microbial communities from Chesapeake Bay, USA - CPBay_Sum_0.6_0.2_DNA | ecosystem: Environmental > Aquatic > Marine > Coastal | place: USA: Chesapeake Bay...
AATTACTTCTCTTAGTACTGTTATTCGCTTCTCATTTTTAAGAGCTTTCCTAATTTGTTCTATAGTTCTATTACCTTTTGTTAGCCAAGCTATTTTTACGCTAGCAAGTTTAATCTCACTTATTAAATCATCTATTTGATTTGTTAAGTTATTAGTTCTTAACAATAATACTAATAGATCAGGTCTATTATTATTAATAGCAAATTGATAGACTTTTTCTTGAAGTATTGGAGATATATCATTTTTTTTCAATAATACTTCAATTATATTTGCAAATTTCAAACTCATTACAATTCCTTTATTTATAAGTTTTTATATATAACTTATACTGTAATTGCTTTAAAATGAAAAATAATTTTACAATAAGTTTTTTCTAGTTTTTATATTATTTATAATTTTTATCATTTTTTTATTTTAATTTTAAAAAAAGTATTATTTTTTTATTAGTTTTCCCTATAATCTTTACCACTTACCCCACTCCACCATGATGGTGGCGTCCATGTGTCATACTCATTTATAAGGTATGGGATAGCGTTATTTTTATACCATGTATCTACATCTATATTAAATACTCTCTTAAAAGGTTCTTTCCAGCATGCTTTCTTTTCATGCGACAAAACCACACAACGGCTTTCTTCTCTCATTTCGTGCCACCACTCCATTATTTTTTTATGTCCGAAATCTATTGCTAATTTTTCATATAGTAAAATACCTATGCTGTATTGTAGTTGATATGTTTTTGATTCGTCTGCGGGATTACATTCGATACTCTTTAAAGTAGCTAGCCATTGTTGTTCATCATATTGTCTCAGATCAGTTCCTTCAATTGGAGCAACAGGCCATTTCCTGGTGAATTGAGTAAGTTGATTATTTCTATACTCAAAATAATCTAACTCTTGAAGATTTGCTTCAGAGAGAGCACCATAAAATTCCGCTCCTCCTTCCACGCCCCAACATCCAAGTGAGTTTATCCTACCTCCTGTGATTCTGGATTGAATGCTATGTATTACATGGTGTGATATAGTATTTTTTCTCGCTTTTTCTTCAGCATCTTTATGTTCTTTTGAGCCATCACCATCATAGTAGCGCCAATTTAGTAGGGTTTGTTCATCTATTGTACTTGTAAAATCTCCAGGTGGTGGGTTGTAAGTAAAGGTACCTTCCCAAGTTTTCTCATCCCAAGTTGCTGTTATTTTGCTAGGAAATATTGTAAATGGTGCAATATCTCTCTGGTATACCATAATTGTATAAGGATCTGTTAGATTATGCTTACTCCATTCATTTATGGTCCAGTCTAATTCCTTTGGTGATGAGGTAAATACTTGAAATGGATCTTTGTGTTGATCGTATGGGGCAAAGATGTTGATAATATTATTGACAATTTTCTGAATTTTCTCTTTTGTTATAGTATCAGCGTTTGGTGAGGCATGGTAGATAATTTGCTGTGGTTGTATTGAATTTTTTGTAAATTCATTAAAGCCTTTTAGTACTTCAGTTACACCATCAGGAGTTTTAGTTGGTGAGGGTGCGGGAGTAGGGTCCGAGTTTATGGTTTGGTTTGAGGTTGGTGTAATTGTTGGTGCTACCGATGTCGTGGTGGTTGGTGTTAGTGTGGTTGTTGGTGTTGGGGTTGGTGTCGGTGTTGTGTTTGGGGTTGTTTCCTGGATTGGTGGAGTATCTGTTGATGTTTTTATAATTTTTGCCCATTGATAAACTTTTTTATTTTTCAAGCAGATTAAATCTTTTTTTACTTTATTTACCATTTTTTTATTACACATTTTATCGGTAAATATAATATTTTTTTTATTTATTTTTTTATCCATATCATTTATATTACTATATAGATAAGCTTTTGGGGCGGTTATTGTGGATACAGGGGCTGTAGGGGTGGTTATAGTCGATACAGGGGCTGTAGGGGTGGTTATAGTCGATACAGGGGCTGTAGGGGTGGTTATAGTCGATACAGGGGCTGTAGTGGTGGTTATTGTCGATACAGGGGCTGTAGGGGTGGTTATTGTCGATACAGGGGCTGTAGGGGTAATTAATGTTGTGATGGCTATTGTTGAGTAACATATGACACACATAATTTATATTTCTCCCATTATTTGCATTTTTCTACAACTCTACTCTTATATTATTTAGATATTGTGCTCAATATTGTAGTTTTTTCATATGATTTTTCTAACTATATAGCCCTTTTAGCAGTTTTATGCTGTTAGCTATAAACGATGATAGCTATACCCCCTAAGGTATTTTTTATCTTTTTATTTTTATATTACTTATATTATTTTTTTTAATTTTATTATAATAATTATTTTTTGATAATAATTTTTATGATAATACTTTGCTTGTTTTATTTATTTCTTGACTTTTAAGTTGTAATAATATAGTTATACTTATGTTAAAATCTATAAAATATTTTTCGTTATTGATATTTATAGTATTTATTTCAATTTTGTTTTTTTTATTTTCATATGAGTTATACTTAAACTATGAAAATAAAAATAAATTTAATGGGAGTGTTAAACTAAAGAGAGAGAGTAGTTTAAAAGGTAATGTTAGTAATATTACAAATGATATACAAGCGATAGATAGTAATATTAGTAATAGTAGAGTAAATTTTAATACAGACAACTTAGATGTAGAAGTCTGGTCTAGGGAGAGTTACTTTAATGAGTTTATAAGAAATAGAGAGTACCATGAAGCTGTCTTACCTACTTATAAGAATCTCTTTGATTTTTTCAACGTCAATGAAGAGAACTTATTTATAAAAAAAAGAAACAATAATGATAACTACGCTGACGTTTTCCGTTATACCTTAAATACTATACCATACAATCCAAAGCTCAAGAGCATCCTAATAGTTGGTGATTCTTTTGTAGCCGGACAGAACACAGTCAATGAAGATAAGATATGGCATCAAATTTTTGCAGATAAAATAAAAGATCGCTATAAAGATAATTTCTTTAATATTTTATCAGCTGGTAGAAATGGCTGGGGATTTTATGAATATCTCTCAAATGCAGAGAATATTTATAATTTTTATAAATATAATTATTTAGTAATAGGGTTTCTTCCTAATGATTATATGCATTTTGGAGTTAGCGGTTTATATGAGAAAAATTTTTTAAATAGCAAACCAGATTATATAAATTGTATCAATGGAGGAGATATTGAGAGTGAGTATTTACTTAAACTATATAATTTTTTCCCAAAAGTCATTAATAAATTTATTTTATCTTTTTGTGATAAATATCTTTTTATAGATTCTAATAGTAATGAGAGATTTTGGCAGGAAGATCAACTTTTGATATTTAAAAGGGCATTAGCAAATCTTAAAAAACAGAGTAAAGCTAATAATTTTGAGGTAATATTCATGCCATTAAATCCACCGGAAAATAGTGGAATTAGAAAAAATGATAATCTAGAGGCTTATAATCTTATAAAAGATGCTGGTTTTGCTATAATTGATGATATAAATTCAAGAGAAGTTTATAAGAGAGATGATATAAGTGGTTGGGTAAATCCTGCGGATTGGCATCCATCAAGTGAACTAGCTCATAGTTACGCCGATGATATCTATAGTTACTTTATCGATCGTTTTAGTATTCCTTACGTTGAGGGTAGGGTAAAACAATATAAGAGATACGGTAATGAATTTAGTTTATTTAATTATTTTTCATATATAAGGCCATTTTACTTTAATTATGAAGTTAATGATGAGTTTGTTAGGATAAATAATATTAATTTAAATCATGAACTTTACTCTTCAAAGGAGGGTTATAATAAAAATCTTGGAGATGCTAATTATGACTTTACTGATAGAGTTTATCCAAGTCAGAGTGCGTTATGTGCAAAGATTAATCGTCCTCATATTGAGATAGGTTTAAATGATATTATGTTAAGTAGTAATAATATAAAAGTGGAGAATATCGATGATCTTAATAGTATAGTGGTTACTACCAAGGATTTTACTTTAAAGGGCGAAGAGATTATAAATGATGGTTATTTATTAAAGCCTGGCGAATATATAAATTTAGTTGTTACTGGTAGTTTAATTATTGCTAATGAATCTGAAGGTTGTCAATTAGATCGAGAGATAAAGATGGATAAATTTGATATTAAGGTAAGTATTATTTGATTTTTTATTTTTTTATGTAAGAAATATGACAATATTAATTTTTTATATAAAGTATTATTATGAAGAGAGTATTTAGTGTATTTATAATTTTTTCTTTAGCTATCTTTACGATAATAAATTATAATATATCTAATAATAATATCAAAGTTTTAGAGTATCCTAAGTTTATAGCACAAGATAGACCATTTGGTGAGAACCTTGTTAACATACCCACTAAAAACTGCGTTGCAATGTTAAACTCACTTGACTTATCATTAATAATTAAGGAAAAGAGAGATGAGATTAGTAATTATAGCAGTGAAGAGATATGTAGATTAGGTAATATGGAGTCTTTTATAACATTTGGCGATCTTGACGGTGATTATCTTAGTGAGGTTATGTTTTTAGATAATAGAGGCATAATTTCATTATATTGGAATACTGGAGGTGGTTATAAAAGGGATAATTATTTATCAGATATGTTATCTAAATATGTTGTTAATAATAAAAATAAAGGCATTTTTTTCTTTATGGATGCCAATAATGATAAACTAAATGATATTATATTTTCTCCTAATAGTAATAGAAATGAATTATTAATTATTAGTAATAAGGGCGAGAGAAAATTTGAGGTTGAGAGCCCGATTAGTTATAAAGGCGATGTGATGATAGATCAAGTGCCAACTAATGTTACCACAGATGATATTAATAAAGATGGGTTGGCTGATATTATTTTTACTATTTCAGGCAATGTAAATTACCCGGTTAGAATTTTTAGCTCAAATATAGATAAAGATATTAGTTATAATGAGGTTACTAGCAATTTGTTTTTAGATAATTATAATATAAAGGATTTAAATCTTTTTAATAATACCACTTTAGTAAATGATTTCAATTTAGATGGTAAATTAGATTTATTTATCGCAGGTTTATATAGTTCTAATTTTTATATTAGTAAAGATAACAAATTTATCTTAGATAAAAGTAATAGCATTGAAGGGAGATTAGTTGGGGCATCATTAAGTGATTACAATGAAGATGGGTTATTAGATATTATTGCTACAGATAATAGTAGCGAGAGCAAAGGTTTAGTTGTTTTGTTAGCTAATAAAAATAATAATTTTAAGAAGATTAGATCAATTTATAATAATAGTTTAGAGAGTGCAACTGGATTTATTAATATGGATTTTAATATGGATGGTTATAATGATTTTTTCATTGGTAATAATGTTTTAGATTATAAAAATATTGGATATGAGGAGAGAAATCTTTTGAGGCCATATATATTATTAGGTGATGAAAGATCACTTATTGATGAGACTGGTGAGATTTTTAGAAGTCTTTTAATGATCGAGACTGTTTCTAATATTGCTAGTACAGATTTTAATGGTGATTTCAAGCCAGATATTTTATTAGCAAGTAATGAGATGGCTAAACCCCATATGATATTAAATAGTAGTAAAGGTAGTAATAAAGCTGCGGCTATATTAATTAAAGGTAAAGGGGCAGGAGGATCACCTCTAAATGGTGAGGGTGCTATTATTACTATAAAGATTAAGGATCGACCGGTACAGAAATTCAAGTTACCTTCTAAGATTAGTAATTATAATTCTTACTCTGCAACAGCACCTATAATCATAGGTTTAGGAGAGAACCAAGAGGCATTAATTGATGTATTATTCCCTTCTGGGATAAATATTAAAGGTAAGATATTTAAAGATAAAATAAATATAATAAAAGAGGTAGCATGATAAATAAAAAATTTATATTAGTTATTGTTTTTATATTTGTAATAATTAATATTTTTATAAGTTACGATAAGAATGTTACTTACAATGAAAGTCAGATTAGAAGTGTGTTATTTAATGTCCATGGTAATGCATTCGGTGATAATATGGCTGCTGTACCTAGAAGAAGTTGTGTTGCTAAATTAGATACATTATATAAATTTAGAAATGAAAGTTACTTAAATGATCAAGCAAATAAAAGGATAGAGAGCTTGATAGGTAAGAAAACTACCTTTACTAGAGGTAGTGGTAATATAAATTTTGATGAGATCTGTAAAAGTGATAAACTTAGACCTTACTTTACTTATGGTGATCTTGATGGTGATTTTCTCAGTGAGGTTTTGACTGTTAATTACAATGGTAAGATTTTTTTATATTATAATAAAAAAACTTTTTTTGAAAAAGTCGAGATTGTTAGAAAGTCTCCAGCTGGGGTTGATGAAAGTAAGTTGCCAATTTATGATGGGATAGCTTTATTTATCGATATAAATAATGATAAAATAAATGATATAGTATTAACTCCTGATCAGAATAGAAACTATTTTACTGTATACTTTAATAACCGAGATTTTAATTTTGATTTTAATAACCCTTTTTATATCAATACAGATACCCATATAGGTGTTCCAGATTCGCTAATAACCGATGATATAAATAAAGATGGAATGGCAGATATAATCATGACTACTAGAACTGATTGGTTTACATCTAGAGCTGTTAAAATTAAAAATGATGTTAATAACCCATTAAGACTTGTTAGAGTATTTTTATCTACTAAAGGGCCTAAATATCTAGTTGAAGAGACAAGTAAGATAATACCAGTTGCATTAGCTGATGAAAATTCGTTAGGAAGTTATATAGATAGTAAAGAGAAGAGAGTGATAAATGAACCGGTAGCAAGTGATAAGGTTAGACCGTATCAACCATTTATGCCTCTAGTACATGATTTTAATAACGATGGTAAATTAGATATTTTTATAGCATCCGATAATGGTGGTAGTAGAATATTCTTTTATGAGGGTGATAAATTTGTAGATTACACTTTGAATTCTTCAGTTGGATCCTCTCAAGCTGGGATGGGGGCGGAGTTGTATGATTTTAACCATGATGGGTTATTAGATATATTTACAACCGAGATAACTTATAAAGGATCTTCTTGTGTCTACGATAGAGCTTGCGATTATACTAAAAAAGGTAATGTTATCTTTTTATCAAATGGTGATAAAACTTTTAAAGTGTCAGGCGATTTTGATTTAAATTTATTATATAATAATATAAATAATGGTAAAGATTACTTTGATAAAATTTATGGTGATTACAATCCGGGTATCTTAAATTCTGGATTTGCATGGGGATTTGCTTCAATGGATTATAATTTAGATGGTTTTCACGATTATTTTATTGGCAATGGCATGAGTGCATATTTTAGAGGGACTGAAGATTGGGATGCTGTTACTGATAGACCGTACTTTTTTATTGGTAACAAAGAGGGAGAATGGGTTGATAGAAGTAAGGATATTTTTAGGTCGTTACCTGTTTTAGGAACAACTTCTGTCGTCGGTTCTACAGATTTCAATGGAGACCTAAAACCTGATTTATTATTAGGTAGCGATGAGTTACTATACCCTGAATTATTACTAAACAATACTAAGAATAATAATTTCTCTACCGCCTTATTAGTTAAAGGTAAAGGGCTGGGAGGATCACCTATAAATGGTGAGGGGGCTATTATTACTATAAAGATTAAGGATCGGCCGGTGCAGAAATTTAAGTTACCTTCTAAGATTAGTAATTTTAGATCCTATGCTTCTAATGCACCTTTGATTATTGGGCTAGGTAGAGCTAAAGAGGCGGAAGTTATCGTAGAGTTCCCATCAGGGGTTATTATCAAGGATGTAATAATAGCTAATAAGATTAATATTATAAATGAGGCTAATGGTAATGAGTAAAATTATAGAGTTTAAATTTTTTACTATATTTTTAACTTTAGTTTCATTACTCTTGTTAACAGGTTGTAATAATAGCTATAAAGATAATGATAATATAGATCAAGTAAGTTATAAACAACCGCCGTTTTACTCTCAATTAACAGCTACAATCACTAGTACATCTTCTTCTCAACGGATATCTCCATTGGTCGCATCTCGGATCCAAGCTTATTCTTATTTAGCTGCATATTTAGCATATAAAAATGCTCCAGAAGGATTTGAGGATAGTTCTGCAATTAAAGCTGCTTCTATGGTTGCTAAAGAGTTATATTTCAATGTACCAGTTGTAACTGGAGCTTTCAATATGCTTGAGGATAGATATAAATTAGTTAATAATAATGAGGCAGTTACTGATGCTGTTGAGAGGGTATTGAGAATTGCTAAGAAAGATAGGTATAGCTCTTTGAGTAATAATGTTAGATTACCGAAAATTCCTAATAAATTTAGATGGATTCCTACAGGAATAGAGCAGAGAGTATTTATGGATTCAAATTATGGTGATATTAAAACTATAGCTAATGTTCGTAATAATTGCGATCTCCCTGATGTTAATTATGATTTAGCTATAAAAGAGGTTAAAGAATTATTTGATAACTTTGATATAGCTAAGAGCAATAATTTATATGTAACTACTTTTTTAGCAGGAGTAGGAACGCCCACCCCGCCTGGACAGAATTTATTGATTGTTACAAATGCAGTTATAAATAATAAAAAACCTATTTTAGAAGGTTTAAAAATTATTACTTCAGCTGCATTAGCTATTTTTGATACAGGAATCTTAACTTGGTATGAGAAGCGAGAGCATTACCTTGCGAGGCCTGAAACTTTATATTATAATATTACTAATAAGAGGGTCACTTTATTAAGAGATACACCTGCCCATCCAAGTTACCCCTCTGGACATTCAGCATTCTCAGGAGCTAATGCAGCTATTATTGAGGAGTTTATAGGAGAGGAGACAAAGCTTAATTTAACGTTGCCTGATGATGTGATAGCTAAAGAAACTTCATTTGAGTTTCTTAACGCTAAAGATTTTACTAGTAAAGTAAATCAATCTAGAGTCGATGCAGGGTTTCATTACCCCATGGATGTAAAGGCTGGGGAGATACTAGGTCGTTGCGTAGGTAAGTACTATAGTAAAAATTTTGATTTTGTGATAAATAAGATATTAGAAAATAATACTTGATTTTAAAGATTGATAATATTATTATAGTAATGTTGTTATCAGATAAAGTAGATACTTTTTTATGATAGTATATTATTTACAGTTTAGTAATTTTCTTCAATTTTATTTATGGTAGTTTTATCTATTTTTTCTTTTAGTTCATTGATAAAAGTTCTAACGCATTCTTTATTTTTATCATTTATACAAATTTTTTCTATCAAAGTTATAAATTCATCTTTTTTTATATTGGTAATATTTTCTAATATATTTTTAGAGAGAATAGCATTTACATAACTTGTTGCTATACCTCGCATACAACCAATATTATGATTTTTTGTTTTTAATGAATTACAGTAGTTATTAGTCTCATAATAGATATTATCTATTATTGATTTTTTTTGGGTCAAGCTCTTAGTAGATCTAAATATATCTTTATCTAATTTTGAAAGTATATTATAATTTATGCTGATGCGAAAACATTCTATTACTATACTATCTTTTGTTTCAGTACAATTTTGCGGATCTGCGGTATATATATTTTTATTTTTACTCTCTAGTTGCTGATTTAGGCTTTCATAATATTGTGTATAACCTCCAGAGAAACAACCTGGTAGTATAAGGCTATTTTTGGCTTGATGTTTACTATTTGCGATACTCTCTATTTGTTCGCAGAATTTAGTTAGTTCCTTGATAAATAATATATCTTTATTTTCATTTATTGTTTTATCAAATTTGTCACCATAAGAATGGCCTATGCCATGGTAACATAGAGCGTTTTCTCTGCTATTATTAGGGTAGTTTGCACAGTATGCTACAAGTTTTATAATATTTTCTTTGCTGGTGATAAAATTTCCCATGATTGCATGAATATAACCCTCTCCGCAACTAGGGGTATCGTTTGTTAAAGCAACTTCTTGATATTTCTTATAAGCACTTTCCCCGATATAATGTGCTATTTCGTGACAGTTGTTTTTGAGAGATATGTTAGTTCTAATCTCATTATTTATGTTTTTTAGTATAGATTTATAATTATTTAGTTTTATATCACTTTTAAGATATTTATTTACACATATTTCTCTTTCTTTTTGGTTTTCTTGATTGCTACATTCAATGATCTTATCTGATAATATATTTGGGTCATCGTTTTTTAATGTAATAAATATAATTACTGGTAATGATATTAGTAGTAATAAAATATTTATTTTTTTATTTTTCATATTATTATAATCATTTTTTTAGCATATAGTCAATTATACAGTTTTGATATATTATAATTTATATATATTTGTTTATATTTTTTGCTTTTTTATTTTATATCTGATAATAATTATAGAAGAGAGAGGTTTTTTTATGAATAAGAAAGTTATAACTGCTTTTGTTAGCGGTGTTTTATTAGTTACGCTATCAAGTTGTGGTAGTAGTGAAGAGAGTTTAGATACTAATACTGTTGACAATGGTGCTGTAGATAATAATGTGCAAGATAACTCTAGCATGGTAGATAATGGTATGCAAGATAACTCGGGCATGGTAGATAATGGTATGCAAGATAACTCTGACATGGTAGATACAACAAATATGAGTAATGAAGAGAGGGCGAAGTTACAAGTTGATCGTTTTGTCGAAACGGTTAATAATTTCGCCTCCCAGACACCTGATGATGATATACTAGCTGTTATAGATACTGTTTTACAGCAGCTATCAGCTGATCCGGAACAAGCAAATGTTAGTTTTGTTGATGGCGTTTTTACAACTGCTGTAGGAATTAAGTATAAACTTAATATCGCTGTTGATATGGTAACAGTAGGTGAGGTAGTAGCATAATATATAAGGAATAAAATATTAAGAGGGTATAGCTAGGCTATATCCTCTTTTTTCTTTATTACATTAATTTAGATTTTCGTTATTATTTTTGACATACTTTATATTAATAATAAAGTTAATATTGTGAAATTTAGATCTGTTTTTACTTGGATAACCTTTGTATTTTTATTAATATTAATAGTTTTTATAATCGAGTTTTATATGAAATATAATGGTTATAGTAATTTAACTTTAGTTAAATACGACT
>Ga0129336_10002599_pt1 | contig 11128 bp, 8 predicted proteins | sample CPB6_02_DNA_FD_96878 | JGI IMG/M metagenome (GOLD analysis project Ga0129336, IMG submission 96878) | Freshwater to marine salinity gradient microbial communities from Chesapeake Bay, USA - CPBay_Sum_0.6_0.2_DNA | ecosystem: Environmental > Aquatic > Marine > Coastal | place: USA: Chesapeake Bay...
GTCGCGTCTTCCACGCGCCGCTCATCAATGCGGAGCCCGATCTCGATCTCATCGCGGTCGTGACATCCGACCCTGAGCGCCAAGCGCAGGTGCGGGCCGATCTGCCCGGAGTCGAGGTTCTGCTGACAGCCGAGGACGCGTGGGCGAGCGGCGCAGATCTCGCCGTCGTGGCCACGGCCAACTCGGCCCACGTGCCCCAGGCGACCGCTGCCCTCAACTCCGGCATGCACGTCGTCGTCGACAAGCCCCTCGCTGGCTCCGCTGCGCAGGCGCAGGCACTGATCGATCTCGCGCGGGCTCGGGGCCGCCAGCTCCATGTCTTCCAGAATCGGAGGTGGGACTCCGAGATCCTCACCGCACAGCGCGCTATCCGAGATGGACGCGTCGGCACCCCGCACCGGCTCGAGTCCCGCTTCGAGCGCTGGCGGCCCACTCCGAAGGGTGGTTGGCGCGAGGAGGGGGCGCTCGAAGATCTCCCGGGGCTGCTCTACGACCTGGGCGCACACCTCGTCGACCAGGCTCTGCACCTGCTCGGCCCGGTGGAGCGCGTCTTCGCGAGCGTACGCCGGGTGCGACCGGCTGTCGTCACCGACGACGACACGCAGGTATTCCTCGAGCACGTCTCCGGAGCGGTGAGCATCCTCAGCGTGAGCGCCGCCTCAGCCTTCACCGGTCCCCGGCTGCGCCTCCTGGGCACGGGAGGCGGCCTCTGGATCGACACGCTCGACACCCAGGAGGATGCGCTGCGCGCAGGGCGCGTGCCCGGTGACGCCGACTGGGGCGCCGAGGCCGATGACGCATGGGTGGTCACCGACACCGACGCGCCTCGATCCCTTGCGCGCGAGCGCGGGAACTGGCCGGCCTACTACCGGGGCGTCGTGGCGTCCCTGCGAGGTGAGGGCTCACCACCTGTAGACCCGCGTGATGTCGTCGAGAACCTGCGGGTCATCGAGGCCGCACACGAGTCAGGGCGCAGCGGCACCGCCGTGCTGCTCGATCCCCCGGCCGGTCACATCGCGTGACGCAGGGCTAGCTCGCGGCGCTGTCGCGGAGCATGCCCACCGGGTCCTCGAGTAGCGCACTGAAGGCAAGTTCGGACGCACCGATCAGCGGCGCATCCCCACCGAGTTCAGACGAGGTGATGCGCACGAGGTCACGTGCCGCCGGCAGCGCGGTCGCCAATTGCGCGAGCACCCTCTCACCCGCGACGGCGTACACGACGCCCAGGTGACCACCCAGGACGATCGACTGCGGGTTCAGCGTGTTGACGAGGTTGACCAGGCCCATCCCCAGCCAGTCGGCGACACTGGCAAACGCAGCGAGCACTTCAGGATCGCCTCGTTCGGCACCGTCGATGATCGCGCCAAGGCTCTCGGAGGCGGACACTCCAGCTGCGCGAGCGAGCGCGGCGAATCCGATTTCGGTCTCCCAGCACCCGCGCGCTCCGCAGCGGCACGTGTGGCCCTGCGGGTTGATGCGCATATGGCCGAACTCGCCGCCGTAGCCGCCCGCACCCACCAGGGGGCGCCCGTCGACGAAGACACCGCCGCCGACACCGATGTCACCGGCAAGGTAGACCACGGTGCTGCTATCGCGCGCACTGCCACGCACCTGCTCGGCGAGGACGCCGAGATCAGCGTCATTGCGCACGGACACGTCACCGCGTCCGCCACCGAGCCTGTCACCCAGGAACTCCCCGAGGGGCACGTCGGTCCAGCCGAGGTTGGGTGCGAAGCGCACAAGACCATCGGTCGCGCGTACGACGCCAGGCACGCCGGCGCATACGCCGACAAGCGATGCGCCAGGCGGGAGCGCCTCCATGACCTCGCGGCTCACCCCGACGACCTCGTCCAGGAGCGCCTCGCGATTCCCGCCCCGGTGCCGTCGCTCCTCACGGGCGAAGACCTCGCCACCCAGGCCCACGAGTGCGGCAACGGTGCGCTCAACGCGCAGGTCCAGGGCGAGGACCGCAACCGAGGTCGAGACCGGCTCCACGACGAGAGACGGGCGACCCACGCCGCGGACATCTCCCGCACGTTCGCGGACGAGGCCCAGCGCGGCGAGGGTGCTCACGAGGTCACCCACGGTGCTGCGATTGAGCCCGGTGACCGCGGTGAGGTGCGACCGCGACTGGGCTCCGCCGAGATGCAGCAGGCGCAGCACCGTAGACAGGTTGGACCGACGTACCTCGTCCTGGGTCGCCCCGGCAAGGGAGGGCACGAAAGCCCCTAACTGCCGGTGGCGGCAGTGCGCCTACGCGAGATCGCGTCGACGCTGGCTGCGACGAGCAGCACCAGGCCGGTCACAATGAACTGAATGCCGGACTGCTGGGTGATGAGCGGCAGGCCATTGGCAATCACGGCGATGACGAGTCCGCCGATGACCGCATCACGGATCTTGCCGCGCCCGCCGAAGAGGCTCGTGCCGCCGATGACGGCCGCGCCGACCGCGAAGAGCAGCGTCTGCGCACCACCCGTGGTGGGTGACACGGAGTTGTCGCGGGAGGCGAGGAGGACGCCGGCAATCGCGGCAAGGGTCGAACAGAAGACGAAGCACGTGATCATCAGACCCTTGACATTGATACCCGCGCGACGAGCGGCTTCGCGATTGCCGCCCACGGCGTAGACATGCCGGCCGAAGCCGGTGCGCTGCAGGATGAAGGTGAGTCCCACGAGCAGCACCAGGATCACGACCACGACCCAGGGCACGCCCTGGATGGTCACCTTTGCCGAGGGCAGTTGACGCTCCTGGTTGAGCAGGTACGTCGCGACGAAAATGAGTGCGCCCAGGGCGACAACCTTGACGGCCCACACGCTCATGGCCTCCGCGGGCAGCCCGGCCTTGCGGCGACGGCGGATGGCAAGGAGCGTTGACAGCGCGAAGCCGGCAACGATGACGACGGCCAGGACCCACCCGGCAACGACGGACATGTTGCCGTTCATGACGACGAGGATGGCGTCGCTGCGGATGGGGATGGTGCCGCCCTCGCCGATGATGAGGAGCATGGCGCCCTGAAGCGCGAGGAACATTGCGAGGGTGACGACGAAGCTCGGGATCCCGAGCCTGGCCACGAGCACACCGATGAGCAGGCCGATGACGACACCGGTGAGGAGTGCGGCGAGCAGCGCGACGGGCCAGGCAAGTCCCCAGTTGTTGAGGGCGACCGCGAGGATCGCGGCGCACGTGCCGGCGGCGAAGCCCGCGGAGAGGTCGATCTCGCCCAGGAGGAGGACGAAAACGAGCCCCATGGCGAGCACGATGATCGCCGCGCTCTGGTTGATGAGGTTGGCGAAATTGAAGATGGACAGGAACGTCGACCCCTCGAGGGCGCCGAAGAGGATGACGAGCGCGATCAGGCCGAGCACCGCAGGGAGCGAGCCAATGTCTCCGCCTCGCACGCGTGCCCAGTAGTCGCGGACGGCCTGGCCGATTCCCCCGGTGTCGCCGGCGGCCGCGATGTCGACGTCGGTGGTCTGCGCGCTCATGCGGCACCTCCCATGGCAGTCTCGGGATTCAGGCCGATATCGCCGGACCGGCCGGTGGTGATGAGTTCGACGACCTGCTGCGACGACACGCTCGTCTTCTCCACCTGGGCGGCCATGCGTCCGAGGTAGAGGCACGCGACATCGTCTGCGACAGCCTGGACGTCGTTCATGTTGTGCGAGATGAGGATGACGCCGAGGCCGTTGTCGGCGAGTCGGCGTACGAGGTTGAGGACCTGCTCGGTCTGCGCCACGCCCAGCGCGGCCGTCGGCTCGTCGAGGATGACCAGCTTGGAGTTCCACAGCACGGCACGGGCGATCGCGACAGTTTGCCGCTGGCCACCCGAGAGACTCGACACCTGCTGGCGGAGGGACTTGAGGGTCCGCACGGACAGCCCCGCGAGGGTCTCCGCCGCGCGCTTCTCCATGGCCGTCTCGTTGAGCGTGACGCCGGACTTCACCTCGCGACCGAGGAACATGTTGTGGACGACATCGAGGTTGTCGCAGAGGGCGAGGTCCTGGTAGACGACCTCGATGCCGAGGTCGTTGGCTTGCTTGGGGCCGCCGATGGACACGGGCTTGCCCTCGAAGCTCACCTGACCGCTGTCGAAGGGGTAGATCCCTGCGATGCCCTTGATGAGCGTGGACTTGCCGGCGCCATTGTCACCGACGAGCGCCGTCACGCGGCCGGCACGGACATCGAGATCGACGTCGCGGAGCACGTGGACGGGGCCGAAGCTCTTGTTGATACCCCTGAGAGATAGCAGGGGTGCACTGGTGTCGGTCATCGCTCCTCGCAGGGTCGACGGTGGGCTGCAGCAAAGTCTGTCAGGAGAGCGACGGGGGCGGGCCGGATTCCGACCCGCCCCCGCTGCTTCTTCATGGTGTGCGAGATGAAGTGCTAGAGCGTTACGGCGTGATGCCGTACTCCGCGCACTTCTCCTGGATCGCGGGCGTGGTGCAGACGCGATCGTAGGTGGTGAAGCCGTCAGCGATGACGTCCTTGACGTTCTCCGGGAAGACCGAGATCGGCTCCAGGAGGACGGCCTTGACGGTGCCGCCCGTCTCCGTGTCGGTGACGGAGGCGGTAGCCAGGCCGTCAGCGGTGGGGATCTCGCCCTTGGCGAGCGCCACGGCCAGGGCGGCAGCGGCGTCAGCCTCGGCCTTGATGGCCTTGTAGACGGTCATGCACTGGGTGCCGAGCAGCACGCGCTGCAGACCCTCGTCGGTGGCGTCCTGGCCGGTGACGGGGATCTCGCCTGCAACGCCGTTGCGCTCGAGGACGGCGATGGCTGCGCCACCGAGGCCGTCGTTCGCCGAGGCAACGCCGATGAGGTCGCCGCCGACCTCGGTGTAGATCTGCTCGAAGATCGTGCCGGCCTTGGTGTTATCCCAGTCCGGAACGCTCTGGTCAGCAGCGATGGTGTAGCCGGCGCCCTCGATGACGGCCTGGTAGCCCTCCTTGAAGAGGGTGGCGTTGTTGTCGGTCGGGGAGCCGTTGAGGAGCACCACCGGGCCGGCGTCATTGCCGTTGTTCTGCATGCAGGTCACGAGGCCCTCGCCGATCTTGGTGCCGACGGCGACGTTATCGAAGGAGACGTAGTACTGAGCGCCACCACCGAGGGTGAGACGGTCGTAGTCGATCGTCGGGACGCCCTGCGCGTCAGCCTTCGCGATGACAGCGGCCGCGGAGGGGCTGTCGAGGTTGACGATCATGAGGACATTGATGCCCGATGCGAGCATCTGGTCGGCGATGGTGGCGAACTTCGCCTTGTCGCCATTGGCGTTCTGGATGTCGTACTCGACGCCGGCCGCCTGGAAGGCCTGCTCGAGGAACGGACGGTCCGCGGTCTCCCAGCGTGCCGAGGAGGCAGCGTCGGGAAGGATCACGCCGACCTTGGCCGCTACGGGCTCGGGAGCGGGCTCGGCGGAGCTGCTCTCCGGAGCGGCGGAGCTGCTCGCGGGGGCGGCGCTGGACGATGCGGCGTCGCCACCGCTGCCGCCACAGGCGGCAAGAAGGAGACCAGCGGCGGCAAGGCCGGCGATGGCTCCGAAGGTGCGCTTGGACATCTGGGTCCTTTCTCAGCAGGGCGACCCTGCATGTGTCGGATAGTGCCGTGCGGTTGTGCGGTTGTGCGGACGTGCGGACGTGCTGCGGTGCTACGACCGATTCGGCTACGCGCCGAGGATCGTGTCGATCACCAACTGGTCCAGCTGCTCATTGCGATAGCCGCGGCTGGCCAGGGACTCGGGGTCGAACTGCTCCGAGAGCAGTGCGTTGGCGGCGGCCGCGGAATACGGCCCCACCGTGGGCTGGGCGAGCTCAGGGACGCCGGCATCGGCGAAGGCTTGCTTCACCTTGGGGTTGGCGTCGAACTGGCGCGCCTTCTCGCGCAGGATGAGATAGGTGCGCATGCTTCCGCGCGCGAAGTCCCAGATGCCCTCGCCCCCCTCATTGCGGTAGGGGCGGGAGTCGAAGTGCTTCGGGCCGGCGTAGCCGGAGTTCTCCAGCAGGCGGACAAGGAAGAAGTTGTCCTTGATGCCCTCGGAGCCGAAGCGCAGGTCCTGGTCGTAGCGACCGATCTTCTGGTCATTGAGATCGATGTGGAAGAGCTTGCCCTGCCACAGCGTCTGGGCGACGCCCTGATAGAAGCTCAGACCCGCCATCGTCTCGTGAGCGACCTCGGGATTGAGGCCCACCATCTCGGCGTTGTCCAGGGTCTGGATGAAGGCAAGCGCGTGGCCCACGGTCGGCAGGAAGGTGTCGCCCCGGGGCTCATTGGGCTTGGGCTCGATGGCGAAGCGGATGTCGTAGCCCTTGTCCTTGACGTATCCGGCGAGGAAGTCCAGAGCCTCGCGGTAGCGCTCGAGTGCGTCCTGCGGCTCCTTGGATGCGGCGGCCTCCACGCCTTCGCGCCCACCCCAGAAGACATACGTCGGCGCGCCTAGCTCTGCGGCGACATCGAGATTGCGCATCGACTTGGCGATCGCGTAGCGGCGTACATCGCGATCATTGGATGTGAAGGCGCCATCCTTGAAGAGCGGGTGCCAAAAGAGATTGGTCGTCGCCATCGAGCAGACGATGCCGGTCTCATCGAGCGCCTTCTTGAAACGATCGAGTTGAGCGCGGCGCTCCGCCTCCGGAGCACCGAAGGTCATGAGGTCATCGTCGTGGAAGCTCACTCCCCAGGCGCCGATGTCGGCGAGGCCCTTGACGTAATCGACCGGGTCGATCGCGGGACGCGTGGCGTCGCCGAAGGGATCGCGACCCGGGTGCCCGATGGTCCACATGCCGAAGGCGAAGCGGTCCTCCGGGGTCGGGGTGTAGTCAGCCACGCGGCCCCCTTGCCTTCAGTGGGGGTGAGCCCCCGGGAATTGTTGTCAGGGGGAACATATGGCCGGGATGTGACCTGCGCAATACCAGGGCATGACTGAATGGATAACGAATTAGTCACGCTCGCGGGTGGGTCAGACCCCCGCGGCGGGCGCGGCTGGGCCTCAGGCGCCGTGGACGGTACGCCGGGCCGCGGCGTAGGCCTCCCGGATGGCCGGCACCGGGGCGGGGTCCCGCACGACCTCGCCGGCGAGCAGCCAGGCGGGAGGTTCGTCGCCACCGAGGTGCGCCCACGCGGCCTGGCGCGCGGCACCGTCGGCGACGTACTCCCCCGGCGGCGGCACGACGACCGGGAGGTCGAAGACGGTGGTGGCCACCTCCTGCACTGCAGCGTTGGCTGCCGCTCCGCCGACGAGCATGATGCGCGCAGGCACCACTCCCTGTGCACGCAGCGCATCGACAGCGTCGGCGAGTCCGCAGAGCATGCCTTCGATGGATGCGCGTGCCAGGTTGGCGGGAGTCATGGCGTCGCGCGTGAGTCCGAGGATCGATCCCGTCGCATCCGGGAGATTGGGCGTGCGCTCGCCATCGAGATACGGCAGCAGCACGAGACCACCGCTGCCGGGAGACGCTGCGAGGGCTGCCTGCGTGGCGCCCTCGATATCGGTGCCGACCATGGCCGCGGCAGCGGAGAAGACGCGCGCGGCGTTGAGGGTGCAGACGAGCGGCAGGAAGCGGCCGGTGGCGTCAGCGAACCCCGCCACCTGCCCGCTCGCGTCTGCCGTGGGGGTGCTGGACACGGCGAAGGCAGTGCCGGACGTGCCGAGCGACACCACGACATCACCCGGCAGGGCACCCACGCCTAGGGCCGCCCCCATGTTGTCGCCCGTGCCGGGCGCGAGCGCGATGCCGCCGGCGGTCTCGCCGACGATCTCGTGGGGTGCAGCCACACGCGGGACGTCGTACGCGCAACCGAAGGCGAGCTCGAGCAGGTCGAGCCGGTAGTCACCTGCGGCGGGCGACCAGTAGCCCGTGCCGGAAACGTCGCCACGGTCGGTGGTCGCATCGGCTGGCCGACCGGCAAGGCGCCAGGTCAGCCAATCGTGCGGGAGGAGCACGCGTGCCACGCGCGCGGCGAGCTCGGGCTCCTGGCGCGCGAGCCAGCGCACTTTGGAGATGGTGAAGGACGCCACCGGCACACTGCCCACGGCGTCGGCCCATGCCTGCGGGCCACCCCACTCGGAGACAAGGTCAGCGGCGTCCTGAGCAGACCGCGTGTCATTCCAGAGCAGTGCGGGGCGCACGACCTCGCCCGCACCATCGAGCGCGACCATCCCGTGCTGCTGGGCCGCGACCGACATGGCCTCGACGCCGTCGAGCAGACCGGAACTGGCCTGCTCCAGCGCGGACCACCAGTGATCGGGGTGTACCTCGGTGCCGTCCGGGTGAGCGGCACGGCCCTCGCGGACGAGGGCGCCCGACTCGGCATCGCGTACGACGACCTTGACGGACTGCGTGGAGGAGTCGACTCCTGCGACAAGCGGCATGGACAGACGCTACTCCCGGGCGCCCTTCTCGCGGTCGGCCAGGATCTGTACGTCGGCCTCGAGCGCATCGAGGGCGTCCCTGATGGCCTGGATGCGCAAGGCAGCATCGCCGGTCACCCCGGACTCCTGCGCCTCGCGCAGTGCCTCACGCTCCCGGGCACTCTCCATCGATCCGATGATGATGCCGATGAGCAGGTTGAAGATGACGAAGGCGGCGACCAGGACGTACGAGACGAAGTAGACCGTCGCCCACGGTGTCACCGTAAGCGCCTCCTCGAGGTACGTCGGGAAGTTCTCGAGGGTGAGCAGCACGAAGAGGGTGAGCATCGCGCGGGTGATGGTGCCCCACGACGCGGGAAGTGCTTCGCCGAACATCGTCCAGCCCACCATGCCGTAAACGAAGAGGATGAGGATGGTGAGCACGACGATGCTGCCCAGCGGAGGGATGGATCGCACGACGGTGGCGATGAGCACGCGGGCATCGGGCAGGAAGCGCAGCAGACGGGCGATGCGGCCGAGGCGCAGCAGACGCAGGAGGGTGGCGTTCTCGCGGACCCCAGGGATCCAGACCCCGCCGATGACGATGAGGTCGAAGATGTTCCAGCCGCTCTTGAAGAAGTCCTGGGGCCGCCTGCCGTACGACGCGAAGCGCAGGACGAGCTCGACGACGAAGATCGCGTAACAGACTTCATTGGCAAGGATGAGCTGGTCGCCGTACGACTGCATGACGGTCGGGAAGGTCTCCAGGCCGAGGACGATCGCATTGACGACGATGACGCCGGCGATAACGAGATTGAAGGCGTCCGAGTCGACCAGCCTCGCGAGGCGGCCGGTGCGCTGCGCTGGGGAGCTCACGTGAGGGATGTTAGAGGTGAGCAGAGAGTTTCACTAGACCCGGAACTTGGCAGCCTCGAATCGTGCGACCGCTTCCTCAGGGCCCTCGACGTCGACGACACACTCGCGCCGGCCATAAAGACGCAGGACCAACTCCAGCGGCTCACCGATCAGCGTGACCGAAGGGGTCCCCGCCTTGGCGATGATCATCTCCCCCGTGTCGCTGCGGCGTAGCGCGACACCGACAGGGCTCGTACGCGCGAGGAGCCGGCCAGCGCGAGCGAGTCGCTGCCAGAGCACATCCTGCTCGGCGACCGAGAGGTCGCGCGGCGTCCATCCCGGATGTGCGCGGCGCACGTCTTCGTGGTGGATGGCGAACTCGAAGGGATCGGCGATGCCCTGGGCGCCCGGGAGACGGAAGGGCGACAGCAGCGGTGGCCCGGTGCGCACAGCACGCACGAGCTCGGCCCAGGGGCGGCGCGCAACCTTCGCCTGGACGGAGTCGGCGTAGCCCGAAAGCGGCGTGATGAGGATCCCGAGGGCCGCATCGGGCCGCGACTCGCGCACGATGAGGTGCGCGGCCAGATCGCGTGTTGTCCAGCCTCCGCACAGGGTCGCAGCGTCGGGGCCCACCTCAAGGAAGAGGTCGCAGAGTTCCTGGCGCTCCTGCCGGGCGACGTCGGTGGCCTTCACGTCGCAATCGTCGCACAGTTGAGGCAACACCCCGACGGCGCGCGAGATGAGGTCTAGCCTGGCCGCATGATCCCGGTCGCGCGCTCAGCCGCGCTCACATCCATCGTCGGTCTGATCCTCGCGTCCCTCGCTCTTCCAGCGTATGCGGGATCACCTGAGGACACGGGATCGATGGAACGACCGACGCTGCCCACACCGCCGCAGACCGTGAGCGTCATGCTCGAGCTCGACGCTGAGCCGGCAGCCGTCGCTTGGGCTTCGGCACCCACGACGCGTTCCAAGCAGGCGTCTGCCCGCGCCGCGATCGCGCGCGTCGAAGCTCTCTCCGCAGGGGTACGCCGCGCCGTCGGCAAGCGCAACATCATCTTCGAGGCCACCAACGTCTACGCCGGCGTCGCGGTGCGCGCGGACGCGAGCGACCTTGATCGGCTCGCAAGCATCCCCGGAGTCAAGGCCGTGCACCGACTCGTGCCCAAGGAGCGTGACAACTTCATCGCCGTCCCGCTCATCGCGGCACCCGCCGCATGGACGGGTGCGGCGGGCACCGGCGAGGGTGTGACGGTCGGGATCATGGATACCGGCATCGACTACACGCACGCCGACTTCGGTGGGCCTGGCACAGTCGCCGCCTATCAGGACGCACTCGCCGCCAAGGACGCGGGACAGTCCCCGGTCTACCCCGATCCGGCCAAGGTCGCAGGAGGCTACGACTTCGCGGGCAATGCCTACGACGCGGGCACCTCTGAGCGCGCCGTACCGCAGCCCGACGACAACCCGCTGGACTGCGGGGGCCACGGCACTCACGTGGCGGGCACGACCGGCGGCTACGGCGTCGCAGCCGACGGCTCGACCTACCGCGGCCCCTGGGATGAATCGACCCCCTTCGCGACGATGGGGATCGGTCCCGGTGTGGCGCCCAAGGCCACGCTCTACGCCATCAAGGTCTTCGGCTGCGAGGGGTCCACCAACCTGGTGGTCGAAGGACTCGACTGGGCCATGGATCCCAACGGCGACGGCGACTTCTCCGACCATCTGGATGTCGTCAATATGTCCCTGGGCTCGCCGTACGGATCTGCGCAGGATCCGGATTCCGTCGCGACCAACAACGCGGTTGAGGCAGGCATCTCCGTCATCGCGTCGGCCGGCAACTCCGGGGATACGTACGAGATCACCGGCTCCCCCGGCGTCGCGACCAAGGCACTGTCCGTAGCGGCCAGCGAGGACAACGGGCAGATCAC
>Ga0129336_10002600_pt1 | contig 11124 bp, 7 predicted proteins | sample CPB6_02_DNA_FD_96878 | JGI IMG/M metagenome (GOLD analysis project Ga0129336, IMG submission 96878) | Freshwater to marine salinity gradient microbial communities from Chesapeake Bay, USA - CPBay_Sum_0.6_0.2_DNA | ecosystem: Environmental > Aquatic > Marine > Coastal | place: USA: Chesapeake Bay...
AAGAAAAAGCTGGGATGAACGGATCTACTCGATCCCATTAGTGATCAATCTACTGCGCTCCGGCCGATGATCGGTAAAGTAGACTGGGCCCGCGTGGAGTCGAACCAAGGACCAAGGGATTATGAGAAGACAGGACTTACTCAATCCCATTGACCATCAATCACTTACGCACTCCGAAATTCCGTGTGTAAGAGAATGTGTATGTAACAATCGTGTTTTTGACATGTTTTTCAGGGAATTTTGACACTCTTCAGCTATACGTCAAATAGCAGCTCCCCCTACGTCGAGGTAAGAGATAAGCAGTTTTCTTTGTTCAAGAGACAACCCGTCAAAATGCACAATTTACATGGAGTCTTACGAGATGTTTCAACATAAGACATCTCTACGCGCTGATGTTATTTTTTCCGATGCGCCACCAGCGTCGATGCCAAACATAGCGATCTCTTCTCAGTGGAGCCAAGCTCAAGTCAACAGTTCCCATCGCTTTTTTGCGAAATGGCAAGCCAACGAACGGCGGGATAAAGTTAGGGTTTACGAGACTTCACTACTCCTGCGGTCTTTGTGAGCTCAGAGGTGAAAATGCAGAACTATAAAGCTATTGCGCTCAAGACCGTGGGGGGAGTGGCAATCCCTGCAAGCATCTGGGTCACGACCGGTGACAACTCCTGGATGCTAGATGTGAACTCGGCGATCCTAGTATTCATTCCAGCATTCGTAGGTGCGATTTGCCTTCATTTCGGCTTCGGTCAGCACTGGGCAAGGACACTTTTGGTGCTCGGCGTGCCGCTCGGGTTGCTGAGCACCTCGATCGGCTTAGTACAAATCGTCACGAATATCACGGACGTTGGGGCCGCAGGACCTGCGATGGCGGTTTGCTTGATAACCCTATTGTATGGCGGCCTCGTGTCCGCGATCGGCTTTGCTGCCCACAATAGCGAAAACTTAACTCCTCACCGAGCTGGCTCAGTCGTATGGTGGGCTCTGCCGATGGTGCTCATAGCGATCTTAGCTGCTTGGGCATCCTGGGCGTCTTGGACGCCGCATTTCTTGCGCGGTGATGTACTTGTCGTAACCCTCGCCTCAATCGTCACTTTTATGTCCTTTAGAAGAAACAGTCCTTCAATCACCCGATGGGCGGAAGCAACACTTTTCTCATCAATCATTTGTGTGGGTCTTGGCGTCCTGCGATGGTTTGGCAATACCAATTACATCGACGGCAATATTGATTTCGACGCCCTAACATTCGCGATAGTGGGCGTTCTGTACGGGTGTACGCTCTATATCGGCGCCTACTTTTACTCGTTTCGATACGGCCAATCAGATTTCGGCGATGCGCCGCGTATGAACTGGCATTTTCTCGAAATAAACGCTTTTTTATACTTCCTCACGATCGCGCCGATATCGCTGCCAGAGTCTTTGCTGAAAGCCGAAACCGGCAAGTACGCAGCAACACAACAAAAGGAACTCTCAGAGCAAATTAGTGCGCTCGAGGCTGAGGTCAAGCGGCTTTCCGGGAAGTGATAGACCAACAAGTCGAAAAGACTGTTTGACGAGAACGTTTTAGCTAGTGTTGCCCGACGTTTTTAGTTGGAGCGTCGCTTGTCAAGACTGGGCCCGCTTGGATTCGAACCAAGGACCAAGGGATTATGAGAAGATAGGACCAACTCAATCCCATTGGCCATCAATCACTTATACGCTCGTAAATTATGCTCGTGTTACCGGATAAAGAACTCTATTTGATAAAGTGACGAGATGGCTCAGTAGCCGATTAGCAGGACTGCGCTAGAAGACGAGCGGCGGCACCGCGTAACGAGGCAGCATCGTCGGTGATCAGGGAAACCGGAATCTCCCTCATCAATGGCGAGAAACGGCCTTTTTCTGTAAATCGCTCCATGAAGCCACCCAATAACAACCGATCCGGTAGTCGCGGCAGAATGCCTCCAGCGAGAAATACGCCACGAAAGCCGCCAAACATTAGTACAGCGTCACCAGCGAAGTGTCCGAGTATTCGTAAAAACCTATCTATTGCCCAGTCGGCTGCAGCGTCTTGTCCAGTAGAAGCAAAATGAACGATATCCGCAGCCGTTGCGACATGATTACCCTCGATGTGCCGCCCAAGACGTTGGCATTGAAAGGCGTACAACCTTTCGATCCCCGGGCCACTGAGTATTCTTTCATAGGACACTCGCGCGAAGTCTTGTGAAATGAAATCAAGCAGCTCTCGCTCGTCTTGATCTGTCGGTGCGAACGAGACGTGACCCCCTTCGCTCGGCACGATAATGCCCGTATCACAATGGCGAACGGCTACGCCCAAGCCAGTTCCGGGGCCAAGAACCACCTCAGTCCCTCTTTCAGAGCCACGACCTACTTGAATAGTCGAGAGAGAGCTACTGGGTAGTCTGTCCAAAGAAAAACCGAGCGCCTCAAAGTCGTTCAGCACTCGGAGATGGCGGAAGCCGAATTGCTCTTGAATCTCTGTGATCGAAAAACGCCATGGCGAGTTCGTGAACTGAACCTGTTGACCAACCACGGCTGACGCGACTGCGAGGCTGGCACCGTTCAAGTCAGCCCCGGTCAATTGCCGACTTGCCAGATACGCCGCCATCGCGGCGTCAAACGCACCGTAATCGCAGACCCCGCGTGTTTCTCGGTCGATGACCTCGCCTTTATTGGGAGCATCTAGAGGGTATCGATACAACGCAAACCGTGCGTTCGTTCCGCCGACGTCACCAACTAGTACTGTCCCAAAATTATCCGAGGCGCTCTTGGATGTCGAAGGCTGGACCATTTCAAGGACGCGTGTTTTCGAAATACTCATAAATGTTTTACGACGACAGAGGAACTGCCGTCGACTGCCGATGAATCAGCTTTGCTGCAATTTTTTCTACGCGCGAGGCATCATGAGGCTCCCTGCCAGAAACGATCTCCATAAGTATTTCAGTCGCTCGCGAAGCCATTTCCTTGATTGGCTGACCGACCGTTGTCAGCGTCGGCCAAAGCTGCGTGGCCAACGGAATGTCATCAAATCCGACCAAAGATAAATCACGCGGCACACTTAGATGATGATCGTGGGCGATGGTTAGCACACCTGCCGCCATTTCATCGTTGGCGGCGAATATTGCTGTGGGCTTGTTTGGAAGACTCAATAGTTTTTCCGCTGCTTCGATTCCACAAGTAAAGGAGTTGAACCCAGTGGCGATTAGCTCCGGCTCAATCGCAATTCCAGCTTCAGTCATCGCACGCAGGAAACCTGCGGTTCGCTGCTGCACTGCCAGATGTGCCGGATGGCCAGAAATGAAGGCAATTCGGCGGTGGCCAAGACTCAGCAGATGATTTGTCATTTCAAACGAAGAGCCCTCGTCGTTTGTTACTACACTGGGGAATATCGGAGCAGCCGTTCCGGGTGCGATCAAAGTAGTCGGGACTCCCTCGTCCGCAAGCGCCGTAACAATCGTGGCGTTGTCACATAACGGCGGCGTCAAGATGACCCCATCGAATCTAGCTTGGTGATAGAGAGAAATCACTTCTCGCGCTAGTTCGTAGCCGGGCGAACTGCGGGGGTGAACAATCAAATCGTACCCGTGCTTCTCACATGCCGACAGGACGCCCGTCTGGACGTTAGCGACATAGTGGGCGCACGGATTGTCGTAGAGCAGGCTGATGGTGAATGCTTTTCGACTCGCAAGACTTTTGGCCGCTCGACTCGGTCGGAATTTCAGTCTTCCGATTGCTTTTTCCACTTTATCCCGAGTTGCAGCACTAACATTTGGCTCGTCGTTGATGACGCGCGACACCGTTTTTATCGATACACGCGCCAGCGCCGCGACATCTTCAATCGTGACTCGATCGCTCACGACTGGTCACCGACTCGTACACGATACGGTCGCCGTTTCGGCCGCATTCGGAAGCAATCGTATGTTAGAGATCGCCATAGAGAGTCGACCGTCCGTCGAAAGCAACGGAATGGTGGTCACTTTACTCGGGTCTAAGCCAGATTTCACAAAACAACTCAGATCGATCGAGAATCGCACCCATTCGTCGGGAGGCGCCTTACGTAAAGCAGGGGTGATATTGGCCTCTGCGCCACACGGATAAACGCAATGGGTACGCATCGTCACAGCCCGCGTCGGCGGACGCTGCACTTTTACATCAAGTGCTAAGGCGGCACCCCTCGAGATCCATTCGCGCAAATCTCGTGGCGTTGTGGTCTCAAAGTAAACGATACCCTCTCCACGGCCATTCCACTCTAACTGCCTAGAATCACCCTGTCGTAGCCGATCGATGGTGCGTACCGTTAACACTCCATCGCTAGAGGTCGCATCTTGTCCCGCCGCGGGGACACGCCAATTTCCCCTATCACCGACGAACATTTGATTCGGAGCGACGGCGCGACGGTCGAAGATACGCAACAGCCGATTATCGTCCTCCGTCCCAACAGGAGGCTCGGGAAGCACGGGAATGTTTCCGCTAGCCCCGCTCGCGTAGGTCAATCCCCAGTCGAGAGGTAGTGGCCGCTGACGGGGTTTTTGCTCGTCATCCCTTATCGAAAGGTCGTCAAGCGGCCACTCGAAAGGCAGTCGACCTTGAAAATCAAACGCCGGAACTCCGTTAGCCGCTCCTACCAGCACATCTGCAACGCCGGCTCCCTCTGAACCTGGCAGCCAAGCTGCTACGAACGCATCCGACGCATTGATCAAGGTATTGACGATCCGCGGTCGCCCACTGACGAATACCGTAATGATCGGTATACCCCTCGCACGCGACATCGTGATCGCATCGCGGGTGACCGCATCGAGTGGATAATTGAGGGACTCTAAGTCTCCCTCACCTTCTGCGTATGGCTCCTCACCGACCACGATCAGAATGGCATCAGGTTTAGGCGCATCTTCGGCAGGTAAACCTAGGACAGCGCTCCCGCCATGCTGCGACAGTGCATTACGAATGCCTTCAAAAATACTGGTCGCCCCTGGGAAATCAGCCGGTTCATTTCCACTGCCTTGCCAAGTCAAGGTCCAGCCGCCTGATTGACGACCAACATCGTTCGCCGCCGCGCCCACCACAGCCACTCGCGCTGTAGGCGCGAGCGGCAAAGCCTTATTCGCATTCTTGATTAAGACCAAAGATTTTCGAACGGCTTCTCGCGCTAACGCGCGGTGTTCGGGAGAACCAATCACTCTCGTTTCCGCTAACGCACCACTGCCACCTGAGCGCGACGAGGAATCGAGCATGCCGTAGCGTGCCTTAACTCGTAAAATCCGGGTTACGGCATCATCGATCCGCGCCATCGGAATAGTACCCGCTCTTGTTTGCGCGACGATGTTGCTATGCAGCTCTCGCCAATCTTCCGGCACCATGATCATATCGATGCCGGCATTCACCGCTTGAGGACAACTCGAGTTGGTGCAGCCTGGAATCTGTCCAATTCCGTTCCAATCGCTCACTACGATGCCATCAAATCCGAGCCGATCTTTGAGTACATCCGTTAATAACCGACGATGCCCGTGGAGTTTTTTTCCATTCACGCTACTAAAAGAAACCATGATCGTTTGAACGCCTGCTTCGATAGCGGCGTAATAACCCGGGGCGTGAATACGTGCCAAATCTGCGTCATCGAGCTTTGTATCACCCTGATCGATACCCAAATCGGTTCCGCCATCTCCGATGAAGTGCTTCGCGGTCCCAACGACGCGGTCAGAAGCTAAAAAATCGGATGATCGAGGCGATCCTTGCAACCCAACCACATGCTCGAATGCAAATTTGCGAACTAACTCGTAGTCCGAAGAGTAGCTCTCATAGGTACGGCCCCAGCGGGCATCGCGCGCTACAGCGACGGTAGGCGCAAATGTCCAATGTAATCCGGTAGCGCGCACCTCGCGGGCCGTTGCCTCGGCAATCCGACCGATCAGCGCAAAATCCCTACTCGCACCGAGCCCAATATTGTGTGGAAAAATCGTCGCGCCGAAGACGTTATTGTGACCATGGACAGCGTCCGTTCCCCAGAGCAGCGGAACAGCAACACCTGAGCGAGACCGCATCGCAGAATCGAATTCACCGGCAAGCTCTCGCCACCGCTCAGGTGCAGCGCGCTTATCTTTACCGGGGACGCTGCCGCCACCATTGAGAATCGAGCCAAGACCGTATCTCGCTGCTTCAGACGGAGTTACAAACTGAATCTCCGCCTGAATCATTTGACCGACCTTCTCGTCGAGCGTCATCGACGATAAGACGGCGGCAACACGAGCCTCAAGTGCCGGATCTTTCGAAACGCCGGAAACAGCCGCTGGCCAGCTCGAAAGATCAGCTTCTTTCGCCGACGTCATTGACGCCGACGAAAGAAGCCATGCTGTACCTAAGACCGCTAGAACGTGGTGAGACAGCGGTTTCACGTGATGACCCAGAACCCTCTTACATGGAAATCAAAAATCCTTACGAATTTTTATCCCATAAGTCCGCGGCGGGAAGAAGCTGGCACGAAGGTAGCCCGGGCCACCATCGCTCCAGTTGCGGATCAATTCGTCGGTCGCATTGTAGACGTACAGTTCCGCACCCCACTTAGCGCGCTCATTAATGAGCCGGAGCGCCGCGTTGACTGAGGTAAATGCCTTTTGTCCAGTATGGAAGGCTCCCTCATCGAAATTGTTATCGCTGAAGAACATTTCGCTCTGCCAATGTGCCGATACATAGGGGCTTAAGCGCAAGCCCTTAGACAAACTCCAGTTATGCTCGACACTAACCGTCGCCGAATAATCAGGAGCCCACGGCAGCTTGTTGCCAGAAAAATCGGTCGGTCGACGCAAAGAATTGTCGCCACGAACTTGGCTCGGATCCTCAGCCGGGCAGCGGCTCAATCCGAGATAGGCACGCTCGAAGCAGAACCAACCGTCATCTGCACCCGGCAGGTTCGTAATCTTCGCATCGAGCCAGGTCGCCCAGCCAACGATTCGACCGCCTTCCCAGGCCAGCCAATCGAACTCGACCTCGATACCATTGATCTCTGCCTCTGCGATGTTATTTGTCAGCAAGGTACCGATATCGCGGTTGCTGCTGGCAGATTTTCCGACCACAGCCCAGAGGGTGCGCTGCATATCGTCGTACTTGGTATGGAAGGCGTTACCTAAAAGATTCAACTTCCCATCCAGTAAACGCGCCTTGAAGCCGATCTCAAAGTTAGTCGCCTCTTCTGGATCGTAGGGGAACGCGGTTACATTACCGCACTCACAGGTATCGACCTTGTCGCCGAAACCGCCAGCCTTGAAACCGGTTGCGATGCTACCGTAGACAAACCATCGATCATTCAATTCGTGATCAAATCCGACCTTCCACGTGCCCTTACTCCACTTCGCAGCGTACGTGTTGTCAGTGCCAGGGATTCGATCAGGGAAGTCCTCAGCAAGAGATCCCATGGAATTGTTGAGTGCGTTGGACTGATACATCGCGCCCGATGTCGCCCAATTCGGAACGATGCCGAGCAAGTCCCAGCTCTCGTGCCAGAACGTATTGTTCGGGTCCCACGTCGCCGGATTCACCCAGTAACCAATCGAGACGTGGTTTGAGCCGCCCTTATCGCTCTTTTCGTCCCACGTGTATCGATAGCCCATAGTCAGGTTGGTGCGATCAGATAACGCGTAGTCGATCTGTCCGAAGAGCGCCTTCGACTCCACCTCACGATCGGGCTGTACGAACGACTGTCCCAATGGACGTGGGGAGCCACAGCACCAGGGGATCTCGACGTCGAACCGGATGGAGTTTTGCTCAGACAGGTAAAATGCTCCGGCGACCCAGTTAAGTGGCCCCTCTCCCTGCGACTTAAATTGCAATTCCGAAACCCACGATTCGTAGTCGGACCAACGAGTAGTTAGCTGTAGATCCTCGAACGGCATCAGGGCATACGGAGCGAATCCGGCATCGACGATGGCCTGTGCGTTTCGGATTAAAAGACCGCCACCGCAGCAAAGACGGTTGATGCCATATGCAGGGTGATCAGGATCAGCGAAAAAGCCGCCGTCGCCGTCATAGGCTTGGTAGCGCTTTTCTTGTGAGCGAGCAATCCGGTGCTCCATCACGATAGAGTCGTTGATCGAATATACGAACTCGGATCGCAGTGAGTCGATAGTCATGTCGAGCTCACCAGGAACGTTTACCGATGCATACCACTGGGGGTGATCGCACGCGAAGAAAGTGCCAGCCGCCTTCTCGCAGTCTTTCAAAGAAATAGAACCTGCGCCCTGATCGTTGTAATGCTCATAGCTCAGCAACCAGTCTGCTTTCTCCGATGGAGTCCATCGTGCGCTAAGGCGGGCAGACCAGCGATTTGAGTTGCCATAAGCGTCGGAAGCATCGACCGGCCGATTACGTCGCTGATCCGTGTTTGGGATCCCGTCTGTCGGTACATCGAACTCGCCCGTTGTCCGACCGTCGCCATCAGTGTCCCAAGCTAAGTCGAACTTATCCATCTGCTGATCGATGTAGCTATCGGTCTTATCGATCATGTATGCGGCACGTATTCCGAAGGAATCTCCCAGCGGAATATTCAACCAGCCGCGAGCGAGTCGGTGCCGATAGTTTCCAAGCTCTACCTCTGCATTACCTGAGAGCGAGTCAAAGTTCGGTCTTGCAGTGATGACATTAATTGCACCAGCGGTCGAGTTTCGACCAAAGAGCGTCCCCTGCGGACCGCGAAGAATTTCAATTCGCTCCACGTCGTGCATCAGTGCCATTCCGCTTTGCGGACGAGGCGAATACATACCATCAACATGAATACCAACCGTGGGATCGCCCAATTCGGTGAAGTTATTCGATGTGATGCCTCGTACGGTTATCTGCACGCCCGAATCAGACGGCGAGAAGCCGATCTGCATATTCGGAACCAGCGCGCCCAAATCGCGGACGTCTTGAACACCGTCGCGCGCGAGCTGCTCTTGATTGAACGCCGACACTGCAACCGGCGTTGTCATCAACACAGTTTTTTTCTTGGTAGCGGTTACCACCACCTCGACAAGTTGATCGACTCCCGCGTTGCTGGCGGACTGAGAGAAAGCATCCAGTGAAGATACGACGGTCAGCGGTATCGCCATGACCATCCCGAAAACGAAATTTTTGTGACCCATGACTCCCCCCGGGGTTTTGGATAGCCTTGTTCTACCGACGAGTGACAGCGTTGTCAATTCCAGTAAAAAACGCTCACCATCTACCTTAGAATTCGAACTGGCGTGACTTATTATATTTTAAGTTATTGATTTATAGAGCTTTATAGCTAATCATCAGCAAGCTGAGAAATATTGGGCAAAACGGCTGAATTGATAGCGGTGTCAATTCGGCTTACCCGAGCTATCACCATGGGGGTCAATCTCGTGCCTAGTCCTAACTATACGATCGATACAACACGAAACACGGCGGGCGATCCTCAGACTGGCAGCAGTCATCCGGGCTACCTGCCAGCCTTCGTGATGGCGCTCTTTTTCATCTTCGGCGGCATTACCTCGCTCAACGACGTGATCATCCCCAAGCTAAAGGAGCTGTTCACACTCAATTACACCCAAGCGATGTTGATCCAGTTCTGCTTCTTCACTGCGTACGCGGTCATCGGCTTGCCAGGCGCGAGAATCGTGAAGAGGGTTGGTTATATGCGCGGCGCCGTCGTCGGGCTGACGACAATGATGGTTGGGTGTCTGCTCTTTATCCCGGCCTCCACATACGCTCGCTACGAGTTATTTCTATTTGCGCTATTCGTGCTCGCAAGTGGCGTCGTTATCGTACAAGTGGTGGCAAATCCGTTGATCTCGCTACTCGGGCCAGCCCAGACGGCACATAGCAGACTCACATTCGCTCAAGCTTTCAATTCCCTTGGAACAACAATATTTCCAATAGTCGGATCTACCTTGATCTTGGGGAGTCTGACGAATACCAGCGCTGATCAACTCTCAGGTGATGCATTGCAGGCTTATCGCGTTGCAGAAGCCAGCGCTATTGTCGTGGGCTACTCCTCTTTAGCCCTAATCATCGCGGTGGTTGCGGCAACGGTATGGTGGTTTCGCGATGCACTCGCGAAAGAAACTCATGAGGAGAGCTCCCTTTTCGGCGGTATCGACCTGCTCAAACAGCCTCGCTTTCGATTTGGGGCGGCTTGCATTTTTTTCTATGTCGGCGCCGAAGTAGCGATTGGCTCTCTCATCGTCAACTTCTTGTCGCAAGAGCAAATCCTCGGAATCGATGAAAAGTCGGCCGGCAAACTAGTTGGTCTCTATTTTGGTGGCGCGATGATCGGTCGATTCGCCGGATCTGCATTACTGCGCATTGTGAGCCCAGGTAAGCTCCTTGCGGCCGCAGCCTCCGGCGCGATACTGCTACTGATGACGTCCATACTAACGACCGGCGAAATAGCAGGCTATTCGTTGCTAGCGATCGGCTTAATGAACTCAATCATGTTCCCGACAATTTTTGCGCTGGCCTGTGAGGGGCTAGGATCACGTCTGGCCGACGGCTCAGGCATTATCAACGTCGCTATCGTCGGGGGCGCCATAGTGCCCCTATTAACGGGCGTACTCGCAGATTTGAGCGGCAACTTAGCATCTGCATTTTCGCTACCTGCGCTTTGCTACGTGATGATTGCCGTGTTCGGTTGGTACGCAAGACGCCCGCGGGGCGTCATTGACAAATGACCGCCCAGCATTCCGGGTAATGCATCTTATGTCTCTGCGTGGCAAAGCTATCAACGGATGAAGCTGCCCGTCGGAACCGAGGTCTGACGAATAAGGCAATGGGTATCGGGCACCGTATAGGCTGCCATTCTGTCTTCGCTGGAAGACCGGACCCGCTTGGATTCGAACCAAGGACCAAGGGATTATGAGAAGACAGGACTAACTCAATCCCATTGGCCATCAATCGTCTACGTTTTCCTGAATCCCCTGTGCAAGAGAATGTGTATGTACCTATCGCGTTTTTGACGTGTTTAATGCTTCAAGTCATGAGATGTAGCTGTCCGCACTTCAAAGCATTAGGAAGTAATTTTTCATCCGTATTTAGCTAGCTATGAGTTTTGTCGCCCGCGCTGTCTCAATTCGCTTATCCACTATGACTGCGATCAAAGCAAGTAGCAGTGCGATTTCGTTGAAAAGACTATCAGTC
>Ga0129336_10002601_pt1 | contig 11121 bp, 11 predicted proteins | sample CPB6_02_DNA_FD_96878 | JGI IMG/M metagenome (GOLD analysis project Ga0129336, IMG submission 96878) | Freshwater to marine salinity gradient microbial communities from Chesapeake Bay, USA - CPBay_Sum_0.6_0.2_DNA | ecosystem: Environmental > Aquatic > Marine > Coastal | place: USA: Chesapeake...
TGCGCTACTGGGCCAACCGCAGATAGATATCTCTATCTATCTCGCGTCCCCAACGGGATTTGAACCCGTGTTACCGCCGTGAAAGGGCGATGTCCTAGGCCCCTAGACGATGGGGACTAGAGGGAAAGGTTAGTCTATAGTGGAGATCTGAATTTGGGAAACCTTTATGAGACGTCAAAATCCAGCCAAACTTTCTGAAATTGAGAAATGCACTTTCCATTAAATTGCCCTCGAACAAGCTACCTCTAGACTCCTCCAGTGAAGTCTACATATTTGACACAAAAAATATTGATTACTTCTTCAGGCCTTCAAATCTTGTTGTACGTGTTAAGTCTCCTCGGCGTTGGTTATCCGTTGATTGAGTTTTTATTTACCGGAAGAGGCGCTTTTGGAGACTTAGTGGATGGTTTAATACTTACACCTATTTACTATCACCCCGATTTAGGACAAGATTTAACGTTCTCTCAACCGAACTCTCCTACGACAGTACTCCTCTACACTATTTTCAGATTCTTTGCCCCAAGTTTGGCAGCAACAAATTGGTTAACAGTTAACTGGAATTCAATCTTTCTGCTGTTGACATCTTTCCTGTTGATTATTGCTTTCCTAGTAAGGAAAATCTCTGATACGAGATTAACTTCAATACTTTTAGTTTTTAGCTATCCAATGTTATTTCTCTTTGGTAGAGCCAATCCTGATATCTATTGTTTGATATTTTTTATCATGTTCATCATGAGTTTTGAAAAAGAAAAGTATGTTCTTTGTGCGCTTTTAATTGCAATTATCGGTGCAATTAAACTACCCTTTTTCTTTCTTTCCCTTGTTTTTATTTTTGTTAAAAAAATCAAAGTATTTGTGAGCTCAGTTGTTTTACTTCCAATATTCTTTTATTCACCTCTTTTGTTATTCGGCTATCCATTTTTCTCACAGATTACCTCAATTAGTAACGTCGCTAAGAACTATCATAGAGATTATGTCCTTGGTGAAGCTGGGAGTATGTTCAACAATAGTCTTTTTGGCTTACTAAAGATTATAAATTACATCTTTATGCAGAAGAAAGACCTTACCGCTGGGGACTTACTTATTGTTAACGAGAGATTAGTTGAATTACATAATTTCCTGGTTATTTTGACGCTCTTAGCATTTGCCATTTTCGTAATGAAACTTGAAGTTCTAAAAAGCAATGAAAAGTTAGATCGAAACCAACTCTTAAGAGTAATTTTAATTTTAATTTCTCTGTCTATATTGCTCCCATACGTTTCTGCTGAATATAGATTGTCACTTTTAGTACCACCAATAGCCGTTTTGATACGACGCAAAGAATTTGATACCGTTTCAGCAGTTTTAGTTGGATTTCTTTTTTTGCCAAAGAGCTTGTACGTAATCGGATTTGAAAACGAGTTTATGGGAACTCACTTTTTGAGTTCAGTTGTCAATCCTGTAATTTTGATTGTTTTGATAGTGCATCAGGCAAGACTCGTGTGGATTTCAAAGCCTAAAGCAATAAGGCAAGTTAAGAAAGGAATAAATTGATGGAAAAGTTGCTTATATTGCCTTTCTACAATGAAGAGTTGAGGCTCAACATAAATTTGATTGAGGAGTTGATCAAGGCGTGGGATGGAAGGTTAATCTTTGTCGATGACGGTAGCACCGACTCTACCTACAACCTCTTAAGTCAATTTAAGAATTCAAAATTGTCATTACTGAAGTTAGAGAAAAATGTTGGGAAGTCAGAGGCTCTTCGAAAAGCATTTGAGGGTCTGCGCAATGATTCATATGACGGCCTAGTTTTTGTGGCAGATTGTGATTTCAGTGTTTCAATATTCGAAATTATTGATTTTAGTGATTCGGTACTCAAGAATTACAAAGAGTATAGTGTACCTGAAGAGACATTTGTTATTTACAGTGCTTCGAGACTTCCACTCAGTACAGAAACTCGAGTTGAAGTTGAGAGACACAAGTTTAGAGATGTTATCGGTTTCTTGATAAGAAGCTATGTTAAATTGATTAGTTCTTGCCCTGCAAAAGATCCTCAAACTCCAATCAAGGGTTATTTGATGAATAATGCATTTTCCCGAATAATTTCGGAAAAGGCACACACGAGATGGTTTTTAGATATTGAATTTTTGCAGAGGGCGCGTAGTTTGAATTTAATGGTAGAGTGGCACGAACTGCAACTAATGAGATGGCGCGACGTGCCCACCAAGAATTATTCAGGTACGTTGGCCACTTATGTTTTGCTGGATATTTTCAAATTGTTTAAAATCCGGTTCTGATTAGGAAGTGAGTTTTGCAGGCATTTTAAATATAGGTATGCTTAAGGTTCACTAGGGCCTTTAGCTCAGTCGGCAGAGCAACGGACTTTTAATCCGTGGGTCGTCGGTTCGATCCCGACAGGGCCCACTGAGTTGGAAATTGCCATTGTGTTTGTCACACACATATTTCAGGTTGTTTTGAGTCGAAGTATTAAATTACATGCGGTTCTAGTGGATGATAGAGGTAAATTTATGAGAAGCTTCAGATATGAAAGTTGTGATTTTAGCTGGGGGACTTGGAACGCGTCTGCGAGAGGAAACTGAATTTATACCTAAGCCCATGGTTCGGGTGGGCGAACGTCCAATTCTTTGGCACATTATGAAGAATTATCATTCATTTGGACATTCTGACTTTGTGATTTGTGCTGGCTATAAAGGTGAAACGATAAAAGAGTATTTTCGTGAATTTGAAAGCGAGGTATCTGATTTTACCGTCACTCTCGGCAAGAATTTCTCTATCGAATTCCATGATACTTTCTCAGAGGAGGGCTGGAAGGTCACTGTTTGTGACACAGGTTTAAATACCATGACCGGAGGCAGGCTCTTCAAAGCAAGGAAATTCATCAAGGATGATTTATTCATGTGTACGTATGGCGATGGTTTAGCAAATGTTGATTTGGGTGCACTGGTTAGTTTTCATCAATCCCATGGCAAGATTGCAACAGTTACAGCTGTTCGGCCCGTTTCAAGGTTTGGAATCCTTGATCTAGAACCAAATGGTACTGTTGAATCATTCAGAGAAAAACCACAAGCAGATGGCTGGGTCAATGCTGGTTTCTTCATCTTTAGCAAGAAAATATTTGATTATCTTGATGAAAGCTCCGTCCTTGAAAATGAGCCAATTAGCTCATTAGCAAATGATGGTCAGTTGATGGCTTTCCGTCATGATGGATTCTGGCAGCCCATGGATACTTATCGAGAATTCACGATCTTGAATGAACTTTGGAACTCTAGTTCAGCTCCGTGGAAGACTTGGAAATAAATGAATAAGAGACTTGTCAGTTTAGTTATTCCCGCATATAACGAAGAAGAATGTGTGGATGAATTAGCCAGAAGAATAACCGAATTGATGTCTATTGAAAGAACTTACGATTTCGAGGTAGTTATAATTGAAAATGGATCGAAAGACACTACTTGGCCTAAGCTCCAACTCATAGCAAGGCAGGATTCAAGATTTAAAATTCTCAAGCTATCTCGCAATTTTCGCATGGACGGCGGATTAACTGCTGGACTTGATTTTGTGAATGGGGACGCTTGTGTACTGATGACTGCAGATTTACAGGATCCTCCTGAGATGATTTCTTCCTTCCTAAGAAAATGGGAAGAGGGCTGGGAAAACATATACGGTGTCGTTACGAAACGTGGAGGCACTGGACCTATTCGTCGAATAAATTCTAATCTTTTTTATTGGTTGGCGGGTAGATTGACGGAAGGTAAAATTCCCAAGAATGCTTCAGATTTTCGTTTGGTGGATAAAAAAGTGTACGAGACTGTTCGGCAAATGCAGGAGCGAAACAGATTTGTCAGGGGTCTTTTCGCTTGGGTCGGCTTTAAGTCCATCGGAATTCCGATGGAGAGACCTCCAAGATTTGGTGGTGCTTCAAATGCTCACACTTTCAAAGTGTTAGATTTGGCATTTAAAGGAATTTTCGCACATTCCTACAAGCCGCTAAGGCTTATCACCCTGTTTGGTATTTTCCTGTCCGCATTGTCTTTTCTCTCAATTATTCCACTCTTTGCATTATGGATTTTTCAAGGCGTTCCTTTTGCAGGCTTCGGAACTCTCGTGAGCTTATTCCTTCTTATACTGGGTTTTCTATCATTGATGCTCGGTATAGTTTCTGAATATGTAGGACTGATTTACGAAGAAGCCAAAGCTCGACCAAACTATATCGTTTCTGAGAAATTGAACTTTTAAATGAAACTGGTTGTCTTTGGAGCCAGCGGCACAATCGGAAGTGCGTTGACTAATTTGGTGCGCGAAAGACATATTGAGGTGCTTTCGCTATCAAGAACTATTGAAAAGAGAGGATTCTTGATCATCGATGAGAGCAAAGAGTGGCTGCGAGGAATTGAAGAATTCCAGGGCTCGGGAGAGAATGCTTCATTCGTTTTCTGCCAGGGCTTGAATTTGAATGATGACATTTATGAATTAGGAGAATTTCCCAAGGTTTTCAGTGCGAACGTCGGCTTTATTTTGGAAAGTGTCAGTAGCCTGCTCACCTCAGGAAATTTGAAATCGGGTTCAACCATAGTAATTGTCAGCAGCGTCTGGCAGGATTATTCAAGAACAAGAAAGTTATCGTATTCTGTCTCCAAATCGGCCTTAAGGGGTCTTATAAATTCTCTCGTCGCTGACTTGTCCTCAAGCAAGATAAGGATTAACGCGGTACTGCCAGGAGTTGTTGATAGCAAAATGACGAGAGAGAATTTGAGTAAAGCACAAATAAAGAACATAGAAATGCAAACGCCGTCGGGCTCTCTTGTTACAGCAAATCAGGTTGCGGAGGCAATTGTTTGGCTTACCTCTCCGAATTCTTCTGGAGTGAATGGACAATTCATAACTATTGATAACGGTTGGTCCAATGTCCGCACAATATAAAGCAGAAATAATCATACGGAGCGACTTAAGGGAATATGGAGTCGCATTTGGGAAGTTGTCAGATTTACCGCAACATCAGCATCAGATACTCGTAGTAGACGCAGCGGTACGAAATCACACAGCTATTGTTGAAAATAGATTCAACGGGGTAATACAGATAGATGCGGTGGAGATCAATAAGAGTTTGGAAAAATGCTCGGAACTCCTATTGGAGCTCTCTACCTTAGGGGCTAGGAAATCAACTCAGATTGTTGCGATTGGCGGAGGTGTAGTTCAGGATTTAATCACCTTTAGCGCATCAATCTATATGAGAGGCTTAAACTGGGTTTTCTTTCCAACCACACTAATGTCGATCATGGACTCCTGTATCGGGGGAAAGAGCAGTATCAATCTGAAAGGTAATAAGAATATCCTCGGGAATTTTTATCCCCCTAAACTCATAGTAATTGATACTGAATTTATTAATTCTCTAAGTCCGTCCGCAATCAGTTCTGGGATATCTGAAGGAATGAAGATAGTTTTTGCCAGAGGTGAAAATGAGTTCAAGTCATTCAAAGAGGCCGTCCAGGGATGGAGGAAAAATAGTGCTATTGCCCAATTAGAGAGAGCTATTAAATTAAGTTTAAATGCAAAAAAGTGGTTCATTGAAATTGATGAATTTGATCAACGTGAGCGTAAATTGCTAAACTTTGGGCATACGTTTGGGCATGCTCTTGAGGCCGCCACGGATTTCCAAGTCCCACATGGCATTGCGGTTCTGTATGGAATGCGAGCCGCGATTTACGAAGCGGGACGAGATGAAATATGCACCGAATTGATAAACCTTATTTCCGATGAACTTTCTTACTCAGGATTTTTAAGGAAAAGATTTTATTTGGTTGAACAGAAATTTAAAGACGCTATTGCTAGAGATAAGAAAAACTCTCATGTAGATCAAGTGTTGGTTTTACCAAACGAGAAAGGTGAACTTGAAGCTGTTACTCGTGAGCTATCCAAAAGAAACATTGATTCCTGTTGGAAATCAATAATAAAAGCATTGGATGAATCTGGAGCGGATTATGAAATACGCTGAATATTTCATTGACGAGCTCGTAAATTTGGGCTTTACCCATTGCTTCTATTTGAGCGGTGGTAATGCAATGCATTTATTGGAGGCTGCCCGCACTAAAATGGAATGTGTAGCAGTTACGCACGAAGTCAGTGCTGCGATAGCAGCTGAATATTTCAACGTTGCGAACAGAAATAACGGAAGACGAGCATTTGCGATGGTCACGGCAGGACCAGGCTTGACCAATTTAGTGACAGGAATTGCAGGTGCATGGCTAGAATCGCGTGAATTGTTAATTGTTGGCGGTCAGGCTCGAAGTAATTTCATATCACGGTCTACTGTTAGGCAAATTGGCCATCAGGAGATCGATGGTGTTTCAATTGTTGGGCCAATTACCAAGTTAGCAGTGAGAATTGAGAAACCGATTTCTGGTGAAGATATTTCTAGGATTGTACAGGTTTCTCGAAACGGTAGAAAAGGTCCAGTTTTCATTGAAGTTTGCTTAGATGTTTCACTAGTTGAAATTAACCCTGATCGAAAGAGTTTTAATTCAATACTTGAGAATATTCGATTGGAAGAGCCCACCAAAAAAGTCAATCCAGAAAATATAAGCGAGGTAGTGCGATTAATAAAGGAATCAACTAGACCTTTGATCTTGATAGGGGGCGGATTATCCTTCCGTGCTTTTGAGGAAAGTTATTCTGTATTGGAAAACTTAGGTATTCCAATTTGTACTACTTGGAATGCTGCAGATTACTTGGATTACGATTCCAATCTTTATGCTGGAAGACCAAATACTTATGGAATGCGTTGGGCCAATAGTGTAATTCAGCAATGTGATCTCTTAATCGCTATCGGTGCTCGATTAGGACTTCAACAAACAGGATTCAATTGGCAAAACTTTGCGCCCGAAGCTAAGGTTATTCAAATAGATATTGATGATAACGAATTGAAGAAGAATCGAGATTTGGTTGATATTGCGATCAAGAGCGACGCAGAGCAGTTTCTTAAAGGCTTAGTTTCAGGAATATCGGACGAGCATTTCCCGAGTTGGTCGCTTTGGAGAAAATTCGTATCTCAGTTAAAGAACTTGTTACCTGTTTCTGAAGTTGCAAACAGACTTTATCCAGGATATGTAAATCCATTTGATTTCTTAGTTGAAATTAGTGAATTAGTGACAGAGGATGATCTAGTTATTCCTTGTAGTAGCGGTGGGGCATACACCTCAGTCATGCAAGCATTCAAGCAAAAACGTGGAAATCTCCTGACGAACAATAAAGGTTTGGCGAGCATGGGATATGGCTTGGCGGGAGCGATTGGTAGCGCTGTAGCCAATCCAGAAAAGAAAGTTATCCTCTTTGAGGGCGATGGGGGTTTTGTCCAAAACTTACAGGAAATTGGTACGGTGGCAAACAGGAACCTGAATTTAAAGATGTTTATTTACGACAATGGAGGTTACGCATCCATCAGGATAAGTCAAAAGTCATATTTTTCGGGCAACTATTTAGGCTGTGATAGTCAAACTGGCATAGGTTTGCCAGATTGGATGAAAATATTCGGAGCTTGGGATATCAATGCCTATGAAATTACGGGCCGACTTGAAGAAAACAAAGATGCTTTTGATAGTTTCAACAAAACAGGTCCAAGTGCCTTTATTCTTAAGGTGCACAAAGAACAGCCATTCTTACCCAAAATCACGAGCTCAGTGCGCGAAAATGGAACAATTGAGTCCAATCCAATTCACTTAATGTACCCTCCGCTTGAAGACGATGTCGCGAATTTAGTCTTTAAATACCTCCCAGACAATCTGAGAAGATAAAATTGTCAATCTCTCGAAAATATACAATCACAGGCGCCTCAGGCTGGCTTGGTCGCGAATTCATATACTTTCTCTTTAATAATTCTTTAGTATCAAGCTTAGAAGAATTTCAGCTTTTTGCATCGAAGGATAAGAAATTGAATTTTGGGGAATTTGGGATTGCGCAAGCCAGAAGTCTTCTTGATACTCCCGAGAAAGAGGTTGAATCAACCGAATACTTTGTACATTTAGCATTCCTAACCAGAGATAAAATTCCACAATATGGACTAAATCGCTACATTGAGATAAATGAGGCTTTAACTGATAAGTCTATTTTCTTGATTTCTCAATGTAAGCCTAGATTCATAATAAATGTTTCTTCTGGCGCTGTTTTTGATTCAAAATCTAAAGAGCTAAGTATTGGATATGCAGGAAATCCATATGGATTCGGAAAATTAGGAGAAGAACGAAAGCTAATAGAAACTTCTCTCGAAATTAGTGCAAATATCATCATAGGTAGGTTATGGGGCTGCACAGGGAGGTATATGCCAATAAATCTTGCATATGCGATAAGCGATTTAATTTACTCAGCCTTAACAAAACGAGAAATGAATGTCAATTCTGCTCATCAAGTTTGGCGACGCTACGTCGATGCAGGAGAATTTATGTACTTATTGAGTCAGTTGGTCCGATCCGAATCATCACTTTTGCTTGACTCTGGAGGGGAAATAATTGAAATAGGTGAACTTGCCAGGCTTATTTCTGAGCAATTAGGGAAAATACAGCTCAACAGACCCCCCTTAGCACCTTCCAAGATAGATGACTATTATCCAAAAAGTAACGAATTCAACTTACAGGCGCAAAGATTGGGTGTGAATTTGGCAAACCTCGAAACTCAAGTGTCGCGAACAATCATGGGTCACCGTTCTCAGTTAGACTTTGGGTAAGTTGACTCGGTACTGAAACATAAAGGAAGTCCATGAACAAAACAGAACGTGAAATGGTCGAGATTCTTTCAAGGGGAAAAGATAAGTTCGGTATCGTGAGCGTCAAAGCCGAATTCGAGGCAGAAGGTACTCGTTTAGAGGAATTACTAAGACTCGTTGATATTGCTCGCGCAGCGGGGCTGCCCATTACTGTAAAAATTGGGGGCTGTGAAGCGATAAGGGACTTGCTTGAAGCGAAACAAATAGGCGTTCGATACATAGTCGCGCCGATGGTTGAATCCGCATATGCAGCCTCCAAATATGTTTTGGCTAAAAACATTGTTTACTCTTCTGATGAACAGAAGGACACCGATTTCCTCTTCAATATGGAAACAATTACTGGGTTCAACAATCGAGAAGGTTTGATAAAGGAGATATCTGTTCCGGGTGGCGCAGATGGGGTGGTCTTTGGTCGAGTGGACTTCGTTGGATCTATGGGGTGGAAGCGAGACACAATCAATCTGCAACAAACAACAGACTACGCGCTGGAAGTTGCTCGGCTCTGCAAGAATGCTAACAAGCAGTTGGTTATGGGTGGCGGAGTTTCGATTGAATCTATAGATGCTATTAGGCAAGTTCACTCAATTCATCTTGACAGATTTGAAACTAGAAAAGTCGTCTTCGGAGCCGATAGAGCGCTTGCATCGGATATAGAGGAAGGACTTCTTGATGCTGTCCACTTTGAGCTGCTTTGGCTTTTAAATAAACGCGATTATTACTCGGGTATCGCATCCGAAGACGCAAAGAGAATTGAGATGCTTGAGAAGAGATGGGAAGAATTGAAGTCTTGGCACAAGAGCGGTCGAAATAATAATTGATCTTGAATGAAAGAAAAGATTTCAAGTATTTCTACGTAGGAGCTTGGAATACTGTGTTTGGGCTCATGTCTTTCTTTCTGCTTCATAGATTATTTCATACGAGCGGTGGGTACTTGATTGCGATTACGCTTTCGTACGTGATTTCAATCGTTCAAAGTCATTTTGCTCAACGGCGATTTGTTTGGCAGAGTACTTCAAGATATGTGCCTGAGTTGATTAGATTTTTTTACGCATATTTAGCTCAGTATCTTCTCAATCTCATTGGGCTTTACTTTTGTGTTGAACTCTTGAATTTAGATGTCTTTGTTGCACAATTACTCTTATTGGTAATCTTGTCCTTCAGTTTCTTTTTTGTGAGTCAAATTCTCGTTTTCAAAGTAGGAGGAAAAAATGTTAACGCATAAAGATTGGAAAAAGAGAAATTGCCCAGTTTGTGAATCTAGCCAGATCTCTTCGAGTCCGGTATCTAGGTCATCGACACCAGCGGAACACTTGTCATATTCAGAAATTAAAGATAGTTTTGTGGGACTCAGGAGCCGACAAATTTTCTTTTCTTACTACCGTTGCCAATCTTGCTCGTTGCTTTATTGCCCATGGTACTTTGATAATCAACAATTAGCCCAACTCTATCGAGAAATGCCTGATAACCTGATGGGTGAGGACAAAACTACTATCTCTAAAACACAATCAGGTTATGTAAAATGGTTAGGAAGACATATTGTCAAAATTAAGAGTTATCTAGAAATTGGACCCGATATTGGACTTGTTGCAGCAAGTGTAGTTAATCACTTTCCCGTCACCAGAGCCTTGTTGGTTGAGCCAAACATCGCGGTTCATAAAGATCTCAGGTATTCCGTATCTAAAGTAGATTCAGTCCAAGTCGTACAGTATCTAAGCGAATCTTCTGAAAAGAATTTCGACTTGGTAGTAGGTGTTCATGTATTCGATCATCTGCTGAATCCTGTTGAAGAACTCCGACTAGTTGCATTGAAATCTAGTAATCATGCGAAGCTCTTGATTATTGTGCATAACGAAAAATCTCTTTTAAGACGAATTCTTTCCAAGAAGTGGCCACCATTTTGTCTTCAGCATCCACAGCTCTACAACCCTTCAACCCTGCAAAATCTCTTGTCAAAATCTGGTTGGCATCTAGAACAAAAAGCTCAATCAATTAACTGGTGGAGATTGGACCACTTTATCCAGATGGGGCTCAAAGTACTGGGGCTTCCTTCGGGTATTGGCCGAATGTTCCCAAATTTTGAAATACCTATGAGACTTGGCAACACAATTGCAATCGCATCCAGGATAGATGTCTGATTTATCCGTTTTGTCCACTCTCCGCGACAAATTACGCCCTCATTCGTAGAAGCGAGTAGAGGCGGCGACGGCTGACTCTGTAGTACAAAACCGGTATATAAATAAGGGGCTCTTAAAAGTGTCGCTACGCAAGAAATCTGCCTCCGCAGGTCTGAAAGTCTGGACCGTCGCGGAGCTTGGTGCTTTCTACACAGAGCACCGCAGCGAACTCGTTGCCCATGCCTCTCGTATCCTGAA
>Ga0129336_10002604_pt1 | contig 11117 bp, 18 predicted proteins | sample CPB6_02_DNA_FD_96878 | JGI IMG/M metagenome (GOLD analysis project Ga0129336, IMG submission 96878) | Freshwater to marine salinity gradient microbial communities from Chesapeake Bay, USA - CPBay_Sum_0.6_0.2_DNA | ecosystem: Environmental > Aquatic > Marine > Coastal | place: USA: Chesapeake...
GCGCATCCGGTCGTTGGTTCGTTGGCAGAGCACGAGGCGCTCTTCGAGTTCGGCGACGTTCTCGCGCTCGATGCGCAACTGCGTCTCCAGCTCCCGCACGCGTGCGATGAGCGCGGGCACGTCCTCGCGCGCGCAATTGAACGCCGCCTCCGCCCAGCAGTGAAACGTCGCCGCGTTCGCTCGGGCTTCGATTTCGTCAATTTTCATCGCCGACCATATTTCAGCTCAAAAAGAAAGTCTGTAAAAGCGTCCATAAGCGTCGGCCCTCTTCCGAGAATGCCAGGGATTTCCAAACAGGTTGCCGTTATATCGTGCTCGTCATTGTCATCGTCCAAAAACTCAACCGTCAGTTTCAGCATCGGCTTCGTGTCTTCACTCATGGTTTGCTCCAGTCCTTGTGCATCATGATCCACTTCGCTTGTTCGAGCGCACCGAGCTTCTCGGTTGTGCTCATGCCTCGACTTGTGGCGATCCTCGTTTCCGTACCGCGGAAGAGGAACACGATCGCGCCGTCGCACGTCGCGCTTTTGGCCTCTTCGATCGCTTCTTCCAGCGTTCGAACTACGTCTGCGTTCGATTTTGGAATGAGCTTCATGGCTCCTCCGGAATCGGCAGAGCGCGGATGGCTCCTTCCAGTCGTTGTGAGCCCATGCCGAGCCCGTCCTCGTGCGAAAGGTGCTTGACGCAATCCGCACACGCCTCCCGCATCGCCTCCGCCCCACGGCGGTAGGCTGCGTCCTGCTCGTCTAGCAAGGCACGGCACCATGCAATCAGGACGGGCGCGTACATACCGCCAACATGCGGGATGTTGCTGATGTGATTCTCGATCGCTTGCAGCTCTTCGCGCGTAATTTTCATGGCTCCTCCCACATCGGCGCGCACAGGCGGCGATAGGCGTCGCGGTACGCCTCCCGCGTCGCGCGCAGCTCCGCGCCTTGGTCTTCCACGCGCACGAGAAGCTCGTCGCGCTCGTCGGTGAGGCGCTCCACCTCGGCGCGCGATTCGCTCAAGCGGTCTTGAAGCATGTCCGCTTCGGCGCGCGCTTCGTCGCGCTCGCGCCTGTAACCGTCGCTCAGCTCCGCGAGAACCGAGAGCTTGTCGCGCTCGCGCGTAACCGCCTCCAAGAGAGCCTCGAGTTCTTCGATCGTCTTCATGCTCCGTGGCTCCTCAGATAAGAGACCTCGGCCTCGAACGCCTCGGCGGCGACCCTCCGCGCCGTCGCAAGGCGCTCGCCGAAGCCGGGGGCCTCGTAGTGCCACTCGGCGTGGTCGGCGTCGCCAAGGTGGCATACGAGGGCCGCAGCGGCGGCGCTACGAGCCGCACGGGCGATGCGCCCGCGCTTCGTGTCCTTGCGGAGCTGCTGGCCCCAGACGGGGCCGCAGGCGTCGTCGGCGAGTTGGTCGGCGATGGCGAAAGCCAGGATGCTCATCTTCGTTTCCTTTCTCAGTTCCCCGCCCATTCGGCGGCGTCGTCGCGAATCGCGTCGACGAGTGATGTTCTACGAAAGAAAAGAGGTCTCGTCTACCTCTTTTTGACGAAGGCTTCGATTTCTTCGCGCGCGTGGGAAAAACCACGGCAAACGAGCACCGTGTGCCCGATGCTCCGAAGGTAGGCGTGCCAGTCGCGCTGCTCGGCGGAGACGCTCCCGCCCTCGGCGCGCTTCATCTCAACCCACAGACACCACGCGGGCACGAAGAGATCCGGTACGCCAGCGCTGACGCCTTCGGCCTTTAGCCTCGCGCCGGTCGTCCTCGACCTTTGCGAGCCGTTCGGGATGGCGAAGATGCGCACGCCTCCGCGCGTCACAAGCCCGAACGTCTGCCGGAACCAGCGCACGAGGTTGCGCTGCTCCTCGTGCTCGGTGGGGACTCTCAGAATGGGATCAGCTGAAGCCATGCCGGGCACTCGTTTTCGGCTTCGGCGAACTCGCGCGGCGGGCTTTGCTCGAACAGTCTGCACTTTGCACCTTCTTCCCATTCGCCAAATCGGCTGACGTAGTTGTCACAGTTCACGCAGCAGCGCGGCGGGTTGTTCACAACCGAACGCCACTCTTGGATCGTCTTCAGCTTCACCATTCGCGCCTCTTCACTTTGAAGAACTTCCCATCGCGCTCGAACGTTACGAGACGTGGAGGTTTTGCGGCGGTTAGCTCTTCGGCAATATCTTCGAGCGCATCATTCGATGTAGCCAGAGCGGCGGAAAGCCCCGCGCTCTGTGCGATGCTCGCCAGCGTGCGGCGCGCTTTTTCGCCAGCATACCCAGGATGGTCGATCGTCAGATACTCGTCGATCGGCTTCTCGGAGAAGCTGCCGTAGTAACGGACGCGCAGCATCTCGAGGCCGTTCGACGCGCTGACGTGGCGTCGCCATTCCCACTCGGTGACGATGAGGTCGGAGCCGTCGCGGCCCATGATGTCGTCGTTCCGAAGCGCGAACTTCTTCTCAGGCGGCGGCGGGAACTCGAAGCCGCACGAGGGGCAGGTTCGGCACGTCGGGTGCACGAGCTCCCCGCACTCGTCGCACACTTTCACCGGCGCTTCGCCGTCGCCTTCGCCAGCCTTGTCCGGCGGCTGCACGGCGGTGATGGGGCCGTGCGTTGCGACGACGCCCGCGAAGTCGAGGACGAGACAATGGTCGGTGCGCGCCTTCGGGCGCAGCCCGCGGCCCGCCATCTGCACGTACAGGCTCGGCGAGAGCGTCGGGCGAAGCATGGCGATCAGGTCGATGTTCGGCGCATCGAACCCCGTCGTAAGGACGTTCGCGTTCGTGAGTGCGCGCAACTCGCCGCGTTTAAACGCCGCTAGGACGCGCTGGCGCTCGGCCTTCGGTGTCTCGCCCGTCACGCACGCAGCAGCGACGCCTTCGGCCTGTAGGGCGTCACAAACGTGCTTCGCGTGCTCGACGCCGCAGCAGAAGAAGAGCCACGAGCGGCGGTCGCCTGCGAGCGCGATCACCTCGCGCACGACGGCGGCGTTCTTGTCGGCGGTGTCGACGGCGGCCTGTAGCTCGCTCTCGATGTACTCGCCTCCACGCTTGTGCACGCCGGTCGTGTCGAGCTTCGCCTGCGTGACCTTCGAGCGTAGCGGGGCGAGGTGGCGCTTGTGCACGAGCTCCTCGATGCTCACCGGTTCGATGAGGTCGGCGAAGAGCGCGGGCTCGTCGGTGATGAGGCCGTGCCCGAGACGGTACGGCGTCGCGGTGAGCCCGACGACGCGCAGCTTGGGGTTGATGCGCACGAGGTCGGCGATGAACGTGCGATAGCCGCCCTCGTCCTTGTGCGAGACGAGATGGCACTCGTCGATGATGACGAGGTCGACGTGCCCGACTTCGGCGGCGCGCTTGCGAATGCTCTGAATGCCCGCGAAGGTGATGGGCTCGCCGAGCTCCTTCCGCCCGATGCTCGCCGAGTAGATGCCCATGGGCGCGCCAGGCCAGTGTTGCCTCATCTTCTCCGCGTTCTGCTCGATGAGCTCCTTAACGTGTGTGAGCATGAGCACGCGCGTCTCCGGCCAACTCGTGAGCGCGTCGCGGCATAGCGCGGCGACGATGTGCGACTTGCCCGCGCCAGTCGGGAGCACGAGGCACGGGTGCCCGGTCGGGTTCGCCTCGAACCAGGCGTAGAGCTGGTCGATGGCGCGTTGCTGGTAGTCTCGAAGGGAGACGGTCACGCGAGAATCCTCCCGCCGAACTTCGTGCGCAGCCGCACCACGTCGGGGTCGACACACGCCTGCGGGTTCGCGACGATCTCGGACGAGCTGAAGCCTCCGGGGCCGTTGACGACTTCGGTGCCGTCGATGACGAAGACGGGCGACCCGTTGTCGTTCATGTACGCCATGAGCCACGGCACCATGTCGAAGTGCAGCGCGTGGCACTCGTGCGCCTCGCGCATCCAGTCGGTCGGCATCACGTTGTCGCCGTGCCGCGCACACGTCCACGTCGACTCGGGCGTGGCGGTCGAGTGCGCGCATGTCCTGCAATTCACTTCGCGAACCACGCGAGAGCCGTGGCAAAGGTCGTGCGCTGAGCACCACTTGCACTCGTACCACGTTGGGTCAGTCGAGATCGGCGGCGGCATCTCGTCGGCGAGGGCGATGCGCTGCCCGCGCTCAATGGCGCGCTCTGCGTGCTCTCGGTCGTAGCGTACGCGCTCGGTGTAGATGCGATCGTCGTCTTTGCAGATCGCGACGTAGAGCGCGCGGTCGACGCCGGTGCCGCGCATGTAGATCTGCATCTGCGTAAAGTGCTTCGGCTGCGACTTCTCGACGCCCTCCTTCTCGACCGCCTCCCACGACTTCTTCGAGTGCGTCTTGATTTCGAGGACGTGCGCCTTCTTCGGGCTCTCCGGTACGCCTGCGGTGATGATGCCGTCGATGCTTCCCGAGACGTGCGAGCCGAACTCGACGCGCGTCTGGTCAGCGCCCGTCGCGCGCACCTTCATCCCGATTGCGCGGAGGTCGTCGACGACCGTCTCTTCTTCGCGGTGCCCGCGGCGGAAGACGCGCAGGATGCGCCCGGGGAACTGCTCGCGGAACGCCCACCGGAACGAGAGCCACAACTTCCGCTCGCACTTCTCTCCGAGCGTCGAGGCGCCCATGTGCGGGCGAAAGCGCTCCTTGTGCGCCGCGCGCTTCGCTTCGTGCGCCGCGTCGATGAGTGCGGCGATGGTGTTTTGAGCTTCTGGAATTCTCATCTGCCTTCTCGTGCTAGGTGAAACAGCGAGGACCGCCGTCGAACGCCTTCCGGCGGCGGCCCTCACCTTCTCAAAGGGTCACTTCGCCCACGGTGGCTTTGGCCCGGCCTTCGCCGGCGCGCCCTTCGCAGCAGCAGGAGCCGGCGTCGCCGAGCCCTCGAGGCTCTTGTGCCCCTGCACCTCGTTCTGCGCCTCGTACCCGTTACTTGCCTCGCGCACCTTCAGCTTGACGCTGACGTTGCAGCCGAGAAGCTGGTCGGTGTCGTTCACCCTCGCGAGGCCCACGCAGCGGCAAAGCTCGGCGAGCTGCTCTCGCCCGATCGACTCGGCCTTCGGGTTTTCGTTGCGCACGTTGTAGTTGCTCCAGACCTTGCGCCCCGCGCCGGTCGGCCCGCTGATGGTGTACTCGACGCGGAGGTACTGCCCCGTGCCGCTCTTGGTCTGCTTGACCTCGGCTCCGGTGATGGATGCGGTGTACCAGCCGGGCGCGAGGACCTCGAAGCTCTTCTCAGTTGCGGGAACGTCGGACGGGTTGAAATCGAATTGCATGTTTCAGGCTTCCTTCTTGTGGGGGGCAGTGATTGCGAACGACGGGCGACCCGGCGTCGTGGTGATGGCGCCGAGGAGCGGCGCGGTGATGGTCGGCGCTGCGCTTTTCCACGCAGCCGCGTTGATGTCGGCGGACCAGCGGAAGAGGCTCCCGAGGTGCTCGGAGAGGCCGTGTTCGGCGGCGAGTTCCTGAAGGCGCTCGGCGTCGACCTTGCGGTTCATCCGACCGACGACCTTGATCGCGTAGCCCTGCTCGGTCTTCGCGTTCGTGGTGCCCTCTTTGCCCTCTTCGAGCGCGAGGAGCTCCACGAGGCGGTCTTCGATCGTCCGTCGACGAGCGACCGCGATCGCCTCGTCGGCCTTTGCGTCGCACCACTGCGCGCTGAGGTCGTCGAGTTCTTGGCTCACGATGCACCTCCGATCTTGCGGATGACGGCGCCGAGGTCCGGGGCCTCCCACGCGTCAAGGCGACCGCTCCGATCCTTCGCCGTCCACAGCCCGTCCGGGTGCGCCATGAGTGCGCGTTGAGGCACGCCGTCGGCGTCCTTCTCCACGCGAAGCGCGAGCACCTCGTCGAAGAAATACGGCAATTGCTGCCCGGTCTTGTTGCCGGGCATCGACGGGGCGTAGAACACCTTGCCCATCTCGTCGGTGGACTTCTCGAGCTTCGCGCTCATGTAGACGTGGCGGCCGGGCAGGTCGCGGAAGGCGCGGATGAGATCCGTCATCTGCTCCTGCATCGCGCCGTACGCCTGCCTGGGATCCTTGGCTACCTTCTTCTCGAAGTTGAGGACGACCTCGGCGATCTCGCTGATGGAGTCGACCGCGACCGACTCGAAGCTGCGCGCCTCGTCGGAGCCCGCGAGCCAGGCGTAGGCGTCCTTGAGCTCCGTCATGTTACTCACCTCGACGTAAGGAAGATCCTCGCCGACGAGCGAGAGGAGCCCGGCTTCCGCGCTGATGATGATGGGGTTCGGGAGCGTGCGGATGAGGCTCGTCTTGCCTGCGCCAGCCGCGCCGAAGACGAGGAGCTTGACCCCGTTCGCGTGCGCTTCGCGGGTGCGTTTGATTGAGATTGCCATGTGATTGCTTTCTCCGTCGGTCGGGGAATCCGGTTGACGGGGAGCCCCGCCGACGCATCGAGCGTCGCGTGCCCTCATGGGGCGGGGCTAGATGGTTACGCTGCGCGGCAGGCGTCATCCAAAGCGGAGGACTCCTCGTTGCTCAGCGCGTAGTCGTCGCTCGACCACACCGATCGGCAGTCGCGGCACCGAAACAGGTTGTCGACCCCAGCCTCGTGACCGCCACGGCGTCCGCAATCGGGGCACTCGTAGCCCTGCTGAACGTGGCTCTTGCGGACGATGGCGTTGAATTTGGTTCGGTTCATCTTTGCCTTCTTTTGGTTTCGATCTTGGTGCACCGGCGGGGCATCGAGCCCCGCGTTCCCTCATGGGCGGTGCCGGGTGGCGGTCAGACCGCCCACTCGTAGATGTCGCTGTAGTCGACCGCACCGACGCGGTGCTCAAGGTCTTGCAGCGCGTCCTGCGCCTTGTTGAGACGATCCTCCGCGTTGTCGAGCACGTCCCGCGAGCAGAGCCCCTCTTCGAATCGCGCGGCCTTCTCGTGCATGTTCTGGAGCGCCTTCGCGAGACGAACGACGGTGGCGAGGTCGGAGCCGGTGAGCGAGGAGATCTTGATCATGTTCGTTTCCTTGTCGCCTCGGTCGGGTGATTCCGTTTGGGCGATGTGTTGTTTCTACGCGAGTGCGTTCCGGTTGTCGAAGACAATCGACATCGACGTGCGTTTTTTATTTCTTGCGCTGTAGACTGCGAACAGTGGTAGGATGCGCCGCAGGAGACTCGAACCATGCTGACGCTCGAAGAAATCAAGGAACGGCTTGCCGACCGGAGGCTCGACATCGTGGCCGAGGCAACGGGGCTTCACGTCAACTCGATCGCGCGCATCAGGAGCGGGGCGAACGCGAACCCGAAGCACGCGACGCTCGTCGCCCTCTCAAACTACCTCGAGGCCCGCAAGTGACCCCGCTCGAAGCAGCGCTCGCCTACGCAAGCTGGGGCTGGCCCGTCCTCCCCATCGTGCCGAACGGGAAGCTGCCCGCGACGCAACACGGCGTGAACGACGCGACGACGGACGAGGCGACGATTCGCCGATGGTTCGAGGGGCACGACGACCGAAATGTGGGCATCGCCTGCGGAGCGGCCTCGGGGCTCGTCGTCTTCGACATCGACCCGCGCAACGGCGGCGACGACTCGTGGGGCGCGTGGACGGACGAGCGGGGCGCGCAGCCCGACGGCGCCGTGCAGCTCACGGCGGGCGGTGGGCAGCACTACCTCGCCGCCTACGTCGAGGGCGTGAAGTCCTGCAAGCTGCGCGACGGCATCGACCTTCTTTCCGATGGCCGTTACTTCGTCGCCTTCCCTTCGCGCATCGAGGGTCGCGAGTACCGGTGGGAGCTCAGCTCCGACCCGTTCGAAGGCGTGGCCCCGATGGGCATCCCCGACCGCTGGCTCGAAGGCATCGAGGCGAAGCGCCGCCAGCCGGTCGCGCTCACCGGCGACGGCTCGCTCATCACGGGCAACCGGAACAACGGTCTTCACAGGCTCGCGGGGCTCATGCGCCGCTACGGCATGGGAGAGCCTGAAATCCTTGCAGCGCTCAGCGTGACGAACGAGACTCGTTGCGACGTTCCGCTTCCGGCCTCGGAGCTGCGCCAGCTCGTGCACTCGGCGTCGCGCTACGAGGTCGAACACGACGTGGCGGCGAACGCTGCGCTAAGCGCCGACGTGGCCGGGTTCCTCCCGCCCGCGCTGGAGAATGCGCCGTCCGACTACTTCCTCACGAGGGCGACGAGCTTCCTCTCGCAACCTGCGCCGCTCGAGTGGGCGGTGAAGAAGTGGATTCCGGCGAGCGGCACGACGATGGTCTTCGGCGAGAGCGGCGCGGGGAAGACGTTCGTAACGCTCGACATCGCGTGTAGCATCGCAGCGGGGCGCGAGTGGATGGGCCAGCGCACGAAGCCCGGCGTCGTCGTCTACCTCGCGGGCGAAGGCAACTACGGCATCCGGCAGCGCGTCGCCGCGTGGTGCCGTCACCACGGCGTCGAGAACCTCGACAACCTGCTCATCTCGAACAAGGGCATCGACCTCGACTCGGCCTCCGCTGCGGCGCAGATCATCGCGGCGGTGCGCGAGCTGACCGACGCCGACTCGGTGATCGTCGTCATCGACACCGTGAACAATCACATGTCCGGCGACGAGAACGCGGCGCGCGACGTTCGCAACTTCTTCAACGCGGCCAACGTTGTCGCGAGTGCGCTTCGCTCGGCCGTCGTGCTCAATCACCACGTCGGGCACGGCGAAGGGGCCAAGGGGCGCGCGCGCGGCAGCTCCGCGTTCAAGGCCAGCCTCGACGCTTCGATCATGGTCTCGAAGGCCGACGACGGCGCGATCGAGCTCTCCTGCGTGAAGATGAAGGACGCCGAGGCGCCGTCGCCGATGTTCGGTCGCCTCGAGCCCGTCGCGCTCGGGTGGGTCGACGAAGACGGAGAGGAGATCAAGGGGGCGGTGTTCGTGCGCGATGGCGACGCGCAACCGGCCCAAGGACGCGCGAAGAAGCCGAGCCCGACCGACAAGGCGCGGCGAACCTACGAGGCCGCGTGGTGGGCCGCTGGCGCGGAATTCCGAGACGGCCTTCCGTACCTCTCGCGCTCTGCTGCCGTCGCCTACCTCGTCGAGAACGGGATGCGCGAGAGCTCCGCGAAGCAGACGGTGAAGCCGAACGGGGGGAAGTTTGTTCAGCAGCTCCTCGAAGGCGGGGCAATCGAAGCGCACGAGCACGGGTGGCGGATGGTCGATGGCGAGCACGCAAACGCGTTGCGCATCGCGTCAAGAAAGTGATGGTAACGACGGTAACGAAACGTAACTTTCAGGTAATTCGTTACGTTGGCAAGGCATCGAATGGCGTAACGTAACGTAACCCCCTTCTTTAGAAGGGGTTACGCCGTTACGTCGAGATGCGGGCGCTACGGATACCTGCTACGAGTTTTGACGCAGCAGACAGAAGGCGAAAGAAAGATGAAATCAAAGGTAGGGAAAGAGATTACAGGAAAGGCGAACCCAGCCGACGAGATCGAGCGCTGGTCGCTCGACAAGCTCACGCCGTACGCGCGCAACAGCCGCACGCACTCCGACGAGCAAGTCGCGCAGCTCGCGGCGTCGATTCGCGAGTGGGGCTGGACGACGCCGGTGCTCGTCGACGAAGATGGCGGCATCATCGCGGGGCACGGTCGCGTGCTCGCAGCGCGCCAGCTCGGCATGGCGGAGGTGCCCGTCGTCGTCGCTCGTGGCTGGTCCGACGCGAAGCGACGCGCCTACGTCATCGCCGACAACAAGCTGGCCCTGAACGCCGGATGGGATGCCGAGATGCTCTCGCTCGAGCTTGGCGAGCTTGGCGAGCTTGGGTTTGACCTCGACCTGACCGGGTTCTCCGACGAGGAACTCGACGGCCTCACGCCGACCGAGGAACCGGCTGCGCTCACTGACCCCGACGAGACGCCCGAGGCGCCAGCCGTTCCGCGCAGCGTGCTCGGCGACGTGTGGATCTGCGGAAAGCATCGCGTGATGTGCGGCGACTCGACCAGCGTGGATGCGGTGGAGGCGCTGATGGCGGGAGAAAAAGCACAAACATTTTTTACAGACCCTCCGTACGGCGACAACGTTGGAGGGCTTGAAACAAAATCGGCAGCTGAACGACAACCAGGAAAAGGACTTGTCAAACGAGTGTCATTCATCGCAAACGATAAAGAAATCGACTGGCTTGAAGAAGTGTTTAACCTAGTTCCTGCTTTTCTTGAAGCAGACAACACGAAGATGGTCTTTTTCAAGTGGGATCGTTTTGGGCAGATAAAAGCGATGGCGTCGTCATTTGGTGAGCCATCTGCGTTATGCGTTTGGGATAGAGTCCGCAAGGCATCTGCGTTTTTTAGGTTTCAACCTCAGCACGAGCTTTGCTTGCACTGGGGAAACCAAGCTGACAAAAAAGAATCGTCAGACTTGTCGAACGTTTGGCGTGTTCCGAAAGAGCTTGAACTGAAAGAGCTTCATCCAACAGTTAAGCCAATGGCAATCATTGAGCCTGCGTTGAGAGTTACCACCGACAAAGGGAAAAGAGTTTTGGACCTTTTTGGAGGCTCAGGAACAACGCTGATCGCAGCAGAATCCTCAGGAAGAATTGCTAACCTGATGGAACTCGACCCCCGCTACGTGGACGTAATCGTCAAGCGGTGGCAGGATTACACGGGCAAGAAGGCAACTCGCGAGGCCGATGGCGTCGCTTTCGATGAGGTGGGCTGATGCCGGCAAGTTCAGATCAAGGAAAGAAGCGCGGTGGAATGCCGGCCTTCAAGCCGACTGACGCCGAGCGAAAGCGCGTCGAGACGCTCAGCGGCTACGGCCTTCCGTACGAGCAGATCGCGATTCTGGTGCGCGATGGCGGCATCGACGTGAACACGCTGATGAAGTACTTCAAGACGGAGCTGGTTGCAGGCAAGGCGAAGGCGAACGCCAAGGTCGGCGGCACGCTCTTCCAGAAGGCTACCGGCGGCGATACGGCCGCGATGATTTGGTGGTCGAAGACGCAGCTCCGTTGGGCCGAGACGCAGAAGCACGAGCTTTCGGGGCCGGACGGCGCTCCGATCGCCTTCGACCGCATCGAAAGGGTCATCGTTGACAAGGCCGACAAGTAAGCACCTGAGCAGTCGCCGAACGGATGCCCGTTCCTCGCGCCAGGATGCCTCTAAAACGCTCCGCATCGAGACACCGCGGTGGTTCATGCCTCTCCTCGCTCCGGCGCGTTATAAA
>Ga0129336_10002605_pt1 | contig 11114 bp, 5 predicted proteins | sample CPB6_02_DNA_FD_96878 | JGI IMG/M metagenome (GOLD analysis project Ga0129336, IMG submission 96878) | Freshwater to marine salinity gradient microbial communities from Chesapeake Bay, USA - CPBay_Sum_0.6_0.2_DNA | ecosystem: Environmental > Aquatic > Marine > Coastal | place: USA: Chesapeake Bay...
TCGCATATTCTCAGAAGACAAAGAATTCTGGGAAACGTGGCGCGATGAGCTATTGACACTTATTTACACAAAGTTTCGTGGTGATGAAGCAGCCAAAGTCCCTCCACCGATTGAATACGCAATGGTAATGGAATGGTGTAAATCAGTAGGGCTGACTTGGAATCCACAGGAGATCCTAGCTGCGACGAGTCTTGTTGCGAAAATCCGTGGTCAGCTTCGTCCTCTTCGTTTTGAACAGTATGATTTACACGAATTCACCATTGCGCCCTGTCGCTTTTCAGTGCCTACCGAGTTGCGAGGTGAGATTTTGAGAAGTTGGAGAGAAGTGAGTAATTTGGCCTTGTCTAATTTAGATATTTTGCCTGATCTTTGGCGTATCTCCACCCTTCAATTAGTTAATGAAGGGCGAAATGCGCCCTTGTATCGCGTGAATACTATGAATAGTTATTTGGAGGATGGAAACTTAGAGGAGTTCTTAGTGACATTAGAAACATCTTTAGAACAATGGATGAGTCAATATGATGACTGGCAAATTGGTTTAGAAATCCAATCGGAATGGACGCAACCCGAGACCATAGATATGGTGAGTGCGGGTGTCTTTTGGAAACTTGCGGGGGATGAAAAGGAAAGAATAAGTTCTGTAAAGCTCTTATTGTTAGCAATTACAGCAGGTTTCGCACAGAAGCAAGGAACCCCTGTTCATTCTATTGGTATGATCTATCCCTTAGAAGGACGATGTATAACTGTTCGTCTTCCTGAGAAATGGAGTGATTGTGTGGATCAAATTGTTCAACAATGTCTACACACGGCGTGATTTGGCCTTGCGTGTCTTCTTTCGTTTGCCTCCCTTTTGCGCATTTACATTGTTCTTTCCGTTATTCTTCGCATTTCCAGTAATATTTCCAGGGGAATTTTGAGTATTGACCGATGTTGAAGTATTCGCAGGAGATGGCGCATTAATGGTATTTGTTTCCTCCGTGGAAACATTGGTGGGATTGTTCACCGACGCATTGTTGTTATTTTTCGCATTGTTCTTAACAATATTGGTATTGTTTTTCGCATTGTTCTTAGCAGCATTCGCATTGTTTTTCTTCGTCTTGCACTTTGTTTCCACTGTTCTCGTAGCCAAACGAATTTCGGCTTTGAGTTTTCCAAGCGATTCATCGGATTCTAAGAGATCACCCGTGGTGATTCTATTCTGAACAGGTTGCGCCTTCTCTAAAAGTTCTTGAATGTGCTTCCGAATATCATCGCAATCACCTTTCTCAATGCTATTTTTAAGAGCATTGACAGAGGTTTGAAGTTCTGAAACACTGCTGTTTCCAGAATTTCCAGCGTTTGTATTCGCAGGCTTCGCAGCGTTTCCAGCGTTTGTATTGGCAGGCTTCGCAGCGTTTCCAGCGTTTGTATTGGCAGGCTTCGCAGCGTTTCCAGAGTTTTCACTCATTCTACTTTACGCCATTTTTTGTGCTTGGTTGGGTTTCAGTTGTTTCGTAGGGAATCCCTGATTATACCGCTGCTGTTTGGTCGCATTGTTGAAGAGACTTGTGGAGCGAGCCCAATTGGATTTGTCAGCTTCTAAGCGACAATCATAGGGACCCGCACGAAGAAGTGCCTGGGGCATCGCAAGTTCCTTCACCATATCTGTGGAAGGCTTTTCAACACGGTCAGGGACAAGGCGGTTCGGAACATACATATCTCCTCTCACATTGGGTTCATACTGAGAATTGTCGCAGGTTCCAAGAGGACGATCCAAGCGCCGTAAGAGAGATTCATTGTCAATCGCATTGGAATAGCGGGTCGGAGGATAGAATTCACCCCCTGAAGGAAAGACCATATCTGGAGGCGGAGCAGGAGCCTGTTCAGAGCTTTGCCCTGAATTCACATATTCAAGACAAACTTTGGCCCAAGGGCGAGGATCCAATGCCAAGGGAACAGGAGGACCCTGAGGGACAACACGGCGTAGAATAGCCGTAGGGTCCCAATGATAGGTTAAGCAAACAGGAGGGAAAAAAGGTTGAGTAGGACTCGCTCCGAAACTAGCTTTGTTCACAAGCGAATTTCCCAGTCTCGGTGTTGGATCTGTGGAAGAGAGTTCCATCTTCTATCCTTAGCGTGGAATAATCACAGGATTTTTACCTTTGATATTGACTGTGGGAACATCTTCTACCAACTGAATCGCAGCATTCCAATCGCATTCCGTATTCGTAATCAGGGTTCCTGCGGTATCAAACCACTGGAAGGTTAGCTTCTCCAACTTCAGAACAGGAGGATTAAAATAGACTGGATTTTGAATGATGGTTTGTGCGTAGCTGCCAAAGGTATTCAATAGCAACTTTCCATTGTAACCATTTACCTGTCCCGTGGAATCTGTGGTCTCCTTCAAGTTTTCTTTTCCACCGAAATCCATACGATTCATATCATATTGAACGTTCAATTTCAAATAGATGTAATCATCAAGAATCTTAAAGAAGGAAGGAGCTCTCTGAATGGTAGCATAAGGTGTATCCACTTTCGCATAACCCAAATTGTATCCTAGACCCCAATCATCTTCAGCTTTGAGATACAAAGGTGTCAATGAGGAACGCCAGAGAATGGAGAAAGTCAAGGCTTCTGTAAAGTTCTCACGAGTCCGCGCATAGTCAGGAAGGACATACAACAAATAATCATTAATAAATTGCGTCATATTCGAATTTACATTGTTTGTAATGTCATTGAGAATCTGAACGTTGGATTGATAAATATTGAAAAGACGTGTGTATTGATTAATGAAATCTCCAAACCCAGCGGAAGTAATATTGGATCCAGCAATATTTTGGGTAGGATTGTAGCCAAAGTTTACATTGGAAAGAACAAACTGTTGATTAAAGTTGGACAATGCAGTGAAATAGGTAGGATTGAATAAATCTACATTGCTCAAAGAGAACATTGGCTCATTACTTAAATCACGAATTCTTACAAATCCAAAATCATATCGTTGAGGCATATTAAATCGGAGCAAAACTTGAGATTTTTCACTGGGTGTGTAATTTCTGATGGTTAAATAATAATAAGGTTCGGGTGTTCCTGCATTGGGTAACAAAGGCACATTAAAAATGTAAGAATTGAAATAATACCCACTAAAATTCACATCCGAGACCAAATAGCCATTGGAATTCAAGTTGTATGTATTTACAGGGAGCGTTCCACCTGATGTCTCATATCCCCACTTGTTGCTAGAAATATCACTGACAAAAGCGGATTTCGTATTGTAAACAAACATCTGAGAATGAGGATACTCAGGATATTGGAGTCCAGATAAATCTGTAATCGGATTCACCTGGTTGGCAAGCTTTCGTAGAACAACCTTCGTTGTGGGATAAAAGATTTGCCACGCATTCTGGACCAAAATAGGCGCATCTTCTTGATCATTGCGATTCCCTTGGATAAAATCAGGAGTAGAAAAGAAGGCCCACTTGCTTCCCAACGCACCGCCTACAACATTGAGAGGAACAGTCAAATTCAACGCGGGCGCGGCCGTTCGGAACAAGAAGTCTGAATATTCTATGACTGCGTTAAATGTAAAAGCACTTACATTGGTGACTTGCTTTACCTTGTAGAAACGCGAAGGTCCATACAATAAAGCAGGTGCTAAATCTTGGGGTGAAAACAAAAGCACTTCGTCACCTGCGTTAGGAATACGTGTGACTGCGATGTTTGTATAATAGGATGGAGTTGTAGAATCTAGCTGAATTGTAATGGTATTTCGTGAGGTGCTTGGTAAAAACGCATTTTGAGTAAAATAAATAGACCCTGAGTTTCCTCCCAATGTAAGGAAAGGCAACGCGTAAATTGTGCTTGAATTCGGCGGCTGAACTGTCTTGACAGTTTGATATCCTGGATATGTATCTGTATAAAATGTTCCAGTGAGAGTAGCTGCGCGATAGGTTGTCGCAAGTCCAAGCCCTGAGCGACCAGAGATCACAAAGCCAAGAGTATCCGTGAAACTAAAACTATTGACAGCGAATCCAAGATCAGGAATCTGATACAAGGCGGGAACACTCAAGTCAACAAGGATACCCAAGGAAACATTGTAGGTTTTAATGCGAATCTGGTAGGATCCTCCAACCACTTTGAATCCAAGGAACGCATACGATACAGAATTACCAGCTGCAGCAACGAGAGTCGTGGATTCTGATGGAGGGAATATATCGTCAACTGTCATTGCGAACAAATAGGTGAACGTGCGATTTGTTGTATCATAAGGATACGAATAGAACTTGAAGTCTGTAGATTGTATCATCATTACACCCGAAACATCCGCAAAGATTTGAGAGGGAGAATATCCAGGACCATTCCAAGGGCGGAACGCATTCAAATCTTGAACAATTTCACCTTGCGATAAGAAATGAGTGATTTGTGTTCCAATGGGCAAAGACTGTTCATACGCGGAGAGAGTATAAGAAACACCAGCAGGAGGGCCAAAGGGGGAGTTGGAGGTAGAAGGGGGCTGAGGCACAACAATACCCTTGCGATTGGGTGCTGCTGTGCCATCAAAATAGAAACGGGCCGCACTCGCATCGGACACATAAGGATAAGGAACCAAGGATCCAGTCAAAGCTCTCATAAAGACAACATTGGAGTTCGCATCAAAAGGAATGACAGAATAAAAATCAGCAGCATTGTTTGTCAGGACTTCTGCGTTTTGAGAAAATCCTGTTAGAATTGTTTGTTCAAAGGTTGGATCCGCAGTAAATTCATAATAGGTACCCAAGAGACTATCAAAACCAAAATTTACGGAAGCAGCATCTGGATAACTTACTCGTTTGAAGAAATTAAGTTTCGCAACCGCATTGCTGAGGGCAAGGCGGAAAATAGGTGTGGTATTCACTTGAGATGTGATAAAGACTCCTAAGAAAGCAATATTTGAATTTCTGTCGTTTGCAACAAAGGCGCTGCGGAACATTACACGATCTATAGACCATTGTCCATCCGAAGGAATGAAGGAGAATCCACAACAGCCTTGGCCAAGCTGAATATTACTCGGCGAAGAAGTCGCATAAGTATAGTTGCTAATAGGTGTTCCTGTAGAAGCAACAGTATACGCATTAATATTCGGGCTCAAATCAATAAAAGGATTGATAGGATCTTGAACTCCAAGTGGATCAGGTATATAATGAGTATCATACCATTGAACAATTTTGTATTGGCGATAAGGAACAGTTTCTGGTGTATAATTGGACTGATTGATAGGGGAAAGAATAAAGTTGCTAGCACCTGGATAAAAATAGCTCTGCGATGTTACGCTGTAACCATTGCCAACTTGGAAGAAATACTGACTAATTGGGTCATTGCGGATAATGGAGGTTGGATTTAAATTGTTGGATGTGGAATTCGCAACAAAGCCAACATAATCCGTCAAATCTGTAGAAACGTTATTCTGGTCATAGCCAATAGGCACATTGCTAATCACAAGGTTGGTATTTACTTCATTGCCTGTTGGATTGATACCCCACAAATTGCTAGAAACAGGAAGTTTAATGAAATCAGGATCGTCTACTTGCGCATAATTAAAGTTTGTCAGAGCAGTAGGTGTTGTTGGATCCGCGTAAGGATCAAACCCAACAAGAGAATCTGTCAAGACATTGTAGGTAGAGCCATCAGGATACCACGCAACGAGTTGAACACGTGTGCTCGTGAAACTTATGTTTGCGGAACGTAAAATACAATAATAAGGCTGGCCAGCATACGCAGTCCATATGAAACTTGATGAAATATCAGATGTTCCAATATCAACAGAATATTTGTAACGCAAAGCTCCCTCATTTCGCTGATTGCCAGAAAGATCTGCCATTAAAGCAGCGCGATCCTGATAAATGAACAATTTCAAGGCTGCGGTGATAGGAGAGGTAGCAGGGAAATTGTAAACACTTAACGCAATGCGATGTTTATACGCAGGAGCGCTAGGAGCACCAGGAGGCAATGGCAGATAGAAAACAAAAGGTGTAAGATTATTGGTAACATTGAGGAAAATAGAATTGGATCCCCACAAAGAAGCAGAAGAAGGGAACGAAATTCCAAAATTGTTTTGCCCTTGATCAAATCCATAAATATTGGACAAGGAAGAAAACGCAACATTGTCCATCTTAGGCACATTGGACGAATTGTAGACAAACGAATAACTATTGTCAAAAACGTTTACTAGATTGGATCCATAATTCGCCGCATTATACAGAGGATACCTGTATTGAGTAGGCCTGGGCATTGTTTCCACCTGAAGGGTTTGGCGATACAAGCTGCGGAAGCGGAAAACGGTATAACGAGAAGCATCCACAGGTGTAATAATATCACCTGCCTTTCTTCGCTCATTTATATAAACGTCGCCATCCGAATCAATAAAAGGGCGAGTAAAATCAACATTGTTCAATGTAATAGAATAGGGATGGTTACAGCCTCCCAGGAAAGGTGCTACATTTGCTGCGCCTAAGTTGGTAGGATACCCTTGCATTCCCAAAGGCGCAGAGACAGGAAGATTGCTCATATTCGGCCAAAAGACTGTGCCTGCGGCGTTTTTCGCAGGTTGCTGACGGTTCGCCTCAATAATATTCTTCGTGAAAGGCTCATTGCTGCTTGTCAGCACTTGAAGATCATAATTGGAACTGACCCCTACAGCATTGAGAGCATTTTGAACATTCATATAATTGTTTTGTTGCGTGAAATAAACAGGCGCAAAGGTATTGAAATTAATTCCAAAATAAACAGCAAGTTGTCTCTGAATATATTCATACATCCCATTGATAATGGACAACAGTGCGGAGTTGACAGCCTGAAGTCCAGCATATTGAGAACTTGTCAAGCCAAAGTTGGTGAGTTGCTGGGCCAAGAAGATCTGATACTGAGTATTCAACAAATTCACCAACGATGTATTCAAAGAGGGAGACTGGATATACAAACGATTGTTAAATGTCTCATAATTGACAACGTAACGATTCACAAGACTATTGCGGAATGTATGTTGCGATCTATAAATATCCAGTTGCGTGATATTCGCGTCAATCATTTGTTGAACAATAATATCATTTACACCTTGGAACGCATAGACAATCCGAGAATAAATAGTTTCTCCAGGAAGCAAGGAACTCGTGTTAATGTCTGTATTGAGTTTTCCAATACCATAATCAGGATCCAATACATATTCACGCAAAACAGGATAATAATAGGCCACCTTTGTTTGGGTTACATTTGGAGTAAAGCCCAGAGTAGGAGTCGCCCAGAAGCGTGTAGTAATATAATTTCGCGTAGGCGCAGCGGTATAGACACGGTTTAGACTGTCATAAAAAAAGTCTCCAGGATAATTGAAAGCATATCCAAAATCACCCGTGGAAATAAACAGAGGAGCAAACTGACTGAATCCGCCAGGATAATCAAAGAAGAGAGGAGGAGTATTTAATTGAATGGTAAGTTCAGCAATCAGAGTATTAATATTGTAGGAGCCTTCACGAATACACTTTTTTACATCCAGGGCCCCTTCCGCTTGATTCAAATAGTTGTAATAAATACGTCCAAATTCATTAATCGTCATACACGTATTGTTTTTATCCAAACGAAAATACAAGAAAGAAGACAAAAGTTTCATTTGGACTACTTGCATACTGGTAATGTTGGTATAGACACGGGGAAGTCTGAGTGTAACATTTGCGGGTGTAGGATACACACTTCTGTCTCTGTCACGACTATTCAACATAATAATGCTGGTTGTGGGTTGAGAAGGCTGTTTATCGGCTTGCCAGATTTTGTTGCCTGATGTATCATAGTCTTTGGAATCAAAAGGCAAATCAATATTAAATGCTTGTTTTAAGGACGCATAGTTCTTGTTGCGATCTATTTCATTCAGACCATATTGTAACTGACTTTCGTTGGTTGGGAAATCTTGACCGCCTGTTTCATTGAGTTGTAACGCATTCGCAAAGGCCACGGTATCAGGAAGATTTTCAGGGGAATCTGTGGTTCGTGTTACAGTTGTGCCCTCTGAATCTGATGCTTCAGCCTCAGTATCCGATTCATAGGGAACAAATTTGGGTGTGGGTGTTTGTTTTTGAATATAAGGTTCATAGGGGCGAAAAAATTTCTGGTTATTTGGAAGCATAACTTCACCTCTACCTTGGTAAGTTTGAAAAGAAACAGATGTTTAGCCCGGGATTTAGAGAAGCTGTAGAGCGCCAACATACAATCTTCCTGGGCTCGCAGCCGCAATGGCCTGAACTCCCAATTGATTTATCGCAATTGCCTGATAACTCGCAGGATCTCCTGAAAGGATAAAATCTACACCAGTTGTTCCACTTAAATTAATAAATCCCGTTGTTGAATCGACAGCCAAAACATACTGAGCGCTTGATGAACAAGTAATACATCTCCAGGCCCCTGGATAGGACGTATTTGGTGTCCAAGTTACACCAGTGTCGGTTGTTTTGTAAATGTAAGTGCCTTCTGTCGCAAAGGCTATGGAACCATCCGAACTACACGCAACACCTGTCCAGCTTCTAGCAGAATCTCTCGCAGTCCACGTGGATCCCGTATCGGTGCTCACATAGATTTGGCCACCTGATGTTACAGCATACTGAATTACTCCATTGGATGAACACGCAACAAAGGTATACGTTGTGGAGATATTGACGGCTGTCCACGATACACCTGAATTTGTGCTGAGATACAAAAAGTCACTGGATGTTCCAGCAAGTAAAACAGATCCATTGGAGGATGAACAGACACACGACCAAGACTTGGGACTGTCACGAGGTGTCCAATTTACACCAGTATTTGTGCTTGTATAAATTCTGTCACCGTTGCTGACAGCAACCATTTTCGTTCCATCACTAGAACAAGCTATCCCTGTCCAAATTAAAGTCGGACCATACGCAGTCCACGTGGTGCCTGAGGTTGTGCTTACATAGATTTGACCACCACCTCCCCCAACTACCGCAGACATTACAGAACCCGAAGTAGAAGAACAAACAGCGGACCACGTGCGAACCGATTCATACAGGTTCCAAGAAATACCTTGGGTGAATTGAGCTAGGAATGGCTGGAGGCCATACGTATAATTTTGAAGAATAGCATAATGGGTTGGCTGCCAAGCAACACATCGCACAGATTGATACGCAGTGCTTAGACGAAGTGTGCTCGCAAAGCGATCCATACGATCAGAACCCTGAGTGGAAATAAAAATAGAGTTCACTTGAGAACAGGTGCCAGCACTATCACGAATCCAAATAGGCACGCCTTGGATTGTATTGGCCGGAGGCAAAAAAATAATTTTTCCAGAACCTGAACAGTCTACGTTCACAATTGATGACGAAATTGTGTAACTTGGCAAAGCCATCTACCTTATTCATCAAATTATGGCCGATTTACCAACGAACCATTGTAAAAATTCACAATGTTCCATTTGGACAAAACAGGATTTGCGACAAGATCTACAGAAGCATAATTGCTCGCAAGCCTTATAGAATTATTAATAGAAGACATCTCAAGACTGTCTGGATATGAGGAACTCACAAACAGACTGCTTGTAGAGGCCCATCCATACGCATCTTTAATTGTCATATACAAGGCTGAAGAAGACTGTTGAGAAATCGTTTGAATCTTGGGCAAAACAATTGTTTTGCTTTGCGTGCGGAGATCCACAAACAGTTGAGAGACACTGGATACAAAGACAGGCACGCTTCGGACAGGAAGCTGTTGCGTTGAAAATTCTACATTTCCACGATATCCATTCAATAAAGACCAATAATATGTTGAGGAAGACAACGTAGCCTGGAGAGTCAAAGCTTGATGCCTTGAAATTCCTAAGGTAGTTGATGTCTCAATGAGTGTGGTAGAAGCAGAGCTGATTGTAAAAATAGGAACACCTGGAAATTCAGATGCTTCTTTAAAAAAGACAACACGACCAATCGTAGAGAGATAAAGAGGAGGCAATTGAACATTTTTGTATAAGAATGACCCTGTGCTTGAATATACACTCAAGAAACTCGTAGTATCATTGAGTGTCGTATATATAGGTGTCGCCATCTTTCTAACTTTGCGAAAAATTAGATTTCCTGTGTGCCAATCGCAAGATAAACTGTTTGAAAGTTTTCATAGACATTTGCGGTTGAAAAATAAGCATTGCCCCTGACGTCCAATGCTGTTTGAGGTTCTAATGTGCGCAATCCAACACGATTTCTTGTCCCATCAATCGTTAACACACTATCCATTGTGAGTCTCCCTGAAGAAGTGCTCATTGTATTGACAAGTTCATAGGTATTGCTATTTATTTTCAAATAAGGGGACGCAAATGTCTTGGCTTGCGCTGATTCAAAGAGAGCAGCAGTTGATGTAAATACTTCACTGGATCGCATTGTTAGAACAACTTCCAAATCAAAAGTAGGCACTAGGAATTGATTGTTCACAGGATTATATCCATTAAAACTTACCTTCTGATTGCGATAAATATAAACGCCAGAATTGATAAGAATAGTGCTTTGTTCAGGAAAATCAAAAATTCCAAACAGATTAGAATCCCAAGTATTCAATTGATTGATTTCAAAAAAGTTACTGGATGAATAAGGGTTGCGTGTTAAGAACTGGATACCATTTGAGCCATATTGTAAAGAGTTTTTAACATAACTACTACTGACAAGAATAGTAGAAAAGAGTTCAAACCCTTCAGACCTCACAACCAATGGGTTAATAGAAGAATAATAGATATTGGAAGCATAGACCAATCCACTCACATCAAAATCAAAAGAAGGGCTTGAAATATTCACACCAATGCGATTTGTAAAGCGATCAAAATAGAGACCTCTATTTACACCAAGAAGTGTAGGATTGATCATCAAAAATTGGTTGACATCAAACCGAGGCGAAAATCCTTGGGACTCAAAGGTTAAATGGGGCACAGTAATAGAAGAATTCACTTCCAGATACACATTGTTTTGGAAGGTAGACGCTGAAAACGAAGAGGTCTTAAATTCTTGAAGGTTTAACGAACTCATTGTGATGGAAATCGCAGAAATATTAGAAAAAGGAAGTTGAACATTGGACAAGAAATCAACAATTCCTATTAAATTGGCCTCTATGCGATTGGCCTGTAGAAA
>Ga0129336_10002606_pt1 | contig 11114 bp, 8 predicted proteins | sample CPB6_02_DNA_FD_96878 | JGI IMG/M metagenome (GOLD analysis project Ga0129336, IMG submission 96878) | Freshwater to marine salinity gradient microbial communities from Chesapeake Bay, USA - CPBay_Sum_0.6_0.2_DNA | ecosystem: Environmental > Aquatic > Marine > Coastal | place: USA: Chesapeake Bay...
ATCTGGTGCGGGAGGTGGGACTTGAACCCACACGTCCGAAGACACAGGTTCCTAAGACCTGCGTGTCTGCCATTTCACCACTCCCGCGAGAATGAGCGAGAAGAATACCCAGTATTCCAACCGCTTCGAAACCCGCTTATTTCAACTTCGCCTCAACTAAGTAGCGGTAGCTCCGCGCCTTGAGATCGCATCGATGGTCGCAGAGATGAGAAGGACGGCGCCGGTGACCATGAACTTGATACCTGCTGGGTAACCGAGCAAGGCCATGCCGTTATCGATTACTGCGACAACAAGACCACCGAGAATCGCATCACTGACCTTTCCTTTACCACCGAAAAGACTTGTACCGCCGATGACGGCAGCGCCAACTGCATAAAGAAGTGTTGAACTTCCACCAGTAGTTGGCGAGATTGAATTCGCGCGCGAAACAAATATCATGCCAGCGACTGCAGCAAAGCCGGAACAGATCATGAAGGCTGAGATTCGAACCATCTTTACATTGATACCTGCGCGGCGTGCAGCTTCAGCATTTCCACCTACAGCATAAATATGTAATCCAAAAGAAGTCCTTGTGAGAACAAAAGTCGCACCAACAAGTAGGACGAGAATTACTGGAACCACATAAGGAATTCCACGAAGACTCACCAAATCTGGGTTGTTGCTCCGCTCCACGGTAAGTGCAAAGGTTGCGATTGCGCCAATAACAACTAGCCCTAAGGTCTTAATCAACCAGAATTTAAAGAGGCTATCTACTAAACCAGCTTTACGTCGTTTAGCGAACTTCCATAATCCGGTGAGGATGTAAACCCCAGAAGTTACAAAGAAGAAGATCCAACTGGCTGAAACAGAGAGATTCTTATTCTCTACGGCAAGGATCACCGGATCTTCAATTCGAATCGTTCCACCTTCACCTACAAGAAGAAGCAATAAACCTTGGAAGGCCAAGAAGGTTGCTAGCGTTACAACGAAGGACGGAATCTTTAATTGCGCTACGAGATAACCAATTCCGGCACCAAGAACGATTCCTACCAAGATGCTGATCGGAAATGCGATGTACCAGGCGTAATCCATCTCAGTTATAAGAATTACGAGCACCGCTCCACAGACTCCAGCGGCGTATCCAGCGGATAGATCGATTTCACCAAGCAGGAGCACGAAGACAAGGCCCATCGCAATCACTGTGACTGCAGCTGCCTGGGTTAAAAGATTTGCGAAGTTTCCGGGAGTCAAGAAGACCGAACTCATGGAGCCAAAGACGATGCATAGAACTAGGAGGCCCAAAATCGCAGGGAGCGCCCCCACTTGTCCGGCTTTCACTCGACTCATCCAGTCGCGCAGTGATTTCTCAATTGTGATCTGCTCGCTCATTATTTGGACCCCGCAGATGCTTCAGTTTTACCAGTTGTAATTAGGCGGACCACATCACTTTGAGAGACTGAATTCTTTTCAACTTGAGCAGCCATCGTTCCGAGATACATCGCAGCGATGTTATCTGCGACTTGGAAGACATCATTTAAGTTGTGGCTAATTACGATTACCGCAAGGCCATTATCCGCGAGCTGTCGTACTAGTTTCAAAACTTGTTCGGTCTGTGCAACACCAAGTGCAGCGGTGGGTTCATCAAGAATCACTACTTTGCTATTCCACAAGACTGCACGTGCAATCGCAACGGTCTGGCGTTGGCCACCACTTAGCGATGCAACTTTTTGTCGTATTGATTTGACGGTACGAACGCTCAATCCATCGAGAGTCTTTTTTGCCATCGACTCCATATGTGACTCATTTAGCGTGACGCCACTCTTCTCTTCACGCCCAAGAAACATGTTATGGACAATATCTAGATTGTCACAGAGTGCGAGATCTTGATAAACAATCTCAATTCCAAGTGCTGTGGCATCTCGAGGCCCAGCTATTGTGACTTTATTTCCTTCAAAGATAAATTCGCCAGTCTCAGGGGTGTAGATACCAGCGATGCATTTGATCAGGGTGCTCTTTCCAGCACCATTATCTCCGACTAGCGCGGTTACCTTTCCGGCGTAGGCATCAAAATCCACATCTTTTAAGACATGGACCGGTCCGAATGACTTATTTACTTGACGAAGAGAGAGAATCGGAGTGGCCATCAGTTCTCCTAGCTATCTAGCTTCTTTCAATTCCTTGGTTTCAATTCCGTAGTTTCAACTCTGGGGAGAGATCAATTACGAGCGGAATTGCTTGATTTAATGATTCAGCCCGAGCATTTCTGCCCGGGCTGAATCGATTACTTATTTCTGCTTACTTACGAAATCTTTAGATTCCGTTAGCTGTGCAGAGGTCTTCGATGCCTTCGCAAACTGCTTCACGAGTCTGGAAGCCATCTGCAATTACATCCTTAACGTTTGCCTTAGTGATTGATACTGGAACAAGGAGAACTGAAGGTACATCAGTTGTTCCGTTGTTCACTGAACCGGTTGCTGTTGTTGCCTCTTCGCCGTTTAGTAGCGCGATAGCAAGTGCAGCAGCTGCTTCAGCCTCAGCCTTGATTGCCTTGTAAACAGTATTTGATAGATCACCAGTCAAAATTGCACGGAGACCATCAACGGTTGCATCCTGTCCGGAGACGCAGACCTTTCCGTTGAGTCCGTTCTTCTTCAACACTGCAACAGCTGCGAGGCCAAGGCCTTCGTTAGCTGAGACGACAGCATCAAGCTTGCCGCCAGCCTTTGCGAGTTGCTGTTCGAAGATTGTTCCACCCTTGACGTTATCCCAGTCTGGAACAGCCTGGTCGTCAACGAGTGTGTAATCGCCAGCGTCGATTAGTGGACGTAGAACTGAGTCATAACCAGCCTTGAACAAGGTTGCGTTGTTATCAGTTGGTGAACCGTTTAGGTAGACGATACGAGCCTTTGTCTTACCTGCGGCATCAAGGCAGCCCTTGATTCCTTCACCTTGTAGACGTCCAACTGCTTCATTATCAAATGAAACGTAATATGACGCTGAACCATTCAAAGTTAGACGGTCATAGTCAATTGTTGGGACACCTTGTGCAGCTGCCTTATCTTGGACAGCCTTTGCTGACTCTGAGTCAAGGTTTACAAGAATTAGAACCTTGGCACCAGCAGACAACATTTGATCAGCGATTGTCTGGAATGCAGCCTTATCGCCATTTGCATTCTGGATATCTGCCTTAACACCAGCAGCATCAAATGCAGCTTGGAGGAATCCGCGGTCTGCGGTCTCCCAGCGAGCAGATGAAGCGGCATCAGGAAGGATCACACCGACGAATCCGTCACCAGACGCTTCGTCTGATGAACCACAACCGGTGAGAATAAGTGCGAATGCTGCGATAATCGCAGAAAGCACCAAACGCGGTTTCTTCATTAGATATTTACCCTTTCGAAAGTACTTACATATATAGGGGCTTTGGGCCCCAACTCGTACGTTGAGTCGAGGCGAAACTACTCCTCAGGGAGGGTTATGGAAACCCTTAGTTTCGTTATATGAGCGGGCGCATATAACGATTAGGTAAAAAGTCCGAGCCTTGAGTAAGCCCTACTTCAGTACCCTTAGCAGGGTGTCATCACCAATTAACCCGCAATCCAATAGCCAGGCCTCAAGCCCAGCGGCCCTCATCGCGGGCGCAATCGCAGAGGTCGTAGGCGCGCAAGTTTTGGCGGGATTGCTCTCGGGCGAAGTGGCTAGCTCATTAAATGCAGAGAAAGTCCCACTAGAGCGACCCAAAAACCGCGATCACGGTGACTATGCAAGTTCTATCGCACTTAGCCTTTCAAAGTCGGAAGGAAAATCTCCACGCGAGCTCGCCGAATTAATTAAGTCTGGTCTTGAGAAGTTCGATGCGATTACAAAAGTTGAGATTGCCGGCCCCGGTTTTATAAATATCACTTTAAACAAATCAAGCCAAGGTGCGATTGTTGCTCGCGTATTAAACGAACGGGAGAAGTTCGGCGAAGGTAAGTCATTAAGTGGTGTGAAAATCAACCTTGAATTCATCAGCGCTAATCCAACCGGCCCGCTACATCTTGGACATACTCGTTGGGCCGCAGTAGGAGATGCACTCGCGCGGGTTCTTGCCGCAGCTGGGGCTGAGGTAACTCGCGAGTTCTATATAAATGATCGCGGAAATCAAATGGACTTGTTTGGCGCATCAATTCGCGCTGTCGCTCTAAATGAAGTACGACCCGAGGATGGCTATCAAGGCGAATATATAAAGGAATTAGCAAAGTTGATTATTGCCCAGCATCCTGAATACAAGAGCCTTCCCGAAGCAGAGTCGATTGCCGCATTTCGTGAGGCGGGATATTCGCTACAACTGCAAGAGCAGAAAGATGTGTTGGATCGTTTTGGCACGCACTTCGATATCTGGTTCTCAGAGCGCTCACTTCACGCTGGTGATGCCCTCGAAAAGTCCCTAACTAAGTTGAAAGCCCAAGGCCATATCTTTGAATCTGAAGGCGCAACTTGGTTACGGACGACTGATTTCGGCGATGATAAAGATCGGGTACTTGTTAAGTCTGGTGGCGAGTTAACTTACTTTGCATCAGATACTGCTTATTACATCGATAAGCGCGAGCGTGGCTTTGATATCTGCATCTACATGCTGGGGGCTGATCATCATGGTTATGTTGGAAGATTACGAGCAACTGCAGCTTGTGCGGGAGATGATCCTGAATACAACATTCATGTCTTGATTGGTCAACTTGTGAAGATTATGGAAGGCGGAGTTGAACTAAAACTCTCTAAGCGCGCTGGCACCATCATCACCTTGGAAGAGCTAGTTGAAAAAGTAGGTGTCGATGCTGCGCGCTATACCTTGATTCGCTACCCAGTTGATACGCCGATGGTGCTAGATATCGATTTACTAAAGCGTCGTACCAACGATAATCCCGTTTATTACGTTCAATACGCCCACGCGCGCATCGCTGCTGTCCTTAGAAATGCGCAAGAATTAGGTGTCAAGGTTGGAATAGAAAATTATGATCCAGAACTACTTACACATGAACGCGAACGCGAATTGTTAGGTGGGTTAGCGCAATATCCAGAGATAGTGAGAAGTGCAGCCGAGCTTCGTCAACCACATCGAGTGGCGCGATTTATTGAGGAGTTAGCAACGCTTTATCACGGCTTCTATAGCGATTGTCGAGTGCTTCCGATGGGCGAGGAGCAACCCGCTCCAATCCACTCGACGAGAGCAACTCTCTGTGAAGCTACCCGTCAGACTATTTCCAACGGTCTATCTTTACTTGGCGTAAGTGCGCCGGAGCGGATGTAGCTATGACTTCTATCTGGCCAATTAGCGCAAAGCGTGTGGATGGCGAGCTTGAGATTGCTGGCTGCAATGTAGGTGCGCTCGCTCTTCGCTATGGCACGCCGATATTTGTTCTAGATGAAGTTGATTTCAAGAGTCGAATTACAAATTGGAGCAGTGAGTTCAATTCCGCTTTTGCTGAGAGTGCCGGTGAGATTTACTACGCAGCTAAGTCATTTATCTCTGTAGAAGTCGCAAAGATGGTAAACGAGTCAGGAATTGGCCTTGACGTATGTACCGGTGGGGAATTAGCTGTAGCGCGAGCTGCAAAGTTTCCTGGCGAGCGAATTGAGATGCATGGAAATAACAAGTCTGAGCTAGAAATTTCAGCGGCGATTGATTACCGAGTCGGTGTGATCGTCCTTGACTCGCTGCAAGAGATCGAGCGAGTAGCTCGCATCTCTCATTCGAAGAATCGTGTACAAGGCGTAATGCTTCGCCTTAATCCAGGAGTCGAAGCGCACACGCATGAATACATAGCAACGGCTCATGAAGATGTGAAATTTGGATTTTCAATCGCAACGGGGGCAGCTTGGGATGCATTACTGGCTGTTGTAAAACACGAGAGCTTGCAACTCGTTGGCATTCATTGCCATATCGGATCCCAGATTTTTGCGGTTGATGCTTTCAAGGCGAGTGCACTACGTCTAATTGAATTTCTTGCTCGCTACAAATCTGAGTTTGGAATTGAACTTGAAAATCTCAATATTGGTGGCGGAGTTGGTATCGCATATACCGAAAGTGATAGACCAATGAACGTCAAGGAATTCCTCAATAGCGTCAAGGGAGCAATAGTTAGCGAATCAGATCGAGTCGGAATAAGGACCCCGAGAATTTCAATAGAGCCGGGTCGCGCCTTGATTGGACCTTCGATGGTGACTCTTTACACCGTTGGCACAACCAAAGAAGTCCAGTTAAAGGATGGAGCCACAAGACTTTATGTCTCAGTTGATGGTGGAATGAGCGACAACATCCGCACCTCACTTTACGGCGCGGTTTACAGTGCCGAGATCGTAAATCGAATATCGAGCGCAAAACTTCGCGATTGCCGGATCGTTGGAAAACATTGCGAGACTGGTGACATCGTAATAAATAGCATCGAGCTTCCAAGTGATATTGCGCCGGGAGATCTAATTGCAGTTCCCGCAACGGGCGCATATGGGCGAAGCATGGCAAGTAATTACAACCACGTACCAAGACCGGGAGTAATTAGCGTGGTAGATGGGACGGCGCGCACCATAGTTAGAAGCGAAACCGAGTCTGACCTTCTAGCCTTGGATGTTGTCCAGGCGCCCGTGAAGGTAACAAAAGTGGCGAACGAGAAGTCGGGAGAAATTAAGTGAGCGCAGTCAAGCAAGAAATAGGAGTGGGCATGTTGGGATGTGGCGTTGTCGGCTCCCAAGTAGCGCGCTTGCTTGGACAGGATTCGGGCGACTTTGCCGCTCGCGCCGGAGCAAAGCTCGTACTTAAGAAGGTCGCAGTCCGTGATCTGAAAATTGAACGCGAGCATGTCGAGGCAAGCCTGCTCACCTCTGATGCGCAAGCGCTCGTAAATGATCCCGCAATCAATATTGTGATCGAGGTTATGGGTGGCATTAATCCAGCCCGGGAATTACTTTTGAAAGCTATAAAGAGTGGAAAGTCAGTTATTACGGCCAACAAGGCGCTATTGGCTAAGCATGGCGCAGAACTATTTGAAGCTGCGGATAAGAATGGAGTTGATCTCTATTACGAAGCAGCTGTTGGTGGAGCGATTCCGATTCTTCGCCCGCTACGCGAATCAATTGTGGGCGATCATGTTCATCGCGTGATGGGAATTGTTAATGGAACGACAAATTACATTCTTACCAAGATGGATGAAGAGGGAAGCGATTTTGCATCAGCGCTAAAAGAAGCACAGAGATTGGGATTTGCAGAAGCCGATCCCTCTGCTGATGTTGAAGGGCTAGATGCAGCCGCCAAAGCTGCCATCCTTGCTGGACTTGCATTCCATACTCGAATCACTATCGATCAAGTTAGCGCTGAAGGAATCACAAAGATTTCCGCCCGCGATATCCAAGTTGCGCGCGATATCAATCATGTAATCAAACTTCTTGCAATCGCCGAACTTACGCAAAAAAGTGAAGTGAGCGTTCGGGTGCAACCAACGCTACTGCCAAGACAGCATCCACTTGCGGCCGTAAGAAATGCTTTCAATGCGATATTCGTCGAAGCAGAATCAGCAGGCGAGCTAATGTTCTATGGCCGTGGTGCCGGAGGTGCGCCAACGGCGAGTGCGGTTTTGGGTGATTTGATTGCTATCGCTAGAAATATGACGGGTGGCGGATCCGGTCATGGCGAGAGTGACTATGCTGAATTAAAGCCTGCCGATCAAGGCAGCGTTCTCACTCGATACCTGATACGCCTTGATGTAAATGATCGCCCCGGAGTACTTGCCGCTGTCGCTCAAATTTTTGCAACCAATAAAGTCTCAATCGAAACAGTTCGCCAATCTGGCCGCGGTGATTCAGCTGAGTTGATTGTTATGACTCATTCCGCTACCGAGGGTTCACTTAGCGCAACCGTTGCAGCGCTAGCTAAGAGCGATTCAGTTAAGAATGTCGAGAGCGTGCTTCGAGTTGAGGGTGCGCGCGAGTGAAACTATTTGGAAAGAGCTTCGGCAAACAAGGCGCGCACCAATGGCGCGGCGTAATAGAGGAGTATCGCGACCGGCTTCCAGTAACGAGTAAGACTCCGGTGGTCACACTTAATGAGGGCGGCACACCTCTTATATATGCCTGTGTTATCTCAGAGATGTTGGATAACGAAGTCTGGTTGAAATTCGAAGGGGCTAATCCAACTGGTTCTTTTAAGGATCGCGGAATGACGATGGCGATCTCAAAAGCAGCTGAAGTCGGCGCGAAGGCGGTTATCTGCGCTTCAACCGGCAACACAAGTGCAAGCGCAGCTGCATATGCAACGAAAGCTGGAATGACTCCGGTAGTTCTTGTTCCACAGGGGAAAATTGCGATGGGAAAGTTGGCCCAAGCGATTGCACATGGTTCAAAACTTCTACAAGTTGATGGAAATTTCGATGATTGTTTAACACTTGCACGAGAGCTCTCTGAGAAATATCCCGTCTCGCTGGTTAACTCTGTTAATCCGTTCCGTATCGAAGGACAGAAAACCGCTTCATTTGAAGTTGTGGATGCCCTTGGTTTCGCGCCGGATATCCATGCGCTTCCCGTTGGCAATGCCGGCAACATAACTGCGTATTGGAAAGGTTATGTTGAGTATGAAAAGGATGGAATGGCTAAGCAGAGACCAGCAATGTGGGGCTTTCAAGCAGAGGGCGCTGCTCCCATTGTTAGAGGCGAGCCGGTGAAAAATCCCGAGACGATTGCAACTGCGATTCGAATCGGTAATCCTGCATCTTGGCAACAAGCAATCGCTGCTCGCGATGAGTCAGGTGGCGTAATAGATATGGTCACAGATGAAGAAATCCTGAGCGCTTACAGATTAGTTGCGGCTAAAGAGGGAATATTTGTAGAGCCATCAAGTGCAGCTGGCATTGCGGGACTGATCAAATTTAAGAGCGCCAAGAAGTTACCTAAGGGCAAACGGATAGTCATCACCGTTACGGGTAATGGTTTAAAGGATGTGCAATGGGTACTAGATGGCGCTCCTGCACCCACGGTAATTCCTGTAGATGTTAAACGCGCCGCCGAAGTGATTGGATTGGCATAGAGATGGCCCGCGGATTTAAAGATCGCCTTACTTACAAGGCAACTCCAATTCAAGTTAGCGTTCCAGCATCTGCTGCAAACCTTGGTCCCGGATTTGATGCATTTGGCTTGGCGCTACAAATTAGGGATATCTATATTGCACAAATTCTTGATGAAGAACTTTTCGATGTAGATGTGACTGGTGAGGGCGCTGATGAAATTAAGAAAGATGGAAAGCACCTTGTGATCAAGGCGATGATGCGTGGATTTGAATTTATGGGAGGCAAGCCACGAGGAATCGCACTTCGTGCGCTAAATGAGATTCCACATGGGCGTGGTCTAGGTTCTTCGGCTGCTGCGATTGTTGGTGGTTTGAATTTAGCTCGAAATCTAGTTCTCTCTGGTTCAACTTTGATGACCGATGAGGATCTCATTGCGCTTGCAACTGATCTTGAAGGTCATCCCGATAATGTGGCAGCTGCAGCTTTAGGTGGAGCAACAATTTCTTGGATTGAGAGTCGAGTAGGGGTGCCTACGGGATGCGCTGCTCGAATCAGCGTCGACCAATCCATCCGCGCTCTACTTCTGATTCCAAATGCTCAACTCGCAACGGGCAAAGCGCGCAAGATGTTGCCTGAGAGCGTCCCACATAAAGATGCGGCAATAAATGTAGGAAGGGCTGCGCTTTTGGTCCATGCCCTTTCAAGCCGACCTGACCTGCTCTTTCCAGCGACTGAGGACCACTTACATCAAAACTATCGCCGCGAAGGAATGCCTAAGTCGGTTGATCTAGTTAAGAAATTGAGAGCAGCGGGGGTCGCTGCGATGATTTCGGGCGCCGGGCCGACTGTTTTGGTTCTTCACAACAGTACAACTGCAGAGCATGATGACATCGTCAAGAGCGCGGGGGATTCTTTCCGGGCGATAGATGTAGAGCTTTCTCCCATAGGAGCTGAAGTCTCAAACGCTTGATTTGGGCGTGAATTTGCCCCGATTTGTGGCTGGGGTTGACCCACTGATACATTTCTCATCGTTCGGCGGTAATCGAGCCGAGTCTCTTAGAAAAAATCTGATTCTTGCAAGGCGATAATCCAAAATAATTCCTCGCAAGTCCCACAGGTGAAATTAAAAAAACCATAAGCCTAATTAATAGAAAAGAAAGAAAGATAAATGGCAGAAACCAGCACACGTGCTCGGCGAGATTCTGGCGACCTATCTGCGTTGCTACTCCCAGAGCTAAAAAAGATCGCAGCAAACCTCGGAATTGAGGGTGCGAGCGATATGAAGAAGCCCGATCTAGTGCAAGCAATCTCAGATCTCCAGGCAGCCAATAGAGAAGCAGCAAGGCTTGAGCGCGAAGCTCGTCGTAATGCGCGTATGGCACGTCGCGGTCGTTACTCAGAAGATGATGAAAATAGTTCTGAAGATGGCGATAACTCATCTGAAGACTCTGCGGATCAATCAGATAATGAAAATTCCAGTTCCGATTCAAACTCCTCACCACGTGAAGACCGGGGATACGACCGCGGCTCAGATCGCGGAAGTGACCGTGGTGGAGATCGGGACTTCCGTCGTGATCGTCATCGCGACCGGGGAGATCGCGACCGGGGAGATCGCGACCGGGGAGATCGTGGCCGTGATCGTCACCGCGATAGAGGTCGCGAGCGCGAGCGTGAGATCACTATCTCCGAAGATGATGTCTTGCTACCTGTGGGTGGCCTTCTAGATATTCTTGAAAATTACGCCTTTATTCGCACCGGTGGTTATCTTCCGGGCCAGAACGATGTCTATGTCTCGCTCCATCAAGTTCGCCGTTACGGACTTCGCAAAGGCGATGTTGTAACAGGACAAGTACGTCAGCCCCGTGAAGGTGAGCGACGCGAGAAGTTCAATGCGCTAGTTCGCGTTGACACTGTAAATGGAATGGATCCTGAGACTTCAAAGGATCGAGTCGAATTTGCAAAGCTTGTTCCGCTATATCCACAAGAGCGTCTCCGTCTTGAGACTGAACCAAATGTCTTAACAACCCGCGTCATTGATCTGATCTCACCGATTGGTAAAGGACAACGCGGACTTATCGTTTCGCCACCGAAAGCTGGTAAGAC
>Ga0129336_10002607_pt1 | contig 11110 bp, 9 predicted proteins | sample CPB6_02_DNA_FD_96878 | JGI IMG/M metagenome (GOLD analysis project Ga0129336, IMG submission 96878) | Freshwater to marine salinity gradient microbial communities from Chesapeake Bay, USA - CPBay_Sum_0.6_0.2_DNA | ecosystem: Environmental > Aquatic > Marine > Coastal | place: USA: Chesapeake Bay...
GAACAGGTGCAGGCGCAGACCCGTGGCGCCGGCATCCGGCGGGTGGTGGTGGTTCCGGGGCGCCTGGTCAATGTGGTGATCTGAGCCATGCGCCTGACCCGGCCTGCCCCCTACCCCAAGCGGCGCACCGCTTTGCGCCTGGCGGGGGCGCTGCCTGCCAGTCTGCTGCTGGCCGCTTGCGGCTTTCGCCTGCGTCAGGCCCCTGAATTTGCCTTCAAGTCGATCTATGCCGGACTGACGCCGGGGTCGCTGATCGGTATCGAGCTCAAGCGCTACCTGCGCGCCTTGGGCGGGGTGGAGTTGATCACCGATGCGGAGCGGCAGAAAGAGGCGCAGGTGCTTCTGGTGGTGTTGCAGGAGCAGCGGGAAAAGGTCATTGTGGGCGGCGGCGCAGTCGGCCAGGTGCGCGAGCTCCAGCTACGCCTGCGCTTCAGGTTTCGTGTGGTCAACCCACAGGGCAAGGAGCTGATTGCGGAAACCGAATTGCTGCAGGTGCGCGACCAGAGCTACAACGAGGCATTTGCCAATGCAAAGGCTAGCGAGGAAATCCAGCTCTATAACAATATGCAAAGCGATATCGTGCAGCAGGTCCTGCGCCGACTGGCGGCGATTCGGGAAATTTGATGCAGCTTGCCGCAGCCCAGTTGGAGACACAGCTGCAGCGCGGGCTCAAGAGCCTCTACACCTTGCATGGCGACGAGCCCCTGCTTCAGCAGGAAGCGGCTGACGCCATCCGCAGCAGCGCCCGTCTGCAAGGCTACACCGAGCGCAGCGTGCATACGGTGGCAGGTGCCCATTTCGACTGGAGTGGGGTCATGGCGGCTGCGGGCTCGCTCAGCCTGTTTGCCGAGCGCCAAATTCTGGAAATCCGCATTCCATCGGGCAAACCCGGCAAGGAAGGAAGCGTGGCGCTGCAAGAGCTGGCCGAAGCGGCCCAGGCAAATGATTCGACCCTGACCCTGGTCCTGTTGCCCCGGCTGGACAAAATGACCCGCTCCAGCGCCTGGTTCAGCGCCCTGGACAGCCACGGCGCGACGGTACAGATCGATCCGGTCGAGCGCCCGGCCTTGCCCCAGTGGATTGCCCAGCGACTGGCACGCGCTGGCCAGCGTGTGCCTGCTGGCGAGTCCGGTCAGCGCATCCTGCAGTTCTTCGCCGACCGGGTGGAGGGCAACCTGCTGGCGGCGCACCAGGAAATCGAAAAACTGGGCCTGCTCTACCCGCCAGGAGAGCTGTCCTTCGAGCAGGTTGAAGCAGCCGTGCTCAATGTGGCGCGCTATGACGTGTTCAAGCTGGCCGAGTCGGTGCTGGCCGGCCAGGCTGAGCGAGCCCAGCGCATGCTCGATGGCCTGCAGGCCGAAGGCGAGGCGCCGGTACTGGTGCATTACGCCCTGTCCGAAGACATACGCGCACTCAACCGGGTCAAGGATGCGATGGCGGGCGGCAAGCCCCTGCCGATGGCGTTGCGCGAGCAGCGTGTCTGGGGCCTGAAGGAGCGCCTGTACGAACGTGTGTTGCCCCGGCTGGATCACACCGCACTCAGCCAGCTGTTGCATGAGGCGCACCTGGTCGACGGGATCGTCAAGGGCTTGAAAATGCCTGGCTGGCCAAGCGATGGCTGGCAGGCCTTGCATCGCCTGGCCATGCATGTGTGCCAGCTCTGTGCGCTGCCTGCGCGCAGCAGCGCCGTGCGAAAATAGTGCCATGAACGCTGTGATGGACATCCCTGCGCACCTGACCGATTACGCCCAGACCCTGGGGCGGCAGGCCCGTGCGGCAGCCACCGAGATGGCCCGGGCCACTGCGGCCAGCAAGAATGCAGTGCTGCGCCAGCTGGCCGGGCTCTTGCGTGAACAGCAGGCGGATTTGCTGGCCGAGAACGCCAAAGACCTTTTGCGTGCCCAGGCCGCCGGACTGGCCGAGCCCCTGGTGGACCGCTTGCGCCTGAGTCCAAAAGCCATCGACACCGTGGCGCTGGGCTGCGAGCAGTTGGCGGCCATGCCCGACATCATTGGTGAAGTCATCGGGCTCAAGCAGCAGCCAAGCGGTATCCGTGTGGGTCAGATGCGTGTGCCCATCGGCGTCTTTGGCATGATTTACGAGAGTCGGCCCAATGTGACCATTGAAGCGGCCAGCCTGTCGATCAAGAGCGGCAACGCCTGTATTCTGCGCGGTGGGTCAGAGGCCATTGATTCCAACAAGGCCTTGGCCAGGCTGGTGCGCCAGGCCTTGCAGGACACCGGCTTGCCGCAAGATGCGGTGCAGCTGGTGCAAAGCACCGAGCGTGAGCTGGTGGGCCAGCTGATCGCCATGCCCGCCTATGTGGACCTGATCATCCCGCGCGGGGGCAAGTCCCTGATCGAGCGCATCAGCCGCGAGGCCAAGGTGCCGGTCATCAAGCACCTGGACGGCAATTGCCACACCTATGTCGATGACCCGTGTGACCTCGACATGGCACTGCGCGTCTGTGACAACGCCAAGACGCAAAAATACAGTCCCTGCAACGCCATGGAAAGCCTGCTGGTGGCCCAAGGCGTGGCCGCCGAGTTCCTGCCCCGCATGGGCGCGGTCTATGCTGCCAAGGGGGTGGAAATGCGCGCCTGCCCGCAAGCCCTGGCCCTGTTGCAAGGCACGGCCGGCGCCCAGCTCCGTGCGGCCACTGAGCAGGACTGGTACGAAGAATACCTGGCGCCGATCATTGCCATCAAGGTGGTGACCGGCTTGCAGGAGGCCATAGCCCATATCAACCAATATGGCAGCCATCACACCGATGCCATCCTGACGCGTGACCACCTGCATGCCCAGGCCTTTCTGGCCGAAGTGGACTCTGGCAGCGTGATGGTCAATGCCAGCACCCGATTTGCCGATGGCTTTGAATATGGACTGGGTGCAGAGATCGGCATCAGCACCGATAAATTTCATGCCCGTGGCCCGGTGGGGCTCGAAGGTTTGACCTCGCTCAAATATGTGGTGCTGGGCAAAGGTGAAATTCGGCAGTAAGCTGCTGATTCGTCAACCCTGCAGGTGCGCCTGCTTGCAAAGCGCTCACCCACACAAGCCGGCATGATGCCCCAGTCCATTCGCTCAACCATTCTCTGGATCGCTCTGCTGGGCTGGGGCCTGGCTGCCTGGGCGCAAGTGCCGCCAGTGCGCCTGGCCCCGCTGCCCAATCCCCTGCGCGCCGATGCCAGCCTTTCGCCCCGGCTGATCCAAATGAAAAAAATTGTGGCCCACGCCAACAACGCGGTTGTGGGCGAGATGAGGCGTGGGGCCGACTGCGCCGAGGCCACGCCCATCCGTTTCAGCTCCCAGACGGTGGCTGGTTTCAGCCGTTCGCTGTTTGTCCAGTTTCGCAATAGCAGTGCCGAACTCGGCTATCCGGTGCCAACGGCGCCCAATCCGAACCGCTCAGTCTTTGAGACCGAACCGCTGCGCAGCGAGCCCGACTTTGATCTGGGCCTCACCATCCGGAGTCTGGAGTCGCGCCTGTGCAGCCCCGCGGAGGGCCTGGTCCAGGGCGGGGTCTGGATGCAGGTGCGCTGGGAGGTTTATTCCCCCAAGGCGCAAAAAGTGTTGCTGGACCTCACCACCGAAGGTCATTGGCAGGGCGAGCAGCCCGAGCGCATGGCACCAGCTGCGCCCTATACCCGGGCCTTTGCCGCTGCCGCTGGCAATTTTTTGGGGGCGCAGGCTTACTTTGACCTTCTCCATGGCAAGACGCCGATTCCGGAGCCAGAAAATTTCAAGCCTATCCGAATACCCGCAGTGGCCGAGCCAGCCGGTAGCGTGCAAAGCAATTACGCCCAATTGGTCAATTCCACGGTCACCCTGACCGATGGCAGCCGCAGCGGCAGCGGCTTTTTGATCTCGGGCCAGGGTTACTTGCTCACCAACCAGCATGTGCTGGGCGATCAGAAGTTCATGAAGGTACGCTTGGGTGATGGCCGAGAGCAGATGGCCGAGCTGGTGCGCAGCAACCGCGCGCGCGATGTGGCGCTGATGAAGCTGAGCGCACCGGCAGGCTTGCCGCTGCACCTGGCAGCAAAGCTGCCTGCCCCAGGAGAGGATGCTTTTGTCATGGGATCACCTCTGGGCAAGACCTTTGCCGGCACCCTGACTCGCGGTGTGGTCAGCGGGGTGCGCCAGATCGGCGGGAAAAACTTCATCCAGAGCGACGCACGCATCTTGCCCGGCAGCAGCGGCGGGCCATTGCTCGACGCCAGAAGCCGCGTGATCGGCATGGCGGTCAGCGGCGTCAATGCCGGTGCTGCTGGCATCAACCTGTTCATCCCCATCCAGGAGGCCTTGCAGGTCCTGGCCATCGAAATCGAATAATCTGGCTAGCTTGACGGCCTAATCTGACACAAAAAGGACGCTATGGTTCCGCATCTCATCACCGCCCTGACTGGCCCGATCAACGAGCTGGAGCAACGCATTCTGGACAGCATGCCAGCCATCGAGCGCTGGTTCCGCCTCGAATGGATGGAGCACACACCGCCTTTCTACACCTCGGTCGACATCCGCAATGCGGGCTTCAAGCTGGCGCCGGTCGACACCAACCTGTTTCCGGGTGGTTGGAATAACCTGACCGAAGAAATGCTGCCCCTGGCCGTGCAGGCAGCCATGGCCGCGATTGAAAAAATCTGTCCCGAAGCGCGCAACCTGCTGCTGATCCCGGAAAACCATACCCGCAACACGTTTTATCTGAGCAATGTGGCGCAGTTGCAGCGCATCTTCACCATGGCTGGTCTGAATGTGCGCGTAGGCTCGATCAGCCCCGAGGTCCAAAAAAGCACCACCATCGAGCTGCCCAGCGGACAGTCGGTCACGCTGGAGCCGGTGCAGCGCAACGACCACCGCATCGGCCTGAAAGAGTTTGATCCCTGCACCATTCTGCTCAACAACGACCTGTCTGCGGGCGTGCCGGGCATTCTGGAGGATCTGCATGAGCAGTTTCTCCTGCCACCCCTGCATGCGGGCTGGTCCACCCGTCGCAAGAGCCGGCATTTCCAGTGTTACGAGAATTTGGCCAAGCCTTTCGCCAAGATGCTGGGCATCGATCCCTGGTTGATCAACCCCATGTTCAGCCAATGTGGCGAGGTGGATTTTGCGGCGGGTACCGGCATGGACTGCCTGATCCCGAGTGTCGATGCGCTGCTGGGCAAGATCCGGCGCAAGTACAAGGAGTACGGCATCCGGGAGAAACCATTTGTGGTGGTCAAGGCCGACAACGGCACCTATGGCATGGGCATCATGACCGTGCGTGACGCCAAGGAGCTGGAGGCGCTCAACCGGCGCACTCGCAACAAGATGAGTGTGATCAAGGATGGGCAGGCGGTCAGTGAGGTGATCATCCAGGAGGGCGTGCTGACCCATGAGCAGATCAATGAGGCGGTCGCCGAGCCGGTGGTCTATATGCTGGATCGTTATGTGGTCGGCGGCTTCTATCGAGTGCATGCCGACCGTGGGGTGGACGAAAACCTCAACGCCCCAGGCGCCAGCTTCGTGCCTCTGGCCTTTGATGACAGCATGCACCTGCCCCAACCGGGCGCCAAGCCAGGGGCCAGTGCACCCAACCGCTTCTACATGTATGGGGTGATTGGTCGGCTGGCCATGCTGGCAGCCAGTTATGAATTGGAAACCACCGATCCGGCAGCCGAGGACTACGAGTAGCGGACATTAAAATCCCGCCGAGCCTGCCCCTCATGTCATCCGCCCACTCTTCTCTCGCCGCCCTTACCCTGGGCGCCATCGGCGTTGTGTATGGGGATATCGGCACCAGCGTGCTGTACGCGGTCAAGGAAGTGTTCGGCTCAGGCCATGTGCCCTTCACCCCGGACAATGTATTTGGCATTCTGTCCATCTTTTTCTGGACGCTGACGGTCATTGTCTCGCTCAAATATGTCACGCTGGTGCTGCGCGCCGATAACGGGGGCGAGGGGGGGCTGGTGGCCATGCTGGCGCTGGCCTCGCAATCGGTGCGCGACAAACCCAGGCTGCGCAAGGTGCTGCTCCTGGTGGGCATTTTTGGCACCTGCCTGTTCTACGGCGATGGGGTGATCACCCCGGCGATCTCGGTTCTGTCAGCGGTCGAAGGCCTGGAAGTGGTCTCGCCCGCGTTCAAATCAGCCGTCATCCCGCTGACCCTGGTCATCCTGTTTGGCCTGTTTGCAGTGCAAAAGCGAGGCACTGCGGGCATTGGCAAATTCTTTGGCCCGATCACCCTGGTCTGGTTTGCCTCGATCGCTGTGCTGGGCCTGGTGCACATTGCCGACAACCCGTCGATCCTCTGGGCGCTCAGCCCACACCATGCGCTGCGCTTCATCATCAGCCAGCCGCTGGTCACCTTCATCATTCTGGGCGCGGTGGTGCTGTGTGTCACTGGAGGTGAGGCCTTGTACGCCGACATGGGGCACTTTGGCAGAAAGCCGATCCGTCTGGCCTGGTTTTCCATTGTCATGCCGGCCCTGACCCTCAACTATTTTGGCCAGGGCGCGTTGCTCTTGCAGAACCCGGAGGCGGTGAAAAACCCCTTCTACATGATGGCGCCGGACTGGGCCTTGCTGCCCCTGGTGGGGCTGGCCACCATGGCCACGGTGATCGCTTCGCAGGCACTGATCTCTGGCGCTTTCAGTGTCACCAAGCAGGTGATCCAGCTGGGCTATCTGCCACGCCTGCAGATCAACCACACCAGCATCCGCGATACCGGCCAGATCTATATCCCCTTTGTCAACTGGGGGCTGTTCATCGCGATTGTGCTGGCGGTGGTGTTGTTCAAGTCCTCCAGCAATCTGGCCTCGGCCTATGGCATTGCTGTCACACTTGATATGCTGATCACCACCGTGTTGACTTTCTTTGTCATCCGCTTCGGCTGGGGTTATCCCTTGTCGCTGTGCCTGGCGGCCACCGGTTTCTTTTTTGTGGTCGACCTGGCGTTTTTCAGCTCCAACCTGATGAAGCTGCTCGAAGGCGGCTGGTTCCCCCTGCTGATTGGCGGAGCCATTTTTATTCTGATGCAGACCTGGAAAGACGGGCGAAACCTGCTCAACGAGAAGCTGCGTGCCGATGCCCTGGACCTGAAATCCTTTTTGGAGGCGGTCTTTGTCAGCCCCCCGGTACGGGTCGAGGGCACCGCGGTGTTTCTGACCGGTACGCCCGGTACGGTGCCCAACGCCCTGCTGCATAACCTCAAGCACAACAAGGTGCTGCACCAGAACAACCTGTTCGTGACCCTGCAAAGCCATGAGGTGCCTTGGGTGCGCATCGACGAGCGGCTCACCATTGAGGCCCTGGGTCACAACTGCTGGCAGGTCACCCTGAACTACGGTTTCAAGAACGACCCGGATGTGCCTGGCTCCTTGCGGGCGCTGCAAGCCCATGGCTGCGATGTGGACCCCATGACCACCAGTTATTTTCTGTCGCGCGACACCGTGGTGCCCACTTTTGGGGATGGCATGTCGTTTTGGCGGGAAAAATTGTTTGCCCAGATGCACCGCAACGCCAGTGCAGCGGCCGACTTCCTCAAGCTGCCCAACAATGCAGTGGTGGAGTTGGGCTCCAAGATCGAGATTTGAGGCGCGGCCAATCAGGCCAGCTTCTTGATCGCGCCTGCCAGCACCGAAACCATCTGCTCAATCTGCGGGGCCTCAACAACATAGGCGGGTGCCAGCACCAGGTTTTCGCCCGCTGAGCGCACCAGAACACCCTGATGGAAGCATTCCAGAAAAACATCGTAGGCTCGTTTGCCCGCCAGGCCAGGCAAGCTGGAGAGCTCCACCGCACCGGCCAGGCCCAGGGTACGGATGCTGACCACATGGGGCAGGCCCTTGATCGCGATGTGCATGGCGTCGCCCAGCAAGCGCCCCATCTTGGCGGCGCGATTGAACAGGTCTTCCTCGCGCAGCACCTTGAGGGTGGCAATTGCAGCCGCGCAGGCCACCGGATGGCCAGAGTAGGTGTAGCCGTGGAACAGTTCGACCGCATGTGCCGGGCTGCTGGCGTTGGCGTGCATCACCGCGTCGAAGACATGCTGGCGGCAGATCACCCCGCCCAGCGGGATCACGCCATTGGTCACGCATTTGGCAAAGTTGAGCATGTCGGGTAACACGCCATAAAAATCGGCGCCAAAAGCGGTGCCCATGCGGCCAAAGCCGGTGATCACCTCATCAAAAATCAGCAGGATGCCGTGCTTGTCGCAGATCTCGCGCAAGCGCTTCAGGTAGCCCTTGGGCGGCACATACCAGCCGGCGCTGCCTGCCACCGGCTCAACAATGATGGCCGCGATATTGCTGGGGTCATGCAGTGGCAGGATGCGGTTTTCCAGCTCGAGCAGCAGGTCTTCATCCCAGACTGGCTCGACGCCGTTGTAATAGGCATGGTTCACCGGATCATGGATAAAGCGAAGGTGGTCCACCCGCGGTAGCAGGCTTGTGCCAAAGGCCTTGCGGTTGGCCGGGATGCCGCCCACGCTCATGCCGCCAAAGCCCACCCCGTGGTAGGCCCGCTCGCGACCAATGAACAGGTTGCGCTGGCCTTCACCGCGCGCGCGGTGGTAGGCCAGCGCGATCTTCATCGAGGTGTCAGCTGCCTCGCTGCCCGAGTTGCAAAACAGTACCTTGTTCAGATCGCCCGGCGCCAGGGCGGCAATCTGCTCGGCTGCCTCGAAGGCCTTGTCGTTGCTGGCGCTGAAAGCGGTCGAATAGTCCAGGGTGTCAAGCTGCTGCTTGATGGCCTCATTGATTTCGCGTCGGTTGTGACCTGCACCCACACACCACAGGCTGGAGATGCCATCAATGACCTGGCGCCCATCGTGGGTGGTGAAGTGCATGCCGTCGGCGGCAACAAACACCCGTGGGTCTTGGGCAAAGCTTCGATTGGGCGTGAAGGGCAGCCACTGGGCATGGGCGCTGAAATCTTGATAGGCCAAGGACTCACCTCTTGAAAATAGTGATGGTTGTGCGGTGGGGATGTTCCGTCAGGGGCCCGATCTGGTTCACCCGGTGGTAACAGCCGCGCACGAGTGGGGCTATTCTAGTCAGGCGCGGCATTTGCTGCCATCTGCCTTCTGCCAACGGCCAACGGCGGGCAAGCGAGCATTGACACGGCTTTGAACTAGCCCCCAGAATGGGCTCGGCAAGGCGGTTTCCCTACCGTTCTTAACTTACCCATCCAGAATCAAGGACAGGCAATGAAGATCTGCAGAAGAATTCTCAAGCTGACTACGGGCGTAGTGATTTCCACGTTGCTGGCACTGGGCTTGGTCCAGCAGGCCATGGCCCAGGCTTTTCCCTCCAAGCCGATCAAGATCATCGTGCCTTTCCCGGCAGGCGGCACCACCGATATCGTGGCGCGCATTGTGGGCCAGCGCATGAGCGAGTCCATGGGCCAGCCAGTCCTGGTGGACAACCGCGGCGGTGCGGGTGGCGCGATTGGTGCCGACCTGGTGGCTAAGGCCGCACCAGACGGCTACACCTTATTGATGCACAACATCACCTTTCCCTTGTCTTCAGTCGCGCAGACTTTGGCCAACCGCTCGCCTTTCAACGCCGAAACTGATTTTGCAGGGGTCTCGATCGCGGTCTATGTGCCCTTTGTGCTGACTGCCAACCCCAGTGTGCCGGCCAAGGATTTGAAGGAGTTGGCGGCATTGTTGAGAGCCAACCCTAAACTGCAATACAACTATGGTTCCACCGGCCCGGGCTCCGCGGTCCATGTGCTGGGTGAATCGTTCAAGCGCGATGCCAAGGTGGACATGCAGCATGTGCCTTTCAAGGGCGCTGCACCCCTCAAGCAGGAATTGCTCGCCGGGCGCATTCAGTTTGGCGGTGACCAGCTATCGTCCTCCCTGGCAGAGATTCGTGCCGGCAGCTTAAAGGCCTTGGCCACGACGGCCTCCAAGCGCATTGCCGGCCTGCCAGATGTGGCCACCGTGCGTGAACTGGGCTACCCCGATCTCGAGCTGGAAGGCTGGAATGGCTTGTTTGCACCAGCCAAGACGCCGCGCGAGGTGATCGACCGGCTGCAACGCGAGGTGGCTTCAGCGGTGCGTCACCCCGAAGTGGCCAAACGTTTGGCCGAGCTGGGGGCCGAGCCGGTGGGCTCCTCGCCGGCTGAGCAGGAAGCCATGCTCAAGCGCCAGATGAATCAGTTTCGCCCGATCATCCAGGGCATGAAGATCGATTAGCGGCCTTGCCCCTGGCTTCAGGCGCGACCGCCTTTTGCCAGCCACCACACCGGCAATTGGGTGCAGTCTGCTGCATCCAGGCCGCTGGCCGCTGCCGCATCGAAGTTTTTCAGTGCCATTTCGGTCAAGGGCAACTGGCGCTTGTTCGCCTGGCCCTGGGCCAACATGGTGCGCATGTCTTTACGCATGGTGGCAATGTCCACCGAGATCACGCCAGTCTGTTCACCCGCCAGGGCCTGACCGATCTGGCCGCCCCGCACCTTGAGCATATTGGGGCCGCCGGAGGATTCGGTCAGGATATCCACCACCCGCTTGGGATCCAGCCCCAGTGGCGCCACCATCGAGAGAGCCTCACCCAGGGTCTGCCAATACACCATCAAGGGCAGGTTGACCGCCAGTTTCATCATGGCACCGGCGCCATGGGCGCCCACATGCTCGATGCGCTTGCACATCTGCTCCAGCAGCGGGCGGGCGCGCTCCAGATCAGCTGCCGCGCCGCCAACAAAGGCCATCAGCTTGCCCTCCTTGGCTGGGCCCACACTGCCGCCCACCGGGCATTCCAGGTAAGCCGCACCCAGCGCAGTGGCGCGCGCACCCATGGCCTCCTGCTTGGCCGGGCTGACCGTGCTCATTTCCAGGAACAACTTGCCCTTGGCTGGTGCAGCCAGCAAGCCTTCAGCCGAAAAATAGACATCGTCCAGCGCCTGCTCGTTGGTCAGCAGGGTGATCACCAGGTCGCAAGTTGCTGCCAGCGCCTTGGGAGTGTCAGCCCAGGCCAGTCCGGCGTCGAGTAGGGGCTGCGCTTTGGCGCGGGTACGGTTCCAGACCGTCACCTGATGGCCCAGTGAATGCAGTCGCAGGCCTATCGCGCTGCCCATCTTGCCGGTTCCGGCTATACCTACTCGCATGCTTGCTCCTTGTCAGATC
>Ga0129336_10002608_pt1 | contig 11109 bp, 9 predicted proteins | sample CPB6_02_DNA_FD_96878 | JGI IMG/M metagenome (GOLD analysis project Ga0129336, IMG submission 96878) | Freshwater to marine salinity gradient microbial communities from Chesapeake Bay, USA - CPBay_Sum_0.6_0.2_DNA | ecosystem: Environmental > Aquatic > Marine > Coastal | place: USA: Chesapeake Bay...
CGAGCAGTTCGTCGCTCTTCTCAAGAAGTTGATCGACGAAGGATTCACCATGTGCGCCGATCTGACGGCCGCCGACTACCTGACGCACCCGGGTCGTGACTTGCCGGCCGGAGTCGATGCCGAGCGTTTCGAAGTCGTGCTCAATCTGCTCTCGATCGCGAAACGTGAACGACTCCGTGTTCGTGTGCAGGTTCCCGAGTCCGATCCCACCATCGCGTCGTGTTTCGATCTCTGGCCCGGCACCGAGGCCATGGAGCGCGAAGTCTTCGACATGTTCGGCATCCGCTTCGACGGGCATCCCGATCTGACGCGGATCCTCATGCCCGAGGACTGGGAGGGTCACCCTCTCCGTAAGGACTACGCGATCGGTCGCATCCCGGTTCAGTTCAAGGGAGCGCACTCGTGACGACCGTCGAGAACGTCCGCCAGACGAGCGAAGGCGGTCAGGAGATGAAGCCCCGAAGCGAACTCGGGGCCAAGGAACTGATGCGCGAGGTCGGCGCGGTGTTGCGCATGAGCGAGGCCGAAGCGGCCGCACTCGGCCAGTTGCCCGCCGACGCCGAGGACCAGACGATGATCATCAACATGGGTCCGCAGCACCCGAGTACTCACGGTGTGTTGCGTCTCATGCTCGAGTTGCAGGGCGAGACCGTCCTGCGCTGCAAGCCGATCATCGGCTACTTGCACACCGGCATGGAGAAGACCGGTGAAGATCTCACCTTCTTGCAGGGCGGCACCAACGTCACCCGCATGGACTACTTGAGTCCGCTCAACAACGAGCTCGTGTTCTCGATGGCGACCGAGAAGTTGCTCGGAATCGACGGTGACATTCCGGAGCGTGCGGTGTGGATGCGCATGCTGCTCTCCGAGATGAACCGCATGAGCAGCCACTTGCTCTTCCTGGCGACGAACGGCATGGACCTCGGTGCGGTGTCGATGATGCTCTACGGCTGGCGCGAGCGCGAGGAGGTACTGCGCTTCTTCCAGAAGGTCACCGGCCTACGCATGAATCACAACTTCATCCGCCCTGGTGGACTCGCCGCCGACCTTCCGCCGGGCTGGCGCGACGACGTGTTGTCGATTCTCGAGATGCTCCCGCCTCGCCTCGAGGAATACGACGTGCTGATGACCAATCAGCCGATCTGGCGCGAGCGTCTCCAAGGAGTCGGAGTCATCACGGCCGAAGAAGCATTGGCACTCGGAACGAGCGGACCGATCCTGCGCTCGACCGGCGTTCCTTTCGACCTGCGTCGGGACATGCCGTACATGCATTACGACGAACTCGACTTCGACGTTATCGTCGGCTCCTACGGTGACGCCTTCGACCGCTACGCGATTCGCCTCAACGAGGTCCGTGAGTCGATCAAGATCGTGTATCAGATCCTCGATCGCATGCCGTCGGGTGACTACCGCATCCAGAACAAGAAGGTCACTCCGCCGCCGCGTGGTCGTATCGACGAATCGATGGAAGCGCTCATCCACCACTTCAAGATCTTCACCGAGGGCTTCCGAGTCCCCGAGGGAGAGGTGTACGTGGGAATCGAGAGTCCACGCGGAGAGATCGGTTGCTACATCGTGAGCGACGGCGGACCCAAGCCGTACCGCATTCACATGCGTGCCCCGAGCTTCGTCAACATCCAGGCACTGCCGCACATGATGCGCGGTGGCCTGGTGGCCGATGCGGTCGCCGTCATCTCGTCGGTCGACCCCGTTCTCGGAGATGTCGATCGCTGATGGCTCGCCTCACTGAAGACAACGTCCGTCTGGCGCGCGAGATCATCGCGCGCTATCCGCGCCCGCGTTCGGCGACCATCCCGTTGCTGCACCTCGCCCAGCAACAGGACGGTCACGTGACCAACGAGGCGATGGCTCACATCGGCGAGTTGGTGGGTGCGACGTCGGCCGAGGTGTTCGGCACGGCCTCGTTCTACGAGATGTTCAAGTTCGAGCCGGTGGGCAAGTACCTCGTCAACATCTGCGGCACCATGTCGTGCGCGTTGATGGGCGCCGAAGAACTGATCCACCACGCCGAACATCGTCTCGGTGTGAAACTCGGTGGCACCACACCCGACGGCACGTTCACTCTCGAGCGGGCCGAGTGCCAGGCGGCCTGCACCGAAGCTCCGTGTCTCCAGGTGAACTATCGGTATCGCTATCGAGTCAGCCCGCAGGAGTTCGATCAGCTGATCGACGATCTCGCCGCCGGTCGCCTCGAGTCGGAGATCCCGGCTCACGGAACCGTGGCGCGAGTTCGTCAGCGCACGACCGCCGATCGGGCCGTCGGGGCGGTTCCGCCCGAAGACGTGACCGAAGCACCGGTCTGGATGGACGGGAAGGCGGCACTGTGAGCGCTCAGGGAAGTTACGCACACGCACCGGGATTCTTCGCGGGCGATCGTCCGCGCATCGTCACGTCGCGTTTCGAATTCGACGACTCACACACGCTCGAGCGGTACCTCGCCACCGACGGCTACCAGGGTCTGCGTCGCGCCCTTCAGCGACCGGCCTCCGAGATCCACGACGAAGTCAAGGGTGCCACGGTCCTCGGCCGTGGCGGTGCCGGTTTCCCGGCCGGAACCAAGTGGGGTCTCACGCCGCAGGGTGTGTTCCCTCGGTATCTCGTCGTCAACGGTGACGAGAGCGAGCCGGGTACCTACAAGGACCGCTTGCTCATGGAGCGCGACCCGCACCAGTTGATCGAAGGTTGTTTGATCGCTTGTTACGCCGCGGGTCTGTCGCAGTGTTTCCTCTACATCCGCGGTGAGATGGCGGTGGCTCAGGAACGTGTGGCCGCCGCACTCAACGAGGCCTACGCCGCTGGGTACGTCGGCAAGAACGTTCTCGGCAGTCGTTTCTCGGTCGACATCACGCTCCACTGGGGTGCCGGTGCCTACGTGGTCGGTGAAGAGACCGCTCTCATCGAGAGTCTCGAAGGAAACCGTGGCATGCCGCGTCTGAAGCCGCCGTACTTCCCGGCCGCCATCGGTCTCTACGGCCAGCCGACCATCGTCAACAACGTCGAGACACTCGCCAACCTTCCCTGGATCATGCGCCACGGATCGAGCGCCTACACGGCGATCGGCACGCCCACGTCGCCGGGAACGCGCATGGTCGCGGTGTCGGGTCACGTGAAGCGCCCCGGCGTGTACGAGATCGTGAACGGCACCACCACGTTCCGCGATCTGATCTACGGCGAAGAGTTCTGCGGCGGAATCCGCGACGGCAACGAACTCAAGGCCTTCGTTCCAGGTGGAGGTTCGGCGCCATGGTTCACGCCTGAGCAACTCGATCTTCCGTTCGAGGCCAGCCAGATCGGTCCGGCCGGTTCGATGCTCGGTTCCGGAGCCATCATGGTGATGGATCACACCACCGACATCCCGCGGGCCGCGCTCACTCTCACGCGGTTCTACGCACACGAGTCGTGCGGCAAGTGCACGCCCTGTCGTGAAGGCGGCACGTGGCTCGAGCGCATCCTGTCGCGCATCGTCGACGGCAAGGGCACCGATGCCGACATCGAGCAACTCTTCGAAGTCGGTGAGTCGATCTGCCCGGGTGCCTTCCCGCACGCGTCGAGTTCCGCACTCGGACTCGCGGCGACACCTTTCCCGTATCGCATGAACACGATCTGCTTCGTCGGCCCCTCGGCGTACGCGCCGATCCATTCGGCACTCACTTTGTTCCGCGACGAATTCGAAGCGCGCGTGACCAAGCGTCATCGCATTCCCGTCACCGCCTCCGGAGCCGCATCGTGACCACCACCGAAACCACCCCCGACGAGAATCTTCCGCCGGCCGATCCGAACGCCGTGCGCATGACGATCAACGGCCGCGAGGTCGTGGCGCGCAAGGGCGAGTGGATCATCGCCGCTGCCGACCGCAGCGGCGACTACATCCCGCGTTTCTGCTACCACCCGCGCATGAGCTCGGTCGGCATGTGCCGCCAGTGTCTGGTCGAAGTGGAGGGTCCGCGCGGACCGATGATGGTCGTGTCGTGCATGACGCCGGTGGCCGAGGGTCAGATCGTTCGCACCGACACGCCGCAAGTGGCCCGGGCCCAGGAGGGAATGATCGAACTCCTCCTCGCCAACCATCCGCTCGACTGTCCGGTGTGCGACAAGGGTGGCGAATGCCCGCTCCAGGACCAGGCCTTCAGCCACGGTCCGGGCGAGAGCCGTTTCATCGAGGAGAAGCGTCATTACGAGAAGCCGATCCCGATCTCCGATCTGGTTCTTCTCGATCGTGAACGTTGCATTCTCTGCGATCGTTGTACGCGTTTTGCCGACGAAGTCGCTGGCGACGCGTTGATCCATTTCACCTCGCGCGGCAACAACACTCAGGTCCTCACGTTCCCCGACGAACCCTTCAGCAGTTACTTCTCGGGCAACACCGTGCAGATCTGTCCGGTCGGTGCTCTCACCGCCAAGCCCTACCGTTTCAAGGCTCGTCCCTGGGACCTCGAGAAGTCCGAGAGCACGTGCACCACGTGTTCGGTCGGCTGCCGTATCACCGTCGAGTCGAGCCGTGACCAGTTGCTTCGTTTCCAGGGTGTCGACAGCGATCCGGTCAACTGGGGCTGGCTCTGCGACAAGGGTCGCTTCAATTTCGAGTCGATCGAATCCGAATCGCGCCTCGCCGATCCGCTGATCGCGCAGAACGGCGTGTTGTCGCCGGTGTCCTGGAGCGTGGCGATGCGTCAGGCCGCGGCACTTGTGTCGGCCGCGATCGCCGAAGGGGGAGCGTCGAGCGTGGCGATCCTCGGCGGCGCACGTGGCACCAACGAAGACGCGTTCGCCTGGGCGTCGTTCGCCCGAGCGCTCGGCATCACGATGGTCGATTCCCAACTCGGTGACGGCTTGCCGTCGTCGGTGTTCTCGTATGCGTCGGCCACGATCGACGAGGCCACCAGCGCCAAGACGATCCTTCTCCTCGGACCCGATCTCAAAGAAGAACTCCCGGTGCTTCACCTTCGCCTACGCGATGCGTCGGAGAAGAAGCGCTCGCGCATCGTCGAACTGTCACCCAAGGAAACTGGTCTCACTCGCTACGCGTGGAAGTCGAGTCTCCACGAACCGGGTGCCCAGGTCGCTGCGGTCGACGCTCTGCTCGACGATCCCAAGGTCGCCGCGCAGATCGCGTCGGGGTCGGTGGTGGTCGTCGTCGGGCGCGCCAATCTCGCCGAGTCGGCCGACTTCACGATGGCGGCTCTCGACCGGATCATGAGTCGAGTGCCGACTGCCAAGGTTCTGCCGGTCCTGCGACGCGGCAACGTGCGCGGTGCGATCCACGCCGGTCTCTCGAGCGCCGATGCTCTCGACGTTCTTCGCGCCGCGGCCGACGGACGCATCAACTGTCTCGTCCTCGTCGGTTCCGACCCGATCGCCGACGTTCCCGATGCCGAACTGGCTCGTCGTGCGATGGCCGCGGTCCCGCGCCTCGTGAGCGTCGACACCTTCATGACGGCGTCGAATCAGAACGCCCAGGTGATCCTGCCGGCGGCGGCCTTCGCCGAGAAGGACGGGACCACGACCAACCTCGAGGGTCGGGTGACGCAACTCGCGCGCAAGGTCAACGTTCACGGCACGGCGCGTCCCGACTGGATGATCGCGGTCGAATTGGCCGACGTGATGGGCGTCGAGTTGCCGATGGGCTCGGTGCACGAGGTTCACGACTCCATGGTTCGCACCGTTCCCGAGTTCGCACCCGTGTCACGTCAGGCACTTCGTGACGAACCCAACGGCATTCTCGTGGCGCCGTCGCGCCCGAACCGTGTCGCAACGGCCACGAGCGGAGTCAACGACCGCGCCGGGTTCGCCTACCGCTTGGTCGTGAGTCGAAAGTTGTACGACAACGGACGCAGCGTCGAGAATTCGCCGTCCATGTCCTCGCTCGCCCCCGGTGCCGCTCTGTATCTGCATCCTCTCGATCTCGATCGTCTGGGTGCACCGGCTGGCGCGCAGGTGAAGGTCATCGGCGATCGCACCTCGATCGTGATGAAGGTGCTCGCCGACGCGTCGGTGCAGCGCGGCACGGCGTGGTCGCCCTGGAATCAGTCCGGGGCCAACATCGGTGAACTCATCGACGCCTCGCGTGCGGTGAACGACGTTCGGGTGGAAACGCTGTGAGTCGGCTGCTCGCCCTCGATCCGGTCGCCATCGGTGACCTGATCTGGACCCCGCTCATCATCATTCTTCTGAAAGTGGTGGGCATCTTCGCCGTCGGCCTCGTCGTCACCATGTTCATGGTGTGGTTCGAGCGCAAGGCGATCGCCGGTATGCAGAACCGCATCGGGCCCAACAAGGCGGGTCCGTTCGGATTGCTCCAGACGCTCGCCGACGGCATCAAGTTGTTCTTCAAGGAAGATCTACTGCCCGATCGCGCCGACCGTTTCGTGTTCAAGTTGGCCCCGTACCTCGCCTTCGTACCGGCCTTCCTCGTCTGGGCGGTCATCCCGCTCGGTGGCGACTTCTCGGACGGCAAGGACGGTCTCGTCAGCTGGTTCGGCGAGACCACTCGCGTTCAGCTCGCCGATCCGCCGGTCGGAATCCTCTTGGTTCTCGCCATGTCGTCGATCGCGGTCTACGGCATCATGCTCGCCGGTTGGTCGAGTGGTTCGAAGTATCCGCTGCTCGGCTCGGTGCGCGCGTCGGCCCAGATGGTGTCGTACGAAGCGGCGCTCGGTCTGAGCCTCGGCACGGTTCTTCTTCTCGCCGGAACGCTGTCGACGAGTGGCATCGTCGCCAACCAGGATCGTTTCCTCGACTGGCACGTCGTGTCGACGGGAGTCGTGCCCTTCGTGATCTTCCTCATGGCGGCGACGGCCGAACTCAATCGTCCGCCCTTCGACCTCGTCGAAGCCGAACAGGAACTCGTGGGTGGATTCAACACCGAGTACTCGAGCATCCGATTCGGTCTCTTCTTCCTCGCCGAATTCATGAACGCGGTCACCATGAGCGGCATCATCGTGACGCTGTTCTGGGGTGGCCCGCAGGGTCTGTTCGACATCCCCGTGATTCCGGGTGCGATCGAAGGAACCATCTGGTTCATCGCCAAGACTCTCGTGTTCCTCTACGTGTACGTCTGGTTCCGCGCCACGTTGCCGCGTTTCCGGTACGACCAGCTGATGGATCTCGGCTGGAAGATTCTCATCCCGGCGTCGCTCGGCTGGTTCTTGCTCATGGCCGCCCTGCGACTCGGACGCGATCAGGACTGGAACGCGGTCCTGGTGGCGGTGGTCGCGGCCGTCGTCCTCGTCGTGTGCGCCGGACTCATCTCGGTCGCCATGAAGGTCAGCCGAGCCAATCGTGAGCGTGAAGGGGCGATGTTCTGATGGGTTACCTCGGAGGATTCCTCGTCTCGATCAGTCAGGTCGGTCGTCGCAACAAGATGACGCGCCAGTACTCGGGTGGTCGCGAATTCAAGAAGGGCAAACCGCATCGAGACGAGAAGGCTCCCAAGCCCGAGCGTCTGCACGGTCGTCACGTTCTCAATCGTTACGAGGACGGCATGGAGAAGTGCATCGGGTGCGAACTGTGCGCCGGTGTCTGTCCGGCCAAGTGCATCTACGTGCGCGGCGCCGACAACGACCCCGAGAACCCCACGTCACCCGGTGAGCGCTTCGGATTCGTCTACGAGATCAACTACTTGCGTTGCATCCACTGCGATCTCTGTGTCGAGGCGTGCCCCACCGAAGCGATCACCGAATCGAAACTGTTCGAGTTCTCCTTCACCAATCGTCGGGACGCGATCTACACGAAGGCCGAGCTGGTCGTGGGCGACGACGGCAAGCCGCAGCAGATGCCCTGGGAGGACTGGCGCGAGGGCGAAGATCTGCTGACGTCGGGTTGGGTCCGCGCCACCGCTCCGTCGGGTGACGCGACCTTCGAAGGTGTGGTCGGTTGGAGCGGTGAACTCGGATACGGCGTACGTGCACCCGAACCGGCTCAGGTCGAACGCGATCGGGAGTCCAGCTGATGGAGTTGGTCGTCTTCGTTCTCGCCGCCGCGATGATCCTCGTCGGTGCGGTCGGCGTGGTCGTTCGCAACAATCCGGTGCACGCCGCATTGAGTCTCGTGCTCACCCTGTTCGGCATCGCGGTGCTGTTCGTGGCCCAAGAAGCCCACTTCCTCGCTGCCGTGCAGGTCATCGTGTACGCCGGCGCGATCGTCGTCCTGTTCCTGTTCGTCATCATGTTGCTCGGTGTCGACCGCACCGAGGACATCACCATCGAACCCTTCCGGATCCAGCGCCCGCTGGCGGCCATCGTCGGTGTCGGAGTGATCGGTCTGGTGGTGGCCTCGGTGACCGCGTCACGTGACGCGATCGGAACCGGCACCGGCCTCGAGATCCCGACCGTGACCGGTGACAACGACTCGAACATCCGCCAGATCGCCCGCAGCGTCTTCGGCGACTACGTGGTCGCTTTCGAGATCACGTCGGTTCTCCTGGTCGTCGCGGTCGTCGGAACCGTGATGCTGACCCGTCGTATCAAGAGCGGAAAGGGTGAATCGTGAACGCACTGCTCGCCGCGGCCACGCCCACCACCACCTGGTATCTCGTGCTGGCCGCTGTTCTGTTCGGTATCGGTGCGGTCGGAGTGCTGGTTCGACGCAATCCGCTCGTCATGTTCATGTGCATCGAACTGATGCTCAACGCCGTCAACCTCAGTTTCGTGGCACTGGCCAAGCGGCTCGGTGACATCGGAGGTCAGACGACCGTGTTCTTCGTGATGGTCGTGGCGGCCGCCGAAGTCGTGGTCGGCCTCGGCATCATCGTGTCCATCATGCGGCGTCGCCCCGGTGCGACCGCCGACGACATCGCGACGTTGAAGGGCTGACCATGCTCGATCTCATCTGGCTCGTCCCTGCCCTGCCGCTCCTCGGTTTCGTACTCATCTTGTTGTTCGGTCGTGTGCTCGGCGAGCCCAAGGCGGGAATCCTCGCCACCGCGATGGTCGGCGGGTCGTTCGCCGTGACCGCCGGCGTGTTCTTCGATCTTCTCTCACGTTCGGAAGAAGAGCGGTCCCACGTCGACGTCCTGTTCTCCTGGATGCCGGTCGGATCGTTGAAGGTCGACCTGGCATTCCTCGCCGATCCACTGAGCATCACGATGGCCCTTTTCGTGACCGGTACCGGCTCACTGATCCACCTCTACGCCATCGGCTACATGCACGGTGATCCGAAGTTCTCGAAGTTCTTCCTGTATCTGAATCTCTTCGTCTTCTCGATGCTGATGCTGGTGCTCGGCGAGAACCTTCTCGTCACCTTCCTCGGCTGGGAAGGCGTGGGCGCTTGCTCGTACTTCCTCATCTCGTTCTGGCACACCCGTGAGAGTGCGGCCACCGCCGGCAAGAAGGCCTTCGTCACCAACCGCGTCGGCGACTGGGGCGTGATGATCGCGATGTTCCTGGCCTTCGGCGCCGCGGGAACTCTCAGCTACACCGGAATCAACCACGCCGCCGAGGAGGGAATCATCTCCGGAGTCACCGCGACGGCGATCGCCTTGATGCTCTTCGTCGGTGCCGCTGGCAAGAGCGCACAGTTGCCGCTGTACGTCTGGTTGCCCGACGCGATGGAAGGTCCGACCCCGGTGTCGGCGCTCATTCACGCGGCCACCATGGTGACGGCTGGCGTGTTCCTCATGACCCGCGTCAATCCGGTGCTCGAAGTGGCCTACGACTGGGCGCCCACGATCATCGCGATCGTCGGCGTGGCGACGGCTCTCTTCGCCGCCACCATCGCAGTCGCTCAGAACGACATCAAGAAGGTGTTGGCCTACTCGACGGTCAGTCAACTCGGCTTCATGTTCCTCGCCGTCGGATCGGGTGCGTACGTCGCGGCGATCTTCCACATGGTGACCCACGCATTCTTCAAGGCTCTGCTGTTCCTCGGTTCCGGTTCGGTGATCCACGGGATGCACCACGAACAGGACATGCGCAAGATGGGTGCGTTGCGGGTGCTGATGCCGATCACGGCCTTCACGTTCATCATCGGCTGGCTGGCCATCGCCGGTGTGCCCCCGTTCGCCGGTTTCTGGAGCAAGGACGAGATCCTTCTCTACGCCTTCGCCGAGAGTCCGATCCTCTACGTCGTCGGCATGGTCACGGCACTGCTCACCGCTTACTACATGACCCGTCAGGTGATCATGGTCTTCTTCGGTGAGGCGCGCTGGAACGATCACAGCGAAGAGCACGGTGCGCACGGTGACTTCAAGCCGCACGAGAGCCCGATCGTCATGCTGATTCCGCTCGTCGTTCTGGCCGGTCTGTCGATCGTCGGTGGGGGACTGCAGCTTCCTTTCAGCAAGGATCTCCACTTCCTCGAACACTGGCTGCATCCGGTCGTCGAGTTCGGTGAGGCCGACATCAAGGGAACGTGGGCCTACGACAACAAGTACGTCCTGCTCCTCGTGGCGATCGTCGTCGCGCTGGCTGGTATCGCGCTCTCGGTCGCGGTCTACGCCAAGAAGAAGATCGCCGCCATCGAGCCGAATCTGCTCGCGAACGGTTGGTTCTACGACTCGTCGATCGCCCGCTTCATGGGTGGTCCGGGCCGCAAGGCCTTCGACGGAGTGGCTTGGGCCGACCGCACGATCGTCGACGGTGCCGTGAACGGTGTCGGTCGTGTCGTTCAGACCGCCGGCAGGACTCTGCGACGCGGTCAGACCGGTGCGGTCCGTAATTATGCGGCCTTCATCGGTGTGGCGGTGGTCGCCTTGTTGGTGTGGTTCTTCGTGCGAGGGGTGGTGCTCTGATGTCGCTGCTCGCTTCCGGATCCGGTGAGGTCCTATCGTTCCCGATCCTCACGGCTCTCGTCCTCGTTCCTCTCATCGGCTCGATCGCCACTCTTCTGACCACGGCTCGACGTCCCGAGATCACCAAGTTCGTGGCGATCTTCACGTCGGTCGTCACGGGTGGAATGAGTCTGTGGCTCCTCGCGTCCTTCGAAACCGGTGACGCCGGATTCCAGTTCGTGTCGAAACATCAATGGATCGACTCCTGGGGGATCGGTTGGCACCTCGGTGTCGACGGAATCTCGCTGTTCCTCGTGGTGCTCACCGGGGTGCTCTTCCCGCTCGCGATCGTGGGCTGCGATCCGCACCACGACGAGAAGCCG
>Ga0129336_10002610_pt1 | contig 11107 bp, 9 predicted proteins | sample CPB6_02_DNA_FD_96878 | JGI IMG/M metagenome (GOLD analysis project Ga0129336, IMG submission 96878) | Freshwater to marine salinity gradient microbial communities from Chesapeake Bay, USA - CPBay_Sum_0.6_0.2_DNA | ecosystem: Environmental > Aquatic > Marine > Coastal | place: USA: Chesapeake Bay...
TTAGCACTACCATCTGTGGTTGGAAAAGTGTATCCATCTCCGTCTGGATTTACATTAATAGATCCACCAGCACCAATCGTAACTACTGCTAAACTATTGTATGCCAGTGCCAAAGGTGTAGCATTTACGGATCCAAATGCTGAACGAGTAAGCTGACCTTCTATGAAACAGGATGCACCATCTGTTCTATCTAACACTAACAGTGCGTTTGCACCAGTGTTTTCTATTTCTACTTGGTATGCTGGATTATCGGTCCCAATACCAATTCTGTTATTTGCAGAATTAACAAAAAGTGTGTTTGCATCAACTGCAAGATTTCCTGTTACATTTACATTGCCACCATAAGATATCGTCCCTGCTCCATATTCTTCCTGCCATGGAGTTAACAGAGTTACTGTCGTCGCGATACCAACTCCGCCAGTATCTTGTCTAGCAAAGAGATTACCGTCGTAAGTATTTAAAGCTAATTCCCCAGCATCTAGATTTGCTAAGGTAGGTCTTTTGCCAGATACTGCTGACCTTTTTAAACGAATTTTTGGATCTGCCATTTTTAATCGTTATGTAACGTCAAGTCGGAAGCGATATATATCGCTTTCTTATTTATTAAAATTCACCACCGTCTTCTGCAACGGTTGCTTCTTCTGAAATTACAATTTCACCCGTTCCAACTGCAACTTCCCCATAAATTGTTGCATCAAATTTTGGGGTATTGATAGTTTTTTGTTTTGCTTTTGATTTTGTTGTTGTCTTTGTTGGTTCTGATTTTGGAATCTCTACAACTGGCGAAACAATTTTATCTTTTACCTTTATCAACTCCTCAGCAGCACTTGTCATGCAAGACATTCCACCTTCAAGATCGTGCATTCTTTCATCCAATTTCATGAGATGAGAGATGCGATTTTCGATATTAATAACTTTTTGCGAAATGTCAGTGTGTTTCGAAGCAACGTCTTGTTGGGCTTGAATTAGAATTTTTTCTACGTTCGTGCCTTCCAACTTTGATCGTTGCTCATCAATTACTCTTTCCAACTCTTTAATTCTTTCTGAGAAATACATGAGCTTAGATTCTAAACCAACGTTTAGATTTACTACCTCTGTGTATTTCTTTTGATAAACTGCAATACAAGTTTTCAGTTCAAGGATTTCATTTTCCATTGCCAAAAAATCAATTTTAAATATTTAGATCAGAAAGAACCAGCGTCAACAGTGATGTTTTGAAGAACTCTTTCACCACCAGTGTAAGTAATAACTAACTCATCACCACCAGCATCATTGACATTCAATGATCCAATCTTCATGTTTCCAACAACAGTTGCAGAACCAGAGACATTAACATCAATGGCATCCATTAGACCATTGATGTCAACTGTCGTTGAGAACGTAGAAACACCAGTTACGTTAATTCCGCCAGCACCAACAATTAATCCACCACCGCTATAAGTGAGGTTTGCGCTATCTTCGAGAGCGCCAGATGTTCCTGCAAGAACAACTCTACCTGCGGTAAGGTCAGAAACAGTTGCTGATGATAAAGTTGTTTCTCCACCAGAAATATCCGCACCACCGTTTGCATCAAATGCGCCAGTTACAGTTAATGCAGATCCAACTGATACATCTTTTGTTACTATGATTGAATCACTAACTGTGAGATCATTTGTAACTGTTAATGCACCACCGACAATCACATTGTCTGGCATTGCAATGGTGATTGTTTGACCAGATGCGCTGGTTACAATCTCGTTTGCAGTACCTGCAACAGTAAATGTCTGCGAGTCTAAATCGACAGCACCTGTTCCAGAATCACCAGCAAAATCTAAATCTTGTGCGGTTACTTGGGCATCAACATATGCCTTAATTGCTTTTGCTGATGCAAGAGTATCATCCGATCCAGATACTGAGGATAGATCAGTATCAACCGATGTAATTGCTGTTCCTGATCCAAACGTTGTGTTTGTGATCGTAGCATTTGTAATAACTGCTGTTGCAATTGTCGCAGCAGCAGAAACATTGACATCATCAAGTTCTGCCAATCCATCTACATATAAGTTTCGCCACTCTTGGTTTGATTTACCTAGATCGTAAGTATCATCAACATCTGGTGAGAAATGTTGGTTTACTTCCCAAGAATCTGTATCATTCTGCCAAAGGAGTGTATAGTTGCTGGCACCATAAACCTCAATACCAGCTCCATTTGCACTAGCATCAGTTGGTGTAGATGTTGAAGCAATACCAACAGTTTTATCTTCTACATCAAGTCTTTGAGTGTTAATGATGGTTTCTGTACCATTAACTGTTAAGTCTCCATTGATTACAAGACTATCAGAAATGAGAACATCACCGCCAGTGAACGTTGACGCACCAGAGACGTTTACGCCGCCTGCGCCAACTGTTAGACCATTTCCACTGTATGTGAGGTTTGTACTGTCTTCGAGCGCCCCAGAGGTGCCAGCCAGAACTACTCTACCCGAGGTTAGATCTGAAACTGTTGCAGAAGAAAGAGTAGTTTCCCCACCAGAAATATCTGCACCACCGTTTACATCAAGAGCACCAGTAACTGTCAGTGCAGATCCAACTGATGCATCATTAGTAACTGTTAAAGAATCACCAATTGTTACATCATTTGGTAATCCAAATTGAACTTGATTGTCTGATACAGATGTTTCAATTTCATTTGTTGTGCCAGCAAATGTTATTGTCTGTCCTGTGCTTACAACATCAGGTGTTCCAGAGTCAGCAGCAATTGTGAAGTTACTTACAACTTCTTCCCAAGAAAATTCACCAGAAGCATTAGTTTTTAAGAAATACCCATCTACTGGTGCTGCTGGGAAAGTATATGTAACATCAGACGCAATATTTGCAGGAGCAGCAAAAGCAATTGAATTTGTTCCGTTTGCAGTTGCTTCGTATACTTTAACTGCACCACCAGTTGATGCCGTTTCCGTAGTCCAAAATCTACCACTACCAACTAACTTATTTCCGTCAGGACTTCCTACAAATAAATCATACTTATCAGTAGTAAATCCAGGTTCTCCACTACTCAATGCTGGGAGGTTTGCAAGTAAACCTCTCTTAAACTTTAAAATTGGTGCAGCCATCGTATTGTAAAAACTTTTTTCCTATGTTTATTTATTAAAATGTTCCATAATCAATTATGTCATCATCAACATTATCTGCGAGATCCAAAATTTCAGATGGATCGACAAACTTGAATGTGCTGGATGATGAGTCATAAATCATGACTCTTCTATTTGCTAAGTCTGTGATATCTACATCATTTAGATCAACTAAATTAGATGCTCCTCCACCGCCAGAAGCGTCAGCACCTTCCCATTTTCCTGTTGTTGAATTGTATTTTAAAAACTTGTCGTTTACCTTTGCGGTATTTCTATCTATATCATCAAGAAACTCTAAACGAACTTCTCCACCGCCACCTTGTGCAGCAATATCACGAAGACCTTGATATAAAAGATTGCGAAGATCTCTCACCTCCTTTTTGAGACTTTCTATCTCACTATTTTTTTCCTCAACAATATTTTCATCTTTAATAAGAGCTTTAAGAGTATCTAATACCTGAGATACTGTTGGATTCTTCTCAGGTTCTTGTTCTTCTTCGATTTCTTCTTCTAGTTCATCTTCAATTGATTCTTCAATTTGAGGATCTTCTTCAATTTCAACATACTCTTCTTGCTTTTCTTCCTCCTCCTCAAAAGTAATCTCAATTGGAATCTCATACTCAGCAAGAGGAACTTCAATGAGTGGTTTGAGAACTTCCTCTTGATTGTTTTCAGCAATCTCATCTACAATTTCTACTGGTTCTTTAAATAACCAATTTTCAAATGCTCTTATTTCTTTTGTTTCCTTTTCTTTCTTTTCTTCTTCTTTTTTCTTTAAAACTGCTAGTTCTTCAAATAGACTATTAATGTCTACTTTTGGTTCTTCTATTTTCTTTGGTTTTTTTACCTCTGTTACTTTTTTTGACTCTTTTATCGTTTGTGATTTCTTTTTAGAAACCTTTGATACCTTATCTAACTCTGCAAGTACGCTACTTAGATCACCAAGAAGTGACTGATATTCCTCTTCTTTCTTCTTTTTTTCCTCTTTGACAAGAGAAAAGAAGTCGCCTAGATTTGTTTGGTTTTCATCTTTTGTTCTAGGCATTGTCCTTATTAGTTAATCCCTGTTTCAGTAATTTTTGAAGTTCTGCTGTCGATCCTACAAATAAAGCATTGTTGACGGTTGTTGGACTCTTTGGTTTTTCTTCTGCCTCCAAGTCTTTTAATTTTTTCTGCAAATCCATTAACTTGTCAGTGGCGTCTGAAACGCTTTTAATTAACTGACCAGCAACTTCATATGCTCTTGGAGCATCGCTTTCTTGCGCCAATTCCAATACACTATTTATTGCTTCTTGACCTTTCTCTATTATTGAATAGAGATTTCCTCTCGTGTATTCATAATCTTTTCTCACATCATTATTATTTGAAATCTTATCAATTTCTTTTGATAATTTTTCAGCAGAAACTAATTCACCTTCTACATCGAAGACATCGTTCAATTCACTAAATTTCTCATTGGTCATGGGTTAAATGTCCGCATTCAGAGAGGGGCTAAATTCTTTGAAGTCTTGGAAGAATGATGTAGTTTCATTGAATCCAAAGTCATCCCCAATTTCTATCAAGGCATCATCGGCAGTTGTAATTGTCTTGACTGCGGATCCGCGTACATGCTCAGATTCTGTTGTATTATCTTGCGACCTCTTCACTGTAAGTTTGTTTCCATTAATTGCGGTGATGTACATCTCCTCTTTATTAATATAGATGTACGTTGACGCTGTGAGTAACGTCGCATCATTAACAGTGATGGTAGTCTGACCGACTGGAACATCCTCATCCAAAGTAGTAACAACGCTGTTATCATAATCTTTGGTTGCTCTTGGAGTGACGCTGTATCTAACTTCTCTTGGTCCACGAGGAGCAATTGTGGTAACATCAACAGTAGCCTGTTTGATGATTTTGCTATCTTGAACAGGTCCGAATACGTGAGTTTTAGCACTAAACGTTAATGTGTATACAAGAGCTCTTCTTGTAGAAAAATCTCCCTCGTATTGATCGTCCATTGATATACTTTCAAGTTGGATGGGAACATCCTTTTTCTCATCAATAGCATCAACCAAGTTAATTGTTAGGTTGTATGAAGGTTGAAAATATGGAAGAATTTGCTCTATGATTTGTAAAGCATCATCGTTCGTCTTTGACAAAATTGACAACTCAAAACGCATGTTATATGGAACAGGCATGTATGTCTTTTTTTGAGTTGTTGGCGACGATGGATCTCTCGTAATAAAAGTCTTCGTTGCCGTAGTTTTTCTCTGCGGATCATATGAGAGTCCAGTAAACTCAAATGACATCCTCGGCAAAGTGAGTTGAACTGGTTTGTTTAAATCTGGTGATTGTTCTAGTCTTGCTAAAAATTTCTGAGTAGGACCATAAGCAAGAGGAACTTTCATAACACTCACTGTGTTATTGCTACTGTCTCTATGCTGAATGTTTATGTTGTTGAAGAGTGTGCCAAAACCAATGACAGTTCTTCTAAAAATTTCGTGATAAAAATATTCAAACATTTTTTGGTCCTATTATATAATCTATTTAACAACTTTTTCGGTTATGGTTCTCCGAATGGATTTCTCTGTGTAAAGTCTAGAATGTTATCCCCACTAATCTGAATGACATTATTTTCAGCAAAAGGATCAATAAGATTTTGAGTTTGTGCGCTGTAAAATGCATATGTTGCCCCAGACTCGGATCCAACAATTGCTTCTCCATTTGTAAAGTTTCCAGTAATAATGCTAACTTGTAGTTCTCCACTGGAAGCAATCCATTTTTTAACTCTTGCTGTTGTTCCTGATGTTCCACCTGTAACTATCTCATTAAACTTATAGTCACCAGATCCGAGAGTGTTTGGATCTGAAACGGTAATTGTTGGAACTGATGTATATCCATCACCAGCATTTGTGATATAGATTGCTGAAATTGAATTTCCAGAAAGAATTGGATATCCAGTAGCAGTTGTACCACCACCAGGAGCACCAGAGAATGTAATAATTGGTGTAGTAGTATATCCAGATCCACCGCTAGTAATTGTTACAATACCAATTGTTCCTGTGGTTCCTATTCCAGCAGTTGCAATTCCACCAGATCCAGTTGTACTGATGAAACTAATTCCTGGTGGATTTATGTATCCAAATCCAGGATTGAGAATAGCAACAGAACTAATACCAAAACCTATATTTGCGAAAGCCAGTGCAGATGCAGTCTTTCCTCCCGAGGGTGCTGATGATATAGCAACGATTGGATCATCTTCGTAGTCATACCCATCATTAATGAGTTGAATGAATTTCAAACCGCCATTATTGATGGTTGTTATTGCAGTTGCAGTTGATCCGACACCAACAAGAGTAAGTGTCTGAATATATCCTTCTTCTTGAATATTGTCATCAATTTCGGCAACATCCGTATCAATAACCTCATCCTCATAGCGGAAGAGTTCACATCTTAATTCATAAACATATGTTTTTTGTAATTGATAAAATGGTTGCTCGTGCTCAACAAATTTAATCTCAAATAAACGATCTCCAAGAGGAAACCAAATTAAATCACCCTCTTTTGGTCTAGTTGATAATTCAATATTTGGTAAGTTTTTGATAAGAGGTGAGATGTAGTTTTCAAATCTTTCTTTTGAAATAATCAAAGTAAGATCATTCAATGGTTGAATTCCAAACTTTGATAATATTGTTCCTTGTCCCTCATATCCATCATATGTGTTTACATATGCTTCGATTGGATATGCATCATCAAACTTTGATTGAATAACTTCCTTAATTACAGTGTTTTTGGTTAAATATTTTCTTGGAAGATAATAAACTTCAACTCCATACATTCGGAGTTGCTCATTAATTAAACTCTGTATTAAACTTTGCTCGGAAGATGTTCCTTGCGTAAAAAATGGGTTAAGTGCCATATCAACCAATCATATCCAACGGTGGTAATTCATAATAAGAAGAACTCTTCTCTAAAAGTGCATCAATTTCTCTCTGTCCATCATCATATATTTGTCTTCCGTTTAACTCCACTCCACCAGGAAGTCTCACTCCTTGGAACTTAATCAAATTTTGTCCCCACTGTCTTTTTACAAGAGCTGTGACGTATTGTTTTAGGAAAGAGTCATTCCAAACCTGTGTATGTGTGTTTGGATCTAAAAGTCGATAACAGTCTATGATTAACCAATCACCAACATTTACACTTGACCAATCAATATCAATGTAAAGTCTGTCTTGTCTTTTGTTAAATCTAATTTGTTTGTGGGTAGTCAAAAGAAAATCAATTGTTTCCAAGTAACTCTTAGTCATTGCATATGTCAAGAGTTCGGTAGAACCCCAATAGTAAATATCATTCAAAAACAGTTGATATTTAATACTAAACATATTATTTGTAGTTGCATTTGATCCATCGAAATGGAACAACTTTGTCACTCCGATAATCGAAGGTGGAATTGCAATATAATTACTATTCTCTTTGTATTCAAATGATACTGAGGATCCTGCAATAGTCGTTGTGACGGTCTCCGTAGTCAATCCAACAACTGAGTTATTGTGAGGTGCTCTTCCTCTATCAATATCTGCCTGAGTGATCTGATATTTCAGAAAAGTTTGAGTAACACCATCAAAATGTCTTTCTTGAAAATACTGAACAGCATCATCTACAAGATCTTCAATCTGTTCATCGGACACGTTGATCTCTAAAACTGGTGCTCCCAGCCTTCTCTTCACATAATCAACTAATTCTCCTCTTGTGGATGGTTCTGCCATAACCAGTCTTTACTATTTAAAGTATTTATGGTGCAGATGAAATGCCAGGTTTTACTATGATGTTTCCGTCGATAATTCTGTAAACAGTAGAACCAGAACTCACGAGAACATCATAAACATATCTGCCCTCTTTTAAATCTCTTGTAGTTGATGATCCCAAAGAAAGTCTGAATTTACCGCCAGCAGCACTGGTAAATCCAACATTAAATGTTGCAACTGCATAGGAAGATGATCCTATGGAAACACTTTTCGCTAGTTGTGAGGATCCAGTCCATGTTGTACCAGCTCCCGAAAAATCAAATGCAGATCCAGAAGTTGTTTTTACTGTAAAATCGTTTACAAAATCTGCACCAGTGTTAATGGTGAGGTTGATAGCAACGGGAGTGCCTGACGTTGGATCAAACGTAAGAGAGTTAGACATTATTGCAGTTTTTCTATAAAAGTTTTAAGAAGATTCTTTATTTCATTTACATCATCTTTAATACTATCGATTTCATTTTCAATATTTTTAACTCTATTGACCTCATTTTCTTTTAATTTTTTGAGGCGCATGTACTTCTCATACTCATATTTAGAGTCATTAACTATGGCGTTGCTCTTCTGATCTCTCAGAAGAGCATTGTTGTCTTTAACTTTGATATAATCATTCATCATGCTAGTGCAATTGCTCTCATAGTCTTAATTTTTGGAACATATGCTTGATTTGTAGAAGTCATTACAATCTTAACTCTGAAATATTTGAAGTCGGGTAGATTATTTGCAGTAAATTCATAATTAGAGTAACTATCCGAAGTTGATAGAGCTTGATTTACAGAACTCTTCTCAACAAATTTATCAGGAGTTCCATTGCTGTTTGCAATGTCAATTACATCACCATCTACATCAAGGTTTTGATAACCTGGGAATGGAATGAAAACTGGATCTCCATTTTCAGAGTTGTCAACTGAATAGAATGCGCGGATGTCAGAGTAAACGTTGACGTGTGCAGAAACATAGAGTTTTATGGATCTTGCTGGATTTTTCAATCTAACAATCTTAGTCACATACTGACAATCCGATGGATCATCAAAGAGATTCTTAACTCTTGGATCAATCTTGTAATCCGCTACAACGTTATTAATTCTATTTGAAGTCGTAATCAAGTTAACTCTTGTGGTATCAATTATTGGAGACAATCTGTTGTTGTCTGTTGCCATATTCATAAGCAACGTAAATGACTTACGACCAGGTAAATTAGTCAAGAGATTATTTTCATTGACCTTAGATGCAACAATTCTTGGAGTAGTCAAGTAATTTGTCTTATTCAGAACAATTGACTCATAACCTTGATCCAGGAATGATGTTTCATTTCCACTTATGCTTGTTCCACTGACCGTTCTAATTTGAGCATTAATCGAAGTGAGATTGGGAATAAATGTTTGAACGTTTGGTGTAACAGCTTCAAATGGAATGTTCTGGGTGGATCTGACAATATTTCCACCAGCAGTTTTACTTTCGATGAAGTAAAGTGGGATATTTGTAGACTGCTCTGTGCTTCTGTCGATACCATAATCAGTATCTCTTGTATTAATCTTAATGTTGTAGTAATTCAATCCAATTGAATTAGCGATAGTAGAATCAGACAATCTATGAGTTCTATTAATTCTTCTGAGAGACACGCCACTCAATTCATACTTGTAGATTACATCTCCACTTGCAATTGCCTTCTTGACAGAACCATCAATTCCCCTGGTGATTGAGATCAATTGACCATTTGCAACTCCCTCATACTTAATGATTTCTTGATTGACAACTGCATATCCTGGATTTGCAGCTGAGACTGGAAGATTTTCAAAGATTTCAAATCCAGTTACACTTTCCAGAGACATTTCTCCATTGAAATCTTTATCATATGCCACAGATACTGTGGTTGGAGAAACATCGGGGAGAACTCCACCAAGAGTTACATAGTTGGTATTAGAGTGCATACCATGATTCTTATGATCTACCTTGAAGTGTAAACCATCGGTAACAACATCAACATTACCAGAGATATAAAGAGCAGATCCTGAGGAGTTGCCAATAAATGTAGTAATACCAGCGGATGTGTACTTATACAAGGTATTGCCAATTCCAGTTACAAAGTTTCCTTGAACGTTATCGATGACGATTTGATTTGGTGCGCCAACGGTTGTAACATTGAATTGGAGATTTGTTCCCGTTTCAGAAGTGCCAAGAGATGCTGTTAGAACGTCTCCAACTGCATATCCTTGTCCACCAGATACCAATTCTACAATTGAAATAGATCCATTTTGAACAGTGATATTTGCTGTTGCATCACTACCTTCACCAGTAATAGTTCTCAGTGGAACTGCCGAGTAGGTTTGCGTAGAATCCAGTGGTAGGTAACCAATTCCACCATTAAGAATTGAGATATCGCTTGCAATACCAACTGCTCCAACATAATTTCCATATGCACCAGTGTTCAACTGAATAACACTTGTTCCTAGTGCAAAGTCTGTGTCTGTAAGAGCTGAGGACAATCCAACTTTGATTCTTCTGGAAGATGGTGAGATTGGATTTGGAATAAGAGTTGGAATCTGAGCATTTCCTTCTGCAAGATTTGGATTGAAGAACGAAATATCGCCACCAGAAACAAACTCTGCTCTGTAAAGTTTGAATGTCAAATCGTCGGTTATAGTTGGTTGCCAACTTGAAGCGTTTTGAGACTTATACAGAGATCCAAGAATTGGTTGAGTTGATACCAGAACCTGAGATGATCCACCCTGAGACTTAACATCAACTTCTCCAAGTCTTGATGTCCAAACTCTATACTCATTTGAGTTTGTTGATAGTACAATCGCATAATCTCTCTTTCCTTCAAGATAAACTGGTGACTTGAATGCAAAGTGAGTAGGAACAGTTGCGTCAGATGAAGTGCTTACTGATGAAGCATCAAGAGTAATTTCGCTGAATGGAAGAACTGTATCCGATGGTTGGTTGAAATCGACAGTTCTAAGTTGACAAGTGACTGGGAGTTCATCATCCTTACTCTCAAAGTAAATATCAAGACCAGTCAAGAATATACCAGTTTCATCATCGACAGTAAATGTTTGAGCTAGTGGATCAATATATTTTCCACCGAATGAAGATACAACTGAATCCTTAAAGGTGAACTTATTCATCTTCTTAGGATTCTTAACGGATGCGAGGTCATCATCAATAGCTTGGATTGATCCAACAGACAGATACTTATCCTCAGAAACTGAA
>Ga0129336_10002611_pt1 | contig 11106 bp, 11 predicted proteins | sample CPB6_02_DNA_FD_96878 | JGI IMG/M metagenome (GOLD analysis project Ga0129336, IMG submission 96878) | Freshwater to marine salinity gradient microbial communities from Chesapeake Bay, USA - CPBay_Sum_0.6_0.2_DNA | ecosystem: Environmental > Aquatic > Marine > Coastal | place: USA: Chesapeake...
ATCAAAGGCCGACAGTGCGGACATGAACACGCCGGTGGACTGACGCGGGTTGAAGCGTGCGGACAGCGTTGTCGTGATCGCTTCAATATCCATCGGGTCCAGGCCATTGGCTGCGGCGGCAAAGCCCTGATTGAGCAGATGCGCCACCTCGGCTGCCAGAAAACGGCCGGTCAGGCCGTATCCGGTCAATTCTTCATCGGTGCTGACCGTGCAACGGACAAAGGTCAGGCTTTCCTGTCCGGCGTAGGCATCCGCGCTGCGGGCCGGCTTGAGGTGTTCGACAGCAGCCTGTATTGCGGCGATTTTCATCGCCGGTCAGACTTTCACCATCCGGCGCAGCTTGGCCACGGCCGCACCCGGGGAATTGAATACCGGAATGCTGCTGACCTGCTGCACCACGGGCACGGCACGCGACAGGGTGAACTGTGCCAGCACGATCGCGTCGCAGTCGCGGATGGTCTTCGCCAGCGCGGCGACCAGGGCATCGTGTCTGGCAGGGTCACCGCCCGCGAGTGCGTCAAAGGCGCCGTCAACGACCACCGGGGTCAGCGTTACCCGCTGCCCGCGTGCTGCGGCGTAGGCTTCGATTTCGGCGGATATCGACGGAATGGTCGGTCCCACCGTGGCCATCACCGCGAGCCGCGATCCGGCCTTCAGGGCCTCCTCGATCATGGCGTCATTCGGCTTCAGAATCGGCACCGTATTCTCGGCAATGCAACTGTCGATTACTTCGCGGAAGGCGGAGCAGGTAAAGAGTATGCCGTCGGTTCCGCGGGAGACCATATAGCGGGTGAGCGTGCGGAACACATCGTACATCTCGGGCACGACACCGCCGGCTTCGCGTACCCAGGCAAACAGACCGTCATCCAGCAGATTGCTGAAGCGCGCTTCCGGCCAGTCTGATTCGAAGGCACGCACCGCAGCCTCCATGGCGTCCTTGTGCACGCTGAACAGGGTGATATGCGGGGGGCGGGCCATGCGGAGATTCCTCTATCGGTGAATGGAGCAGGCCGCAATGGTAGCGCGCCCGATAGCGCTTGTCCTGATGTCTTGTCGTGGCTGGTGCCGGGTCCCGTACAATGCGGATTCCGTGACTACTTTCCCTCTGCCGATCATGACGCCTCAATTTGCCCGGCGCATCGCCGCCATGAATGCCATGTACAAACTGCCCGCTCACGACCGGCCGGTGTTGCCGGACGATGCAGCCGAGCGGTTGATGAAGTTCAAGGCTACCCTGATGGACGAGGTGCACGAAATCGACGACATCGTGGCCATGCTCAAGGCGGGTGCCTCCCCGCGCGAGGCGCTGGTCGCCATCGCCGACCTGCTGGGCGCTGTCATCGTGTATTGCCGATCCGAGGCCCTCAAGTATGGATTGCCGCTGGAGGACGTGCTTTCAATCATCATGGACAGCAACGAAAGCAAGCTCGGCGCGGACGGTCAGCCGATTTACGACGCCAACGGTAAATTCCTGAAGGGGCCGGGCTACTGGAAGCCGGAGCCGAAAATTGCTGACCTGCTCGAGGCAGCGGGCAGCCGACCATGAGCGCTTACGCCTCCCTCGCCAAGGCCCGCACCCGCATTTACCGCTATCAGCATCTCGCGGCCATCGCGTCCTGGGATCGCAATGCGATGATGCCGCCGGGCGGTAACGAGGCGCGCGCTGCGGCGGAAGCGGAACTGCAGGCCTTGATCCATCGCCAACGGACCGATCCGGCTATGGGCGGATGGATTGCAGCAGCCGGTTCCGAACGGCTTGGCGACTGGGAGGTGGCGAACCTGCGCGAAATCGCCCGCGACTGGCGGGAGGCCTGCGCTTTACCCGATGACTTGATTGAAGCCAAGGCCCTCGCCGGTGCGCGTTGCGAACACGCCTGGCGCAGCCAGCGACCCGCCAATGACTGGCGAGGATTTCTGGAAAATTTCCGCGAGATTGTGCGTCTCTCGCGGGAGGAGGCGCAGCGGCTCTCCGATCATCTCGGACTGGCGCCTTACGACGCTTTGCTTGATCGTTTTGAACCGGGTGTGCGCGGCGCTGATATTGACCGGATCTTCGGTGATGTCAGGACCTGGCTGCCTGGCCTGATCGAGAACGTGCAGGCGCGCCAGTCGCAGCATCCGCCGGTCGATGCGCAGGGGCCTTTCCCGGTCGACGCGCAGCGCGCATTGAACCGCGAGGTGATGGCGCTGCTGGGCTTTGATTTCAAAGCCGGCCGGCTGGATGAAAGCGCCCATCCGTTCAGTGGCGGCGTGCCGGAGGATGTGCGCCTGACCACGCGTTACAGCGAAGACGATTTTGCGCGCAGCCTGCTCGGCACGATCCATGAAACAGGGCATGCTCGCTACGAGCAGAACCTCCCGCGACAGTGGCTGGATCAGCCGGTCGGCAGTGCCCGCTCATACGGCATTCACGAGAGCCAGAGTCTTTCGTTCGAGATGCAGCTGGCGCGCAGCCGCCCCTTCCTCGGCTTGCTGGCGCCCTTGCTGAAAAAGCATTTCGGGGATCAGCCGGCCTTTGATCCCGACAACCTTTACCGCCTGTGGACGCGCGTCAAACCCGGTCTTATCCGGGTTGATGCTGACGAGGTGACGTATCCGGCACACGTGATCCTGCGCTACGAAATCGAAAGGCCGCTGATCGAAGGCAGCATCGAACCGGAGGATGTCCCTGCGCTGTGGGATGAAAAGATGAAATCCCTGCAGGGCCTGGATACCCGCGGGAATTACCGCGACGGCTGCCTGCAGGATGTGCACTGGACAGACGGCGCCTTCGGCTATTTTCCGAGTTACACCCTCGGCGCCATGTATGCCGCGCAGTGGTTTGCCGCCATGCGCAGGGATGCGCCGGATCTGGATGCGCGCATCGCGGCGGGAGATCTCACCGCGGTGTTTGATTGGCAGCGCGACCATATCTGGTCGCAGGGTAGCCGTTGGACCACCCCGGAGCTGGTAGATCGCGCCAGCGGAGAGACGCTGAATCCGGCGCACTTCCGTCAGCATCTCGAGCATCGTTACTTGAATTAAAAATACCTAATAAATTCAGTAAGTTACAGGTCTTCCTCGCGCATCAAGGCAGAAAGCGCGGCGTCAGTTACGGCGGTGATACTGCAATCTTTCAGATACAGGGGGCGGCGATGACAGCGAAGCGGAAGTTTTTGTGGGTGATCGGCGCCGTACTGGCTGCGACCGGGGTTGCTGCGGCAACGCTCGATATTTTCCGTGCGCCGACGCGCTTGCGCGAGGTCAATCCGGCGCTTTGGGCGGCGCCTTTCAAGGGGGTTACCACGGACGGACAGCCAATGCCCGGTTTGTTCCGCCTCGCCCAAACCGGTGTCTCGACGGCACCGGTGCAGCGTGCTGCGTCAGATTTTCTCGCCAGCCTCGATGGCAGCCAGCGAGGCAAGACACTCTATCCGGTCGACAGCGATGAGTGGCGACGCTGGGACAACCGGCATTTCCCGACGCGGCAGGGTATCGGTTTTTTCGAGATGAGCGACACCCAGCGTCAGAAAGCCATCGCGCTGATGCGCGAGAGTCTCAGTGCGAAAGGCCTGCAGCAGACGCGCGACATCATGCGCCTGAACGGCCACCTCGGCGAACTGACGGGGAACTTTGAAGAATACAGCGAATGGTTTTACTGGATCACTGTGATGGGAGAGCCCTCGGCAACCGAGCCCTGGGGCTGGCAGCTCGACGGGCATCACGTGATCATCAATTATTTTGTACTGGGTGATCAGGTGGTGATGACGCCGGTATTTATGGGGTCCGAGCCGGTGCGTGCGGAGACCGGCCGGTTCAAGGGTGCTGAAGTGCTGCAGGCCGAGCAGAACAGCGGTCTGGCCTTCATGCGGTCTCTCGGTGACGCGCAGCAGGCGCAGGCGCGCATCCGCAAGGACAAGTCGGGCGAAGACCTGCTGACAGCGGCATACAAGGACAACATTGAACTGGACTACGCCGGCATTCGCGCCACCGGACTCGACCGCGCGCAGCAGCGCGCGCTGTTGGGCGTCATCGCGGAATTCGTGAATCACCAGAAGGAAGGCCATGCCCGGGTGAAGATGGCGGAGGTTGCGCGCCATCTCGACAACACCTGGTTCGGTTGGATAGGTGGCACCGGCACAGAGGATGTGTTTTATTACCGCATCCACAGCCCGGTCATTCTGATCGAGTTCGACCATCAGCGGCCGATTGCGCTCGCGCGTTCCGGCGTGCCGACGCGCAACCACATTCACACGATGGTGCGCACGCCCAACGGCAACGACTACGGCAAGGATCTGCTACGGCAGCACCACGAACGCCACCGGCACTGATACGCGCGACGCCGCTTTCCGAGGGAAAATTCCCCGGGACGTTATTAGACCTTTTTTCTTTCACGATACGTGATGTCAACCGACATTACGGGACAACCCGGACTTTCGGGTGGCCGAGGGTTGTTTGCTGCCTGTCGAGGCAATACCATGGGGTCAGGCAGACGCCGTGATGACACGGCACAACGCATCGACAGTTGGACGGTGCGGTGGCGATGCTGCCGTTACGAGGAGACCCGATATGCGATGCTTGTCCCGCCGCTTTGCGGCCATCATGTTTTCTTTTCTGTTCCCTGCGATGCTGCCGGCCTATTCGGTCGCGCAATCGTTTCCCGACAAGCCGGTCCGCCTGATCCTGCCTTTTCCGCCGGGTGGCCCCAGCGACATACAGGGGCGTGCACTGGCCGAGCAACTCGGCAAGCAACTGGGCGTGTCCGTTCTGCCGGACAACCGGCCCGGTGCCGGTGGCAATTTCGGTCTGGAGATCGCGGCGCAGGCACCGGCTGACGGTTACCACATCGTCCTGTCGTCGCCGACCATTGCGATCAGCCCTTCGCTCTACAAGAAGCTGAATTACAGCGCCGAGCGTGATCTCGTTCCGGTGGCACGGCTCACGGCCATCGAGAACGTGATGGTGGTGCATCCGTCAGTGCCGGCAAAGACGCTGCAGCAATTTGTCGCCTTGTCCCGCGGCTACAAAGAGCGCCTGACCTTCGGCTCCGGCGGCGCCGGCACAACCAATCACCTCGCGAACGAAATGTTCCAGTATTTCGCCAAGGTCAAGATGCTGCATGTGCCGTACAAGGGCGCAACCCGCGCGGCACTGGCGCTCATCTCCGGTGAGGTGGATGAGGTGGTGGTGTCAGTGCCTTCCGTGATGCCGTACATCCAGTCCGGAAAGCTGCGCCCGCTTGCGGTGCTGTCGCGCGAGCGTGTGCCGCAATTGCCGCAGGTGCCGACGGCCATCGAGTCCGGCTTCAAGGATTTCACCATCTCCATCTGGTACGGCATGCTGGCACCCGCCGGAGTCCCTGCCGATCGCGTGTCGCGGCTGAGCCGCGAGATCGGCGATGCCTTGCGTTCGGCAGCGCTCAAATCCCGCCTCGACAAGCTCGGCATCCAGCCCTGGCCGGGTACGGCCGCAGAACTGGGCGCGCTGATCAAATCCGAGAAAGCCCGATTCGGCACATTGATCCGGCACGCCGGTATCCGGAAGCGCTGACACGGCACCGGCACCGGCGCCGCGGCCGGAGAACGTGGTAAAACGCGTTTTCCGGTCCCGTGTGAGTCACTGCCATGCTGTATTTCTTTTACTGTCGCGATCTGCCCGGCATGGGCGAACTGCGCAAGCAGACGACCGAGGCGCACTGGCGCTTCATGGATGCCTACGAAAGCGGCTTTGTCGCGCGCGGGCCGACGCAGACCGATGACGGCAGCGCCACTACCGGCAGTATGCATATCGTCGATCTGCCCGACGCCGCCGCGGCCCGGCATTTTGCTTACGACGAGCCCCGCCACCGGGCGGGCGTGCACGGCGAGGTGATCGTTAGCCGCTGGCGCAATGACAGCGGACGCACGATCTGGGACTATCCGCGCGACCTGGGAAACGATCAGCGTTTTCTGTTGATTGCGCCTGCTGCGGAAGGCCGTTCTGCGCAGGCGGAAGGGCTGCTGCCGGCGCGCCGGCAGTATTTTGCGGACACCGGATTTGAGGATCAGGTCATCGTTCAGGGGGCGCTGTTGACCGATGACGGCCGGCACTGGGCCGGTACGGCAATGATGGTGCAAGGGCCGGGCCGGGCGTTGCTGGAGGCGATCTGGCGGGACGACCCGCTGGTGAAGGAAGGTCTTTATCGCAGCACGGAAATGCATCGCTGGATGTTTGGCGGGCGGCGCTGATGCCGGCGCAATCGCTGTAGAGTTTTTGCTGCGGTTTTGCGATGATCCGCCTGCGCCGCCGCGTCCGCGCTCTCCCTGAAACTGCCTGAGGATTCGCCATGTCCCTGATCGAACAGCATGTCACTGTGACCACCAAGTACGGCAAATGCCCGGCGTTTGCTGCCTGCCCGGATGCACCGGGACCGTTTCCGGGCATCATTTTCTACATGGATGCGCCGGGCTTCCGCGAGGAGTTGTGCAACATGGCGCGCCGGATTGCGAAGCATGGATACTTCTGTTTGTTGCCGGACATGTATTACCGTCTGGGTACCTGCAGATTCGATATTCCGCGCCGCAATGACGCGATGTCAGCGGTGATCAAAGCCGCGATGAACAGTCTCAGTAACGCCGATGTCGCTGACGACACGGCAGCTTTTATCAGCTGGCTGGATGCCCAGAGCCAGGTGGCCGAGGGTCCGGTCGGTTGCGTGGGGCATTGCATGAGCGGCCGTTACATCACGACAGCCGCGGCGCGTTTCCCGCGTATGAAAGCAGCTGCCTCGCTGTACGGTGTTGGCATCGTCACGGACAAGCCTGACTCACCGCATCTGCTGCTGGATCAAGTTCGGGGTGAACTGTACTACGCCTTTGCCGAAACGGATGCCTCGGTGCCGGCGAAAGAAGTCGAGGCGCTGACGGCTGCACTGAAAAAAGCCGGCACCAAACACGAACTGGAAACGCTCTCCGGCACTCAGCACGGCTTCTGCTTTGCCGAGCGCATGGTGTATCACCCGGAAGCGTCAGAGCATACCTGGACGAAGATTTTTGATCTCTGGGACCGTAATCTGAAGTCACGCTGAGCCCGGGCTTTACCACTGTTCACGAGGAGTTCTTATGAGCGATGACACCATTCATGGCAGTTGTCTCTGCGGCACCGTCAAGTTTGAATTGACGCCGCCGTCCGCGGTGTTCCGTTACTGCCACTGTTCGCGTTGCCGCAAGGCGACCGGTACTGCACATGCCGCCAACCTGTTCGTGCCGAAGTCCCAGTTCCGCTGGGTGGCCGGTGAATCAAAGTTGAAAAAATTTGATCTCCCGGGCGCCAAGCGGTTCGCTGTGGCTTTTTGCACGGAATGCGGCACCCGCATGCCGCATCAGGTGACCGGGATGGAGAACATGCTCATCCCGGCAGGCGTGCTGGACGGCGAGCCGGACCGGCAGCCTGACGGCAGCATTTTCTGGGGTTCGCGTGCCGGATGGTTTGTCGAGACCCCGGATCTGCCCAAGCACGACGAATACGGCGGTTGAGGCGATTCGGTAGCATCAAAAACAAACAAGGGCGCGATTTCTCGCGCCCTTTTGTTTGGCTTGGTGTCTTGCGCTGACGCAATCGCGCAGCGGCAGATCAGGCTTTTTTGACCCAGGCCGAGCACCAGCCTTTGCCATTGACCTGTTTGCCGCCGACGACGGCACAGGGTGCCCAGGCATCGGAAGCCTTGCCCTGGTACAGCTGGCAGTTCGCACAGGTCTGGTTCGCGGCCCATTTCGGATACTTCTTTTTATCGACCTTGCTGGCATCATGCTTGTAACCGATTGCGGCAGCGGCCGGGTCTTTTTCGTCAACTTTGGCGGCCTGTGCCTGTGCTGCGGTGGCGCCCATCATGGCGAGTGACACGGCGGGAAGGGTTTTAAACATGAACTGGCGACGGCTGGTCATGGTGTGACTCCTGTTGTGTGAAAAAAGCGGTGAAGGATGTTCAAAAAGACTGCTGTAACGGATTCCGGTTTCCCGAATTGTCCACGACAGCGAAAATAAATGCCTTGAGGTATCTCAATCGCGGCTGCCCGCGGGGATACATTCGGGGGATGGATTGTTCAAAGACGCTATTGTCATCGGTAACTGCCGGGCAACGCATGAATTTATTTGATGCACCACATAAGCCGGTTTGCAGGGGAGGACACCCTTCCCCGGCCCTTTCCATCGGCGCTTTGCTGTTTGGTTTCCTGTTGTGTCTGTCGGGCTGGTCGATGACGACGCAGGCGGCTCCGCTCGGAAAGGGGCAGGTGCTGATGCTACGCCACGCGCTGGCCCCGGGGACCGGCGATCCGTCCGCGTTCCGCATCGGCGATTGCAGCACGCAACGGAATCTGGATAGCGAGGGCCGTGCGCAGGCAAAGCGCTTGGGTGAGGGCCTGCGCGCGGCCGGCTTGACCGGCGCGCGCGTGTATTCAAGCCAGTGGTGCCGCTGTCTGGAGACCGCAAGGCTCTTGAATCTCGGTCCGGTCGTGGAGTTGCCGGCCCTGAATTCCTTCTTTGACCGTGCACAGGAGCGCGAAGACCGGGTGGCAGCGCTGCGTCGCTTTCTTGCACGTCTGCCGGTAGATGGTGACCCGGTGATCCTGGTAACGCATCAGGTCACAGTCACCGCGATCAGCGGCGTGTTTCCCGGATCAGGGACCGGTGTCATCCTGCGCCTTGACGGCAGCGGCAATCCGCCGTTGGCTGGTGTATTCAACCCGGACTGACGGCGCCGCGGTCTTTCACTTCCCGGATAATTTCCTGGCGTACATCGGTAATCTCGCGTGCATCGCTCATTCGAACGCCGTTGCAGTGATCGGTTCGCGGACAATTCGTGCTGCGCGGGCAGATGACCCGCGCGGGCCTCAACAGGGCATCTTCGATCCAGGCAATGTTGAGTAATTTTGCGACGGCACGAATAGCGTTCGCTGCGCCTGGGGGGATTTTTCCACGGCCGCGGTGCCTGACACATTCCTCGGCGATTTCCGCCACCAGACTGCCGGCATCCGCGGTGTGTGAGTGCAGTGCCGGAATCAGATCAATGCCGACTGACAGCACATGCGGATTGCCGGCCATGTCCTGCGTGCGTCGCGAGTGGCAGCAGTAGAGCAGGGTCTGCTGGCCGTCGCGCAGAACTGAAATCTGCGAGCCGCGGTCGCCGTCGACTTTTTCGTCGAGCATGCGGAAGACGGCCCAGTTCGGGCAGGGGTCGGTGACCTGGGCCATGTTGCCCCAGGGCAGCGGAATGCCGTTGCCGCGATACACCGCGCGCAGGTAGCCCGGCGGGTAGGCATCAAAGAAATGCCAGTACGGATAGGGCGACACCTTGGTCATCCGCCGCATGATCGCTGCGGGGGTGAGTTGCATGCGCTCGCCGGCTTCGACACGGTACGATTCGCGCGTGAGAAAGCGGCGGAAGGGCTGTTTCGGGCAGAGCAGCGCGCCCGCGAAAAAGCTGCATTCGAAGTCGCGCCAGGCGTTGAGCACGTCCTGCGGACTCATCCCGGTGCTGATGCCCTCGGGACTGCCGCCCATCTCGCCACCGGTGGCATGGGCTGCCTTGAGGCCGTCACCGTCGTGCAGAACCTTGTGGCCGAGGTGCGAGGCGAGATCAAATTTGAGTCGCGCCGGATCATCCAGCAGGGCGCGATTCACATACACCGTATCCGGTGCCTCGTAAAAGGAGCGCACCATGCTGCGCAACTCGCGGTCGTTGTCGCGGGCCATCACCGGCTGGCGTTCGAACCACTGCACCTTGAGGCCGTGCCGTTTATAAAGCGACAGCAGGTCGTCAACACCCAGCGGAAACTGGCGTTGACCGACCGTCTCCGCAGCGCGCTCCAGGTCGGGAAAGTCATTGCGCGACATTTCCTGGTGTGAGCGGATCAGCAGATGCGCGAATTGACGGCCGGTGGTCCCCGTTTGCGCCAGCAGCTCCGGGATGGCAGCCTGCAACAGATCCTTGGAGAAGAGGAACGCAGGTTCCAGCGGCACTGCGGCGGCACCGCCGCTGCGCTCCTGCACCACGGCGGCTTCCGTGTCCGGATTGTTGTCGAGGAACCAGCTCTTGTCGCGTTGAAACAGGGCGGACAGCAATTCCAGCACCTCCGGCGACGGGATGCGTTTGCCGCTTTCGATCATGCTGAGATAAGACACCGAGGGCGCTTTTTCGGGGTCTTGCTGGCTGCAGCGAGCAGACAACTCCTCCAGCGTCAGTCCGTTGCGCTTGCGCAGCGCGCGCAACTTGGTCCCCAGAAAATGGCTTTGCCGTGTGTGAAGACTCATGCTGCCCCCTATTGCCGCAATGGCGTTATGGTGAAAACAGGTATGTGAAATCGGGTTTTGTCAGGTGGTGCAGTAGTGAAATTAACATTGTGAAATTTTTTTTGTCAATTTTTTCATTTTATGGCGATATGATGCGGTGCAAGAACGTGACACAGGGCTGTGTCACCGTGAAAGCCAGAGGAGAACACCATGCCGAAACGGATACTGATACTGGGCGCGTCATACGGATCGCTGCTGGGCAGCAAGTTGCTGATGGCCGGTCACACCGTATCCCTGGTGTGCACTGCTCCCACGGCCCAGCTGATCAACCGGGAGGGCACGCGGGTGCGTTTCCCGCTTCGCGGCCGGGAGCGGCCGGTAGAGGTGTACTCGCAGGAATTGCCGGGACGGCTGGATGCGCAAGTGCCGGAACAGGTCAATCCGCTTGAATACGATCTGATTGTTCTCGGGATGCAGGAAGCGCAGTACGGGGCGCGCGGCGTACGCGAGTTGATGCGCCGGATTGCGGCCACCCGCAAACCCTGTTTTGCGATCATGAACATGCCGCCGCTGCCGTACTTGCGGCGCTTGCAGGGTGTGGATGCTGACGCATTGGCCGGCTGTTACACCGACCCCTCGGTATGGGACGGGTTTGATCCCGGGCTGATGACGCTGGCCAGTCCCGACCCGCAGGCTTTCCGGCCACCCGAGGCCGGAAAGAATGTGCTGCAGGTGGGATTGCCGACCAATTTCAAGGCGGCGCCTTTCGCGTCGACCGAGCATACCCAACTGCTGCGCGAATTGGAGGCCGATATTGACGCGGCGCGGCTCTCGGTGGATGACGAGTGTCTGGAGATG
>Ga0129336_10002612_pt1 | contig 11100 bp, 7 predicted proteins | sample CPB6_02_DNA_FD_96878 | JGI IMG/M metagenome (GOLD analysis project Ga0129336, IMG submission 96878) | Freshwater to marine salinity gradient microbial communities from Chesapeake Bay, USA - CPBay_Sum_0.6_0.2_DNA | ecosystem: Environmental > Aquatic > Marine > Coastal | place: USA: Chesapeake Bay...
CTGGAGTTGCAGACTTAATCGTATCAAGCATCTCTTGGATTTGGTTTACTACACTCTCCTTGTCGGAACCTTCAAATGTGAATTCCAACCTACCTTAATACTTCACAAATCCAATACCCTCGCAAATCAATTCTATCAATTTAATAGATGCTAAAATCAGCATCTTCGACACTAAATTCAAACCCATCCCAAACCACCTGCACCATCAAACTATACACTAAAAACCTTTTGTCAAAAACAACCTTACTGGTTTTTAAAATTGCCGGCAAAATGTTTGCCCTGCTCCCCTCAGAAAAGGACGCGCAGATTGGGTTAAAATTTTCCCCCGACCTCCTCGAAGCCTTGCGTGATGACCACCCGGCTATTTTTCGCGGAGCCTACATGAATCCCACCCATTGGGGCGGCGTATACCTCGATGGGTCGGCTGCGTCCGACGAACTTCAGACTTGGATTAAAACGAGTTATAATTTGGTTGTCGCTAAATTGCCACGTGCACAACGCATCCAATACCCCTTGCTGCCATGACCAAACGCTTACTTAATTACTTCATTCAAGGCCTGCTCTACAGCGCCCCGATTGCTATCACCTTGTATGCGGTCTTCTCCCTATTGCGCACCCTCGACCGCGTCATTCCAATCGACATCCCTGGATTGGGATTGCTTGCGTTGATATCCGTGATCACGCTGATCGGATTTTTAGGGGAATACGCTTTGAAACTTCGCATCGTCAAATTGATGGACCGCATGCTTGAAGGCCTGCCCTTGGTCAAACTCATTTACACGTCCGTCAAGGATGTCATGAAGTCCCTCACGGGAAAGAAAAAAGGGTTTAAGCAACCGGTTCTTCTGCGTCTCTCCCTGCAGGAGGAGGTTCGAAGGGTGGGGTTTGTGACCGACGAAGGCCTCCGCGACCTTGGTACGCCGAATGATGCCCTTGTGACGGTCTATGTTCCGCACAGCTTGGCCATATCTGGACAAGTTTTCGTGGTTCCAAAGTCCTATGTGGAGCCCTTGAATGCCAAGGCAGCCGATGTCATGAAATACATCATTGCGGGCGGGGTAACTGGATCGTAAGTGGCTCTTAGGTGCGAATCACCTTAGCGCGAACATTCCCCTCCATGAGGCTCGATACGAGCGTCATGACCATGCTAAAAAGCAAAGCGGCCCAAAAACCATGAACGGTAAAGCCTTCTACCCAATCGCTCGCTAGCATCACCACTAGGGCATTGATGGCCAAAAGAAACAAGCCCAAAGTGAATAGGGTGAGCGGAATGGTCAGAAGGATAAGCAGGGGCCGAATGGTGACATTCAAAACGGCTAGAGCCAAGGACACCCATATCGCCGTAGTAAACGCCGCCAATTCTACACCTGGCAGAAGGTAGGCCGTGGCAAAAACACTCAAAGTGCGAATAATGAATCGGGTCCCCCAACCGGGACGGCCTATTCGCACTGTACGTGATGAATCATTCATGCCAAAATTTTAACAAAAGTCGCACCATATGCCCGAGATTAGCATAAAATATCCCCTTTCCTCATGAAATTTCCCGCTTTAAGCGTTTATGCCGGCCTCCTTCTCAGTGCCTGCCAACTTTCTGAAACTGCTGTAGACCCCGGCCCTATGCCTTTAGATCCACATTCCTATGCCGACCCCGCCGAGGCGGTGGTCACCCATTTGAGCTTGAACATCACCTCCGTAGATTTTGACGCCCACGTGCTACAGGCCTTGGCGACATTGACCTTTGACTGCCACCAGGCGGACACCTTGCGCTTGGACACCTATGGATTGGAAATTCAGGACGTTCGGGCTACGGGCGAGGGTTTCGGCGAGGATATTTTGCGTTTTGCCCCCGGACGCCACGATGCCATTCTAGGCACAGAACTACTGATCTTCCCCGATAAAACCGTGGACGGGTCCTACACCATTACCATTTGGTACAAAACCAGCCCCGGCGCCAAGGCCCTGCAATGGCTGAGTCCCGAACAAACCAACGGGAAGACGCACCCTTTCTTGTTTACCCAGAGCCAGGCCATCCTAGCCCGCACCTGGATCCCTTTGCAGGACAGTCCAGGCATCCGCTTCACCTACGATGCCAAGGTTCAGGCCCCTGAAGGCTTAATGGCGGTCATGAGCGCTTCCAACCCTCAAGAACGATCGGAAGACTCCCAGTACGCTTTTGAAATGAAGCAGCCCATCCCCTCTTATTTGATGGCTTTGGCCGTGGGAGACTTGCGCTTTCAATCCACAGGTCCTCGCACTGGCGTCTATGCAGAACCCGCCATTCTCGAAGCTTCTGCCTGGGAGTTTGGCGAAACGGAAGCCATGATTGCTGCAGCAGAGGCCCTCTATGGTCCTTACCAATGGGAGCGCTATGACCTCCTGGTTTTGCCTCCCTCCTTCCCTTTTGGCGGCATGGAAAACCCGCGATTAACCTTCTTGACCCCCACCGTTATTGCTGGCGACCGCTCTTTGGTCGCCTTGATCGCCCATGAATTAGCGCACTCCTGGTCGGGAAATCTTGTCACCAATGGAACCTGGAACGACTTCTGGATCAATGAAGGATTCACGGTCTACTTCGAAAACCGCATCATGGAGGCGGTCTATGGCGCAGACTATGCCGCCATGCTCCAATCCCTTTCGCACAGTGATTTGACCGCTGAGGTGGCCGATTTCATGGAGAATGCCCCGGATGACACCAAATTGGCGATTGATTTAACCGGCCGCAATCCCGACGATGGCGTCACGACGATTGCCTATGACAAAGGCTTTCACTTCTTGCGTTTGATCGAACAAACCGTTGGTCGCGAGGCTTTTGATGCCTTTCTGAAGGACTATTTCGCCAACTACACTTTCCAGTCTATGACCACGGAGCTCTTCAACGCTCACCTTCGCGCAAGCCTATTGAGCGACGTTCAATGGGAAGAAATGGGGGGGGACGAGTGGATTTTTGGCACGGGCCTCCCCGCGAACTGTCCAGTGGTGGAGCCCACACTCTTTACTTCGGTAGACACTCAGGCGGCGCATTTCATCGCCGACGGCACCCTGCCTTCTGAGACGGAAAACTGGAATACGCATCAGTGGTTGCGCTTTTTTAAGGCCCTGGAAGGTCTACAAGCGGAACCTGCGCTGGATCTGGACAAAGCCTTTCACTTCACTCAATCGGGCAATGCGGAAATTTTTGCAGCATGGGCAGAACTTGCAACCCGAGGCGGGGTCCAAAGCCCGTCACTCGATGAAGAAATGCACCACTTCTTGTACCGCGTTGGACGTCGCAAATTCCTCACCCCACTCTATAAAGCACTCGTGGACGCAGGCCGAAAGGACCTCGCCGTAGCGATCTACCAAAAGGCTCGCCCAGGCTACCACGCTGTGGCGCAAGAAACCTTGGATAAGCTTTTAGGGGATTAAGGATTATTGGGTTAAAGGTTCTGCAAGCTTCATGACTACTAGCGCCATGGATGCTCTAGCCCTAAACAGGCACATACGCTTGAGCACTTTTACGCTTAAACGTTTCTACCCTGAAACCTTTTCACTCCTTGGCCACTCAGCCCACTAGGGACGTGCAATCCAAACTTTACCCAAGCGCTGACGGTAAATGCCCAACTCAGCGTCGTTTGGCCTTTCTGTCAATGGAAGGACCACTCGGTGCATACCATTTACCTCCATGCTCTGTGCTGGGTAGCCCTGTGCCACCAACTCTAGGACACGCTTTGTCGCCAGCGCTTTGGTTTTGAAGGATCCCGTCACCAGGTAGCAGGCGACAGCGCCCGATACCGGAGCCGTGGCCGGCTGCGCCATGGTGGAAGCGGCCTTTACCGGAACTTCCTTCGCTTTGGGCTGAGCGGGCACCAAGGGTACCATCGCCACGGAGCTCTCTTCCTTCGCTGGAACCAGTTCGACCACCGAAGAGGATGCTGGCAAGGAAGGCGCGAAGGCGCGAGGCTGGTTGGTGACAATGAACTCGGTGCGACGATTCGCCCAACGGATGTCATCTGGGCAAACCGAACACTCCATTTCACAAGGCATGGCCGGCTCGGATTCTCCGTGGAACTCGCCGTGGAATTGGTCTTGGGTAATGCCTTGGTTGGCGAAGTAGCGCTCTACAGTACCTAAGCGTTGCTTGGAGAGGGACAGGTTGTAGGCTTCGGTGCCCTTGCAGTCCGCGTGGGAACGAACGATGACATGGAGTTCCGGCTGTTCGCGCAGAGTTTGTGCGACAAAGGCGAGTTTGGCCTGCTCCTCCGTGGTTAAATCCGAACGGTTGTACCGGTAGTATAAAGGAGGCAAGGTCAAGGTAAGGGATTTGCCTCCGGCCTTCTTCCACTGGCCGGCCTTTTCCGGCAAGCCAGGGTAATCCACCTCGCCTTCTACAGCGATGCTGGCTTGGCGGGCGGCATCTTCGGCAGCGAGGGCCGAATCTTTTTTCGCCTGCTCCTTGAACAAAGCCGTCATGTCAATTTGGAAACGGAAGATGTTATCCCCGTCGAGGGCTGCCTTTCGGTTCGAAGCAAACCAACCACTTCCTGGCCCATCCAAGAAGGGGCTAAAATCGTCCGCCGTGGAGTTCACGTCATCCATGAGAAACCATTCTTCGGTCTCCAGGTTGAGCATAATCAAATCCAAGCCGCCTTGGCCAGGAAAACCGTTTGAGGCAAAGAAAAGGGTGTCACCGTGAATGCTGGGGAACATCTCCTTGCCCTCTGTGTTGGCGATGCGCAAGGGCTGCGCAGCGGCCCAGCTCGAATCGATCCAATCGGCATAGTAGAGGTCCGTACCGCCTAATCCTCCGGGCATATCCGAAACAAAATAGAGGCGCTGGCGCTTGGAATCCCAGGCAGATTGGCCTACGTTGAAGGCATTGTTGTTCAACGGGAAGGCTTCCTCTGAGCCCCATGAACTATCCGCTTGACGTGTGCGCGAATACAACTGCAAGCGGAACAGTCCATCAAGTTTTTGCAGCTCATTTTTCGTGTAGAACACCCGGTTTTCTCCAAATGATATGGGGCCCACGTGGTACGGTGATGCGTCGGTCAGGGGCTTGTCGCCCATTTCAAATAGGCGGACCTTGGTCGAGTCCCAAACCCAAGGCTTGATGTACGGGTCATTGCTTCGCTTGTCCGTTTTTTCAAAACCCTCTTGCGGCCGCGAGGAAGAAAAGACCAATCGATTCTCCCAGAAAACTGGGGCAAAATCGTCGTTGTCGGAGTTAATCCCCTTGGCCAATTCCATGGTCACCCCACCGGGCAATTCGAGGTGTTCAATTTCACCGCGGTTCTCCCACAATTCCGAACGGCGGTGGGCCGGATAGGCACTGGAGTAGTCATCCATACGCTTGATGGCTTGCTCCGTGCGTCCCAATTGGCGCAAGGCATCCACATGGGCAAAGATCACTTCCGCCGAGAACGGCGCTTCACTCTTGTTGGCCGAACGAGCGGCGTCAAAAGCCATCACCGCTTGTTCCGGCATGCTGCTTTCCGAATAGATTAACCCCGCGAGGTTCCATTCTTTTGCCGACTTCAGGGATGTGCGCTTCAAATATTGAATGGCTGTGGCGTGCTGGCTTTTGGCCCGAAGGCGCTCCAATCGGGCTTCGGCTTGTTGACCATAGGCGAACACGCTGCTGCATAGGAGGGCTAGGATGAGGATTCTACGCATGGCCTTAGAAATAACGAGGTGAGGTGACCGCCTTTCCAGGTAAATACAGAGGGAGGCTCAAAACAAAGTCATGGGACATCGGGCCGAAAGGGGCGAGGTCTGAGGTCGTGCGCTCCATGGAATAGCCGAGTGTCAGGCCGTTGGGCATGCGCACATGAAACCAAGCGCCGGCGGCAGAGCCGGGGCGGAGCGTAGCGCCCAGCGTATAGCGGCGCTTGAAGACCATCGCAGGGCTAAGGTCCAAGCTTCCTGGGGCATTGGCCACAATCTTGTATTGCGAAGAAAAGCGGAAATCCCAATTCGCCTGCACGGGCAGGGCAAAGCCACCGGAGGCATAAAAATGCTGAGCTGTCCGAAGAATGCCAGGGGAAGAAAAGCTGAGGTAGTAGCGATCCCCATAGACCATGGCTCCGTAGCCCACCATGGGGCTCCATTGGTTGATGTCCGACTGGAAGATCGGATCGTTGGGATCGATTACATAGAGGTCGGTCAGGGCCTCGTTGTAGTTGCTCATGCCTAAGCGCAAGCCCACCGCCAATTTCGATGCCTCCGAAACCTTGATGCGGTAATTCACATCGGCCGCCACAGAGGTCATTTGGATGGGTCCCAATTGGTCAGATTGAAGCATCAGGCCCGAACCCAGCGCATCGGTAACCATACTTTGGCCCGAAGCAAACAGGGTCGTGGGTGCCCCAGTAATGCCCTGCCACTGATTCCGGTAGGCTAGGGTCAATTCCGGATCTTGCGCGTTCCCTGCATAAGCCGGGTTGTACATGGTAGGGTTAAACACATAGAGCGCCAAATGCGGATCCTGCTGCGCCTGCATCAAGGTGGAGCTGCAGAGGAGAGTGAGGAAAAGGAAAGTCTTTTTCATGGCTTAGCGCTTCAAGTAGATGTAGCCAGTTTGGGCAGGCTCGGTGGAACTCAACGTCAAGATGTAGTAGTACACCCCGTTGGGCAGGATGCCGTCGCCGTCCAAGACGAAGCTTCCAGACGTATTCGGACGTCCATCCCAATCATTCTGGTAGGGGCCTTGGCTGTCGTAGACGGCATGTCCCCAGCGGTTAAATACTTGCAAGCGGCTATCCGGGTGTCGAAGGATGCCCGGTATAATCAAGTAGTCGTTCAACCCGTCGTTGTTGGGCGAAATGCCTTGCGGCACATCCGTGTTGCACGCATCGGGGTCGAGGTAATCTGGAACGCCGTCGCCGTCGCAATCGTCGTCAAAGATGCCGTCGTTATTCCAGTCGTATTCATCGGCATCGCTTATACCGTCGCCGTCGCTGTCCAAATCTAAGTAATTAGGTATGCCGTCGCCGTCCACATCCAAGTCGCCTTCGTCGATGTCCAAAATGCCATCGCCGTCGCTATCGAGGTCGCGGAAGTCTTCTTGGCCGTCCCCATCGCTGTCCGGAACCGGCAAGGCTACGCCGCCTTGACCAGGATCCACCGCGTCGTGCAAGCCATTGAGGTCCACGTCCGTGATGGCGCCTGTACCAACGTAGCCGTCCTTATCGGGATCGCTACCGCCGCCTTCGTAGACATCCGTCAACAAATCGTTGTCGCTATCGTGGTCTAGATAGTCCGGGGTTCCATCGGTGTCGTAGTCCCCATCCAATTCAATGCTGTCTAGGATGCCGTCATTGTCACTGTCCAGATCCAAATAGTTGGGCTGGGTATCGCCATCGTCGTTGTCTGTGCCTTCGCTCGCGTCCAGGATGCCGTCGTTATCGCTATCGATATCCAGGTAATTGGGCGTTCCGTCACCGTCGAAGTCGGCTACCGTTTCCGTGCTATCGGCAATGCCGTCGCCATCGCTGTCCAAGTCGAGGAAATTCGGGAATCCGTCGCCATCTGCATCGGCCGCCGTCTCCACACTATCGGGAATGCCATCGCCGTCGCTATCGAGGTCCAAGAAATTGGCCACCCCATCGCCATCAAAGTCGAAGTATCCTTCCGTTTGGTCGGGAATACCATCGCCATCGCTATCAAAATCGATGTAATTCGGGATGCCATCGCCATCTGGGTCGCCTGTTCCTTCTATGATATCTGGGATGCCATCGCCATCACTATCGAGATCAAGGAAATTTGGGAATCCATCCCCATCTACATCCGCCGTGCCCTCAACAGCATCCGGAATGCCATCGTTATCACTGTCTAAATCCAAGTAATTTGGTTGGGTATCCCCATCAAAATCTGCACTGGTTTCAATCAAATCTAGGATGCCATCGCCGTCGCTATCCAAATCCAAGAAATTGGGGGCCCCGTCGTTGTCAAAATCCTGCGTTGTCTCCACGGCATCGGGAATGTTGTCACCGTCGCTGTCAAGATCCAGGAAGTTTGGAATGCCGTCGTTATCGAAGTCGGCTGCCGTTTCGACGGCATCGGGAATTCCGTCGCCATCACTGTCCAGATCGATGTAGTTACCTAATCCGTCATTGTCCGCGTCAGCCGCCGTTTCGATGCTATCAGGAATGCCGTCGCTATCGCTGTCTAAATCCAAATAGTTGGGGATGCCGTCACCGTCGGTATCTACGACTCCTTCCACGCTATCCGGGATGCCATCGCCATCGCTATCCAAGTCGAGGTAGTTCGGAATGCCATCGCCATCGGCATCATTGGTGGTTTCCACCGTATCCGGTATACCATCACAATCTGCATCATAGGTGCCAATCACCACCGTGTCCGAAGTGACCACACAGCCATTCGTATCGGTGATGGTGACCACAAAGGAGCCCGCCCACAAGCCTGTGGCCGTATCGGTGGTTGCGCCACTTGACCAGAGGTAGGTGTAGGGTCCAGCGCCGCCCGTTACGGCTACCGACGCGACGCCCACAGAGTCCGTCAAACAGTTTGTGGTGGCCAGGGCCGTCACAACCGAAGAAAGTGCCATGGGTTGCGTGACGACATAGGAGAGTTCAGTTTGGCAACCCAAGGAATCCGTGACCTCCAAAACATAAAGGCCTGCCGCCAAATTGTTCCAGATGAGCGTATCCCCAGCATTCGCACTAAGGGTGTCCGAGCCGTTGTTCCACACATAAGTGTACGGAGCTTGTGCACCGAACAAACGAACGCTCACGGTGCCACTGCTGTCCCCTGCGCAAATATTATTCGAGATGGTTGCGGAGTCCACCAAGGGAAGTCCCTGAAAGACCTGGACAGAGTCGACCTTGGAACATCCCAAGCTGTCCGTCAGGGTCACGGAATACCAACCAGCCGTCAAACCCATGGCCGTGTCCCCAAGCTGTCCATGGCTCCAAGCAAAGCTGTAGGGACCTGCCCCACCCGAAGCGGAAGCAACAGCCATTCCGGTGCTATCGCCATAGCAGGTCACTGCTTGGCTCGTTACGTTCAGCACGAGTAATGCAGGCTCTGTGACCACCAAGGTATCCGTAATAGAACAACCATTGGCATCGGATGCGGTGTAGACATAGGTGCCGGCCCCCAGGTTGCTCATCACAGTGGCCGTGTCACCGGTATTCCAAACGACGGTGTAGGGAGCCGTACCGCCTTCAGGAGAAACGCTTACATATCCTGTGGTATCCCCAAAGCAGGCCAAACGGTATACCGAATCCTGCACGCTTAACGCCGAGGCTGGCTGTGTGAGCGTGTAATTGAGTGTCGTGAAACACCCTGCCGCATCGCCAATGCTCACCGTATAACTTCCTGCGGGGGCGTTGGTTAGCATTGCGCTAGTGTCACCCGTATTCCAGTAGTAGCTATATGGTGGCGTGGCGCCCGTCACAGTCAAGAAAACGCTACCCGTGGAGTCACCATGGCAGGCTACGTTGGTTTGGACTGCACTAGTAGAAATGGGCAAGGGCTGGGAAATCGTGAACGTATCCGTCACCGAACAGCCGTTGGCATCGGTTACTGTGAGTCCATAGGACCCAGCGGGACGGTTTAGAATGTTTTGCGTGGTGAAGGTTCCCCCGTTCCAAACGTAGGTATAGGGGGCCGTTCCACCGGATACCGCTGTGGTAATTTTTCCATTAACCAATCCGTAGCACGAGATATTCGTGATCGTTGCATTGATGGCCAATGCAGCCGGTGGGGCTATAGTATCTGTAGCCGTCCAAACGCAGCCATTGGCGTCGGTTACTGTAACCGTGTAAACGCCGGCAGACAAGGAGTCTACGCTCATAGTACTATCTCCCGTGCTCCAGAAATAGCCGTAGGGCGCGGTACCTCCTCCAACGGCCACCGCGAGTACGCCCGTGGAATCTCCAAAGCATAGGGGCTGTGTGGCGTTTATACTGCCCGCTAGCGGCGCAATGGGCTGAGAAATCGTGAAGGATTTGTTGTACGTACAGCCTTGTGCATCCGTGACCACCAGGGCATAGGTTCCTGCGGCTAAGCCTGAAATCGTTGAAACACTATCCCCTGTATTCCACGCATAGCTGTAGGGGACTGTTCCCCCGTACATGGATACCGCCAAGACTCCCGTACTGTCGCCATAGCAAGCAATAGAGCTGATGGCCGTTGTATCCGACATAGCTTGTGGTTGCCCAATGGTATCCACCAAGGTGATGAAGCACCCGTTCATATCCGTGGCAATGACCGAATAAATGCCCGCTGAGACATTGCTCAAATCCTGAGTCGTATCTCCTGTATTCCAGAGGTAGGTGAAGCCCCCTGCACCACCACTAACCGTTACATCTATGGAACCATTTGCAGCGCCAAAGCATGTGGCGTCTGCGGCCACGATGGACCCATTAATTTGAGCAGGTTGTGTCAAGGCAGCCGATGCTACTACTTGGCAACCCGCTGCATCCGTCACCGTAAGGGTATAGGAACCTGCAGGTAAATTGCTCTTGATCGCCGAAGTTCCACCCGAAGACCAGGCATACGTATACGGTGCTTGGCCACCGCTTGGAAATGCCGCAATGGAGCCATCATTTTTGCCGAAACAACTTGGGTTGGTTTGGATAACATTGACAGCACATCCGTCTACATTCACCCAATTTTGAGCAAATGCCGATGGCATCGAAAAGAACAGCGTTACCGTGATCGCCAGAAGCGCACGAATGGGGAAAAATTGGGGCAGTGACATAGGGACAAAGTTCGATGCTAAGATCTTAAGGTACGGGCTGCTAAAGGACTGAGCCAGGTGAAATGAGTTTACGCGATGCAGCGGCATTTTAAAGCACACGATTAAGTTTTTTATGCAAGACATTCCGGAGCCCTTGCAATTGGGTGAACTGCTCCAAAAGCTCTCCCCGTAGTTCTACCTCGTGGGTCTCCTCTAGTCGATTTTTCAAAGTCTGAATCATCTCGGAGAGTCGCAGTTCCTTGAAGCGAAAAAGACATTCTGCAACATGGCTACTAATCTGATCCACAGGATTTTGAATGTAAATATTTTTTTTCTTCCAATCGGCTAAGGCGTAGCGTTCTAAGAGGAGCTCGGCCACCACAGACGCCACCTTGGGGTCTGGATGTCGGCTAAAA
>Ga0129336_10002613_pt1 | contig 11097 bp, 11 predicted proteins | sample CPB6_02_DNA_FD_96878 | JGI IMG/M metagenome (GOLD analysis project Ga0129336, IMG submission 96878) | Freshwater to marine salinity gradient microbial communities from Chesapeake Bay, USA - CPBay_Sum_0.6_0.2_DNA | ecosystem: Environmental > Aquatic > Marine > Coastal | place: USA: Chesapeake...
CGAAAAGATGACAAATATGTTGCTGCATGGAACTTCATGATAGATCTCAATGCAAATGATTTCGTGCAACTAATGTGGTTCTCTACCGACTCCACGGTGCAGATTGTCTATGCAGGACAGGGAAGTAATCCAGTCCGCCCATCCGTGCCCTCACTGATTCTTACAATAAACCAGGTTGGTTAGTTCAGATATCAAAGCTCTGATTGATGTGCGGGATGATTGCATTCCATCCCAGTTGCGAATGAAGTTTCTCTTTGAAGGATTGCTGAGCCTCGCGCTCGCCGTGGATTACGAAAATCTTTCGTGGCTTCTTGCATTTCTTCAACCATCGAAGAAGTTCTTCGCTATCTGCATGCACCGAAAAACTCTCGACCTTTGCGATGTGCGCTCGCACATCTACCCATTCGCCGTGGATCTTTATACGAGGCAATCCATCTTCCAGCGCCCGCCCTCGGCTGCCCTGTGCTTGGTAGCCCACCAAAAGGATGGTGTTCTTTGGGTCAGGGAGCGCTCTTTTTAGGTGATGTACTACTCGACCACCAGTGGCCATGCCGCTTGCAGAGATGATGATGTGTGGTTCGGTCAACTCATTGAGGGATTTTGAGTGCTCTGTGGTCGTGACATTCGTCAGTGTTCCAGGATCAAAGGGATCCAGATTGGACCATTGCCTTGACACTCCTTCTCGAATGCCGGCATCGCCTTCGCGCACTGCTTTGCGATATTCCACAAGTGCGGCGACAGCCATCGGCGAATCAACATAGATAGGTATTGCTGGGATCTCTTCTTTGTCTATTAATGCACGGAGCGCCATGAGAATAACTTCGGTTCGGTCGATTGCGAAAGCAGGGATAATAACCGAACCACCACGATTGATTGCCGCATTGATCTCTCGAGCAAACTCGCCTGAGATTGATTCGTGAAGTCGATCGCCGTAAGTTGACTCGGTCACTATGGCATCGAGTTCGACCTGCGGCGGATCATCTGGAGGTGCTAGGAGTGGGTGATTATCCCGACCCATGTCGCTTGTGAAGAGAATGTTTTTATCTCCACAGGAGAGCAGAAGAAAAGCGGAGCCAAGTATGTGGCCAGATGGGTAAAAGGTCGCAACGAAATTTTCTCCAACCTTGAACTGCTGTCTATAAGAAAAGGCATGCACATAGGTCAACGCAGATTCGACATCAGGTAAGCGGTAGAGCGGCTCAGGATTTTTGTGTTTGCTATATCCCTTTTTCGCTGCAAAGTACGCATCCTCTTCTTGAAGCTTGGCCGAATCTCGAAGCACAACCGCAAGTAAAGGCTCGGTGTACTTAGTAGTGATGATCTTTCCCTGGAAACCCTGGCGAACCAGGAGGGGGACATACCCAGAATGGTCAAGGTGTGCATGGGTGAGAACAATGGCAGTGAGCGAACGAGGGTCTACTGCGAATGGCTCGCGATTTTTCCCCTGAATCTCTTTGCTTCCCTGGTAGAGGCCACAATCCACCAGGATGTGCTCATCCCCTGACGAAACGAGAAATCTGCTTCCGGTGACGGTCTCTGTAGCGCCGAGAAAGGTGATTGAAGGAGTTGCCATGGCATGCAGACTACTCAAGGAATCAGAAGTAACCTAGTTTTATGTCGACGATGCTTGTGAGCAAACGCTTTCACCAAGCGCTCTTTGTATTCGCATTGATTGGAACTTTCCTCGGCTTTTTCATTAGAGAAGTCTGGGTAGCAGTCGGCTTCATAGGACTTGCCATTTCAATCAAGTGGCTCATTGATGATTTCAAACTAGACACGATGGGATCAGATGTTCTTGCGATCTTCTCGCTCGTAGGCACGCTCATCACTTCTGAGTACTTTGCGATGGCGGTAATCGCGTTGATGCTGGCGACGGGGAGATTGCTGGAGAGTTGGGCCGAAGGAGAAGCAGAACGCGAGCTTTCTTCGCTTATCGAGCGTATTCCTCGGCGTGCCCACAAAATTGGACCAGATGGCTCCCTGCTTGAGATTGAAGTTGAGGAGATTGCGCCACGGGATCATCTTGTGGTGCGCACGGGTGAGATTCTTCCCGTTGATGGTCTATTGCTTACCGATGCGACAACCGATGAATCTGCTCTCTCCGGAGAGCCATTACCGCAACATCGCGGTGTCGGCGCGCTCCTTGCAAGCGGAATCGTGAACGCCGGATCTCCATTCACTATTGAGGCGGTCAACACAGCTGCTCTAAGTACCTATTCAGGAATCATTGCGTTGGTCAAAGAGGCGCAGAAGAAAAGCGCGCCGAGTATCAGACTGGCGAATAAGTGGGCGATAAGGTTTGTGCCCTTTGCACTGGCGGTTGCGGGAGGGGCTTGGGCGCTCACTGGCGAGTTCTCACGAGCGGTCGCGGTTCTTGTTGCAGCAACTCCCTGCCCGTTGATTTTGGCAGTACCTATTGCAGTCGTTGCGGGTCTCTCCCGAGCGGCAAAGCAAGGAGCAATCATCAAAAGCGGTGCCACATTAGAGCTGCTGGCAAGAACGCAAGTTGTTTTGCTTGATAAAACGGGGACTCTGACCTACGGCGGACCAGAGATTAACTCTATCGATTGCGCCCCGAACCTCACACCGCATGAAGTTCTGCAACTCGCAGCCTCGGTTGATCAATACAGCAGTCACATCGTCGCGCAATCTTTGGTCAGCGGCGCACACGATCGAAACATCGACTTATTGCAAGTAACGGACCTGAACGAGAAACTGGGTCGCTCCATGAGTGGTGATGTCGGTGGAGCGCACATCGTCGTTGGCCAGATACTCGGCGATGCTCCTTCGTGGCGGAAATCGCGTGACGAGTTACAAGTAGGGGTCTATCGAAACCAGGAACTTATTGGCATTATCGGTATGGCTGATCCTGTTCGCGGAGAATCCAGACAATTACTGGCGGATCTAGCCACAGCGGGTGTGTCTGAGATTGCGATGCTCACCGGAGACAAACAGAGCACGGCAGAGAAAGTCGCTGAAGAAATTGGAATAACGAAAGTCTATTCCGAGCTCACGCCGCAAATGAAACTAGAGATCACCTCCGAATACTTAAACAGAAAACTTGGCGTAGTTGTTTTAGTAGGTGATGGCATTAATGATGCCCCTGCTCTTGCGCTGGCAGATGTGGGCGTAGCCATGGGCGCGCGCGGGGCAACAGCAGCCAGCCAAGCTGCAGATGTAGTAATTGTCGAAGATTCGATTGCTCGATTAGCTCATGCAATTGCGATTGCCAAGAATTCGATGCGAAAGGCAACCGAAGCTGTCTCCATCGGGATGGGGCTCTCCGTTGTCGCGATGTTCGCCGGAGCTTTCGGCTTAATCAACGCCAGTCAAGGAGCGCTGATTCAAGAGGGTATAGATGTCATCGCAATACTGTGGGCCTTAACAGCTTTACGATCGAAAATTTGATCTTCTCCTCAAATGGTTCAGTGATAAAAATCAGGGAACTATTTGACGATTTCTTTTCTACCTAGAATTCCCAGTTTCTTGTAAATCGCCATACTCTCCTGGCGAATCAGCGATTCGGAATAACCCATACGAATTGCAATAGCCTTATTTGTCATTTGATTCTTTATCATGGCCAGAATCAAGTCTTGTCGTTCGGTTAGATGGAGACTCCGGGTTCCCCTCTCATGAGCCATAACGGCTGTTCTCGTACGCTTATTTCTATCGTTTCGCAAAGTGATGATCAGATTGATTACAGAGCGCAAGTTCTGGTAATACTCCAAATCCTCAAGTACTGTTGTTGATTCCTCCTGTGTCGAAATTACTCCGAAGTATCCAGGAAATAGTGGCATCGAAATTGTAGTTTTCCAGATTGCTTCCTCACTTAAGCCAACTGAGTCAAGAAATTGCGAATGGTATTGGTTGTCATGAGGCAAGACATCAACATCATTTAATTGAATCGCATTTTTTAAAAGCTTAGGAGCAAAATGGCGTTGATACGAATCCAACAAAGCATTTTTAGTCTCAAATCCAAAACTTGCGAAGTATTCTAATTCCAAGTCACGGTAGAAGCTTCCAATATAAACGCGAGAGACCTTACCCGAGTAGCATGCATTTAAGGCTATGTGTTGGACAGCTAGTTGGAAATCTGACTCCGTGGCTAGGTGGTCACACAATTGCGCGATTTTAGAACTCAATAACCCTCCCCAAATTCCTGTATCACCGAAGATACTGGAATAGTTCCAAAGCGCTCGCGACTCTCGCTCGATCTACCGGTCAAAGAAATGTCCTGTTGTATGCTTGAGCATCATCGAAAGCCAGAGCGATGATGTCGAGTGGAGGCTCTTGTGGTTTACGATGAACCAGAACCTAATGCCTTGCTCGTTGAAGACGATTCCCAAGATCGAATGGAGGTAAAACTTCAACTGGAAGTCATGGGGTTAGTAGTTTTTGATGTCACATCAGCCCAAGAAGCGCGCGAAATATTCGGTATTAGGGATTACAGCTTGATCTTGATTCATTCAGGGCATGCACCATTGGAGGCTTTGGAGCTCTGTAGACAGATTCGAGCACTTTCTACGGTTCCCATTCTCATGCTGACACAGCGAGGAGAGGTAGTAGATGAAGAATTGGCGCTGGGGGCTGGTGCAGATGACTATGTCACTAAGCCGATAGAACCAAGGATTCTCACCTCTAGAGTCACCCAGCAAATCAAACGAGGGGAAAGTCAGCGCCATCCCCGCAAAACGCTGCTTACATGGGAGAACCTAACTCTGGACTTAGCTGAGCATCTTTTCAAGATCGGTGAAAAAGAGATTCTTCTTACGAATTCAGAATATCGATTTTTGCAACTACTCATGGAAAATCCGCGGCGAGTATTCTCCAAGGAACAAGTACTTATTGCAGTTTCCTCACTAAGGGAACAGTCCAAAATCTCAGTGGAGAACTACGCTCAGCAATTGCGCACGAAAATCAAGAGGAACGGAGGACCTGAAGTCATAGATGTCGTGAGAAGCATTGGCTTCCGTTTGGCAAGTGCCGAGCAAAGTGAAATTTCCCAGGATCTCCCCGCGTAAAGCACTTTTCTCCTTTTAGTTTTCTTACTCCCACACGAAAATAAATGAGATTACGAGCGAATAGGAATTTCTGTCAGTTCTTTGTGAAGAGAATGTAGACAGACTGCAAGAGGTATTTCTTACGATTCGGAACATGAGCATCGAGGTAAGAGAAGAAACATCAGTAAAGAATCTGCACATTTCCACTAAGCGCAAGTCTAGGCAACGAGTTGTGATTGCTATTGCCATTCTCGTTTTGGTAGTGCTGATAGGTAATTACCAAGTGGGTGCGAATAATCAAGGTGAATGGCGAACTAGTGCATTGCAGGGGCAGATAGCAATGACTGAAGTTCAGTTGAAGCAACTAGTTGTGGCGGAGAATTTGACGGTTTATTGGGTCGGCCCTATGGCAACCGCGTTGTACACCTTAGATACAACAAAGGCGAATCGATCAATTCTGACTTACCTACCACAGAAACTTAGGAGTCAAAAAGTAATTGCAGATTCACGGGTAGTTGGAACATATTTTGCTCCCAATGCCTTTGAAGATTCGCTTGTTGCTGCATCAAAGTCTGGCAACGCCTCATTTAAAAATGCGAATGGAAATGTTGTTTTCTTCCCAAGAGAGAGGACTACGGGAGTTTTTGTTGCGTTACCAGATACAAAGTATCAAATCGAGATATTCGACCCAATTCCAGGCCAGGCGATAAGTATCGCTTCGCTTCGAGATCAACTAACAAAGATTGGATAAAAATTAATGACTAAAAGTAGAGCTTCACTCACTTTGAGCACCCTTGCAATACTCATGGCTGCTGCAACTTCTACAGTTGTTATTACAGAGGCAACTGGGGCTACGCACCTAATCACTAAGAAAGCGAAACTTAGTGGTGACATAATCCCTTCTGCAGATAACAAGTACACACTCGGAACGAACGATAAGCGTTGGAAGTCTTTGCAACTTGGACCAGGAACGCTTTACATTCAAGATCAGGAGACGGGAGCGCAGGCTGGTCTCACGGTAAACTCGGGTGCGTTACTACTCGATGGAACTGACTCGCTTCGCATAGGTAATGTTCGTTTTACTAGTACTGGGATTGATTCATTGGTCAGCGGGCAAGATATAACAATCGGAAACCAGGGAGATCAGGGTTTTCTAACTCTTGCTCGAGCGATTAAATTCCCAGATGGTTCGATTCAGTCGACAGCATCACTTAATGGTTTAAGTGGGCCGACCGGCAATACAGGAGAACCTGGCGAACCCGGAGAACCCGGAACTGAGGGACCTGCGGGAGCTGAGGGACCTGCGGGCGAAGCTGGTTTGAATGGCGCAATGGGACCTGCGGGACCAAAGGGTGATGTCGGCCCACAAGGTCCACAAGGGGTGGTGTTGACTACCAGGGGTTCATTCCCCACTCGCGCTGCTTTTGATCTGGCCGCGTTAATTGGTGTACCTGGGGATGCTTGGATCATCGTGCAAGATGGTTCGTTAGTCGTTTGGAATTCGCTGACGAACAAATGGGACAGCGTTGGCGATGTCCTGGGTAAACAAGGGTTGCAAGGCATACAGGGGGCAACAGGAGCACAAGGTCCACAAGGTCCACAAGGTGCACCGGGCTCCATTGGTGCAACAGGAGCACAAGGTCCGCAAGGTGCACCGGGTTCCATTGGTGCAACAGGAGCACAAGGTCCGCAAGGTGCACCGGGTTCCATTGGTGCAACAGGAGCACAAGGTCCGCAAGGTTCTGCGGGAGATATTGGGCTGCAAGGTTTGCAAGGTTTGCAGGGAATTCCTGGTCCACAAGGGTTGACTGGCGAGAAAGGTGACAAGGGAGATAAGGGAGACGCTGGCTTGCAAGGTCCGCAAGGTCTGCAAGGTTTGCAGGGAATTCCTGGTCCACAAGGGTTGATTGGCGAGAAAGGTGACAAGGGAGATAAGGGAGACGCTGGCTTGCAAGGTCCGCAAGGTCCACAAGGTTTGCAGGGAATTCCTGGTCCAGCAGGACCAGCAGGTCCATCGGGAACAGTTGAGCCGTACACGAAGCAAAACATCTGCACCAAAGAGACAGGTGGAAAAACATTCATCTACCTGGGGACATGCGCATCAAATGGCATCGCTGACGGCGTTGGCTATGTCATGTTGATTGCGCTGCCGTTCTAAGCAATTGAGTGTCGAGAGAGTTATCTGAAAGAATTTCAGCGTCAGATAACTCTCAGCGCAGTGACGGGCTTTTGCTGCCGAACCGGTAATCGGATGCAAGAGGTTGCAGGCGTCGTCGCGATCCACCGGGCCCTCTGAGGCCATCGTCGCAATCCCAACGAGGGTTGACCCGTAGAAACTAATCATGCATGATGCATGATATGGCTACTACCAACTCCCAACTCTGGCCCCGTCGCGCGCCGCAGGCCTCCTATGTCGATGTGGCTGAAGCAACGCTCACGGAGGCTATTTTTGATCGAAAAGTAGAGCCCGGTTCTCGGCTCAGTATTGATGGCACCGCGCGAATGTTGGAGATGAGCATTACTCCAATTCGAGAAGCAATGACGCGTTTGGCCACGCAAGGGCTGTTAATTCAAGATGTTAATCGAGGTTTTTCAGTAGCGCCTCTACTTACTGCTATTGAGTTCAGTTCGTTGTTCACGACTCGACGAATCCTTGAATCGGCAGTGCTAGATGAAGACTCGGCTGACTTTGGCATCTCCACTCGATTGCGCAATCGAGATCTTGTGAGTCAAGGACAAATTCAGGCCATTCGAAAAGTGGGAGAGAGAATGAGAGGAATTGAGCATGGGTCGAGGTATCGACAATTTTCGAATTTCAGTCGCCTAGATAGTGAATTTCATCGCGAAGTAATGAAGCTGAGCGGCAATAGTTTCTTAGTCAATGCGTGGTGCGGAATGAATTTTCATATGCATGTTAGTCGCCTTTATTCAGGCCAGGGCGTAATCGACTACAGCGATGCGTTGCGCGAACACGAAGCAATTGTCAAGGCAATCGAAGCACGAGATGCCAAGCGTCTGAGTTCTGCCGTAAAACGACATGTGCTTGCAGCCGAGAAGCGTTTAGTCCAACTTCTTCCCATCGAACATGACAGAAAGGCGGCAGGGTTGTGACAAGTCGTATCGAAAGTTTCACCACCTATGTGTTGAAAGTTCCACTAAGGCGCCCAATTGCCGACTCGCTGTACTACCGGACTCATTGGCATATTCCCGTTGTAGAGGTTCGTTGCTCGGATGGCTTAGTGGGAACTGGTTATTCAGGACTTTGGGCAGGCGAGAATCAGCTTCTGAGCGTGATTAATGAGTACATCGAGCCTATGGCGGTTGGCAAGGATCCAAGCCTGATAGGGAAATTGTGGGACGAGGTCTATTGGTCTTCGTTGCATTGGGTAGGCCGAGGTGGAATTGCTCATATGGCGCAAGGGATGGTGGACATTGCACTTTGGGATCTTGCAGCTAAACGAGCTGGCGTGCCGCTATGGCGGTTGCTCGGTGGGAGACAAACAAGCTTAAAAACTTACAACACCGATGGCGGGTGGCTTAACTTCACTGTTGACGAGCTCATTAACGACACCACTGAGATGGTTGGTCAGGGGTGGAATTGGGTTAAAGTCAAAGTTGGTGGTCCTTCCTTCCAAGAGGATATTCGTCGTGTTGCGGCGGTGAGGAATGCGTTGCCAGAGAATGTGCAACTTTCAGTTGATGTCAATCAAAAATGGGATGTGGTCACTGCAAGGCGTGTGCTCCCGGCGTTGGCGGACCTAGATATTGCCTGGATAGAGGAACCACTGCATCCTGACGATGTACCGGGCCATGCTGAGTTGGTGGGATTGACGAAAGTTCCCGTCGCACTAGGTGAAAGCATTTATTCCGCAGAGGCGTTTCAAGCTTTTTTTGACGCTAATGCCGTGGATATCGTCCAGGTTGATGTCACTCGGGTTGCGGGAATCACTGAATGGCTAAGAATCGCAAACGCTGCACAAGCAAAAGGTAAGTGGGTAGTTCCGCATGCAGGAGACATGATGCAAATTCATCAGCATTTAGTTGCGGGTGTCGGAAGTAGCAAACCAGGAATGATCGAGTACCTCCCTTGGGGATTGGAAGTATTCGAGGAACCGGTGACGCTATCGGGAAGCGATTTGGTACTCCCAGAAACTCCAGGCGCCTCGAGCTCCATTGCACCCGAAGCCCGGAAAGCGTGGGGAAATTGATGGTTCACGCATGATTGTCCCTCGTGTGGTCGTGGTTGGGGCGGGCATGGTTGCGGACCTACATATCCGGGCTGCTCGAACGGGTCACCACCTTGAGATTGTTGGTTTTCTAGACACTGATCAAGCACGCAAAGCTAATCGTTCTGCAGAGTGGCAAATTCCATCCCTAGATTCACTCGCAGATGCACTAGCGGATCAAAAAGTTGATGGAATTTTGGTTCTCACTCCTGTGGAATCGCATGCTGAAATTGCGGTACAGGCTTTGAACGCAGGAAAGCATGTCTTTATCGAAAAACCTGTCGCTTCGCGAGAAGAGATTAAAGTGATTGCTGAAGCCTCAGCAAGTTCGGGCAAGGTGTGCTTTCCTGGTCATAACTATGCTTACGATTCTCATTTCACTCAACTTCGATCTCTCGTACAGTCGGGAGAATTGGGATCTTTGCGGGCACTTTTCATTCACTATGTCATAGCCCATCCTGAGGAGGTCGCGCGCCATTACGGAGGGGTGCTTGGTGAGGTGATGATTCATCATGCCTACCTAACAGTTGCATTGTTGGGCCGACCATCCCATATCACCGCTGGCACCACCGAACCCCAGTGGGCCGAGCATGACGCAGAAGATCAAGCGTGGATGACTTGGGAATACCCGGGCGGACTTACTGTTCATCTCTTTGCCACCTTCGCAGTCAACGACGATTCAATGGCTCCTTGGATGTTCACAGTAAAAGCTTTGGGCACCAATGGTTCAAGTTCGTACGAATGGAAATCATCGACATTTCGAAGGGCGCTTGGCTCGTTGTCTTTTGCTATTCCCGCTTACGAGAATAGTTATATTTACGAACACGAGGCATTTGCGGCAGCGATTGGTGGAGATCCGACGCGCATCGTTTCCAGCATTGAAGATGCGCTTTTAACCCAAGAGTTGATAGACCTTGCGCATGAGTCGGCGCGAACCGGCAGTCGCTGTCGCGTAGGGGAGGAAATCAAAGTGGCGAATGGTCGTTCAAAATGAGTTATTCCATCAAGATTCTCAAATATGGAACTCAGTTAGTTCCCGGACCTCAGGTCTTTTTCCAATCTGGCTGGGATCGAAGAATTGAATTTGACTTTTATGTTTTCTTGATTCAAGGCGAGGGCTTAACTGCGGTCGTGGACTGCGGAATGGATGATGCGAGCGAGATTAATGCCCTGATTTCATCCGGTCTTGGACCCGAGTACCAGATATTGACCCGACCGGACCGTAAAGGAGTTACCGAACTCCTTGCAGGAGAGGGCGTTTCATTGGAAGATGTTGATTATGTGGCCCTAACTCATTTTCACTCTGATCATGTTTCCAATATCGCTCTATTTCCTCGAGCGCGATTCTTGATCTCTCATTCAGGTTGGCAAGAGCTGATTGAGCTGCGCCAAAGAATTCCGACTATGGTTTCCAATCCCATCTTCCCAACCTCTGCGATTACATTCATTGAAAATCTGCTTGAAGAACGAGTAGACCTACTTGCTGACGGCGAAACACCACTACCAGGCATTTCGATAAAGCATGTTGGTGGGCACACTGCTGATAGCGCGGCGTTTGTAATTCCAACTGGTGAAGGCCGAGTGGTGATTCCAGGTGACACTATTTGGACCTACGAGAATTTTGAGAGTAATACGCCTGTTGGTTCTGCTGTGAATATTTCAGAATGTTTTGAAGCGATGTCGTGGGTCCGTCAAACGGCTGATTTGATTCTTCCGACCCATGATCCACTCGCTGCAATTCGACATCCACACGGCGTACACGCCTAGATAGCGAAGCTTTTCAATTAATTGCTGGCTTATACCCTTATGCCCCTTGTGCGTCGTGACGGGCTCGAACCGCCGACCCGGTGATTAAGAGTCACCTGCTCTAC
>Ga0129336_10002615_pt1 | contig 11095 bp, 13 predicted proteins | sample CPB6_02_DNA_FD_96878 | JGI IMG/M metagenome (GOLD analysis project Ga0129336, IMG submission 96878) | Freshwater to marine salinity gradient microbial communities from Chesapeake Bay, USA - CPBay_Sum_0.6_0.2_DNA | ecosystem: Environmental > Aquatic > Marine > Coastal | place: USA: Chesapeake...
ACCGATGGCAGACATCACCTACTCCATGACGCTCAAGGTCGACAAGGACAACCTGTCGAACCAGATTCAGATCAGCCAGATCACGGCCTCGATGGCGAAGGCCGGTTACAAGAGCGTCGTCTACGACCTCACGACGAATTCGACCGTCATATCGACGGCGAACCTGTCGACGGTCGGCATGGCGTTCCTGCGGAACCTCGCGACGTCGTCGGCGTCGACCGTGCAGATCGGCATCGAGGCCGGCGGCTCGTTCGTTGGCTTCGCGACGCTCCGTGGCGGCGAGCCGGCGATCACGAGGCTTTCAAGCGGCACCGAGTACGTCGCGATCGGCGCATCCGGCGCCCGCCTCCGCGTGGACATCACAGAGGGCTGATCCATGCCGAAGATGGTGAAAGAGGTCTACGCCGGAGTCCAGTACGACTTCTCGTCGGAAGAGGGGCAGATTGCTTCCTCGACGACGAGGGTCTTCAGGATCATCAAGTCGGACGTCGGCGAGTACATCAACGTCGCCGCGACCTGCGGCGTCCAGATCGGCCAAGAGCATCCGTCCGAGTCCGGCCTCTACTGCGCGTCCTACTCGGCCCAGTACGACGGCGACAGCCGGATGGTGATCGTCGCGACGTTCAACTACCGGACGACCCCGGGAGGCGGTGACGCCGGCCAAGACCCCGGGCAGTTCTCGCCGGACATCCGGCCGGCGAACTGGTCGATCTCCACGACGCTCACTGAGGCGCCGGCGTTTGAATGGAGGCCGTTCGGTGATGCAGCAAACCAAGTCATCATCGGCGGCGGGCCGTTTTGGCGGGCGCCTGTGAACCCAGCGGGGGACAGATACGAAGGCGTGACAAAGTTGGTCCCAATCAGCACAATCACAATTGAGCAGTTTGAACTAATCGACCCCACTCGGCACAGCAACTGGGTTGGAGATATAAACAAAAACGAGTTTGTGATAGGCACTTTAACGTGCCCAAGGCATACCGTTATGTTTCGCGGAGTGTCAACCCAACCTGCTCTTGAGCAGTGGGGGTCTGTTTTGTACAGGGGATGGAAAGCGTCCTACGAGTTTGTGTTCAAACGCAATCTGATACATCTTGACAACAATCCCAACTCAAGCCCCATAGCACTTGGATGGGATCATGCTCAGATTGTCGAGGGCGTAAACATCATCAACAAGAACTACGGCTCAAAAGCAGCCGCAGCCGCAAACAACGTCGAGGCCGGCTCGCTAGCGCTCAAGCGCAAGGAAACAAACGGCATCGGCACAGAGATAGAAGGCTGGCCGAACAACATATCATTATCCGAAAACACCGAAGACACGAAGGTCCGCGGCATGATCTTGATCGGCGAAGAGGCGAAGCCGACTCAGCGACCGTGCGCCCTGCCGATTGCGCTGAATCCAGACGGATCGCCACGTTGGAGCGGCGCTAGTCCTCCGGTTCTGGTCTACACGTATCAAGTCCAAGACGACTCCGACTTCAGCAACTTCGGCTTGAGGCTCCGATAGCATGGCCGAAGGCTTCCTCCTTGGCCCGAACCTGCTCTCGCAGATACGACGCACGATCGACCGCGTCGACGGGGAGCCTATCGGCTCAGGTTTCCGGCGCACTCAGGTCACCCTCGAGGGCGAGGGGCCGCGGTCGGCGAAGGTGTTTCGGATTTGCACGTTCACCGGGTCGTGGGCGATCAACGAGACGAAGACCGTCACGTTCAAGTACCAGACTAGCACGCCGAACACGGCGAGCGTGGTGAACCTAGTCTGCGGATTGAGTCCGTCCGAGTCGTGCGACGTATCGATCGCCAAGGACGGCACGGCGTGGTTTCTCGTTCAGCCAAACCTGACGCAGCAGCCGGGATACTCAGCCAGCGGCACGCAGGTGCTGACGATCCAGAGCGGCGTCCTTCGCTGGATCGGAACCACGGCGTGCTGACATGACGATTGCGACAAAGAATGGCGTGCCGATCGTCAAAAGCGGGGCGATTGCGTCGAACTGCGGATGCTGCGGTGAATGGTATTGCTGCGACACCAGGGTTTTCGACAGGTCATGCACGGCCGCTGGAATCGCGCCGCTTGCATCATTAGTCGTAACCATCGAGGCCAGCGATTTCATAAGTAATGAAATCTTGACAGCGCAGTGCTTTGCAGTGCCAGGACAGCCAGCGGTCACGATCAGACAAACAAGCACATTCATTACGCCGGGAGCGAGTCTGGCGGGAACATTTGTGCTCACCCCAACTCTTGTGTCTACGAGCACTGTGCAGGAGATTTGGCGATACAAATATGTTTATCCCGCAGACTCCGCGGGGTGCGTTGGCAACGAAATGGAGACGTTCCTCACAATTCAGAACTCCGGTGGCTTGAGGCTCATAGTAAACGCGCTGTCGCTATCCTACAGATACTACGGACACTCGACACTGAAGAGCGGAGCGGCGTCTACGTTTGTTGCACAACCACGGGACATGTCATGTTCTAGTACGTCGAGCGGGAAGTCGCCGTGCTCAAACCCACGTGACGTAAACGGATCTAGTGGCGACGTTCTTATTTCCAAGTATTCATCGCTCGATTTAGTGGCGCCAATCTTTGAAGCGAGTTCCACAAGCACGTTCACGTGCACGCCACAGAACCGACTAGTTATATCACGGTCAGGGGGCTCGCTATTGAAAAGATTCACTCAACAGGGAGGAGAGATCGGAGAGGCGGAAACGAATGTGATAGTATTTCAGCAAGGCTCACGATCTTTGTCCGCAACGATGACTCTGACACTTCTGTGAGACAGCCATGCCGTGTCAGCAAGTACAAGGAGGCTCTGCGCCAGAGTCGTACACTACAGGTCCGTTTGCAAGGCTTGAAGATTGCCTTGAATCATGCAAAGAAGGCGCCTGCTGCGAACAAGATGGCACATGCGGCATCAAGCCACAGTGCCAGTGCAAATCAACAGGACAGACGTTTCGTGGAATTGGGACCGTGTGCTCGCCGAATCCATGCTGCGGGGGACTGCGCTTGTGCGTGCCAAGCAGCATAGTTGTGACAAATTTAGCAGTCGGCGCGACTTTTCCTAATGAGAATGCGTGCGACGATGTTTTTGTAGCGGCGGTGCAAGCGGCAGGTCAGGCAACGCTGAATCCAGTGAGCGTGCAACAAGCCAGAGCACTGCTGACGCCGGGCGGATTTCCGAACCCGCAAAACTTCGTGTACTGCGTCAACGAAAACATCACACTCAGGTACAGCGATTCGTTTGCTTTTTATGGAGGGCAGACGACCAACGGGATAAAACTGGTCGTCATGCTGGAGTGCCGTGGATTGGCGAACGCGAATGATACTCCAGCAATTAGTTGGGCTCTTAGGTACAGTGAAATGCCGACGCTTACGGCGTCAAACTGCCTCGCATCAATAGAGGCAATCCCAAATTTTTCAGTAAGCATTTCCGGCGCAGAAGTGTTTGAAATAAATAAGCATGGACGCGCGGGAGTCGGTGGCGGAGTCGGACAATTTCCTGTTTCTTCGTGGTGCAGTGGCGGCTCGCTGTCGCTTTCAATGCAGCCGGTCATCCAGTCGTGCCCCAACCCATACAGGCCGGCAGGATACGGCACCATAACCGTCAATGGAAGCGTCACTCCGGTATTCAACCCACTTCCATGACGACTACGACGACCTGCCACCGCTCGTTTCTGGAGTCACGCTGCCGCGAGCGTGGCTACACGATCGACGAGGTCATGCCGTGCGTCATAGCACGAGACGGCGACCAGTGGACAATCGACGTTGATCACTATGCGTACCCAAGGCATCCAAGGCCAGGATATGCGCCGCATTATCAAGATGTGCTGCCGAATCACGGCCCCGGCACCGAACTCTCCAAACTCCTGAAACGCTTCGGCATCGAACCGACACCGACCTGCCAGTGCCGAGCCAAAGCGGCACAGATGGACGCTTGGGGGCCGGACGAGTGCGAGAAGCCAGAACGCATTGATGAGGTCGTCGCCGTGATGCGTGCGGAAGCCGAGGCTCGCGGCCTCCCATTCCTCGACGTCGCCGGCAGAATGCTCGTCCGCCGAGCAATCAAGAACGCCCGCAGAAAGGCTAAAATGGACTAATGGCTACTTTCGCGCAAACGCCGGGCACCCTCGACGTCACTTTTGTGGCCGGAGATGAAGTCGCCATCGCGCTGGACTTCGACCGCGACCTCACCGGGTACACGATCACGACGGCCATCTATGTCACCGCCGTCTACGCCTCCGGCGGCGGCGGGACCGGCTTCGTGACAGGCATCGGCGACACGGCGGCCACGTTCTCCATCTCCAACACGAACCTCGCGGCTGGTCAGATCACGATCGGTCTCTCCGAGGTGCAGACCGCCGCGCTCTCGCCGGCGATCGCCTACCGCTGGTACTTGCGGTGGGTTGATACAGGGCAGGTCACGAGGACCGTTCTCTCCGGCACCGTGACAGTGGCGAACCCATGAGCATCAACGTCACGGTCGTCGGGACGACGAACGTCGTTGCCAGCGTGGCCGAGACGACGATCGGCGTCTCCGTCGGATCGCCGGGATCGGTCGACGTCGGCATCGGCACGATGGTCGCCCAAGCCGTGACCGGCCTGCTCGTGGCCGGCGGAAACAACGTCACCGTCACGACCACCAGCGGCGTCTTCACGATCGCCGCCGCAGACGCTCCGGTCTCGAGCGTCAACGGGAAGGCAGGGGCGGTCGTCCTGAATGCCACCGACGTCGGGGCCGCCAGCAACACGCACGGCCACTCCTACGTCCAGAGCCTCAACAGCCTCACCGGGACGCTCAATGTCCTCGCGGGCAGCAACATCACGATCTCGACGTCCTCGAGCGGGATCACGATCGTCGGCTCGGCAGGCGGCGGAACGACTGGCGGGGCGGTATCAAGCGTCAACGGCCGCACCGGCGCCGTCACTCTCGTAGCCTCCGACGTCTCCGCCGCCTCGGCCAGCCACACACACGTTGCCGCGAACATCACGGACTTCGCTACAGAAGCCGCCAAATACGGCCCCGTGTCAAGCGTCAACGGCCGCACCGGGACGGTCACACTCGTGGCGACCGACGTATCGGCGGCCTCCTCGACGCACACCCACGCCTACGTCCAGAGTTTGAACGCCCAGACCGGCACGCTCTCAATCGTGGCAGGCGACAACGTCACGATCTCGACGTCCGCCGGTTTCATCACGATCACGGGGCTAGCCGGCGGGACAGGCGGCGGCTCGGTGACCAGCGTCAACGGCAGGACCGGAGCCGTCACGCTGGTCTCGACCGACGTGTCGGCCGCCTCCTCCGTTCACACCCACGTTGCCGCCAACATCACCGACTTCACGACCGAAGCGGCGAAGGTTGGCCCCGTGTCGAGCGTCAACGGCCGGACAGGCACGGTCACGCTCGTGGCCTCCGACGTCTCCGCAGCCTCGGCCAGCCACACCCACGTCGCCGCCAACATCACCGACTTTGCGACCGAAGCGGCAAAGGTCGGCCCCGTGTCGAGCGTCAACGACAAGACCGGGACGGTCACGCTGGTCTCGACGGACGTGTCGGCGGCCAGTGCCGTCCACACACACGTCGCGGCGAACGTCACGGACTTCGTGACCGAGGCTGCCAAGTACGGCCCTGTGTCCTCTGTGAACGGCAAGACCGGGACGGTCACGCTGGTCTCGACAGACGTATCCGCGGCCAGTGCCACCCACACACACGTCGCGGCGAATATCACGGACTTCGTGACCGAAGCGGCCAAATACGGCCCCGTGTCCAGCGTCAACGGCCGCACTGGCACGGTCACGCTGGTCTCGACTGACGTCTCGGCGGCATCGGCCGTCCACACGCACATTGCGGCGAGCATCACGGACTTCGCGACGGAAGCGGCCAAGCATGGCCCTGTCAGTAGCGTCAACGGCCGGACGGGCACGATCACGCTCGTGTCAACGGATGTCTCCGCGGCCTCCGCCAGCCATACTCACGTCGCTGCCAATATCACTGACTTCGGTGCCGGCGTGCTGGCGAACCAGTCGGTGTCCAGCGTCAACGGCCGCACGGGAACTGTCACGTTGGTCTCGACGGATGTCTCGGCGGCCTCGGCCAGCCACACCCATGTCGCAGCCAACGTCACGGACTTCGTGACCGAGGCTGCGAAGGTAGGCCCGGTATCGAGCGTCAACGGCAAGACCGGCACGATCACGCTCGTGGCGACCGACGTATCGGCAGCCCGAACCGTCCTCGCCGTCGAGACGCGAGGCCCGCTGGCGATCGAGAACAACTACAACGCCGGCACGTCCGACATCGTGCGGATTTCGGCGACGGCCGCCACGGAGATCACGGGCCTGTCGGGCGGCCAGTCCGGCGTCGTCAAGTTGCTCGTCAACGTCGGCACGAACGACGTCACGTTCGTCTCCGACTCCGCGGAGAGCGAGTCGTCCAACCGGATCACGATCGTCGGCGGCAACAAGAAACTCAGCCGCGGCGAGGCGGCATCGGCGTTCTACGATCCGACGAGCAACATCTGGCGGATCATCAGCGACCCGCCGTCGGCTCCGGCGTACTCGTGGACAACTTTGTCCATCACCGCCGCCCTCAACAACTACAACCCCGGCACGCACACCGTCCTGCGTCTCAGTGCGAACTCGGCGCATCTGGTGACCGGCTTCTCCGGCGGCGGCGAAGGCTCCATCCTTCGGCTCATCAACGTCGCCACGCATACCGTCACGCTCGTCCACGCCTCGACGGCGAGCGACTCGTCCAACAGGCTCCTACTTGACACAGGGACCGACCGCACGCTGGATGAGGATCAGCAGGCCGAACTGCTCTACGACCCTGTCTCTCTTCGTTGGCGGGTCACCCCGTGAAGCGTCGTGGCGTCGGGACGCGCCTCCTGCGTGCGTGCGCCCTCTTGGCTCGGCGTTCCTTCGCCAGCCGCCGCCTCGAGCACCGCGAGCGGTGGGCCAACGAGAACGGCCTCGACCGGGACCGTGCCGTCCAGTGGATCGTCGAGGAAGCCGCGAGGTTCGGCGTGCCGTGCGAAGAGGGCGTGGCCGTCCGCCTCTACGTCGCCGCGGCCCGGCACGCGATCCGGTCGCAGCGGTATCAGGTGGCCGCGCCGGAGCGGAGGCCGCGGACGGAGCGGGCTGTGCTCCCCGGCGAACTGGCGGTCGTCACCTGCCACTTCAATCCGGCCGGATACAGGTCGCTCAGGGACAACTACCTTCGATTCATGCACGAGATGCGGTGGTGGGGCGTGCCGACGTTCGTCGCCGAGGTCGCCTACGAAGGGCAGGATTTCGTCGACAACGACGCCTTCCTGAAACTCCGCGGCACCGACAGGAACGTGCTCTGGCAGAAGGAGCGGCTGCTCAACCTGATCGTCGAGAAACTGCCGGAGCAGTACGACAAGGTCGCGTGGATCGACGCGGACGTGCTGTTCTTCGACCGCTCGTGGATTAAACGCACACGCGAAAAACTGGAGTACGACCCGGTGATTCAACTGTGGAATCGCTGGCACTGCATCGACTCTGCCGGTCGCGTCGGCGAGGTGCTGTGGGGCGTCGGCGACGACGCATGGAGGTATCTGTCGCGGCCCGCGTGTCCGGGAGGTGCATGGGCGGCCAGTCGGTCGGTCTTCCCGCTCTACGATCGCCACATCCTCGGCTCCGGCGACGCGATGGCACTGGTGGCATGGTGCGGCCGGCTGGACCGCCTCGCGATCAAATACTCAAGCGAAGTCATGCGGGAGGATTTCGCCGCATGGGCCGAGAGCGCCTACCAGAAGGTGCAGGGACGCATCGGGACGCTTGAGAGCGACGCGATCCACCTCCACCACGGCTCGCGAAAAATGCGGCTCTACGTCGATCGCTGGAAGCCTGCCCTGAAGTGGGGCTTCGACCCGCGCCGGCACGTCGAGGTCGACGAGTCCGGCCTGCTAGCATGGACAGCGTCGGCCCCCCCGCAACTGCGAAAATGGGTGGCCGAATACTTCCTCGTCCGCGACGAGGATGGCGAAAATTCCACTTGACCGCCACTGGGCGTCACAAAGACACTATTCGCGATGCCAGCGACGCACCACTTCCTGATCGCAGGCGCCCGCTGGGTGTGGCGGTACAGCCGCCTCCGCGGGCGTGCCGCAGGGTGGGCGTACCTGCCTGACCCAAACAAGCCCGGCGAGCCGTCTGTGCGGAAGGTCTTGATCGACTCGCGGCTGAAAGGTCGGACTCGCATGGAGACCGAAATCCACGAGGCGCTCCATGTGTGCTTCCCGCAGATGAGCGAGGAGACGATCACGGCGAGCGCACGCGACGTGAGCAGAATCCTCTGGTTCCTCGGCTACCGCCTCCAAGAGGACAAGCAGCCGTGAGCAACACGTACATCGTTGGCGCCGGCGGCTTCGGCCGCGAGGTGCTCCGCTGGGCACGGGACGCCGGCATCGACGTGGACGCCTTCCTCGACACGGCCGAGGGCGTCGCGTGCGGCCTGCCGGTCCTGCCCGACGACCTCGTGTTCTCGCCTCGTGACGTCTTCCTGTGCGGCATCGGCGAGCCTGCTCTCAAGCGGATTGTCTGCGAGCGACTCCGCAGCCGCGGGGCGCGGTTCTGGACGCTCGTCCACCCGACCGCGATCGTCACCGAGCCGGCCGCGATGGGCGAGGGCTGCGTGATCTGCCCGCACGCAATACTGAGCGTCGGCTCGTCCATCGGGCGGTTCGTGACGGTCAACTGCGCCGCGACCGTCGGCCACGACACAGTGACCGGCGACTACTGCTCGATCTCGAGCCACGCCGACATCTGTGGGCACGCGAGCCTCGGCGAGGGCGTCCTCGTCGGGTCGCACGCCAGCATCCTGCCGCACGCCCACGCCGGCGACTGGTCGATCGTGGGGAGCGGCAGCGTCGTCGTCCGCGAGGCGCCGGAGCGATCCACCGTGATGGGAGTCCCTGCGGCCGTGATCTACAGGAAACCACAATGAGCGAGTTCTGCGAGGCGCTCGACCAACTGGTCGAGCAGCCGGCTGGCACCAGCCAGCCGGAGATGTACCTGAACCACCTTGCCGGGTGGGACTCCATGAGCGCGATGGGGTTCATGGCTATGGCGGACAAGCGGTACGGCGTGATCGTGAGCGCCGCACGGCTCATGGAAGCGAAGACCGTCGGCGACTTGGCCGCGCTCGTAGGAATCCAATGAGACAGTTCACGCACGACTGGCTGCCGGAGTCGCTGTCGAAGCGGTGGCGGGAGTTCGTGCTCCCGCGACTCAAGCATCCGCTGCGCTGGCTGGAACTCGGCTCATACGAGGGCCGCTCGGCGTGCTGGGTGATCGACAACGTGCTCGAGGACGAGGACGTCTTGGTCTGCGTCGACCACTGGGTGAACGCCGACGTGGAGGCACGATTCGACCAGAACACGGCGGGTCGGACGGAGAAGGTGAAGTCACGGACGACGCAATTCCTCGCTCGCGCGATCGCTGCCGGCGACAGTTTCGACGTCGTCTACATCGACGCCGACCACGAGGCCAAGAACGTCTTCAAGGATGCGGCGATGACGTGGCCGCTCCTGCCGGTCGGCGGCATCGGCATCTTCGACGACTACCGCTGGCAGATGCCCGCCGAGAAGTCGCACCTCCTGCCACCGAAGCCAGCGATCGACGCCTTTCTTGAGGTCTACGCGGGGTACATCGACGTGCTGCACAAGGACTACCAAGTCATCTTCCAGAAGGTGTGCCAATGAGCCTCCTCTCCCTGCTGGCAAGGCCGCGGTGGATGCGGCCCGCAGAGATCGATGGCGACCCGTTCTTCGAGGACGTCCTCTTGCTCCTGCACATGAACGGCACTGACGGCGGGACGACGTTCACAGATTCAAGCCGTTTCGCGCGCACCGTGACGAGGTCTGGGGCGACGACGTCGAGCGCGCACAAGAAATTCGGCGACGCGAGCATGAGCGTCGAAAACGTACAGGGCGTGGCGGTCGCGTCGAGTTCGGCATTTGGTCTCGCAGACGAAGACTTCACAGTCGAAGCGTGGGTGCGCCCGACGTCCATCACTGGAAGGAAGGGGATAGCGGACTTCGGTTCAAGCAACCACTTCATCTTCGAGATTTCAGAATCGAGCACATTCAAGGCGTGGTTGTGGAGCGGAAGCGCATTTGCCATCGCCACCGGCTCAACGACCGTATCAACGAATACGTGGTATCACGTCGCCGTCACTCGCAGTGGCACGACACTGAAACTCTGGGTGAACGGCAGCGAAGACGGGTCGGCGGCTTCTGCTTCGGGGCCGCCGAACTCGTCCTACGAAGTTCGGGTCGGCGTCACCTCGGCCGCCGGTTTCACCGGCTACATCGACGAGTTCCGCATCACGCGGCAGGCCCGCTACTCGGCGGCGTTCTCCGTGCCAGTGAAGCCATTCCCAGACAGGTGAGAGCGTGCCAATCCAAGGCGTCGCGATCCGCGACATCGCCGTGGCCGTGCCTTCGACAGTGCGAGATCAGTCGCGCTGGGGCGCCGCGGCGTCGAAACTTGAGGCCGCCACCGGCGTCTGCGAGCGTCGTGTCGTCGACCGCCTGACGCTCACCGACTTGGCCGAGGCCGCGTGCCGCGAGGTGCTCGGCCGGGCGGTTCAGGCGATCGTCGTCGTCACGCAGACGCCGGATCAACGAATCCCCCCGGTCGCCAACGTCCTGCACGGCAGGCTCAACCTCGGCACGGCGTGTGCCGCGTTCGACGTCAACCAAGGCTGCTCAGGCTACACCTACGGTCTCGCCGTGGCGGCTGGCCTCGCCGCGGCCGGCGTGCCGCGCGTTCTCTTGGTCGCCGGCGACTGCCTGTCGACCGTCGTCTCGCCGAACGACAGGGCGACCGAGCCTCTATTCGGAGACGCGGTGAGCGCGACGATCCTCGAGCGGGACGACGACGCGCCGCCACTGCACGTCGCCTTCGGCAGCGACGGGAGCGGGGCGGAGCATCTGTCGCTCGCCCACGGCGACACGTCGTGCCTCAAGATGAACGGCGCCGAGGTCTTCGAGTTCGCCATGCGGACGGTGCCGATGATGGTCACCGAGTCGCTCGCGGCGGCCGGCTGGACGATGGACACGGTCGACCAGATCGTCCCGC
>Ga0129336_10002617_pt1 | contig 11092 bp, 14 predicted proteins | sample CPB6_02_DNA_FD_96878 | JGI IMG/M metagenome (GOLD analysis project Ga0129336, IMG submission 96878) | Freshwater to marine salinity gradient microbial communities from Chesapeake Bay, USA - CPBay_Sum_0.6_0.2_DNA | ecosystem: Environmental > Aquatic > Marine > Coastal | place: USA: Chesapeake...
ATCTCTGATGATGATGCTTGATAAAATTTACAAGTCGGATGAACATTTCTTACCGCCTCAAGTAAGCGCATTGTACCCATGGCAATACCATCTACTGTATTTTCTGGTAACTCAAACGACACTTTGACATGTGATTGAGCCGCGAGATTATATAATTCATCTGGTTTATATTGTAAGAGCAGACGATAGATACTGCCAACGTCGTTTAGATCAAAATATTCTAATTTAAAATTTGGATGTTTATAAAACTGATCGATTCTATCTGTGCAGATAAGAGATGTTCTTCTTTTTAGTCCTATGACTTTATATCCTTTATTCAGCAATAGCTCTGCTAAGTACGAGCCGTCTTGACCAGTTATACCTGTTATAAAAGCCGTCTTCATATTCCTCTTACGTTTGGATAATTTATTATAAACCAATCACAAGTTTTTTTTAGTCCTTCTTTTAGGGGAGTATAATTTTCTTTTTTCCAGCCTAAATCAAGTAGTTTTTTATTGCTGCTTGGTTTTTTATGTTGACCATTTGGTTTATTTGTGTTCCAATTTATTTTTCCATCATAACTCAATAACTCACACAACAACTGAACGACTTCTTTTATGAAGTATTCTTCTGTATTTCCTATGTTAATTGGTTCTGGCTCATTATAATTTTCAAGAAGAAAAATGAGAATTTTCACTATGTCCTCTGAATATGTAAACTCTCTCAAGGGCGAGCCATCGCCCCATACTTCTACTGAAGGCTGGTTGTTTATTTTTGCTTCCCAAATTTTACGAATCAAAGCTGGTAGAACATGACCATTTTCTAAATCAAAATTGTCATTTTCTCCGTAAAGATTATTTGGAATAGCTGTTATAAAATTACAGCCATACTGTTGTCTGTAGGCTCTAGACATAACATCAATCATTCTTTTAGCATAAGCATAGCCAAAATTAGAAGTGTGTGGTGGACCCATGTGTAATTGATCTTCTGTAAGGGGATAGGTTATATGCGGCGCATCTGGATATACACAAGTAGATAATAAAGAAACTACTTTTTTAGCCTTTCCAACATAAGCATAATCTAAAACTCTTTGGTTTATTAGAGGATTTTCTACATAAAAATCAGAAACAAAATCTGTATTCGCTTTTACGCCACCCACTTTTGCTGCCAAATGAACAACAAATTTATCTTTTATATTATAAGAAAAATTGTGAAGCTGTTCTTTGTCGATGTATTGTGCCTCTGGCACTAGTTTTTTAAACGCGCTGCCGACCATACCAGAGCCACCAGTTACTAAAATGTTCATTTTATCCTTGAATACATTGTTATTTTTTTATCATTTTGCAGTTGATAAAAAATTTGCCTCTCTTTATCAAAAGTATGTGATGACATATCGTATGGCTTTATTTCTTCATAATAATGCTTTTTTGACCAATCTTCTTCTTCAAAAAAAGAAAATCCAAAGCAATTAATTTCTGTAAAATATTTTAACGCCACCATTAAACCAATAAAACCAGTGGTTGGATGGTTACTCAGTTTTGATAAACACGCTTGATAAAAAGATGGATTTATAAATATCACATTATTATTTTGTTGTTTTAGTTGTGATATTACATTAATAAATTGCCAATATTCAACCCCATTTTTAACTATAATGTTTTCATTTTTTAATTGATATAAAAAGAACCTTTCAAATTTAGAAAAAATTTTCTGCATTCTTTCTATATATGCAGCATCTTCTATAATTGCATGAAACATATGAGAATTTACTATTCTAATATCAGTTTTAGAACCAGTGTATTTTTCATATCCTTCTGTTCTAGCTTCATTACATCTTATTACGAAATCGTGAGAATCAATAATATTTCCATTTTCTTGATCGAGTAAATTTCCAGAATTTCCTACTAAAGCACAAGAGCCGCCAAAATTAATATTTTTTTCATTTTTTATAAAAATATCTATATTATTTAAATCAAACATTTTTATCTCCCGTTTGTTTTTATAAAATGTTCTGGTACTGGCTTTGTAAATTTAATCTTATGCTTTCGTTTAGAAAAACAGAATATTAAACTATCGTTTGGTATTTCAGGAATATATCCTGAACTGTCTTCGCAAAATAAAATTTCATCTTTAGAAGCTTTTGATAAGTAAGTATATTGCGGATTTATACCGTTCCATTTTCTGGAAGTTCTAGTTTTTGTTGCCATATGAAGAATTTTATAATTATTAGCACTATAAAAATCTTTAAAAAACGCTGGACTTAAAGAATAAAATCCTCTACCAAAAAATCCCGCCAAGTTTGCTGTATGAATTATGCAGCCCTCTTCTTTTAACATGTTTGATATATTTTTTAATACTGTTGAAACATCAAAACAGCAATATAAAGTTCCAGAATCTATAACCCAATCATATTTGTCATAAAAGTGTTCAGGCAATTCTTCATTTAAGTCTATTTTATACGTGGGATTGCCGTTTATATCAAATGTGTGTACAACATCAAAATTCATTAATTTAGAAAATTGCTCAATATCACTTTCATATATTTTGCAATCTCCCAAAATTGCACAATTGCGACCTTGAGGATTTTGTTGCCTAAATGATAAAAATAGTTCTAAATCTTCTTTTTCTATAGCCATTATTTTTTCTTTGAATGGTAATCTTGTAAGAGAGTTACAATAAAATCTACGTCTGTATCAATTATTTTTATTTCTTCTGATATATCTTCAACTATTTTTTCTACATTATTAATATTTTCATACTCTGCTGTATGATAATAGTTGTTTGCCTTACAGAACGCTTTTGCCAAATTGTGTAATTCTATTTTATAACATTCATTTGGTGTAATTATAGCTTCTTTTGTATCTAAATTTTCAATAATTTTATTAGCCGCCATTTCTGAACTAATAAAAAATCTTGTTGTGTTTGTTTTATTTATAGATAATGGCAAACCTTTATTCATTTGATTGGTCCAAATATCTAAAACACTACCATCTGAGAATAAAAAATTTACACCTCTGTACACCGAAGCTCTCTTATCTAAAAATATCTTTTCCATCAAATATTTGGTAGAACCATAAGTACAAGAAGGATTGATAGCCTTATCTGTACTAATGCCAATTAAATTTTTCATATTATTTTTTTGAAATAAATCAATTATATTTTTACTTCCATAAATATTAACCTCTACTGCTCTATATGGATTTTTTTCACATATATCAACATGCTTCATGGCAGCGCAATGTATTATATATTGTATATTGTGTTTTTTTACTATATGGTCTAAAGTATACCAATCAGAAGCAATATCAGCACAGTAAAAATTAACATTAGTGAATTTTTGCTTTATATCGCATATCCTCTTTTCCGACTGATAAACTGTAGTTACCTCTACACCTTCTCCTAGTGACAAAAGTTGATGTATGAGTTCCCGTCCTAAAAATCCAGATCCACCAGTTATTAATATATTTTTCTTCATTTATCACCAAAAACAAGTTCTATTACCAAGAGGGCTTTCAAGGAAATCGCAAATAGTCTTTATTGGCTCAAAACCTTTGTCGTCAAAAATATATATTCCCTCTACAAAACTATCCCAAGCAAAATATCCATCTTTATGTTGTGCGATATTTATTGATTGATAACAGTTTAACATCTCATTCTTTTTTTGTTCATCTACTTTGAATTGAATAAAGTACTTTGGTGTATTAAAATTTAAATTAAATTGTGATTTTGATTCACATTCAAATAAATTAATTAAATGTAACCCATGCCCTCTTTTACCATTTATTAGTTTGCTCGTCATTTTATAATATGGAGTTGCCATAAAGGAGAAAAAACCAAATGGTATATTTTTATTGTTGCTATAATTATATAACTCAAAAAACAGTTGAGTATGTTGGACATGCTGATGTTCATCTCCATATGGAGAATGTGTAATTAATAAATCTATCTCTGTATCTTTTAAATTTAATTCTTGTAAGCCTTTTAGAAAATAATCGTTTAAATTATTTAACGTGATTCCTCCGCGCTGTGGAATCTCATGTTCTAAAATAGAATATTTGTTTAAATTAATTGCTTTCATGGCATTAATGAATTCTTCATTACGAACTATGTCATTTTTGCCAGTAATACAAATAAGATTTATATTTACATTATTAATTTTATTAAAAGAATTTAACAAACCTCCTATCCACAAAGATTCGTCATCTGGATGGGCGGTTACAAATAAAATATTCATGATTTTTTCCAAAAACATTCTGGCGATGGTGCCAAATTGTGATATTCGTATGTTCTTTGTAGCTCTGATGTTTCGCCATGCCTATTTCTTATATCATCTACTACTTTTTTTGCACCCTGCCAATAGCCATAGTCATCACATAAAATATACCCATTTTTTACAACTTTGTCGTACAAAGCTTCAAAAGCAATTTTGGTTGGTTCATAAAAATCCAAATCAATTCTCAATAAAGCTATTTGACCAACTTTTGGAAGAGCTTCTGGCATAGTGTTTTCTATCCAACCTTTATAAATATGAAAAGTATCATTTTTTAATTTCATCATATCAAAGCATGTATAATAAAAATCTTCCAAATTAAAATTTCTTAAAGCAGTATTTGGATTAAAGCAAATTTTTTCATTCGTATCCGTCGATTCCCAATTTGCTAAATCTAAATTTGTGTTTGGTTCACCCATTCCTTCAAAACTATCAAAAGCCCATACTTTTCTTCCTTTATTTTCTTCTTCACAAAGAACGCCTAAAAGAGCACAAGCGCCACCTTTCCAAGTTCCTGCTTCAATGAAATCTCCCGATATATTGTTGTCTATAATTTCTTTAGCTAAATTATACAAATTTTTAAATCTTTCATAAGATAACTTGGTTCTATTTTGAGCTGGTCCTACAACATTCCAAATATCTTCTACTGTTAATTTATTCATGATTGTTCCTTTAGTTTTTTAAACTCTCGTTGGTAAATATTATAAAATTATCTAATTCGGTTATATGTCCATTAAATCTTCGTTCATTAGCCCAAGGCAATTCAACAAAATGCGATGGCAATCTACTGACCAAATCATCTGTATTAATCAATTCACCATCAAACTGCTGACCTTCTTTTTCATACATTAAGGAGAAATATTTTTTAATTTTTTCTAAAGAATAATCTTCTCTTAGATTGTTTATTAATTTTTCTTGATTGTGGCTAAAATTGTTATACCCTTCTACTGCTTGTATTAATGCTTGATGAGAATTATCAAAAGAATCAAACAAGACACTATTAGAATTATCTAGAAAATCTGTAGCACTACCTCTTTGATGCTTCCATAAAACTACTGGCAAGCCAGTCAATAATGCTTCTGGTACAACCCCCGGGAAACCTTCCATTTCAGAAAATAAGGCAGAAACCTTTGATGATTGATAAAAGAATGATAATTGTTTTTTACTCAATCCTTTAAATTCAAGATCCTTGCCTAATCTCATTAGTGTGAATAGTTCTCTTTCTTCTTTTGTGAAAATATTATAATATTCATCTGCTATATTCACAAAATGGCTTCTTTCGTTTTCTTCCTCTCTAGAGGCACAAACTAATAATACTTTATATTTATATCCTAGATTATAAATTTTCTTTATTTCTCTAAAAAATATTTCTAAATTCTTAACTTTGCCATTTCTAGAAACATTTATTATATCCCAATACTTATAAACCTCTGGATTTGGTTTAAAATACTGTGCTGTAAAATTCCCACTAGCTAATGGTATATGCAATATTGAGTCGTTTTGAGCACCAATTACGCTGGACAAACCCATATAAAAATCACAAAATGACGGAACGATTACTCCCTGAGAAAATCCTCCGTAATGTACCCCTATAAAGTATTTTTGTTTTAATTGGTGAACATAGTGGTGGCTATTGGGATTGTTCAATACGAATTGAACTTCTTGGTGAGATAAGACTAAAATTCCTTTTTGATTTTCTTTGTATTTTTTAAATATATGTGCCATTTTTTATCCTATTAAAAAAAGTATTGTGTAACTGCTCTTCTATAGCCCTCTTGAATTATATTGCCTCTATGAACATAAGTTGTATCTGCAAAAATAACATCCCCCGCTTTACCCAAAATATTTATTAATTTGCAAGATGGTCTTGATAAAATTTCTTTTTCAACAACTTCATCAGAAAAACGAGTATTGTATGATTCAGTTCTTGGAGTAGGATAGCCAATGTGTCTCTTGCTGGAGTTTGTAATCCATTGAAAATTGCCATTTTTTAAAGTAGTGTCAGTCAAATATGTGATCACTTTAAATTGACAATCATGATTATCTCTATGCCAACCAGCCCCGCTATTTCTAACTTCAGTAGGAGAATATTCTAATAAATTTATAAGAGTTTTTGCATCTCCAATTCTACTGGTGTATGTTCTAGATATATGATGAAACAGTTGATTATTAAAAAAATTCTCTCTAAATACACTAGAAAAATTTTGTGCATTAAAAATTCTTTTATCTCTAGAAACGTCTTCCTTATCTAATATTTCTATTTTATCTTCGTGAAATGAAAAAATTTTTTCAAACTCTTGGTTAAAAACAAAAACTTGTGATGGATTAAATAAATTTTTTAAAACAAATATCCCGTCTGTTTTAAGTGTATCTTTCATATCTTGTAAGTTGGGGTTTATAAGCCAATCAAATGATTTTATGCTATCCATTTTTTATCCTCTAAAAAAAGTTGCGCTATTTATGGCTTTATCACATATAAATAAATCATAATTTGGTTTCCTAAATTTTAATTTATGATATTTAACGCCCCATTGTTTTAGCTGGGCTTTAGTAATTTTACGCCAATTTATACCTGTAGTTGTCCCTCTCGCTGTCCAATATATTATTGTATTACCCTCGTCATACATATTATTAATTTTTTTAATATTTTCAATAATTGGAGTACTTTCGGAATAATTGCGGGACAAAGAAGTTTTACAGATTGTTTCGTCTATATCAACATAAATAATCATTAATCACCCTTCTCTATCTTATAACTATCTTCTTCAAAATGTTCAGTAGAAAATTCAAACATTTCACAATCTTCTAAAGCCATCATTTGATGGCGCAAGCCAGTTGGTACATGAAAACTATCTCCTTTTTCCAATATTAAAGATTCTGCGCTTTCTAAATCGTCATCATATGAAAATAGAACTTTTAATCTTCCAGATTGTATATAAAAAACTTCATCTTTTATTTTATGATAATGCCAAGAACACCTTTTGTTTTTAACAAAAAACAACAATTTTCCACAATATTCTTTTTTATTAACTATCCATTTTTCAAAACCCCACCCTTTGGGGACAAATTTATGCTCCATTTTATTTCTCCTACCAAATTGTCTTGCCACCATCTATAATAAGATTATGCCCGGTCATATAGCTACTAGCGTCTGAGCATATAAAAGCAATAGCTCCTTTGTATTCGTCAATATTCGCCATTCTTCCCATTGGTATAATATTTGATAATTTTTCAACAAAATCTTCTGGATGGTCATTAAATACGCCAGTAGGACTTAATGAATTAACCCTAATGCCTTTTTTAGCAAAATAAACTGCAAGATATTTAGTCATACCAACTACGGCGTATTTTGCGGCAGAATAAGTTATTGGTTTTACTGGTTGTTGATCTTCTGGGATATTTTCTTTTCTATATATTCTTTGATCTGGCGCGATTACTGACAAATCAGAGGCTATATTTAAAATTACTCCACCACCCGTTTTAAGCATCTTATTAGAAATAACTTGTGAACAAATAAAAGTGCCATTAATGATAGCATCTGTACCTTCTAGCCAATAATTAAAAGACATATTTTCAAATCTAGTTTCGTTAGTTAAACTATCTTCCTTTTTAATTTTTGGATCTTTAGCAGCATTATTTATTAATATATCAATTTTATTAATATCTTTTATGGCTCTCTCGATTGATTGTTTATCACAAACATTTCCATAAACATATAGAGCACATTCTTTATTATATTTTTTATTTAATTTTTCAACGATACTTTTAGTAGCATCTTCTGCTACGTCACAAAGAATTACTTTTCCTCCGCATTCTATAATAGCTTCGGCGTGTTTTGGACCCAACAATCCACCACCGCCAGTTATGAAAGCTGTTTTATTTGTTAAATCAAATAAAGTATTTATCATATAATTCCTTAAATTTATTTTTATAGTATAAGGTATGTTCTAATTCTTGTCCAGTTTTTCCTCTGGCTATCTGTAGTGTATACATAGAACTATACCTAATTTCCTTAAGTGTTTTAAGTATTAAATTAAAATTAGTTTCACCAGTGAAAGGTAAAACTGTTTTTGCATCGTATGTTCTATCTTTCAAATGAACATTAATAATTTTATGCTTTAGCGTTTTAATGTATTGCGTATGTTCCCTTAGATAAGAATTCACATTTCCAGTATCATACGTAACATAAAAATTTTTATGTGAATCCACTATCTCTAATGTTTTTTTTGGTGTTAATTCAGTCTCAAAAATAAAATTAATTTTACTAAATTGACTTTTTATCTTTAATATAGATTCAACAAACTCTTTTCTTCTAGTGTCCGATTCCATATTGCTTTCTTCTAACAACGGGATGCTTATATAATTTATATTATTTTTAATTGCTGAGTTACATACTTCTGTGAGATTTTCTTGTAAAAAAGAGTAATCTTGTATTTTTTCATCTATTATGTGATCGCAACAAATAGAACTAATCTTATATCCATTAAGATTTTCAGTAAAAATTGGATTATTGTTTAAGCTAAATTTAGTTATTATCCATTCTATGTGTGATAAGCCAATTTTATCCAAAAGCAAAAATTCTTCTTTCCATTTTTCATAAGGGAATTCTTGTATATGATTATTTACTGGCTCGCTTAATCTTCCTTGAATGATTCCTATTTTCATTTTTTAAACTCATATGGATTTACTTTATTTGAAGGATCTTTTGATTTCCATGATTTTATCTGTTCTGCAATATCAACTCCAACATTTTCGCTCCATTTATTTAATAATTTTTTAGTGATTTCTCCAACTTTACCATCCCCGATATTGACGCCATTAAATTTAGTTGATGGGATCATGCAAAATGGAGTTGCTGTCATAAAAGATTCATCTGCTATTGCAACATCATATTGTTCTATATTTTTTTCAACGCAAGGAATATTAAGCTCTTTACATAAATCAAAAATATATTCTCTACTTATTCCTCTCAAAACATTTCTACCCTCTGGAGTAATAACAACGCCATTTTTAACAATGAAAAAATTATCGCCCGGTCCTTCTGTTACAAACCCGTCTTGATCTAAAAGTATTGGCCAATTGTCTTCACCAGCAATCATAGAAGCCTGTATATTAGCCATTAAGTAGTGAATCCTACTTCTGTTCTTAACTTTCGGTTCTAAAAGTTCTGCCGGTATTGCTCTTTGTGAAACAACTACAGAATTGACTCCTTTGTCAAATAAATGCCCCAAATTACTTACTGTCCATCTTAATGGGTAATCAGCAATTATAACATTAACACCGGGATCAACACCACTAATATTGTTTTTATAAATTGGTAATAAACCCCTTGTAACATCAATCATGATCCGATGTTCATCATCGTCTTGTAAATACTCTTCATTTATTTTCATAGTTTCATATACTGCCTCTTCCATCTCATCAATGGTCATTGGATATGGAATGTGCAAATATTTCATTGAATTATAAAGGCGCTCTAGATGTTCTCTTAATTTAAATTGCTTTTTATTAAAAGTTCTGGTCATTTCAAAGACCATATCTCCATACATTAAGGCGGAATCGTAAATTGATATTTTCGCTTCCGACTCATCAACAAATTTTCCATTATAATATACTTTTCTCATTTAACCTCAAGAATTTTTGTTTTATAAAAATATTCACACAAATGTAAATCTTCTATGCAATCAATTTCGTGCATCTTCCATTTTTCCATAATACTATAAGAAATTTTACCTGATAACCTATTATTGTTTTTTAAAAGATTAGAAGATTTAGTTATATAAAAAGAACCATTTTCTACTACATAAGAACTAAAATCTTGTCTCCTTTTTCTATTTTTATAGTCATATGTGATACTTTTTAATTTTTTATCCGTACTCCAAATGCAAATATCGCCTGCATTTACTGCTGAAAATAAAGAATCACATTTTGAATCATTAAATTTTAATATAGCTTTTTCAATATCTAGAGGCGTTCTTAGGGGTGAAGTAGCTTGCAAAAAAACAAGCAAACATTCCTGTTTGTCCTTGAGCGCATGTATTAATGCAGATTCAGAAGTTGCAAAATCATCAGATATTTCTTTCGGTCTATTAATTAATTTTGCACCATATTCTTCCGCCACACTTAATATTTGTTGTGAGTCAGAAGATACATAAACCTCATCTATTAATTTACAATCTTTTGCTTGTTGTATAGTATAACTCAATAATGGTTTTCCCAGAAAGGGAACAATATTTTTATTAGTTATTCCCTTACTTCCACCACGGGCAGGTATAATGGCGATAGTCTTCATTATATCTTTCGTAGTTTCTTTTTAATTGGTATTTCTGTTTCTAAAACAACTTTTTCTGGACTGCCGAAAGAACTCTCAACTGTGCGAATATCTCTAATTAATTTAGCGAATTCTTCAACCTCTAATGAGGCAGCTTGATCAGAACCATACATTGTTTTATCTAGTGTAATGTGTCTTTCAATTGAAGTTGCGCCTAGAGCTACTGCGACTAATGAGATAACTCTTCCTGTTTCGTGACCACTATAGCCAACATCGCAATTAAAGGCATCTTTTAGAGTTTTAATTACATTTAAGTTAGCATCCTCATTTTTCATAGGATAAGTACTATTGCAGTGCATAAGCTCAAATGGACAATTTTCTTCTCTAAAAATATCTACAGCCGTTTTAATTTCTTCCATTGTACTCATGCCTGTTGAAATAAAAGTGTATTTTTTTTCTTTTGCAATAATTTTGAGTAGTTCTAAATTTGTTAGAAGCGCAGAAGCGATTTTGTTATATTTTAAATTGTATTGTTGCAAAAACTTTTGACTTTCTAGATCCCAAGCGGAAGC
>Ga0129336_10002618_pt1 | contig 11091 bp, 14 predicted proteins | sample CPB6_02_DNA_FD_96878 | JGI IMG/M metagenome (GOLD analysis project Ga0129336, IMG submission 96878) | Freshwater to marine salinity gradient microbial communities from Chesapeake Bay, USA - CPBay_Sum_0.6_0.2_DNA | ecosystem: Environmental > Aquatic > Marine > Coastal | place: USA: Chesapeake...
ACAGTGCCCCGTGGCTAGACCCGTGGCCGTGATAGTAGTTAAACCCGAACATCTGTACTACTCTCTTGGTCTACTTGCTATTGCGACTCATTCTCAATAAGCAGAGTAGTTATAACGTACTACTGCACTATGACCATATAACGATACTGTTATGTCATAGATATAAAGAAAGGGCCCCTATTTAAGAGGCCCGAAGTAAACTTAGAACAGTGATAAATACAGGGAGAAAGAATAGGAATAGGTAGAAGAGAAACCTAGGAAATTGATACATTAGTCGTTACGATTCTCTACTACATTCCACAGAGTCATACCTAGATACGACATACCAGCGTTAACTAAAGCAGTAGCAAAGTCGTCAGGATCTTCTATTGTTTGACCCTCAACTAATTGCAGTCTTGAGGTGTAGCCATAAGCCTCGCAAGCTTCATCAACCCAGTGAAGAACACAGTCTTGGTTGTACTCATAGAAGTTGAGAAGATCTTTCGTGTAGCACATATCAATATTTACGAAATCTGATGTTTCATAATTACAAAGGTCTTCAGGATTGTCGTTATATCGATCAATAAGCCATTCAACGCAGCTATCGTTTACCCAATCAAAAGCTTCATCGATAATATATTTCAGAGTGTCATATTGACACTGTTCTGTTTCTCGTTCGCAGAGATTGCGGTAGATATCTTTAGCGTTATCGCTTAATGATTTCCAACCAGTAAACAAAGCTCCAGGATCAAACCTCATACGAGATATTTGAGATAGCTTTGCGTACCCATCACTACCCTGGCCAGAGTGAAACTCACTCCAAAACAGGTGATGAGCAGAAACAATGTCGAAACGGTCAAAGATTGCGGGAATCATTATCGGAAAGGTTGGAAGGATTAAGTTCAGAATCGTTAGCTAGTTCTTCTAGTTCTTGCTGATCTTCATAAGCCCAGAGCTGACGCAATAGCCAGGAGTCATACTCTGTCACTTTGTAACTGTTTGAGTGTTTGAGTGGCTTACTGGTGTGTTTGCTAGTTGATCAACTGCAATCAGAGTCAACAGTGAGATAGCAAAACAAGAGGCTAGAAACTCTCTCATCAGTACAAAAGCGAGGGAGTGATCTCGTTGCCGTTTTGGTCTACACAGCGGTATCCAAGGCCACTGAATGTACCGATATCCTGAGGCAGTAAGGTTTTGGACTTAGCTAAACGAACTAGCAGGATGGCAGTCTGATCAACTGGATAGGCTCTGTGCCTGCCGTAAGAGCTCTCAAGCTTGAAGCGTAGGTCTGTCATTGGAACTGGTGTGAAAGGGAAGGAGCGAACCACAGGAGCATCAGAGATGCGACCCTCTCGGCCCGCTTGAACGCCACCATAGGGCCTGACAGGGTTAAGGCTAGTGGGCTGTTGTAAAGCTTTACAGACTGTCCCACTGCTAGCTAGGCAGCTCTGAGAGGCCCCTAGAAGGCTCTCTGAGGGCTCTCTGAAGCTCTCTAGGTGTCAGAGCACCTGAAGGGCTTTTAAAGGGCTTAGATGTGGCCTTGTGCGCGTGTGCATGTATGCGCATAGACGCATAACAACGCCTGCTTAACACCATCTCATTACCGTTATATGCCCACACAACAGCTTCGGCATACTATTAAGGCCGACTAAAGGCCCTGGAGGGGGGAAGGGGCGGGGCGAAGAGTGCTAACTAGTGCTCAAAAATCTGAAGCAAAACCCTTTCACTTACCTCAAATAAAAAAGAAAGCCTCTTTAAGACCCTCTAAAACCCTTTAAGACCCTCTTTAAGACCCTCTAAAACCCTTTAAGACCCTCTAAAACCCTTTAAAACCCTTTTGTAAGCCCCTGTAGCACCCCTCTTGTTACTTCTTAGACCTGTTGTAGCTCTTAGAAGTTACAGAGAGGTTAGAGAGCCTGTTATCACGAGGGTTACCGTTTTTGTGATCTACGTCTTTATCCTTTACGGCATAGCCAGCTTTTACAGCTTTACGTCGAGCTTTGTTTCTACTGCTCCTATTTTCCCGTTGTTCTGGTTTGGAGTGGTAGTTGTCGTATTCCTTACGGTAATTTCTAGCCACGTTTAGAGCCAATTAAGAGCTTTACCAATAGTAGGAAACTCTTTAACAAAAATCTCTTTTGCTTGTTGAGCTATTTGCATATGTTCCAACTGTGTTCCGTTTTGAGACCGTAGATCGATGTAGTGAATCCAGCTTCTAACGCTTCCTGCCATATAGAGCCTTGTTGGTACGGCTAGGGGGAGGACTTCTCTAGCTGTTTCTTTAGCCACACCACTGCTTACCATCTCTCGGTAAATATCTTGAGCTTCTTCAAAGTGCTGACTAATTCGCCTGTAAAACATTTGTGTTTTATCAGTAGTTAAATCATCAATACTGTTTTGTCTGTTGGTTTGATCTTGTCGTCTGAGGTGAGGCAACTGAATAGAGGTAGTTAGTTCTTTGACATCGGCATACCTCTGACTGAACTCTTGAAAACTAAAGCTTCTGTGACGAAGGATCTGTGCTGCTATAGCTCTTGTTGTTTCAATCTGTAACACCATATGAGCCATCTCAAAAGGTGACCAGTGTTTGTGATCAATGAGGTATTGGATAAGACGTTCTGATTTCTGACCTAAGCCTTGGTTAACTGGGTTACTAACCCTTGCCATATAAACAATTAGATCTTCTGCATCTGGTGTCACCGTAATCAGCTTGACACTAGGCATGGCTTTAAGAGCTTTTAAACAGCCCATAGACAGTACCACACTGGCTGTTTAAGAGGCTCTTTAAATGGCAGCAGAAGAAGTCTTCTTAATACCTGTATAAGACAGCGTAATACCTTATAACAAAAAGTTATTTACCTTTACTACCGTAAAAGACCTCTTTAAAAGGGTCTCTTTAAAAGCTCTTTAATATTCACTCTAAGCACCCTTGTCAAGAGGGTCTAAGAGCGTAACCATTCTGAGGGGTAGCGGCTAGCGGAGCGATTAGCGAGGGCTGTCAGAATACACAGGCACGGGGTTAACCTTACCAAGGCTAAGGGGTAAAAGCGACACTAGCTCTACCCCCTCTAAATCAGAACAGCTCTGAGAGGCCTCTAGAAGCCCCAGGAAGGCCCCTCTAAGCTGTTTTAGGTGTCAGGGTAGTCAAACGGTGTTTAAGGGCCTTCTAGGGCCTTCTACGAGTCCAACCAGTTAGAGGTTCCTGAAGTGGCGTAGAGGGCTTTTTGAAGGTCTTCTAGGGATGTGGCGTAACCAAGGGCATCGATCTTGACACCACCATCTCCTTGGATAAACTTCCGTTCCAGTTCCCACTGTTCTGCTTCCCGAGCAGCGATAGCCTTTTGTTCGGTAACAGCCATCGATTCCGTAAAGTACTGAACAGCCATTGCAAGGCTGTCGAGCCTGTCATCGTGCCTGAGACTGTTTTTCTCTTTGGTAATCCTCGTGAGTTGAAAGAAGAGTTGATATTGGCTTCTGACTTCGCTTGGGTATGTTTCCGTAGAGGCGAGATCATTAAGGATTACGTCAGTGTCAACCATGAGCCGGTGTTGGTTAAGGACAGGCTCAAGGGTTTCGATGATGCGGAGTTCCTTTTGCTTTGTGTGTCGAACCTCTTCAACGCTGCAGGGATAAATCGTGCCGAGGTATCTCTTGAGAAGCTCAGAGAACATCCCGAGGCCGAGGTTACTTTCAACAAGTATTTGCTTGACCTTGAACTCTTTTGCGAGGAGAGCAAGCTTTTTGAGGTTCGGTTCGCTGTAACCACCCCGAAGACCACCGCTAGCGAGGAGGAAAAGGTTACCGTTCAAGTAACTAACTATCGCGTAGCCAAGCTCGTCGTTGCCGCGTCCAGAAGGGTCAACGGCCATGACCACCCCGGTGTATTCGAGAAATTCATCCCCTATCTGAGCCGGTTTGTAGAAAAGGTCACCATGAAGCCCAACCGATGGAAGGTCTAGGGCTTTATCTCCATTTGCAAGCCACACGACCTTATTAGGACCGTTTTCACGGTTAAGACGGAACACACAAAGGTCTCTGAGTTTGAGAGGAAACTTTTCCTCATCACTCAGACTGATATCCAGAAGGAACTGAAGGTTAAACGTTGAACGTCCAATAGAGATCTGACGTGCTTCTAGTTCAGCCCAATCAAAACGTTTGGGGTCTACAGGATGTCCAGCAAGTCCTGGGTCATCGTCTAGATCACTTTGAATCTTGGGTGCTAGACGATTGCCGTAATAGCTTTTAAGCTTTTTACCAGTGGGATATAGAGCAGGCCAGATCCTGACGGAGTAACCAGAAACCTCAAGTTTTGCGTAAACACTGTCTTGAGTATGGGGAGTACCAAGAAACACGATCTCCCCGCCCGGTTTAATTACTGAGTCAAACTCTTTAATCGATTCCCGAAGTTTGTCTCGTATTAGTTGGGTCTCACAAGACTGTGGAGTTTCAACGTCGTCTGCAACGATAAGGTCGGCACGAGAGCCGGTAATTTGTCCGAAGATCCCACTAGATCGAACTGAAGGCGACTGGTCAGGTTTTGCACCGTAAACATCGAATGCAACTTTTGAGAATCGCTGAGTATCGCTTGGGAAAAGATCTTTGACCATGAACCAGTTACGAAGAAGGTCATGGCAAAAGACACTGAACGCATCTGCACGGTCTTGAGCTGCTGAGATCACAAGCACTTTACAGTTTGGATCCCTACGTAATCTCCACAGCACATAACCGGCTGTTAGGAACGATTTACCGCAACCCCGATACGCCATGATGATGCGTCGTTTAGGGCCGTTTTGTAGGTAGTCAGCAACTTGGTACTGAACAGGAGTAGGGCTAGGAAGCTTTAGGTAGTCCCAGAGATAGGTTGCAAATACAGGAAACGACTCTGCAGCTTCCTTAATAATCTGTTCAGTCTGTTTGCTTGATCTTGGCATTGACGGCCCACTTGAACATTTGGCTCAAGTTATTCTGCAGGATCACAGTCATTTTTAAGAACTCAAACAGCATCTTCTCTAGGTCTTCCCGAGAAGCGTTTGGAATGTCCCGTCGTACCTGTTCAAGCCGTAACTGCTGTTCTATGGATAACTCGAAGCAGGGCATAGGAGGTAGTTCATCCATTGGTCAATAACTCGTTCGCGCCTTTCACAATACTCAGGACGCTGTTTAAACCAAGTTTTCCAGTTAGAACTACCCTTTTCGTGGTTGCACTTCCGACACGCAGGAACAATGTTGGTGGCTAAATCTTCTCCACCTTTAGTTTTGGGATGGATATGGTCCAGTGTTAGCTCTTCATCTTTGGCACCACAGTACGCACATTGACAATCAAACGCATCTTTAATTGATTGTCTCCACTGTTTAACTGCTTCACGACGCTGGAGGGCTTGAAGATTTGCCATAGCAGCCTCTGGTGTCAAATAGACAAAGCCCCCGGATGGCGAATGAATCACCATACCGAGGGCTCTGCTTGGTACATATAGGAGGGTTTAATTCCTAAGCACCAATATAAGACCGAACTTTCTTGATATCGACTTCTGGGAGAGAAGAAATCATCTCAGAGATAGCCGACATATCACCACCGTTAAGAGCAGTGATACCTTGGTCTTTCAGGAACTTAATAGCGTTAGCCAAGTCAGAAGCTTTTACGTCATCACGATTGAGTTGATCAATCAATTTGGTAGCCACCAAACGGTGAAGACTATAAAGATCATCTTCTGAGGCAAGACCATCAGTCTTATTTAGAGACTTTTTTGGAGCGGCTGCCATAAATTACACGGAATAGTTTCAACCCCAATTGTACGAGGCTGTTTTCTTTAAGACTAGAAACAGCAATTAGTTCAGAAGCTGCAAAAGCACTAAGCCAGAAAGCGGCTTGTACTGAAGGATTAGAAAAGTCCATAAAGATACCTAGCTAGGGTTCTTGATCAAAATAGCCCAACCAGAGTTAGGACCTTCAACAAGCCACCTTTTGTTCCAATTCTTTTGGCTATAAGCAACCCCTTCACCTTTTGAGTGATTGACGTAGCCACCACGGACCATGTCGGCCTCACCGTTAGGGTCGTGATGTATCCAAGCACCTTCTGTAAAGCCAATGACGACACTATAGTGCCCAGAGCCACTAGGAGCCCCTACAAGGCCCTTGTGTAGCCAACCGGCTACTACAGGCCGACCAGCCTCTAACTCGCGTCTGAGGAGCTCTGGGGAGCCATTCTGGATGAATTTAGCGTCTAATCCAAGGTGTCTGAGGGTTTTAAGCTGAGCATCGGCAGAAGTTGAATCACCATACCGAGCACGAATTTTGTTGTACTCGTTATCTGTTTTTACCTTGCCGTAATAATCAGCAACCATTGCACAACTAGAACTAAAACACTCTCGATAACCATTAGGACCGTTATCTAATTGGTATTCATACGGCACTTTTAATAACACACCTGTTTGTTGTATTTGAGGTTTATTAGTTTGACGATTAACGATAGAAATTAACTTATTCCCATACCGAGGATCAGTAGCGTATCCTTGCGCTTGAAGTTGTTGAGCTGCTGATGTAACTGTTTTAGCGTTATTTACTCCTTTGTATTGCTTGTAATCTTTGTACCACCGCTCAACGAGGTATGTAACGCACTCCTTAAGAGAAGAGAAATTAAGAAACCCGTCACGAACAGAAATAGGTACCCCATTGACATACTCCGTTGTTTCTACAGACTTACCAGCACCTTTAAGTCCAAAGTAATTATGAACGCCTGATGTGTGTTTACCCCAATTACTTTCAAGTGCCCACTGAGCAGCTACTAGTTCTGGAAACTTTGACCCAGCTTCACGAGCAAGTTGCTCTACACCATCCCACGAGCCGTTACTAGGGATATTGTTCTTAGGACCTGATCTCCATAAATCGGAAAACTTTGCCAAGGTCCCTGGAGGAATCTGATCCTGCAGGAAGTCCAAAGCAAAGTTTTGATGTTCTTGATTGTTGTAATACTTGGCTACGTCACGAAGTGAGATGTCGGCCATTTAACAAAATCCGGTCGAGTTTTTCGTCGATGTGTTGGATCTGTTTATCGATCCGATCCATCATCGGCATGAGCTCGTCCTTTCTAACAAACTCTTTGTGAATCGTCATCTCAACCGTATCAATGCGGCGATCAAGCTCCATATGCCTTTTGTGAGACCAAGCAAATACACCACCACCGACACTGGCAGCACCTAGAACAAGGGAAAGAAGAAACGAAGGATCCATTACTACACACCCTTTAAACGTTGCTGAAGTTGTTTGGCTCGTTGAAGCATTCTTTGTCCTTCAGGTGTTTTACGGAGGAACTGTTTTGTTGCTAACCGCTCTGATTGCCACTCTTCGTTGCTCATTGACGGATCATCGTCAGCAGGACGAATTTGAAAACTAGGACCACCAGCAATTTTGGTAGTCCCAGATTTCTTCATCCCATAACCGCTTTTACCTTTCATTTCTTAGGTACGCAATTAGGAACAGTCTTGGTACCTTTCTTCTTAGTACCAACCATTTCGTAACCTTTCCAACAGGGTCCTTTAGCCATGATCACTTCTCCCCTTTCATCTTGGTGTTGTACTTACGGCCTCTCCAGCTGAACGTTTCAACGCCAGCTTTACGAGCCGCCGCAAACGCATCATCAAACGTGCTGTTCTCACGTCCCTTGTTACCTTGACGTGCTACACGTTCTTGACGGCTAAATTCAGCTCCTTGATCACGTTGAGCGGCTACTCGACGGCTCTCAGAGGCTGGTAACGTTCCAGAAGCCGTAGGACGTGGCCTCATGACTTCATAAGCTGCACCAGCTGGAGTAGCACGACGCAAATTAGCCAACATACTCATTGCATCTTTAACAATGCTGAGTCCAGAAGGCTTAGGCCGATCTACGCTGCTAGTAACTTTTGCAGGAGGAGCACCAGCAGGACGAGGATCACCACTCCTAGTTACGTTTGCTTGGCTAACAGATTGCCTGTTTTGCCGTTGAGGGTACTGACCCTTTGTGACTGGTTTAGTAGATGATCTCTTAGACCTATTACTAGAAGACGTGACCTTAGGAGCCATAGCTTTACTTGGTTTTATAACCTCTTTTCATCTTGCCACCCTTTTGAATTTGTGGCTTACCTGCAGATTTAGCTTCTTTAGACCATCGTTTAGCAATCTCAGGATGTTGAGAATACATAAACCGCATTTGCTTTTCAGAACTAAACGGCATAGTTAAAAAGTAACTCTTTAAAAACGTTAACAACAAAGACAGCCCAGGCTACTAACCCAGGCTGCAAACAGAATTACAGGTTTTTAACGTTTTTAACGTCCTTGACCTCGATAAGCCTTTTTACTCTTCTTAGGTTTACTGTTTTTAGATGATCCCTGCGTCGTTTGTTTGGGTTTCGATGGAAGCCTCACCGCTCCCGTTGGACTCTTCTTGGGTTTCATTTAAAACAGGCCAAATAGGATACTCTGTACCTGTAATATAAGCAGCTAAAGAATCAGTTGTTAAAAGTTTTTCAAGTTCTGAAATCTTAAATTCACAACTAGTCCTAACGTTCTGTCGCCACTGTTTAATATCACTTGGACAAACAGTACCGTTATCCAATTCACGTACTACATACCAATCAGTAGGAGCTAGCAAAGTACCTGCTGTAGTCCTGGTTTGAGTTTTCCAAAGTTCCCGTAATTGATCGGGATCTTTAGGAATCAAACTACCATCTGCGTTCCTTCCCCAATAAAACCTTTGGTCATACGGAATAGGATCTGGAATTTCTGTTACACCAGCTTCAAGACGCTCTTCAACAGAAGCTAACCTCAACCAATTTGATGGTCGTTGAATACCATTGATATCAATAAAAGATACGTCAGGGCTTAAAGGAGTGTTTTGAAGAATGAACATGGGTTTGAGTGTTTTGATATTAGTTTAAAGGGCTTAAGAAGTTGTGTTCACTACTCACCTGGCGCGGGCGTATTGGAACGGTGATTCGGCGAAGGCGGCGTAGATGTAGGTATAGCCCGTGTAATTCAAAGCACTTGCTGTTGTCCTTAGTTTGAAGCCATTGCTAAGAAGGTCAAAGTTGCCGGATGTCTGCTCTTCATTGGACCCATTGGCCCACAAATACAGGTTAGTTGGATTGTATCCAATTCGCTGAGCATCATAAATATGCCACCCATCTCCGCTAGACGTAGCTTGCTTTATCAAAATCCACCTCGGGCGGAAATTACAGAACACAAACGGCCCATCTGTGCTGCTATTGCCGGTGTAGCTGCCGAAAGAAGAGTACCCGGATACTGGGGCGAAGCAGTAAGCCACGCACGTAACACCCGGCCCCATCGTCAGGCTTGGGTTAAAGACGGTTGAAGTAGGAGACGAATGGGACGAATCAACTTTTGCCGCTGTGCTGTTCAGAACCAAATAATCATTGCTGCCATCAATAATGTTGGTGTAAACAATCCAGCTGTCCGTGGCTGAACGGCTCTTGGCAATTACAAGAGGTGGGGCGACATTTAATCCATGTCCCACGGTGGAGCCAGAAGTGCCGCTCCCTGTATAAGTAACAATCGAGAACCCCGCACTAGCATTCGCCCTCACCTGAGAAGTGATGGAGCCTTGTGTGTTGGTGACTGTTGAGCTGCCGGCGTCCCAGGTCCAGGCGACGTAAGTACCGGAGCTGTTGTTGACACCCGAATTAGCTCCAATGCTGAAACCGTTTGAGTTAAGTGCAGTCACCTCATCGGTCGGCTCGTCCTCGACGCTGGTAAGGTCTGACCGAAGTCTTTTGCTTGCTCCACGAACAGCATCAAAAAGCCTGTGGCTATAGGCGTAGTTTCTGCTTTTAATCCACACCAAATCCGGCGAGAACCCCAACCCACTGATCGTCTGCGTGCTGCCATTGCCTGTGTATAGCAACGCATCCATCGCCGTCGAAGGCTTGGCGACTACTGGGGCGGGCAGGTTGGTATCGCACAGCGCCTTGAAGCCGCTGGGGGCGGTGTAGGCGAAGGGGCGAGCACCCCAGTTGGTATTGCACTTGCCGCCATCAAGCACGCCAATCGTCGGCAAATACGTTCCGCTTAACCCGGTATAAGCGGCATTAGTGCCAGAAGCAGGATTGCCGCTGTCGATCCAAGTGTTATTAACACCAAACCAAATTTTGCCTGCATCAAGGTCAACAGCTACCTGCACAACGTCGCCAGTTGTTGCGCCAGAAGAAGATGTAACAACAGACGTGCCACCGCTAATCTTTCTGCCATTCCTGGCGTAATAGACAATTCCGTTCATGCCGGATGGAAAAGTAATTGCCCCCGTAATGTCCGTTGTTTTGATAAAGCCAAACTCACCGTAGTAGTTTCCAGAATCAGTGCTCTGTATTGTTGATTCCCAGTACCACTTACCGCTGAGAACTCCTGCAGTGCCGGTTGCACCCCGCCATGCCCCTCCCGTGCTATTGCCGTCAAGGTTGCCGTTGGTCAGGGTGATCGCACCTGTTAGCGGATTCCAAGTGCAGTAGTTTCCCCTCACACTTCCCCCCAGCCCGTCATCGGTGCCGTAAGAAGTCGGGGTGTCTACGAGCGAATCGTTGCCTGCACCAGCGGTGACACTGAGGTTATTGGGCGTCCAGTTATTGGAATTCCCGCTGTAATCCTTGCCAAGGGTGGTGGCAGTAGCGGCTGAGTTATCGGAGAACTTCAGCCAGAATCCATTTGTACCAAAGCTGCCGGTGTAAGCCTTAGGAATCAGTTGCCCAGTAGTGGCACTGACTTCTGTGAAGCTGCTGGGGTCTAGGGCTTGGCCGTCGATGAAGTGGACGTCGGCGAGGTAGCCAGATAATGTGGCAGTTCCAGCAGATGTTGCACCTATCGAATGTGCCGCTGTCTGGTTAATACCAAGGTCGTCGTTTTGATTTGGATTTGCCGAAGACGAAAAAGCCGTAACCTCAGATCCGTTAACGTATAGCTTGATTCGATTTGCCGCAGTTGCTTGTGTGGTATCTACGGCTAAGACGATGTGATACCAAGCGCTAGGATCTCTATAGACGGCAGATGTCTGCCTAAGGTTGTTGTTGTAGTTAGAAACACGGATGCTGTCGCTTACAAACCAAAGACGGAAATACGTTGCGTCAGTTGCT
>Ga0129336_10002619_pt1 | contig 11091 bp, 19 predicted proteins | sample CPB6_02_DNA_FD_96878 | JGI IMG/M metagenome (GOLD analysis project Ga0129336, IMG submission 96878) | Freshwater to marine salinity gradient microbial communities from Chesapeake Bay, USA - CPBay_Sum_0.6_0.2_DNA | ecosystem: Environmental > Aquatic > Marine > Coastal | place: USA: Chesapeake...
ATCCAAGATCGTGACGGTGTTGGATTGCGGGATTGAGGATTTGCTAGAAGCGGTGGAGCAATAGGCGGCAGTCATCAGGAAGACCGCTTCGCCCAGATCCTCTCCAGTGACCGCCTGAACTCCCTCTCGCTCAGCGGTCGTGCCAGGTCACGCTTGCGGATGGTGCTGCTGATCCACCAGACCTGGAGACCGCCATAGGTAGGACCGAATGCTCACGGACGCTTGATTCCGCTTCTCAACTCTTTCTGCCTCCGCACTCTTCCCAGTTTGCGAGCATTTCATCTATCGCTTCTTGAAGCAACAGCAGATCCTGCACCTTTCTCGCAATCTCCCCTTTCTTCACCCGCATTCTTTCTTGCAGTCGTTGGCAGGAACACACCCCTGAACGCCTGGCATCCATGAATGTCTTCACCTCGTCAACAGTCATATCCAGACCCCGCAGTGACCTGATGAGTTTCAACTCATGCTCTGAGTTTTCATCAAATAGTCGGTATTTTCCTTCGCTCCTTCCTGTTGGATTCAGCAGTCCTTTGTCGCAGTAAAAGCGGATCGCTTTGATACTAAGACCCGTGTTTTTTGCTACATCGCCGATTTTTTTATCGCACTCTGACCCTGCAGGCACTTGACTCTCCTCTAAGGGGAGACCCAATCATAGGCGCATGTCGGGTTGTTCCCCATGCGTTCTTTGCTTGCTCTCGTTGCCGCTGTTGCCGTCAGCGCCCCTCTTGCTGGTCTCGCTCAGCAGAAGCCTGGGATGTCGGGCATGGATCATCACGGGCACCACATGCACCATGGAGGTGGCATGAGTCCTGCTTCAGGCACTCAGGCAGACCATGCTGCCCATATGCATGATGTCGGACCTGCTGGTGCGACCTACGACCTTCGCTTTATTGACGGCATGGTTCAGCACCATACGGGTGCTCTCCGTATGAGTGAGTTTGTCTTTGATATCGGGTCTCCAGGTGTCGGGTCGCTTGCCAAGGAGATCTGGAACGATCAGTCCCAGGAAATCAAGGCAATGGGGCAATGGCGCAAAGCATGGTATCCCGATGCGCCTGTCTATCCAGTGACCTATCTCCCAGTCGGTGACCCTAACTCCATGTCAGGTGTGACACGGATGACGGCAGAGCAGATTGCTGGGATGCGGATGATGGAGTCCATTCCTACCAAGAGCAATCGGGTTACATGGTTCTTGGAGGGAATGCTCCAGCATCATGGTGGCGCTCTAATCATGGCGCACGACGCTCTTCGCAAGAGCACGCATCCGACGATCCTTCGCCTCGCTCGCAATATCATTATTGCTCAGCGTCGTGAAATCGTTCAGATTCGCAAGATGCTTCAGCACGACGGTCTGAATAAACCAGAGTATTATCGCTACGATGCTCTGTTCTCGCTCTGAAAACGCTCGCTTATCTCTCCTCTAATACCGCTATGGCACGACTCACATCCCTTTTGACCCTGTTTGTTGTTTCCTCCTCCGTCGCTATTGCCTCATTGCCCGCCCATGCACAGGAAGGCGATATGTTCCCAACTAAAACTGCCGCTCAACATAGAGCAAAGCATCTTCAATGCAGTGGCGTGTTCCAGATGGGCGACCAGTGGATGCCATGCAAAAATTTCAATGCCTATGAGAAGGCGATCAAAAATGAAAAATAGATTTCTTTTCGCTTCGGTGCTTCTGCTATCTACTTTCTCTGCAGCATTCTATTCCCCTCCTGCATCTGCGCATATGAAGGGAATGTATGAGACCAAGGCAGAGGCGGAGAAGCGTGCCGCTCAACTCAAATGCAAAGGTGCTTTCCAGATGGGTGACAGGTGGATGCCATGTGCCTCTGAGCGGGCGCTCCATGATGCTCTCCAGCGTCAATGAAAATATCTTTTCGTCGTCGCTCAAGGAAGATCCATCGGATTGTCGTTCCGATTGCTGTCGCTCCCATTGTTCTTGTTTCACTTTCGGGTGCTCTTTACGGCAGTCTGATCAATCTGAATATTGAGGTGCCGTGGTTATTGAAGGTTCATACTGGCAATTTCGGCATTTTGAATCTTCAACCTTTCTATTCACCCGTCCTCGGTCTGCTTACGATAATAGTTGCAGTTTCTGGAATCCCCCTTCTGTTGAGTGGTAGGCAGCGATGACGGGGGGAATGGACTGCTCCAGGACTGCCTTGGAACCCTGGAGCAACTGACCACGGGGATCACCAACCTCGGAGTGGAGGCAACCTCCAATCCACTCCAGGCATCAAGGGTCAGGGTCTTGCTGCAGGACCTGCTGATCTCCCTGCAGAACTGCGAGAACGATCTGGGTACCTACGAGGGCGGTTTCTTTGACCTGTGACGGGTGCCAGCGGCGTGAGTGCAGACGAACAGTCGGCGACGAACTCCAGCATGGTTGCGATAGTTCAACGACTTATGAGACCAAGAGATGTCGTCCACTTGTCTCATTTCTCGTCTCAAACCCGTTGACCAGGGAAGAAGTCCCGTCCTTACTGGAACTGGAGGTTGAAGTTCTCGGGAAAGTTCAACCAACCCCGTTCTGGACGACTTGCTCTGTGCAGAGATGTCGTATAGTGGGTCTGTTCCAAGGGAACCCACCAATGACTGTTTCGTTCAAGGTCAACAGGTCTGGGAAGTCCAAGGTCCTCTCGCAGGAGGAACGGAACCTCATCCAGACCCATCTCCCCGAGAAATACCGACTTATCTCTGAGGTCCTCTACTGGTCCGCAGGTCGTATTCGGGAGGTCCTCAACATCCGTGTTCGCAACCTCGTCCCTGACCAGGGAATGGTTGTCCTGGAGAAGGAGACCACCAAAACCAAGGAGACACGGGAAGTGTTCCTCCCTGACCAACTGATGAGGAAACTCCTCCTGAGGGTTCGTTCACTGGGTCTTGCACCCTCTGACTACCTGTTCTTCAACCAGTCCCCGACCCAGACCACCACAGGGGAACAGAGACCACTCACCGTCCAGTCCTTTGACAAGGAACTCCGTCGTGTCTGCGACTGGAATGGACTGTCTGGAGTGTCTTCTCACTCCTTCAGACGAACCCAACTGACCGAGTTGTATCGGGAGGGTTGGTCCCTCAGGGAGATACAACACATCTCAGGTCACAAGTCCCTGCAGTCCCTTCAGGAATACCTGGATGTGGACAAGGAAAAGGTCGTGAACAAGTTCCGTTCACGGATGGAGGTGGTCCGATGACCTCTTGGTCTGAAAACCTCCGTCTGGAACTGGTGAAGGACAAGACGATGACTGATGTCTGGTCCCAGTTGCGTCGTCTTCCTGCATCAAAGGAACGGACTGCACTGCGAAGGGAGTTCCAGGGATGGTTCTCCAAGGACTGGGATGACCTTGAAGTCCTCTGGTTACCGCACTTCAAGGAGTGGTCCCAATGACCAGAACCGTCTTCACCGCAAAGGTGGTCTACAACCTCAATAGACCTAACGGATACTCCAGACACAACTGGACGATGTCCATTTCAGGGTCACACGCAGGACAAACCGAGAGTGCAGTTATGCACAAACTGAAGGACCGTCACGGATGTGATGCAGACATCACCATCCTCTCCATTGACTGGAGATAGTCCTGTCCCTTGTTATTTCGTGACTTGTGGGTGGAGGAGTTGTTCTTCCACCCATTTTTTTGTGACTGGTCCAAAGATGTATTCATACTCTTCATAGACCTTCCGTTCTTCAGTCGTCATTTCCTCCACACACTGATATTCCATTCTGACTTCAGTGGATGGGTTCACTTTGTTTTTGTCTACCTGGATGCCATATTTTTCATTCATATGTTCTGTCCATCTGTTCAGACAACCTCTGGTGACATTCTGGAGAAACTCATTCGCAGTCTCTACGGGTTGTCCGTATTCATAGTGTCTCCCCCGAATGCACCAACACTCACCTTTGTAGACAATGCTGTCTGAGAAGTGAAAGTGCAATGTCACTCCCACCTTCAGAACTCTTACTGAGTTTATAGGTGTTGTTTTTATCATTCAAGTCCTCTCCAATGTGTATCATCATTTTTCAGTTTCTTTATCTTCTTAGACCTGGGGTCCTCGTCTACAGTCCCAGGGTTGCGTGACCTCTTCTTGTTCCTGTTTTTCTTCTCCAGGAACAGGTCTAACTGTTCCCTGAACTCCTTGTATGACTTCACTCTCGGTTTCGTCTCCTCATCGTAACCTGCAATACCACCAACCATAATGAGGTTTTCATTGTCATCTCTCTTGGTGTCTGAACCGACCTCAAAAGAGTTGTCACGACTGTCTCCATCTGCCTTCCGAGACTTCTTTCTCTTCTTCTTGTTACCCTCCTCCAAGGACATACTGTCAGACAGGGTCTTGAGGTTCTCTTGAACTTCTCTCACCTTCTCCTCACGGTCTCTCTGCCATTTCCTGTGGAATACAGAACAGACCATATCCACCTTCTTTCTCGCACTTGGTGACAACTTTGCGGAGTTATCATCAGGACGATAGTTTGTTGGAGTTGGTCCCCCTAAGTCTTGATACTTCATTGGTTAGTCTCTTATTTTGTTCGGACAGGTCCTGAATGATGTTCTTCAGAACCGCAATGGTCTCAATGCAAACCTGGAGGAGGTCCTGTTTGGGTGACCTCACAGGACTTTCTTCCCTGTCTGCTTCATCTGCAGATACATCCGAGAGACGAGTTCATCCAGGAACTTGTCCTCTCTCATAGAACTCTTTTTGGAGAGTTCTTTCAACATCTGCTCAGTGATGTCTTCTACTCTGATGGACTTCATTTTGACATTACCTCTTTCAGTTCTTTGTGAATATTGCGTTTGACCCAACCCGACTTTGTCGTGTAGTTGCTTCTGCAATATTGCTCCCAGTCCTTCAACAATGAAAGTTCATCGTCTGTGAAATGGATGCTGATATTCTTTCCTCTTGGAAGAGTGTGCATAGTTCTTGTTCTCTAATGTTGTGTATCTTGTATTCGGTTTGGTGGATGAGTTCCTGAGTGATGGGTTTCATCCACTCCCATCTGGGGTCTACTAACTTTTGCTTGTAGTCCTCCAGTAGTTCCAATAAATAGGAATACGATACTTTTCTGTGTGACATTGACCTCTGTTCCTTTTTGGTTCAGGGGTCTTTTATTGTCCTCACATCAAAACCCCGAGTTACATACCTGAATGCAGAAAATGCATAAATATTACTGACTGGACACTACTATTTATGTAGTTTCTCACCTTGAGAGTTCTTCCTTCCAGTTTCTACTCCCTTAGATAGACAACGCAGGTATATTTTCTATTATATTTTTTATGTTTGCGTTTTTGACGGAGTTATCTCGTGAAGTTGTTATCTCATCACGGAATAACAGTTTCACAACTCAATATTGCATCCATTCTTCAAGAGTATTACGCACCATCTCCGCATACTGCGGATGGGATGTCGCAACTTCCTTCAGTCTTCTGCGGTAGTTGAACCGTTGTGCTCTTGCATTGGTCCGCAGGTATTCCAGTGCGACTTTGTGGATGTAGTCAGTCCCGTGCAGTGCCCAGAACTGTTCACGACCTTTGCTGACCTTGTTCAGGAAACCCGTGAAGGTCTGCAATGGTGCCAGGACCAAGTCCTCTAACGACCCCAATGAGAACAGGGTCTTGAGACTTTCCTCTGCACGGTCCCAGGTGGACCTGAGGTCCTTGGTCAGACGACCTTCCATTTCCTGGGAACGGTCAACAGACCTCTGTTGTCTGAGGGTGACCATCGTTTGGTCTTCCTCGTATTGGGTCTTGAACCCATAGACCGTTACCAACTTCTCCAGGTCCCCCTTGAAACGGGTCAGGACCTCTTCTGACACCGATGCAGGTCCAAGGACCTTTACCAGTGATGAGAAGTCCTCTGGAACCTCCTCGGTCTGTCCTTCAAACCTGAAGTATTTGACCCATCGGTTCAGAGAACCTTGGGAGACCTTGGGGTGGATATGACCCTCTTCAACCCCGACCTTCAGTTCCTCGTCGGACAGACAGTGGACCAGATGGAGGGTTGTGTAGGTGCAGGGGAGATGGTCCTTCAGTCCCTCCAGTCGGTCGTCCAGACCTATCTGCAGGAGTTTTGACCACACCTTCTGACCACCCTTGTCCATCCCTTGGGACTTCACCCACCTGTCTCTCAGGTCCCTGAAGTCCTCTTCGGTCAGGGTCTCTCGTGCAGTCCTGATGACCTTGGTGATGTGGAGGATGTCGTCCACAGACCCTTGGTGGGTTCCTGCTACCAGTTCCTCCAGGAACTCAGAGACGGACTTGTTAGTGCTGGGGTTAGAGGGTGTCATTCCGTTCCCACCCGTAGTGGGTGCATAGGAAAACCATACGACATTCTCTGCAGAGATGCAACGACTTCTCAGTGGAAAACCGTCGTCTGGTGTTCCATACGACGCACCAAGTCCCTAAAAACCTGCATTTTCAGTCGCAGGAGGGACCTCTGGGTCTTCCTGGACCCCAGAAATACCAGTAAAAATGGGTTTCCACGACTGTCTCCGTGCAGAGATGTCGTGGAAATGCTACAGAGTGTGAACACTGCGTCTCTGCACAGAGAAGTCGTCCTATAATGCATAGGAACCGAGGGAGGTCACCCGAGGGGTCCAAGAGACACCCAACGGACTACGACCTCTCTGGATACCTGTCCTTCCTGTGGTGGTTGCGATGACCTTTTTGCGTCTCAAGACCAACGACGGTCTCTCTGCAGAGAAGTCGTCCAAATGTTTCGGTTTGCAAACACTGCGTCTCTGCACAGAGAAGTCGTCCTATAATAGGGACATCAACGGGGGAGGGGGAGGTCAATACGACCTCTCTGACTTCTCCCCCTCGCAGTCCGACTACCTGTCCTTTCTCAACCAGTTCCTGAATGAAGACTTTGGTCACTACTCAGAAGAAACCTTTGACCCCTGCACAACTGCAGACCCTGTTGAAGGTTGCGGAACTGAAGACCAAGGGATGCACTCGGACCTGCGACCTGCGTTCCGTCTAAAGACGAAAACAGGAAAACGGATGTCCTGACGAAACCAGACCGTCAATAAACTCCCCCACTGTCATTTCAGTGGGGACTGGAACTTACTGTCTACTTCTTGTCCATTTACCCCTTTTCAAAATGACTGTTTACGGAACCACTGAACACCAGAACCTTGTTATGGAAGTGATGTCCTCTAAGGACACCAACTACTTCCCTAAATGGGGGACTTACATCTGTCACTATTTCACGATGCGTGACCTTGAGAACTTCAAGGAGTGTATTGAGGACCGTGACTTTGAGGTCTTTACGGAACAGGTGCGTCTTGCATCTGCGAAGTATCTGGAACTTCAAAAGGAGAAGACCAAGGTCTAACTCTTCAGACGACCTCGGACCGTCTATAAACCCAAGGACAGGAGGAGTAGTTCGTTACTCCTCTTGGAGACCGAGTGTGTGTCCAGATATTCAACCTTACCCTTTTAGATATGACTACTACAAAAGAATATCCTTTATCCATTATTGACCGTTTTGGTAAGGGAGAGGTTGGTCCTCTCCGTGATGAACTTGGTCATCTTCTGACCCTGCAGAAATGTGGGGATGATATGACCCCTGAGGAAGAACTTGCACTTGCAACCTTCCGTGTCTACTTCAAGTGGGATGAACAACTCCTGGTAACAGGTCAATACGAACTGCAGGACACTATTGACTGCAGTTATGAACTGACTGAAGAGGAGTTTCTGCACACTGGTCCTGGTTCTCTTTACGAACTTGAGTTGGACCAGTTGCAATATTGCGACGAAGACCTCTATGGAGGTGTCTCCAACTTCACTGTGGAAGAAAGGGAGGTCGTCGTGAAAAACCTTCTGTTGAAGGACTGATATCCCAATGGAGGAAGGGTATCTCCTTCCTCTTTCATTCAACTTTTCATTGTTATTCTGTTATCTCGTTATGTCTGGTAAAAACAAAAAGAAACTCCGTCGTCTCGGTCTTGACCGTAAGAGTAAGAACCAATACACCCCTGTCGGTCAGTCCCTCATTCTCCTTACTCGGGACCAGTTGTTCCAGGTTATGGACCTTCTTCACCTGAAGTGGGTTCGTGAGGAGGATGAAGGTTGGGAGGAGTTAGTGCGTGACACTCTTGGTCAACTTCCCGTTGAATACGGTTCCATTGATGTTCTGGTGGACAAGGTTATTGACTTCAAACCCTGTCTCCATCAACGCACTGAATACCCCGCAGTTCCTATCTCTATTTTCCACGAGGATGGGTCTGAAGAAGTCTTCTTCACCTTTACCTCCAATATGGAGTTCTACAAGTTGACTACTGGTATCCGTGTCTGTGAGAACGGGGATAAGGACAAGGTTATTGAGGAGTTTTCTAAACCTGAGGTTTTCGCAGGTATTACCCCCTTCAATAGTTTCCAACTCCGTCTGGACCTGGAGTTACTCCAGGAAGTTCTTCCCACTACCCGTCCTGACCTGGACCAACTCATTGTCCTTGGTCAGTTAGACGAGATGTTCTCCCCTCTTTCTGAAGAGGAGTTGGTTCCCTTCATTCAACTGCGTCAGGAACAACCTGAGGTGTTCCGTCGTATGTATACCGACCAACTGATGACTATCCCCACTAAGACGGGGACCTTCTATCAACCTCAGAAGACACGCATTGCGTGGTCTCAGAATGTCTCTTCGCACTCGGTGAAGTTCCAGTCCCATAAAGGTCGTCCTGGTGTCCTGGTCTCTCGTTATGCGAGTGGTTCCCTCTACGACACCTTCAAGTGAGGGGGTGAACGAAATGTATTGTTCTGTTCGCACCCACTATGGTCTGAACTTCTATCACGACGAACTTTCTGAAGTTGGTTTTGATGCGAAGGAGTTGTGGGATATCCTTCAACACACTCGTAGTAAGAAACGGAAGTTTCTGGTGATGTGGGATGAGGAGAATGTTCCTCACTTCGGTTCCCCCCAGACAAATGGGACGGTCCCCTTTGTCAACACCTACTCTTCCTTCTACTACAACCTCTTGACCTGGGTCTATCACAAAACCCTCATCAAGACCTATCGGGTTGTCCACACTGGACCTCGTCTCACACTTTGTTTTGAACATTCTCAGAACAATGTGAACCCGAAACTGACCTTCCCTAACTACGACTTCACTGGTTTTTCTAACCATACAAAAACCAGGGAGGATGGTTCCACCCTGGTCTCCTGGAAGGTCAACATCTTGAAGGAGAGTGTCCCTGAGACACTCCTTCCTCCTTCTGTCGTGCGTCCTACTTTCTGACCCAGGACATTACGACTACACCTTTGCTGGGGGAGTGGAGTTCCCAGTTCAACTTGGACTTCACTTTCTTGGTTTCCTTTTTGAGAGTTTGGTTCATATCGTTTCGTCGGTTACCCATATATCTCTCATTTTACCACTTTTCGCACAAAATAACAACATTTCTCACGAAATAACAACATCACAGGAGTATCTATCTATGTTTACTGCATTAGAACTTATTGGGAGTAATGCCCAGTCTGTTATTGACGGTCCTATACGGAAGACCTTCTTCTGGTTCCTGGACAAGGACAACAAGAAGAAGTGTGCAAAACTGAATAAACAGAACGCATATCTCTATGCGAAGAAGTTTCTCCCTGAGTTTGGGTTCTTCAAATACAGGGAGAATGACCAGGAGGACGGTCCCTTCCTCATTGTTCAGAAGTGTGGTCGTCGTGTTCGCATCATTGGGAACGAGAAGGACATCCAGGTCCAGGACCGTATCTTTGAGTGGACTTTGGAGACCATCAAGACCCTGTCGGGTCTTGCGGGTGACCTCCCTAAGGACCTGGAAGAACGGATATTTGAGTTTGAGACCCTGTTCTCCAAATGGACGACCCGTTTCCTCCCTCGTCTTCCAGAGGTGGAGGTCACGATGAGTTCAGGGGAGACCCAGAAGGTCTCTCAACAACCCCTGAAGGACACCCCAGACACTGCGTTCCTCTGTTTCACCAATGGAGTGGTGGTCGTCAATAAGGACGATGACCCCGAACTCTTCCCCTACTCCAAACTCCCTCCCTACGCATTCGTCTGGGACAACGAGGTCAAGGACTATGCGGTTGACCTGGACCATCTGAAGGAAGGTCCCTCAGGGAAGTGGTGGGACTTCCTCCAGAACCTTGCGAAGGAGGAACACAACGGGAAATGGGTGACCAACCCTGGTCTCCTTCAGACCCTGACCACTGGGTATGGGTATGTCCTCCACGACTTTTATCCCCCCGATAGAAGACGGATGGTCATTCTTTATGACCGCACCACTGAAATGAAGAGTGGTGGTAACGGGAAGTCCATTCTCGGGAAGTCCTTCAACTGTGTGAAACCCATCCACACCGTGGATATGAAACACGAGAAGGATGGTGGTAACCGTTTCTTGTTCTCTGGTTACACACCTGATAAACGCATCGTCATTCTCTCGGATACCAGTCGTGAACTGAACTTTGAACGGTTCTACAACCTCATTACTGATGGGTTCACTGTGGAAGACAAGAACGAGAAGAAGTATGTCCTCAGTGAGGAACACTCCCCGAAGATGGTCCTGACGACCAACTACACCATCTCCAACAACGACCGTTCGGACCGTCGTCGTCAGTTCTTCGTTCCTATCGGGACCTACTACGGAACTCTTTATGACCGTTCAGGGTTCACTCCTGCGGACCTTCACGACGGTTACCTGTTGGACAAGAGGACTTGGTCCGACAAGGACTGGTCTGACTTCTATGCGACCTGTATCCATTGTGTGAAGGAGTATCTGGACCACGGACTGGTCCCCTTTGACGACACCGTCCTGGTGGACCGTCAACTCCTGAAGTCCGTCGCAGGAAGGGATGACCTCCTGAATGACCTCACGCACTTCATCAAGGGAGTGGTGGATGGACCTGGGGAGGTGTCCCGTGAGGAGGTCATCAAGGTCTTTGGAAGTCCTGAATACGAGGACCTCAACCGTTGGGGTGACCCCTGGAAGGTCAGGACCTTCAAAAAGGTCGCAATGGGTCTTGGGTATCTGGTCAACCCTGGTCGTGACCGTTTCCAGAAGGTCGTGAACGGTGTGACTGAGGACTGGTATCGCATAGTCCCCTCGGTCCAACCTTCCAACCCTTTGG